>Ga0213876_10000560_pt1 | contig 27833 bp, 28 predicted proteins | sample BarmaccomBMRX_R9_FD_160113 | JGI IMG/M metagenome (GOLD analysis project Ga0213876, IMG submission 160113) | Root-associated microbial communities from Barbacenia macrantha in rupestrian grasslands, the National Park of Serra do Cipo, Brazil - RX_R9 | ecosystem: Host-associated > Plants > Roots... | reverse complement strand
CGGATAGTCGTTGATGTAACCGTTGCCGCCCAGCACCTGGATCGCGTCCAGCGCGACCCGCGTCGCGGCCTCGGCGGCGTAGAGGATAGCACCGGCGGCGTCCTTGCGCGTGGTCTGGCCGCGGTCGCAGGCGCGCGCGACGGCGTAGGTATAAGCGCGCGCCGCCGACAGCGTGACGTACATGTCGGCGATCTTGCCCTGCATGAGCTGGAACGAGCCGATCGGCGCGCCGAACTGCTTGCGGTCGTGGATATAAGGCAGCACCACGTCCATGCAGGACTGCATGATGCCGATGCTGCCGGCCGCCAGCACCGCGCGCTCGTAGTCGAGGCCGCTCATCAGCACGTTCACGCCACCGCCGACGCGACCCATGACGTTCTCTTCCGGCACTTCGCAATCCTGGAAGACGAGCTCGGCGGTATCGGACCCGCGCATGCCGAGCTTGTCGAGCTTCTGCGCCACGCTGAAGCCCTTGAAGCCCTTCTCGATCAGGAAGGCGGTGATGCCGCGCGGCCCCGCGCCCGGATCGGTCTTGGCATAGACGACCAGCGTGTCGGCATGCGGCGCGTTGGTGATCCACATCTTGGTGCCGTTCAGCACATAGCGGTCGCCCTTCTTCTCGGCCTTGAGCTTCATCGACACGACGTCGGAGCCCGAGCCGCTCTCGCTCATCGCCAGCGACCCCACATGCTCGCCCGAGATCAGCTTGGGCAGGTACTTGCGCTTCTGCGCCTCGCTGCCGTTGCGCCGGATCTGGTTGACGCAGAGGTTCGAATGCGCGCCGTAGGACAGACCCACCGAGGCCGAGCCGCGGCTCACCTCCTCCATCGCCACGACGTGCTCGAGATAGCCCAGCCCGGCGCCGCCGTACTCCTCTTCGACCGTGATGCCGTGCAGGCCGAGCTCGCCCATCTTGGGCCACAGGTCGCGCGGGAAGGTGTTGGAGCGGTCGATCTCCTCGGCGCGCGGCGCGATGTTGTCGTCGGAGAAGCTGCGCACCGTGTCGCGCAACATGTCGGCGGTGTCGCCGAGGCCGTGGTCGAGGGAGGGATAGGCGTTGGGGATGGACATGGCGGGGAACCTTTAGCTGGCAACGAAGGTGATGCTGGCGACGTCGTAGCGCTCCTGCCCGCCATAAGGCCCGCGGGCGATGCGCGCCATCATATCAGCAGGTGGGGGCTGAAAGGCAGCCTCGATCCTGTCGATTCCGGCAAGCGGCGAGGCGTCGAAGGCCTCGCGCATCGCGCGGTAGCCGACGCGGTTGAGCTTAGGCGACGCATAGACGAAATCGGCGATCAGCTGGGCGTCGGCGGGCCACACGCCCTGCTCCACGAGCGCGGCCGGCAAAGTCTCGCGGTCATGCGCCAGATGCGCCCAGGGCGGGATCGGATTGGCGCCGGGCACCCCGAAACGGTAATGCGCCTTCTCGCCCTTGACGCCGACGTGATGGCCGACGGCGCAGGTCCAGATCGGCCCGCCCTGGACGAAGAACAACCCGCCGGGCGCAAGCGCCTGCCTGGCGCCGGCGAAGAACGCGTCCAGCCCGTCGATATGCTCGAGCACCGCGATGCCGAAGACGAGGTCGATGCTCCCGGGCGCAATCTCCTGCGCGATGCGCCGCGCGTCGAGGCGGATGCGCTCGATCGCGCCGACGGTCTCGACCGGCCAGCGCTCGCCGTGGTTGGAGCTGAGCACCCGCGCGGCGCCCGCATCGAGCAGCATCTGCGCCGCATGACCATGCGCATCGGCGCCGATTTCCAGCACCGTCGCGCCGCGAAGGTCTTTGTAGCGCGCTGCGGCGGCGATGCGCCGGCGCAGGTCATCGCGGCGCGCGTCGGTCATCATGGAATCAGGATTCCGCGACACAGGTGGCCCGCCGAGCCGTAGCTCGCGGGAGCGAGGCCCGCCTTCGCCCTTCGGGCTCCGGCGCGCCCATACGCTGGCGCTATGGGCCCTTCACTCGCTTCGCGAGCGAAGCCTGGTGCGGTCGAGAAGACTCGAACTTCCACGGGTTGCCCCGCTAGCACCTCAAGCTAGTGCGTCTACCGTTCCGCCACGACCGCATCCTGAGGGACGGGGGATGTAGCAGGGTGAAGCGCTTAGGGCAACAGTGGGCTTCACCCTGAAAACATCGCCCGGCGCCGCGCTAAATCCCCTCCCCGTCCACGCCGTGGATGCCGCATTCGTCCTTGTCGAGCCCGGCCCAGCGGCCGGCGCGATAGCCCTCGCCCGCCTGGACGCGCCGCGTGCAGGGCATGCAGCCGATGGAGGGATAGCCGTCGTCGACCAGCGGATGCTTGGGCAGATCGTGGCAGGCGATATGGGCTTCGAGATCGGCCTGGGTCCACTCGGCCAGCGGGTTGAAGCGGAAGCGGCCGTCGTGGAACTCGACCTTCTGCATGCTCAGGCGCGCATGGGTCTGGAAGCGCTTGCGCCCGGTGATCTGGGCCCGGAAGCCTTCGAGCGCGCGGCGGATCGGGATGACCTTGCGGAAGTCGCAGCATGTATCGGTATCGCGCGACCACAGCGTTCCGTCGGGATCGCGCGCGCGGCGGTCGGCGGGATGCGGCCCCAGGCTGCGCACGTCGCCCAGCCCCAGCACGTCCTGCAGGCGGTCGCGATAGCGCAGCGTCTCGCCGAACAGCTTGCCGGTGTTGATGAACAGCACCGGCGTGTCGGGATCGACCTGCGCCACGAGATGCAGCAGCACCGCGGACTCCGACCCGAACGACGAGACGACCGCGGCCTCGTTCCGGAACTCGTCTTTCAGCGCGAGTTCCAGAATGCCCAGCGCATCGCGCTTTTCGGCCTCGGCCTGCAGATCCGCGAGCCTGGCCGCGATCGCGGGATCATTGCTGCCCATGCCCGGCAGGTCGAAGACGCGTGGGCCGATGCCATGGTCGCGATCGATGACGGCGACGCTCATTTCAGCCAGCCTTCGCGACCGACCATGTCGCGCGTGCGGCGCGAGACTTCGTCTGGCGCCAGGCCTTCGCCGCGCCAGCCCTCGCGGGCGGCGGCGACGGCCTCCATGCGGCCGGTCCATTCCAGACCGAAGGTCCGCCCCAGCCACTCGCGCAGCAGGCGCGACAGGCCGGGCGCCTTGCCGTTGGTCGAGACCGTGAAGGCCAGGTCGCCGCGGCGCAGGATCGCCGGGACGTGGAAGTCGCAGAGGTCGGGGACGTCCTCGACGTTCACCAGCACGCCCTGGGCGCGCGCCTTGCGGGCGAGCGCTTCCGATCGGGCGTGGTCGAGGCCGGCGATGAAAAGCACCGCGTAAGGGGATTCGACGGGCTCCACGCCGGCCTCGGCCAGAAGTGCCCGGCGGCGTGCCATGCCCTCTCCCGCGCCGGCTAGGCCGACACGGACGGTCTGGGGATCGATCGCGATAGGGAGCACGGCAGCCTCCGGGTCCAACAGACCTATGGGCTGCCCATCCTAAATGCAAGGATGTGGTGGAGAATGTTTTTTAGTACAGTAGACCGAGTGTTTTACTGGTAGCCGGTCAGGATCTGGGTGATCGAGACGCCGATCTTGTCGCCGTGGATGACGATCTCGCCCTTGGCCACGGGCTTCTCGTTGGCGAGCACGGTGACGGGATCGTCCTGGGCCGAGTCGAGCTCGATGACGGCGCCGCGGCCCATGCGCAGCAGCTGGTGCATCGGAATGACCGAACGCCCGAGCACGACCGAGATTTCGACTTTGACGCCGTTGATGTTCGAGGACATGTAAGAGCCCATGGATGACCGCCCCGATCCTCGCGCCGATATGGTTTCCGATGTCTTAACGGCCCCGAAGCCCGAGTGGCGGGTCGAGCCCGGCCTCACGCCCTATCCCGAGGCCGTCGCCTTCATGGAAGCGCGCGCGGCCGCCATCGCCGACGGCCGGGCCGCGGAACTCGTGTGGCTGGTCGAGCATCCGCCGATCTACACCGCGGGCACCAGCGCGAAGGACGAAGACCTGATCGAGGCACGCTTTCCCGTGTTCAAGACCGGCCGCGGCGGCCAGTTCACCTATCACGGGCCGGGCCAGCGCGTCGGTTACGTGATGCTCGACCTGAAGCGCCGAAAAGGCGCCGACGTGCGCGGATTCGTGCGCGACCTCGAGGAATGGCTGATCCGCACCCTGGCGCGCTTCAACGTCAAGGGTGAACGGCGCGAAGGCCGCGTCGGCATCTGGGTCGCCCGCGGCAAGACGCGCGAGGACAAGATCGCCGCCATCGGCGTGCGCGTGCGCAAATGGGTCACGTTCCACGGGGTCTCGCTGAACGTCGATCCCGACCTTTCGCACTTCACCGGCATCGTGCCTTGCGGCGTGCGCGAGCATGGCGTGACCTCGCTGCACGATCTGGGCCTGCTCGTGTCGATGGCCGACGTCGACGTCGCGATGAAGGATGCGTTCGACGAGGTGTTCGGCTAAGGTCGCGCCACGAATCCGGTTCCGGGGGGAACTTCATGCCACGCGTGTCGGCCGCATTTTTCGCGATGGGTCTTCTGTGCCTGTTCTTCGGCGGCGCCATCGGCATGTTCATGGCGGGCGGCGGCGACGCGGTCTATGCCGGCATGCACGTCCATCTCAACCTCGTAGGCTGGGCGACGATGGCGCTGTGCGGGACTTTCTATGCGCTGACGGCCCAGACGCTGTCGCCGCGCCTGGCCTGGATGAACTTCTGGGTGCTGACGGCGGGCATCGCCGTGTTCTTTCCCGCCTACGCCCTCTTCCTCGCGCGCGGCAACGATCCGCGGCTGGAGCCCGTGATGACGGCCGGCAACGGATTGACGGGACTGGGCATGCTGATCTTCGGCATCAGCGTCGCCCGCGAGCTCTTGCGCAGGCGCGACGCAGTTCATACTTCATAGGACCAACACGGGGGATCCATCATGCCGCGCGTATCCGCAACCTTTTTCCTGCTCACTTGCCTGTGCCTGCTCATCGGCATGGGCTGGGGCATGCACATGGCGCGCATGTCCGACTTCACCATGGCGCCGGCGCATGCCCATTTGAACATCTTGGGCGGCGTGCTGTCGGCGATCTTCGGCGGCTTCTATGCGATGACGCGCGAGACCTATTCGCCGCGACTGGCCTGGATCAATTTCGCACTGTCGCTGATCGCCGTATCGGTGACGATCCCGGCATTGGCGATGCTTCTGATGACCAACGACGAAGCGAAGTACGGACCCTTCACAGGCATCGGCTCGACGATCATGGTGCTCAGCCTGCTGACCTTCACGATCAGCGTGGTGCGCGAGGTGGTGCGCCGTCGCGCCTGAACCGGCGCTTCTAGACCGAAGGCCGCCGGCGGAAGCCCTTTTCCGCCGGCGGTTCGGCGTTGTGCAGCTCGACATTGTTCACCCGCGCGCCGGGCGGACCCTTCATCGCCTGCGCGACGAAGGCCTCCACCGCCTTGGTCCCGCCGGAGACCAGGATTTCGACCGTGCCGTCGGTGCGGTTGCGGATCCAGCCGTCGAGGCCGAGCCCGCTCGCCTGCTCGATCGCGAAGTTGCGGTAGCCGACGGCCTGCACGAAGCCTTCGACGCGGATGCGCAGCGATGTCAGATCGTCGGTCATCGGGAATATGTGGCTAGTGTGACGCCATTCGTCAATTCGCGGCCTCGCCATGCACAGGCGCCGGGTTGCGTGGGAGCCACACCCTCCCCACCTCCGTTCCGTCACGGAGGGACACATGGGCCGATTCTTTCGCATCCTGGGAATGTCGATCGCCATCGTCGCGATCCTCGCCGGCGCGCTGGGCGCGCTCTATTTCGTCGGCAAGAGCAAGTTCAACCCGGCCCCGCCCGACACGAGCTATCCGCCGCCCGCCGATGCGCGCGAGGCGCAGCGCCAGGATATCGACTATTTCGGCAAGCTCGTGGCGATCGACCGCGCCTACTCGCCCGAGGCGCGCGCGCAAGCAGAGCGGCGGCTCGAAGCGCTGGCGGACGGTCCCGTCCTCGACCGCGGCCATCTGCGTGTGGCGCTGATGCGCATCACGGCGCTGGCCGACAACGGCCACACCTCGCTGCATTCGAAGAAGCCGACGCGGCCGGCGATCCTTCCCATCCGTCTCGCGGCATTCAGCGACGGCATCTTCGTCATGCGCACCGCGCCCGGGAACGCCGACCTGCTCGGCGCCCAGGTCGTGGCCATCGACGGCCATCCGCTCGAAGAGGTGATCCGCAAATTGGAGGAGCTGCGCGGCGGCACCGAGCCCTGGCGCCGCGACTATGCGCAATGGGTGCTCAATTCCTCCGAGATCCTCTACGGCCTCGGCATCGCGCCCGCACCGGACCGCTCCACCTGGACATTCCGTACACGGACGGGCGGGACGGCTACGCGCACGCTTGCCGGCGCGCAGCCCGGCTACGACGATCCGGCGCCGGATATCTGGCGCTGGTCTTCGCCCGAGCCGGTCAAGGACGACAAGCAGCGCTGGGCCGCGTTCACGCCGCCGGATTGGAAGGCGCCGCTGACGCTCGAGGAACCCGACAAGCTGTTCCGGGCCGCGCATGTCCCCGGAAGCTGCGCCATGCTTGTCCAGCTGCGGGCCAACGCGGGCGACGGCATCGGCGCTTTCCTCAAGGCCACCGAGGCCGAGATCGCGGCGAGCAAGCCCTGCGCCGTCATCCTCGACAACCGCGTCAACGGCGGCGGCGACTATACCAACACGTCGGGCTTCGCGAGCCGACTGCCCTCGCTCGCCAGGCACATCTATGTCCTGACGGGACCCGAGACCTTCTCGGCCGGCATCACCACGACGGTCTTCGTCAAGCAGGCCTCGGCGCCCGGCCAGACCGTGCTCCTGGGCGAAGGAGTCGGCGACCGCCTCACCTTCTGGGCGGAGGGCGGCGAAGGCTGTCTGCCGCACGCGCCGTTCTGCTTCCGCTATGCGACCGGCATGCACGACTATGCGCATGCGTGCCGCGACTGGAACAAGTGCTTCTGGCTGAACTGGCTCTATCCGGCCCGCACCGACGACCTGAAGCCCGCCGAGACGATCCACATGGCTTTCGCAGACTATCTGGCCGGCCGCGATCCGGCATTCGACCGCGCGCTCGCGCTAACGGCGAAAATCGGCGGCGCCGTGCATTAACCGCAGTTAACGCGGACCCACGGGAAGTTGAATGAACCCGATCTTTATGTTTATGGGCCACAACTCTAGCACAAGGGGGGCATGCGTTTTGCGCGCATTGAAACACTAGGAACGCAGTTGCCAATTTCTTGGCACGTGACAGTCAGTCGGGGAACCAGCGTGCGAAAGAGTTTGATGAAAGCGGCGGCGGCCGCGCTGCTGCTTGCAACCGCGAGCGGCGCCTACGCGCAGACGACGGACAAGGACAGCGTGCTCGCCTATCCGGCATCGTTCTTCGCCGATATGCGGCCGAACACCGCCATGGACATGATCGGGCGGCTTCCCGGCTTCAGCTTCACCAATACCGGCTCGGCGCGCGGTTTCGCGGGCAATGCCGGCAACGTGCTGATCGACGGCCAGCGGCCGACCTCGAAATCCGACGACCTGCAATCGATCCTGGGCCGCATCCCGGCCGCCGACGTCGAGCGCATCGACGTCATCCGCGGCGGCGCGCCGGGCATCGACATGCAGGGCCTGACGGTCGTCGCCAACGTCATCCGCAAGAAGGAAAGCTCGACCCAGTGGGTGCTGGAGGCGTCGGAGAACGTCTTCCAGGACGGCCACACCATCCCCGGCCTGAACCTGAACTATACCCGCCATGACGGGCCCAAGACCTTCGAGTTCTCGGCGACGCGCTACAACAGCTTCGACGACTCGGTCGGCAACGGCTTCCACTCCCTGACTTTCCTCAACCCGGACGGCACGGTCGACGAGAGCTTCACGCAGCGCGCCCATACCAGCGGCCACGGCAGCGGCGGCGCGTTCACCGGCGCGGCCACGCTTCCCATGTGGGGCGGCACGTTCAAGGCCAATATCGCGCTGCAGGATTCGCCCTTCATGTCGAGCGCGGAATATTTCGGCGCTCCGGGGCACCGCTACATCTCGGACGTCAACGTCAGCCGCAACCTCGAGGTCGGCCTGCACTGGAACGGCAATTTCGGCAAGCTCGAGGACGAGACGCTGTTCCTGCAGCGCATCGGATTTTCCAAGGACGTCAACGCGTCGTTCGAAACCGGCGACGACGAGGTTTTCCGCTCGTCCAGCTCGACCGACGAGACCATCCTGCGCGAGACGCTGCGCTGGCCGCTGAGCCAGGCGCTGACCCTCGAAGCCGGCGGCGAAGGCGCCTACAACTCGCTCGACGGCGACACCGCCTTCGCGATCAACGGCCTCGACTTCCCCCTGCCCGACGCGCATGCCCATGTCGACGAGAAGCGCGGCGAGGTCTTCGGCCAGGGCACCTGGAAGATTTCGCCCGAGTGGCTGCTCGAGGCGGGCGCGCGCTTCGAATATTCGCGCATCGCCGAACGCAGCGACACCACCAAGCAGCAGCGCGCCTTCTCCTATCCCAAGCCCCGCGCGGTGCTCACCTGGTCGCCGACCAAGGACGACCAGGTCCGCCTGCGCTACGAGAAGGTCGTCGGCCAGCTCGATTTCGGCAACTTCATCGCCGCTGGCAATCTCGGCGGCAACGGCGTCACCGGCGGCAACTCCAACATCCGCCCCGACCAGCGCACGCAGTACGAGGCCTCCTACGAGCACCATTTCTGGGACAAGGGCGACGTCACGCTCCAGCTCATCCACGAGGACATCACCGACGTGGTCGACCTGGTCGAGGTCTTCGGCCCCGACGGCACGCCGTTCGACGCGCCTGGCAACATCGGCAACGGCGTCAACAACCAGATCAACCTGACCGTCACCGTGCCGTTCGACAAGCTTTGGATCCCCAACGGGTTGTTGAAGATCGGTTCCAACCTTCAGTACAGCTCGGTGCGCGACCCCGTCACCGGCGAGCACCGCGTCATCACGGCGGAGCGGCCGCAGGACATCACGCTCAAGTTCACCCAGGACATCGAGAGCCTGAAATCGACCTGGTACGTGTTCTATTACAATTGCTGGGACGAGAAGTACTTCCGGGTGTTCCAGACCCAGCACCGCCGCACCATCGCGCCGTATCTCGAGGCCGGCTGGACCTACAAGCCGACCCCGGATTGGAGCTTCGAGTTCGACGTCATCAATTTCGGCCGCTTCACCTACGACAACCAGTACTTCGACTTCGACGGGCCGCGCGACACCGGCCGGCTGGCGCTGATCGAGGAGCGTACGATGAAGTCGCAGCCGCGCATCTTCATCGACATCAGGAAGACGTTCTGATCCAACTGTCACGGCCCGCGAATGCGGGCCGCCCAGCTGGATTCTGCATGATCGTGGTCGCGTCATCTGGATGGCCCGCATCCGCGGACCATGACGACGGCGCGGGACTAGGCGAACTCCATGATCACGTCATCGAGGGCGAGGCTGTCGCCTTTCTTGGCGTTGACCTTCTTGACGGTCACGTCGTGGTCGGCGGTGAGCACGTTCTCCATCTTCATCGCCTCGACCACGGCCAAGGTCTCGCCGGCCTTGACCTCCTGACCCTGCTCGACATTGACCGAGACGATCAGGCCCGGCATCGGACAGAGCAGCAGCTTCGACGTATCCGCCTTGACCTTCTTGGGCATGAGCCCCGCCAGCGCCGCGGCGCGTGCGCCGCGCACGATGGCCGTCGCGTGCATGCCGCCGTGGCCGAGCTGCCAGCCGCCCGCGACGGGCGCGATCTGGATCACCTTGCCGCCCGCGCGCATCAGCTTGTCGCCGGGCCGCCAGTCGACCGTGAGCGGCGCCGTCTCCACCGCCTCGCCGTCCAGCGAGACGACGACGCCGTCCGGCTCGTGCGCGCCGTTGAGCGTGCCGGAGATCTTCGCCGCCCGGCCGTCGCGGATGCGCGTCGCCGCCGCTGCGGCCGAGGCGAACAGCGCCTTGGCCGCGTGGTCGAGCGGACGACCATGGAAGCCGTCGGGATATTCCTCGGCGATGAAGGCGGTCGTGATCTTGCCCGAGCGGAAACGCGGGTGATGCATGATCGCGTTCAGGAACGCGATGTTGTGGCGGATGCCCTCGATGCGGAACTCGTCGAGCGCCGTCTCCATCGCGGCGATGGCCTCGGCGCGGGTGGCGCCCCACGTGCATAGCTTGGCGATCATCGGATCGTAGAACATCGAAATCTCGCCGCCCTCGTACACGCCCGTGTCGTTGCGCACGGTTGCGCTCTCCGCCGGCGGCGAATAGCGCACCAGCCGTCCCGTCGACGGCAGGAAGCCGCGATAGGGATCCTCGGCATAGACGCGCGCTTCCATGGCCCAGCCCTCGAGCTTCACGTCCTTCTGCGCGATGGCGAGCTTCTCGCCGGCCGCGGAGCGGATCATCAGCTCGACGAGGTCGAGACCGGTGGTGAGCTCGGTCACCGGATGCTCGACCTGGAGCCGGGTGTTCATCTCGAGGAAATAGAAGTTGCGGTCCTTGTCGACGATGAACTCGACCGTGCCGGCGCTGTCGTAGCCGACCGCCTTGGCCAGCATCACCGCCTGCTCGCCCATCGCCTGGCGCGTGGCCGCGTCGAGGAACGGGGACGGCGCCTCCTCGATGACCTTCTGGTTGCGGCGCTGGATCGAGCATTCGCGCTCGTTCAGATAGACGACGTTGCCGTGCTTGTCGCCCATCACCTGGATCTCGATGTGGCGCGGCTCGGTGACGAACTTCTCGACGAACAGCCGGTCGTCGCCGAACGCGGCCTTGGCCTCGTTCTGCGAGGACTGGATCGCCTGAACCAGCTCGCTCTCCTTGTGGACGATGCGAAGCCCCTTGCCGCCGCCGCCGGCCGACGCCTTCACCATCACCGGATAGCCGATATCGGCCGCGATCTTGCGCGCGTGATCGGCATCCTTGATCTCGCCGACATAGCCCGGGACCGTGTTCACCTTGGCCGCGAGCGCGAGCTTCTTGGACTCGATCTTGTCGCCCATGGCCGCGATGGCCCTTGTGTTCGGGCCGATGAAGGCGACGCCGACCTTGGCGAGCGCCTCGGCGAAGGCTTCGCGCTCGGAGAGAAACCCGTAGCCGGGATGAACCGCCTGCGCACCGGTGTCGCGGCACGCCTGCACGATGCGGTCGATCACCAGATAGGACTGCGCCGAGGGCGCGGGGCCGATATGCACGGCCTCGTCCGCCATCTCGACATGCAGCGCGTCGCGGTCGGCGTCGGAATAGACCGCCACCGTCTCGATGCCCATCTTGCGCGCCGTCTTGATGACCCGGCAGGCGATCTCGCCGCGGTTGGCGATAAGGATTTTCTGGAACACCCTGTCCCCGGTATGGATTGACCCTCTACCATCTTCTTAGGACCTAACCCCAAGCCGGAGCAACGCCATTTCCGCTTTTCCCCTTCGCCGCCGCATCGGCGCCGGCCTGTTCCGCCTGCACATCGAGAACGGGGCGGCGGTGGCGCTTGCCATGGCGGTGGTGGTGGCGGGGACGGGGATGCTGCTCGGCCGCCCGGCCGCGGCGCTGGCGACCACCGGCGCCCTGTGCGTCAGCATCCTGGACCAGCCCTTGCCGGTGGCGGACAAGGCGCGCCTCTTCGCCCTTGCCGTCGCGGCATCGAGCTCGGTCACGTTCCTGGCAACCTTGTGCGGCGGGTCGCCCTGGGCGCTGGCGCCGCTGATCGCCGCGACCAGCGCGCTGACCGCGCTGGTCTCGATCTATGGACGCCGGGCGCTGGGCATCGGGGTCAGCGCGGTGCTGGCGCTGCTTTTCGGCATGGCCGCGCCGGTGCCGAGCCACACGCTGTTCTTCGCCGCGGGCGGCATCGCCTATGCCGCGGTCGCGCTCGTCCTCACCTGGGCGGGCGACGAGCGCACGCGCAAGCTCCTGCTCGGCGAGGCGATGCTGGCCTTCGCGCGCTATGTCGAGGTGAAGGCGCGGCTGCTCGACACCAAGGCGGAGCCGCGCGCGGCGTGGCAGTCGCTGATCGAGGCGCATGCCGACCTGGTGGAGAAGCTTCAGGCGGCGCGCGACCTCATCTTCACCGGCGGACGGACGCGCTGGGTCGGCGGGCTGATCGCGCTGCTCGATACCTTCGACACCATCCTGTCGAGCGACGCCGACATCGAAACCCTGCGCGCGACCGAGCATCGCCACCTGATGAACCGCTTCCATGCGCTGCTCGAAGCGATCGCGGCCGAAACCTATGACCTCGCGCGCGGCTTCATGACGCCGCGCGGCACGGCCTATATCCGCGACCGCAAGGGCACGCTCGCCGCCATCAACGACGAGATCACCCGCGTCGCGCGCACCGGAGGCGCGGACATCACCGCCTTCCGCGCCACCGCTCATAAGCTCGCCGAGACGGTGAGCCAGCTCCAGCGCCTCTCGGAGGTCGTCGATCCCTATCTGGCGATGCCCGAGCTGCCGCCCGCGATCGACCTCCAACCCTTCGTCCAGGCGAGCCGCACGGGGCTCAAGGTATTGCGCGCGCAGATGACGCTCGCCTCGCCCATCGGTCGCTATGCGGTCCGGCTGACCCTGGCGATGCTGGCCGGCTTCGCGCTGACCTTGATCTTCCCGGCCTATATCCATGGCGGCTGGGTGATGCTGACCACGGCGCTGATCATGCGCGCGAGCTATTCGATGACGCTCGCGCGGCGCAACGACCGCGTGCTGGGCAATCTCGCCGGCTGCCTGGCGACGATCGTCCTGGTGCGGCTGCTTCCGACGGACGCGCTCGCCGCCACGGTGGTGATCGCGATCGCCGCCGCGCATGCATTCGCGGCCGTCGACTACAAGGTGACGGCGTTCGCGGCCTGCGTCTCGGCGCTGCTGCAGCTGCATTTCGTGGCGCCGGTCGCGCAGCCGGTGCTGTTCGAGCGCATGCTCGACACGCTGATCGGCGCGGGCCTCGCCTGGGGCTTTTCCTACGTGCTGCCGAGCTGGGAGCGGCGCAACATCCCCAAGCTCGTGAAGGCGCTGGGCACGGCCGACCGCGACTATGCGGCGCGCGCGCTGGCGCGGCTGGCGAACGAGCAGGAGCTGCGCCTGGCGCGCAAACGCGCACACGATGCCGCTGCGAACCTGTCGACGACGGTCCGGCGCCTCGCGGCCGAGCCCGACCTCGACCCTCCCAGGCTCGCGGCGCTGCAGGAGCTGCTGGCCGCGAACTACCTGCTGGTCTCGGACCTCGCCTCGATGCGCATCCTGTTCCAGCGGCGCGCGAGCGAGCTCGACCAGGTCGCGAGCGACGCGCTTCTTTCCGAAACGCTGCAGCGCGCCATCGCCAATATCGAAAAGCCGCGCGAGCTTCTGCCGCTGTCGCGCCATGACGGCACCAGCGCGGCCATGGCGCTGAAGCGCCGTCTCGTCCATATCGAGCATTCCGCGTCGCGGCTGGGCAACGCGCTCGCTTACTTCTCGTAGGCGCCGATATCGACCTTGCCCGCGAGCACGCGCTTGTTGCCGGCGAAGTCGTGCGTCCCGCCGACGGCGCCGCTCAGCACCAGCCCGGCATCCGTTGCCGGCGACGTGAGGGCGACGTCGAAATCGGTCGTGAATTGCGGATCGAGGAAGCCCGGCGAATGCGCGTCCAGCCCCGTGCCGGTGCGATAGCTCGCATAGCTGGTGTATTTGTGCTTCTGCCAGGTGAATTTCTGCACCCCACCGGAGAAATAGAGATTGTAGTCGAGCGCCGCGGGATCGGGCGTGCTCATGGTGAAGTCGTTGACCAGCAGCCCCTGCGGCCCGGCGACCACGATGTTGTTCTCGAACAGATTGTTGGTGGCATTGAACTGGATCTGGAACTCGCCGCTGCCAGTGTTCTTGGTGTCGTTCTGGTAGAGCGTGTTGCCCACCACCGCGACGTGGTCGGTGCCGCCGCGCGCCGCCCCATAGCCGCCGATGGAGATGCCGGCGCTGTTGCCGGCATAGACGAGGTTGTTGCGCGCGCTGACGTAGCTGGAGGTATGGCCGCCATGCTCGCTCGCGATCTCGATGCCGAGGTCGACGTCGTGGATGCGGTTTTGCTCGATCACGATATTGGTGCCGCCGTCGACATAGATGCCGTCGGCCGCGTATTGGCTGCCATAGTCGGGATTGCCGAACGAGGTGATGTTGTAGATCGTGTTGCCGCGGATCACGCCCGCGCGCGCCTGGTCGTAGGCCTCGTTCTTCGCCACGCGCTCGAAGCCGATGGCGCCGATGGCGATGTTGTCGGCATCGTGTACGGCGTTGCTCACCACCGCCCAGTTTGTGACGTTGCCGTCCAGCGACAAGGTCTCGCTGCAGCCCGTCTTGGTATGGAATATCTCGTTGCCCGCGACCGCCAGCCCATCGATGGCATCCGGGAACTTGGTGCCGTAGACCGTCATGCCGAAGGCGTTCGAGCCGCATTTGGTGGGATTGGTCGTGGCCGTCGTGGTGATGTCGTGGATGCGGTTGCCGATCACCTGGTCGTTCGCGCCCGCGCCCTGCAGGAAGATGCCGATCGGCGCGTCCACCAGTCGGCTGGTCGTATAGTTGCGGATCTCGAAGCCCTCGACGATCACCCATCCGACGTTGTCGAAGGTGAACAGGCCCCACATGTTGTCCGGGATGTCGAGCCCGGTGCCGTCGACGACCGGCGTCTCGCCCGGATAGGCCGCGAAGGTGATATAGCCGGACGCATTGCCCGGCTTCGTCAGGTGCACATGCTCGTTATAGACGCCCTGGCGCACGAAGACGGTGTCGCCGGGGCCGGCGGTGTCGGCGGCGTGCTGGATGGTGGCCCATGGCGCGCCGATCGCACCGCTGTCGCCGTCGTGCCCGCCGGGTGCCACGTAGTAGGTGCTGCCCGTTGCGCCATGGCTCATCAAGGTGATCACGGCAGTCGCGCTCACCGTCGGATCGGCTTTCGACACCGCGGTGACGGTGGCGATGGCGGGCACTGGCACCGCGGACGGCACCGTATAGAGCCCGGTCTTGGACACCGTGCCCGACGCCGCCGCGCCGCCGATGGCGTTGTCGACCTGCCAGATCACGCCTTGATTGGCGGTGCCGGAGACGGTGGCGGTGTATTGCAGCGTGCGCCCGCCGCCCACCTGCATCTGCGTATACGGATGATCGAGCGTGATGGTGACCGCCGCCCGCGCGGCTCCCGGCGCCAGAAGGGAAGCCAGGAGCACCGCGCGGAGGATCGATCTCATTTCTTACTCGCCTTCTCGTGGGCCATCATCTTGTCGCGCGCGGCCTTGAACTCGCTGTCGGGCCTCCAGCCGGGCCAGGCGTCGCCGTTCGCGAGCGTATCGCCGACCAGATAGAGCACCTGGACGTCGTCGCGCGGTCCGCGCAAGTCCCAATCCGCGCGCCATTCGTCCGTGGGCTGATGGTAGCGGTTGGTGCGGTAGTCGTCACGCAGCGCCTGCCCAGCCGCCTTGCCGCCTTCGAGCAGGTCGGTGCCGCCGCCCGGGCTGATCGCCGGGATGCCGAAGCGCGCCAGGCTGAAATGGTCGGAGCGGAAGAACGCGCCCTTCTCGGGCTCGGGATCGGGAGAAATCGTGCGATCCTGCGTCTTCAGCGCGTCGGCCAGAGTGTCCTCGAGGTCGGACTGGCCGTTGCCGGGCAGCGACATGTCGTGCGCCGGGCCCTTCGGACCGTCGGCATCGGTGTTGAGAACGCCGACGATTTTGTTACGCGGCCATAAAGGATGCTCGGCGAAATATTCCGAGCCGAGCAGGCCCTGCTCCTCCATCGTCCAGAACAGGAAGGCGACCGAGCGCTGCGGCCGCTTCTCGTGCGCGAACTTCTCGGCGAGCTCGAGCACCATCGAGGTGCCCATGCCGTTGTCGACCGCGCCGTTGAAGATCTTGTCGTCGCCCGGCACGTCGTCCTTGCGGCCGAAATGGTCCCAATGCGCCGAGAAGCCGACGATCTCATCGGGGTGCTTATAGCCGGTGATGATGCCGGCGACGTTGCGCGTCTTGAGGTGGTCGACCGAGGAATGCGCCTCGACGCTCAGCGTCTCGCCTTTCATCTCGACGGCCTGGAAGCCCTTTTTGTTGGCCGCCGCCTTCTGCTCCGCGTAGTCGAGACCGGCGCGCTTGAACAGGTCCTGCGCGGTTTCGTGCGTCATCCAGCCCTCGATGGGCACGCGGCTCATGTCCTTGTCCTTGGCGTCGAGCCAGAACTTCTTGCCCGAGTTCGAGTTGCGCACGACCTGGTAGCCGTAAGCCGCCGGGATCGTCTCGTGCACGATGATCGCCGCGGCCGCGCCCTGGCGCGCCGCCTCTTCGTATTTGTAGGTCCAGCGGCCGTAATAGGTCATCGCCTTGCCCTTGAACATCGAGGGGTCGGGATTGGCGTCCTCGTTGCCCGGATCGTTGATCAGGATGACGACGGTCTTTCCCTTCACGTCGACGCCGGCATAGTCGTTCCAGCCGTATTCCGGCGCCACGACGCCATAGCCGACGAAGACGAGCGGCGCGTGATCGACCTTGACGGTGGTGCTCGCGAAGCGCGGCGTCCAATAGGTGACCTGGTCGGGAAAGGCCGGCGTCACCGCGCCCTGGGGCGTGTCGAACCGGAAATGCGAGGCCGCGCCGTCGAGCTTGATCGCGACCGCAGGGACATCCTGGAAATAGCTGCCATGATTGGCGGGCTTCACGCCCACGCGCTTCAGCTCGTCGGCGATCCACTGCGCCGCCGCTTCGCCGTTCACGCTGCCCGGACCGCGGCCCTCGAAGGCGTCGTCGGCGACGGCCTTGTCGCGCGCCGAGATGTCGGCGGCGGAGATGTCGGGACTGGTCGGCGGATGGCCGGGATAGGCGGCCAGCGCCGCGGTGGCGGCAAGCGAGAAGGTCGCGGCACAAACGGGGACGAGGCGCATCGGCTATGCTTCCATTCGGGTTGAGGTGGGGCGCATCCTATGCGATGAGCCGGGCCGTGCAACGCCGGAGACGCCGTCCATGCCCGATTTCTACACCTCTGCCGACGCCACGGCCGCGGGCCTTCCCTTCAGCCAGGCCGTTCGCGTGGGCGACGTGCTCTATCTCTCGGGCTGCCTCGGAAACGTGTCCGGCAAGATGGAGCTCGTCAAAGGCGGCATGGAGGCCGAGACGCGCCAGACGATGGAGAACATCGGCGCGGTCCTGAAGGCGCAGGGCTTGAGCTTCGGCGACGTGTTCAAGTGCACCGTGATGCTCGCCGACATGAAGCAGTGGGGCGACTTCAACAAGGTCTATCTCGAATACTTCAAAGGCCCCAACCTGCCGACGCGCTCGGCCTATGGCTGCAACGGGCTGGCGCTCGGCGCCGCCGTCGAGGTCGAGGCGTGGGCGTATGCGGGCGGAAAGCGCTGACGCACCGCACGATGCATGTAGGAGAGACTCGATGAACATCGCCCTTCGCACCGCCGTTCTTCTCGTGTCCGCGCTGCAATGCACGTCGTGCATGACGATGGGACGTGTCGGCAACGATGCGCAGCCGCCGGACGCCGGCCACGCCTATTTCGTCCTCGGCGTGGCGCCGCAGAACATGGACGTCACGATATTCCGCGGCACCATCCACGACGGCATGTTCCAGCAGGACGGGATCGCCGCGGCGACCTTCTCGGGAATGCCGGAAGACGGGTTCGTGCTGGGCGAAACCCATGCCGGCAACTCGCTGGCGATCACCTTTGTCATTCCCCATGGCGTGCCCGGCCTTCCGTCCCGGCCGATGATCCCTTGCGGGAGCGGCAAGACGCTGACCTTCTCGGCACCGGGCGGCAAAGTGGTCTATGTCGGCAGCGTGTATTACCGGGTCGAGGGCGACGGCCTTGCGCCGGCCTATCGCGACGACCTGGAGGGGGCGCGCAAGTTCGTGGCGACGCGCTATCCCGCCCTCGCCGGATTGGTCGAGAAGGGCCATCCCGAAATGATCGAGTTCGGGGGCACCCCGGGCCACGTCTGTCCGTAGACGCTTGCGTCAACGCCCGTCGTCGGACCAGTGCGGCGGGTCCTTGACGAGCTTGATCACGCCGAAGCTGCGACCGACCTCGTGCAGGATGGGGTTCATGTGGTCGCACGGCGCGTCGATGGCGTGGACGACGCCGTCGAAATCGGTGACGCGCAAGGCGCCCTTCCACGCGATGTTCATGTCGATGGCGCGGCGCTGGGTATGACGGCTGACCAGCGCCGCCGGGAACTTGATCGCGTAGCCCTTCATCATCGCCGATGCCGCTCCGCGCGCCGCCGCAAGATCGCCGCCGTGACGCCAGTCGATATCGACGCCGGCCATGGGCACCGGTGCCGTCGGAGCCTGCTCACCGCTCGCGATGCGGCAGCACCAATGCATCAGATAGGCGCGCTCGGGCGGGCGATAGGTCGCCGCGACCGATACCGTCGCGCCGCCGCGCTTTATCGCCGAGATGAAGGCGTTCACCCGGTCGCGGAACTCCGGCAGCAGGTCGCCGACCGAAGCGCTGGTCGGAAAGCGCGCGCACCACTGCGCGCCGGACGGCTCGGGCATTGCTCCCCTCCGATGCAAGACCGGCTTACGCTAACACAATGCGCGGCGATCAGAAGACGTCGGGGCCGTTGGCGCGCCGTTCGGCGTCGCTGCGCTTGAGGCGGCGCAGGAACCAAACGAGATAGCCCGCGATCAGCACGAGCGGTAGCAGGTTCAGCACCAGCATCAGCGTCCGGGGATCGCGGATGAGAAGCCCGGCCGCGAAGCCCGCCATGACCAGGAGCCCGAACAGTGCAAAGAGCGAGCCCACCAGGACGCCCATCGGCAGCCGCAGTCTCTTGTACCTGTCTATGACGAACGTCTTGGGATCGCGAAATACCGGCAACGCCAAGAGCAGGCGCACGATCAGCCCTATGACGAACACCACGATGACGGCGGCGGTGAGAAGCGTATCGATCTTAGCCGTCGTGACCGCGCCCGCCCCGGCATATTGCAGGAGGGCGCGCGCGACGACCAGCGCAACCACGCCCGCTACCATCGCGTAGAACAGATAGAACAGCAGCTTCCGGCGCAGCATCGCATCCGCTCGTTTCTACAGCGGAATATTGTCGTGCTTCTTCCAGATCTCGGTGACTTTCTTGTTCCGAAGCATCCGCAAGCTCCGCACGATGCGCCAGCGCGTGGAATGCGGGCGGATCACGTCGTCGATATAGCCCCGGCTGGCGGCGATGAACGGGTTGAGGAAGCGGTCCTCGTACTCCTTCGTGCGTTCGGCGATGGCTTGCGGATTGCCGCGCTCGCCCCGGAAGATGATCTCGACCGCGCCCTTGGCGCCCATCACCGCGATCTGCGCGGACGGCCAGGCATAGTTCACGTCGGCGCGCATGTGCTTGGACGCCATCACGTCGTAGGCGCCGCCATAGGCCTTGCGCGTGATGACGGTGACCTTCGGCGTCGTCGCCTCGGCATAGGCGAAGAGCAGCTTGGCGCCGTGCTTGATGATGCCGCCATGCTCCTGCGCCACGCCGGGCAGGAACCCGGGCACGTCGACGAAGGTCACGATCGGGATGTTGAAGCAGTCGCAGAACCGCACGAAGCGCGCCGCCTTGCGGCTGGCGTCGCTGTCGAGCACGCCGGCCAGCACCATGGGCTGGTTGGCGACGAAGCCGACGGTCGAGCCTTCGAGCCGCCCGAAGCCGACGATGATGTTGCGCGCGAAGGCCTCGCCGATCTCGAAGAAGTCGCCCTCGTCCACGACCTTCAGGATCAGCTCCTTCATGTCGTAAGGCTTGTTCGGGTTCTCGGGCACCAGCGTGTCGAGCGACATCTCGATGCGGTGAGGATCGTCGGTCGTGGGCCAGCAGGGCGCCTTGTCGCGGTTCGACAGCGGGAGGAAATCCATCAGCCGCCTGAGCTCCTCGATGCAGACGACGTCGTTGTCGTAGGCGTTGTCGGCGACGGCGGACTTTGTGGTGTGCACCTTGGCGCCGCCGAGCTCCTCGGGCGTCACGTCCTCCTGCGTCACCGTCTTCACCACGTCGGGGCCGGTGATGAACATGTAGGAGGTGTCGCGCACCATGAAGATGAAGTCGGTCATCGCCGGCGAATAGACGTCGCCGCCCGCGCACGGCCCCATGATGGCGCTGATCTGCGGCACGACGCCCGAGGCGAGCACGTTGTGCTTGAACACCTCGCCGTAACCCGCGAGCGACGACACGCCTTCCTGGATGCGCGCGCCGCCGGCGTCGAGCAGGCCGATCACCGGCGCGCCGTTCTGCATCGCCATCTGTTGGATCTTGACAATCTTCTGCGCATGGGTCTCGGACAGCGAGCCGCCGAAGACCGTGAAGTCCTTGGCATAGACATAGGTCATGCGCCCGTTGATCGTGCCCCAGCCCGTCACCACGCCGTCGCCGGGGATGATGTTCTTGTCGGCGTCGAAATCCTTGTTGCGGTGCTCGATGAACATGTCGAACTCCTCGAAGGAGTCCGGATCGAGCAGAAGGTCGAGGCGCTCGCGCGCCGTCAGCTTGCCGCGGGCGTGCTGGGCCTGGATGCGCGCCTCGCCGCCGCCGATCCGCGCGCGTTTGCGGCGCTCTTCGAGCTCGTGGATGATGTGCTTCATGGGCTGTTCCTATGGTCCGCGCACAAGGTTCATGAATCGGGCCGCCGCGTCCAGTTCCGCGGAGAGATGCCGGGCGCGGGCCTCGGCCTCGCTGTCCAGCCCCCATTTTTCGGCCTGAAAGCGCTCGTCGACCTGGCTCACGCCAAAGGCTTCCGCCGCGTCGAGCAGCCGTTCGGCGATCGCCAGCCCCAGCACCAGCGAGCCGCAGATCGAGGCCGCGACGTGCAGCGCGGCCAGCACGAACGGATCGCAGGCTTCGACCGCCGCGCGCAGCGCCGCGAGGCTCGCCTCGGGCTGCGCCACCGAGGTCACGCTATGCACGGTCACCAGCGGCGCGCCGAAATGCTCCGCCGCCCAGTCGAGCAGCGGGTCCCAGGCCGCGTTCTGGCGCGCGACCAGCTCGGCCGGCTTGTCGGTGCGGTAGCAGAGATGGTCGTGGCGCGCGAAACCCGCGATCTCGGCGATCACCTCGGCGCGGCGCGGCGCGACGCCGTCGATCGCGGTATTGGCGAGCTTGGTGAGCGGCATCGAAGCCGGCACGATCTCGTCCCCCTGCGCGCGCCATTCCGCGGCGATGGCTTCGGCGAGCGCGGCGCTGGGCAACGCAGGATCCTCGCCGCGCGGCGTCTTGAGGCGGCGACCATCGAGCAGGACGGCGCGGCCTTCGACGGAGACGGTCTTGTAGAAGCGTTTCACGCGGACAAGGCTCCTGCCACGAACGCCGCTCCGACGATCAGAACGCAGACGGCGACCGAAGCGCGATAGACGTTGCACAGCCGCGCCAAAGCCGGATCGTTCAACTCGCGAAAGTCGCCCGAAAGGATATAGTGCTGCATTTCCTTGGACCTTCGCGTGAAGCCCACGAAAAGGAAAGCTTCCGAGGGTTTCCCGAGCGCGCCCCAAATGTCTTCATGGCGGACGCGCAGCGCGCCGACGATCATCACCGCGACGACATGGATGACCATCATCATCGCAATGGCGAGAACGACCAGGGTAGAGAAGCCCGGCACGCTCATGGACGTCCCTTCGCCCGCAACGCATCGGTCAGCCCGTCATGCGGGCCGAGCTTGGGCAGCGGATGGTCGGCCCAATAGTTCTCGCCTGCCGCCACGTTGCGCTCGGGATGGAACGGATACCAATACTGGTTGCGCACCCGCGACGCCTCGCCACCGATCAGCAGCACCGCGTCGCCGCCGCTGTTGTTCAGGATCACATGGGTGATGCCGGTTCCGGCCTCCCAGCCGATGAAATCGCCTTCGGTCATCGGCGTCGTGTGCCCGTCGGTCCAGGCCTCGACCGCGCCCGACACGACATAGACGAACTCGTCCTCGTCGCGTTCGGCATGCGGATAGGAGGTGCGACGTCCCGGCTTCAGAAGCTCGACATGAATGCCGATGCGCGAGAAGCGCGCCCGGCGGCCGAACGGCGCCGGAATGCCCTGGTCCTCGTCGCTGTCCGGGTAGCGGTTGGCGGCATCTTTGAGGATGTCGGGCCAGCGCGCGACATGGTCGGGGCGCCCCCCGCGCCGCATGGCGGTCGGGGTCGGCACCTCCTGCGGGCCGCCTTCGCGCCGGCCCTCGCCGAAGACGAACAGGCGCACCTCGTCGTCCGTGTCGTTGATCAGGTCCTGCGACATACCGCCGATGGCCGGGATGGCGACGCCATCGCCTTCGCCGAGGCGATGAAGGTCATCACCGACCCGGAGGTCGGGCGTGCCCTGAAGGACGAAGACGAACTCTTCCTCGCCTTCGGCCGGCCGATACCGTCCGCCTGGCGCCAGGCGCAGGTGCATCACCTCGAGCCGCGACAGGCCGGTGGCGGCCGAGAGCGAGGCGGCCGGCCCTTCGATCTCGCGCCGGTTCTTCAGGAAGGCCGGTCTCATCTCCGCTTGCCTTTGGCAAAAGGGTCCTTGCTCGTTTCTTCATCGAAACCAAGCAGTTCCCAGCTCTTCTTCATATGCGGTGACAAGGGTGCTGTCACTGTCAACCGGCCGCCGTCGGGATGGGCGATGTCGATGGAGCGGGCATGGAGGTGCAGTCTGTCGGCGATGGCGCCCTTCCCTTTGGCGGCCTGGGCGCCGTACTTGAAGTCGCCGACGATGGGTGTGCCCAGCGACGCCAGATGGACGCGGATCTGGTGGGTGCGGCCGGTCACCGGCTTGGCGGCGACCCAGGCGAACTCCTCGCCCGCGCGGTCGAGAACGGCATAGTCGGTGACGGCGTGCTTGGCCTCGTCATGGTCGGCAACCGCCATGCGCTCCTCGCCGCGGCCGCCCTCTTTCGCCAGCGCCGCGCGGATGGTGCCGCGCGCCTGCTTCGGCACGCCGCGGGTGAGCGCCCAATAGACCTTGGACGCGTCGCGTTGCGCGAGCGACTTGGCGAGCGCCGCCGCCGCAGGCACCGTGCGCGCCACGACCAGCACGCCCGAGGTGTCGCGGTCGAGGCGGTGGACGAGCCGCGGGCGCTGCTTCCTCTCGAAGGCGAGCTGGTCGAGCATGCCGTCGACATGGCGCGTGAGGCCGCTGCCGCCCTGGGTGGCGAGGCCGGACGGCTTGTTCAGCACGATCACCGACTTGTCCATGTAGAGGATCAGCTCCTCGAGCAGCCCCGCATCCTGCGCGCGCGGCGCTGGGCGGGGCGCCTCGTCCTCCTCCGGCGGCGCATGGACGAGCTGCGGCGGGATGCGCACCGTCTGGCCGGCGGCGACGCGGTCGGCCGACTTGGCGCGCTTGCCGTCGAGGCGCACCTGGCCGGTGCGCAGCAGCTTCTCGAGCCGGCCATGGGTGAGCGCGGGATAGCGCCGCTTGAACCAGCGGTCGAGGCGGATGCCGTCCTCGTCGGCCTCGATGCGGAGATTGTCGGCCATCAGAGCGCGCGCACCAGGGTGAGTCCCGCGAACAAGGCCAGGATCGACAGCACCGTCGAGCCCACGACGTAGCCCGCGGCTGCGAGCCAGGCGCCGCGCTGGATCAGGAGAACGCTGTCCAGCGAGAAGGTCGAGAAGGTCGTATAGCCGCCCAGGATGCCCACGGTCAGGAAGGCGCGAACCTCCGGGCCGATCTGCAGCTTCAGCGCGCCCAGCTCGACGATCACGCCCATCAGGAAGCCGCCCGTGATGTTGACGACGAAGATGCCCCACGGAAAGCCGTTGGACGGAATCGCGCTCGCCACGAAATAGCGCAGCAGCGAGCCCAGAGCGCCGCCGAGCGCGACTGCGGCAAGGATGCCGACGTTCACGCCGCCTCCCAGGGGTTGACGAGCGAAAGGCCGAGCCCGGCGAAATCGCTCACGTCGCGCGTGGCGAGCGTCGCGGAATTGGCCTGCACGATGGCTGCGATCTGGGCATCGGGAACGGAGATCTGCGCGCCGGCCAGCTGGCGCCGTGCCATGATGAGTCCGGCCGATCTGGCAGCCGTGTCATCGAGCGGCAGAATCCTGTCCGCTATGACGCGCGGGAATGCCTTGTCGAAAGAGCGCTGCAAGCCGTCGCGGTAGACCGCATCCTTCACGCGAGAAATGCCATACACTATTTCCTGCAAGGTAACGGCGCTCGTCCAGAAGTCCTCTTGCTGAGCATCGATCCAAGCGATCGCAACCGCGTTCGGACGCGGCTTCATCATTTCAGAGATCACATTCGTGTCGAGAACGATCATTCGAAGTCGATCGGCTCCGGGTATTCCTTCGGAAATGGCTCCAGTTCGACACCGATATCCTTGAAATAAGAATGGAACAGCGTGCCGGCCCCTTTGCCTTGCTTGGGCTGCACCGGGACGGCCCCGGCAGCCTGTCGCAGAATCTCCCGCACCTCGCCTTCCAAACTGCGGCCATGCGTTTCCGCGCGCTTCTTGAGCTTGCGCTTGACGGACTCTTCGATATTGCGAACCACAAGTTGGGCCATCGCCGCATTTCCATCCATATGTGATATCATTCTAGCATCGCAATGATATCACTTCAACCGCCGCCGCGTCTGGCGCGCAGTTTCGCCCAATATTCCAGGCGTTTGGCGATCTCGCGCTCGAAGCCCGTATCCTTGGGAGCGTAGAAAGCCTCACGCGCCATGGCGTCGGGGAAATAGTTCTGCCCGGAGAACCCCTCCTCGGCTTCGTGATCGTATTCGTAGCCTTTGCCGTAACCCAGGTTCTTCATCAGCTTGGTCGGCGCGTTGAGGATATGCGCCGGCGGCATCAGCGAGCCGTGCTGCGCCGCCGCGCGCTTGGCCGCGCCCGCCGCGACATAGACCGCGTTCGATTTCGGCGCGCTGGCGAGATAGAGCACGCATTGTGCCAGCGCGATCTCGCCCTCGGGGCTGCCGAGGAAATCGTAGACGTCCTTGGCGGCCAGCGCCTGCACCACGGCCTGGGGATCGGCCAGCCCGATGTCCTCGACGCTGGCGCGCACCAGCCGGCGTGCGATGTAGAGCGGCTGCTCGCCGCCGGCCAGCATGCGCGCCAGCCAGTAGAGCGCGGCGTCCGGGTCGCTGCCGCGGATCGATTTGTGCAGCGCGGAGATGAGATTGTAGTGCTCTTCGCGCGACTTGTCATAGAGCGGCGCACGGCGCTGCACGGCCTCGACCAGGCCCGCGGTGTCGAGCGGCTTGACCGTCTTCACCGCGGAGAGCTCTTCCACGAGGTTGAGCAGGTAGCGCCCGTCGCCGTCCGCCATGGCGCGCAAGCTGGCGCGCGCGTCGGCGGTCAAGGGCAGCGCCTCGCCGTAATGCGCCTCGGCCCGCTCGATCAGCGTCTCGAGCGCCGCGTCGTCCAGCCGGCGCAGCACCAGCACCTGGGCGCGCGACAGAAGCGCGCCGTTGAGCTCGAAGGACGGGTTCTCGGTCGTGGCCCCGACCAGGATCACCGTGCCGTCCTCGACCACGGGCAGGAACGAATCCTGCTGGCTGCGGTTGAAGCGGTGGATCTCGTCGATGAAGAGCAGCGTCCCCTGCCCCGTGCGGCGCCGCGCGCGCGCCGCCTCGAAGGTCTTCTTGAGGTCGGCGACGCCCGAGAACACCGCCGACAGCTGCTCGAAATGGAGCTTGAACGCGGTCGACAAAAGCCGGGCGATCGTGGTCTTGCCGGTGCCGGGCGGACCCCACAACACGATCGAATGCGGGCGATTCGCCGCGATCATCCGCCCGATGGGTCCGTCCGGTCCGATCAGGTGATCCTGGCCCACCACCTCGGCCAGGCTCCCGGGCCGCAGGCGGTCGGCAAGCGGCCGCGGCGCATCGCTCTCCAACCCGCCGGCTTCGAAAAGATCAGTCATTGCACGAGTATAGAGCGGTTGCGCGCGCTTCACAGGCGGCGCGACCGGAATGCGTCGCGTGAATTTCGCATAGCGGCGGAATTTTTTGCGGGGTTTACTTTCCATTTCCAGGGGATACAGTTCCAATGCGATTTTAGGTTGTCCAAGGGGGACTCCGTGAAAGCCATCCGCTCGACCGCTTTGGCCTGCGCCCTGCTGGGCGCGGCTTCCGTCCACGCCCAGACCATTCCCTCCGACCCGATGCAGAATCCGGATTGCGTGGTGTCGCAGTCTGACTTCGCCGGCTGGTTCGCCAGCGGCACGCCGACCGTGAACGGCGTCGTCAAGCCGGCCAACTCCATCCAGTTCCAGCCCAGCTCCAACTGCGCCTTCTACAAGTGGTCGGAGCAGATGTTCATGTGGCTGACCTCGCCCGCGCCGTCCAGCTATGGCGGCAGCGGGCCGGTCTTCAACTCGAACGCCTTCTACCAGGTGGTCTCCGCATCCAACGGCTCGCTCGTCTTCTTGCCCAATCCGTCGAACAGCACCTTGAAGTTCGGTCTTCGCGCGGCACAGGCCGGCGCGCACAACCTGCCGGTCATGCTGGACAGCAAGAACGTCCTGCACGAGATCAAGCCGACTCCGAAGAGCAAGAGCGGCAAGCAGATGATCCCCGGCGCGAACGGCCAGCTGGTCGAGATCGCCTCGGCCAAGTTCGTCGCCGGAAAGCCCGTCCTGCTCGACGCCAAGGGCAAGCAGATCAAGCCGCAGCTCAGGGCCATGCTGGCGCCGCGCAGCGGCCAGCCCTCCTTCGTGGAGGAGATCAAGGTCGGGAACAGGTCCGTATTCTTCGACGAGAGCGGCTTCCCGATCGACACCGATCAGGGCCAGGCGGGCGGCAGCAAAGGCGTGCTCGTCGGTCAGAACGGCGCGCCCATCAACGGCTCGCTCGTCTACTACGCGACCTTCACCAACGACGTCTTCGCCTACTACCTGACGCAGGTGAAGAACGCGAATGGCGGCAAGACCCCGCCCAACACCTTCTTTCCGACCTCGGCGCAGGACCTGGCGCCGATCGTCGCCTATGCCCAGGCGCACGGCGTGAAATTCCCCGATCCGGAAGCGCTGGCGATCGAGGTCAAGACCTCATGGGTTCAGGTGAACGGGCCCAACCCGTCGCAATATGTGAGCCTCCAGGGCGTCGTGCCGACCTACACGCCCAGCGCCGACGGCATGATCTGGAAGGCGACCGGCAACTACAAGGCCGTGACGCTCGCCCTCGTCGGCATCCACGTGGTGGGCTCGCTCACCAACCATCCCGAGATGGCGTGGTCGACTTTCGAGCTTTTCGGCAGCGCGCCGAACGCGGCCTATCAGTACGTCAACAACCAGAACCAGACCATCCAGGTGCCCCAGAGCACGACCGGAAACTGGCTGTTCTGCCAGACCAACTGCCAGGGGCCGTTCAATGTCCAGCTCGCCAACTACAAGAATCCGCCGAACATCACCGCGGCGACCACGGCCCCGATCGCGCCCAGCAACACGCTGCGGCAGAAGGCGTTCGGCGCCGCCTATGGCACGGCGCCCAATGCCGGGGTGACCTCGGACGCGCAGTCGAACTCCGAGGTGATCACCACCAACGACACGGTGCTGAACCAGATCCTGAACGGCGACGTGCGCAGGAACTACTACATGATCGGCTCGACCTGGACGACCAGCGGCGCGGTGCCGAACGGCGCCTACTCGCCGCAGACGCCGAACAACACCGAGATCGGCACCAGCCAGCTCCAGAACGTGACGATGGAGACCTATCAGCAGGGCTCGAGCAACACCTGGAGCCCGACGACCAACTGCTTCGGCTGCCACAACCAGAGCACCAACCCGACCAAGACGACGGTCGAGGTCAGTCATATCTGGCCCTACCTGCTTTCGCTCTTCCCGCCCTCCAACTAGAGCGGCGCGCAGATTTCGCGCGTTGCCTCGGCCGGCGCGGCCCCATCATCCCCCCGACGAGAGTCGTGATGGGCGCCGCGACCGGTTGAGGGCGGTTCAG
>Ga0213876_10000559_pt1 | contig 27834 bp, 33 predicted proteins | sample BarmaccomBMRX_R9_FD_160113 | JGI IMG/M metagenome (GOLD analysis project Ga0213876, IMG submission 160113) | Root-associated microbial communities from Barbacenia macrantha in rupestrian grasslands, the National Park of Serra do Cipo, Brazil - RX_R9 | ecosystem: Host-associated > Plants > Roots... | reverse complement strand
AGCACCGCCTCGGCACAGACACCACGAAGGGTCTCACCGTCGCGATGCAGGGCCTGGGCAAGGTCGGCATGGACGTCGCCCGCAGGCTCCATGCCGAAGGCGCCAGGCTCATCGTCGCCGACGTCAGCGAGGACGCGGTACGCCGCGCGGTCGAGGCCTTCGGCGCGCGCCAGGCTTCGCCCGACGGCATCGCCACCGCGGACTGCGACGTGTTCTCGCCCAATGCGCTGGGCGCGATCCTGAACGACGAGACTGTGATGGCCATCAAGGCCAAGGTCGTGGCCGGCGGCGCCAACAACCAGCTCGCCCGCGATCCCCACGGCAAGATCCTGATGGAGCGCGGCATCCTTTACGCGCCCGACTACGTCATCAACGGCGGCGGCATCATCCGCGTCGCGGGCCAGATCTACGACTGGGACGACGCCGAGACCGAGCGCCGGGTGCTGGCGATCGCAGATACGCTGTCGGCGATCTTCCGCCGCGCCGAAAGCGAACATCTGCCGACCAACGTGATCGCCGACCGCATGGCGGTGGAGCGCATCGCGCGGGGCAGCCAGGCGGCGTCCAAGGCTGCGGAATAACGTTATGCGCAGGGGGCCGCTCGCGGCGCTTGCAATCCTGGCATGCGGCGCGCCCGCGCTCGCGGCCGTCGATACCAACGCCAAGGCGACGAGCACGCCGCAGATCGTGCTCCCCAGGGACGGCGACGACTACTCTGCGCTGGTGGCGCGCGCCGCGGCGCAGGACCAGAGCGTCGACTTCAAGGCGCTGCGCTTCGCCTATCTGAAGAGCAAGGCGCGCAAGGCCGCCGGCGCCGATGCCGATGCGCTGCGCCAGACGCTGTTCTCGGCCGTGGAGGCGGGCGACCATGGTCGCGTGCGCGAGGCGGCCATCAAGCTGCTCTCGGCCGACTATATCGACATGTGGGGCCACAAATACCTGCACGAAGCCTGCTTCATGCTGCACGACGAGGCCTGCGACAAGCAGGGCAAGTTCGTCGAGTTCGGGCTGCTGCGCTCCATCCTGGCGACCGGCACGGGCAAGGAATGCACGGCCGGCTTCGAGGTCGTCAGCGTCGCCGAGGAATATTTCATGCTTTCGATGGTCGATGCGAAGGACATCAGGCAGTCGCTGATCTCGGGCACGCCGAGCTGCGACCTGATGGAGTTCACCGACCAGGACGGCAAGCCGAAGTCCTACTACTTCCGCATCGACGCCGTTCTGGCCGACGAGGCGGAGGGATTGGGGATCAAGTAGGGGGGGTGAAGACTGGTGCCGCAGGTGAGAATCGAACTCACGACCTATCCCTTACCAAGGGATTGCGCTACCACTACGCTACTGCGGCATTCCAGTGGGGCCGGTCCTATAGCCCAGAGTTCCGGCGAGGGCAAACGGGTATGAAGGCCAAATCTGCCGATCGCCAGGAACGTCTTGCCGCGGCTCTGCGCGAGAACCTCAAGCGGCGCAAATCCCGCGATCGGGCGTTAGCGAAAGAGGCGCCGGCCGTGTCCGAACCCCGACCCGAGTCCGCCCTCGAGCCGCGCCCGAATAAAGCCCCGAAAGGCGACTAGAACGCGGGTTGCGGGATAGCTACAACACCACCATGGACCGGATCAGAATACGCGGCGGCGCCCGGCTGAAGGGCGAAATCTCCATCAGCGGCGCCAAGAATGCGGCGCTGCCGCTGATGGCGGCTTGCCTGTTGAGCGACGCCCCCCTGACCTTGACCAACGTCCCCAAGCTTGCCGACGTGCAGTCCATGGCCGAGCTGCTGCGCCAGCTGGGCGTGGCGGTCGATTGGACGCCGGGGACGGCGCTGGGCGAGGGCGGGCGTTATGTGCTGACCGCCGCGTCGTTGAGCGGCACCACGGCCGACTACGACATCGTGCGCAAGATGCGGGCGAGCTTCCTGGTGGCGGGGCCGCTGGTGGCGCGTGCCGGCCAGGCCAAGGTGTCGCTGCCGGGCGGCTGCGCCATCGGCGCCCGGCCCGTCGACCTCCACCTGAAGGCGCTGGAGGCGCTCGGTGCCGCGGTTCAGCTCGAAGAGGGCTATGTGATCGTCCGCGCTCCGAAGGGCCTCAAGGGCGCCCGAATCGCGTTTCCCTTCGTCTCGGCCGGCGCCACCGAGAACGCGCTGATGGCGGCGTCGCTGGCCAAGGGCGAGACCGTGATCGAGAACGCCGCGCGCGAGCCCGAAATCGTCGATCTCGGCGACTGCCTGATCGCGATGGGCGCGAAGATATCGGGCCTGGGCACGTCGCGCGTGACGATCGAGGGCGTGGACACGCTGCATGCGGCCGAGCATGCCGTGCTGCCCGACCGCATCGAGACCGGCACCTATGCTTTCGCGGCGGCGGTCGCGGGCGGCGAGATCGAGCTCTCCGGCACGCGTGCCGACCTGATCGGTTCCATCATCCCGCTGCTTCAAGCCGTCGGCACCGAGGTGCAGGAGACCAATCGCGGGCTCAAGGTGCACCGCAACGGCGTGCGTCCCAATTCGGTCGACGTCGAGACCGAGCCATTCCCGGGCTTCCCGACCGATCTGCAGGCGCAGTTCATGGCGCTGATGGCCACGGCAAGCGGAACCTCGCACATCAAGGAGACGATCTTCGAGAACCGCTTCATGCATGTGCCGGAGCTCAAGCGCATGGGCGCCGACATCAAGGTCGAAGGCGACATGGCGATCGTGACCGGTGTCGAGCGGCTGAAAGGCGCGCCGGTGATGGCGACCGACCTGCGCGCGTCTTCCAGCCTCGTGCTGGCGGGGCTGGCGGCGGAAGGCGAGACCATCGTCAATCGCGTCTATCACCTCGACCGCGGCTTCGAGCGGCTGGAAGAGAAGCTTCGCCGCGTCGGCGCCGATATCGAACGGCAGAACGCATGACCGAGCCGGCTCTGACATTGGCGGCCGAGGACGCCGAGGATCTCGACATCATCTCCGCGCGGCTGCAGGACGCGGTCGCGCCGCTGAAGGAGATGGTCTATCTGCCCAGGAAGCGGCGTTTCTTAGGCCTGTTCAACCGCTTCAAATGGGAAGACAAGCGCGCCGGCGCGAACCTGCGCGTGCGCTCGCTGCTGCATTTCGACGACGTGCTGTCGGCCAAGTCCAGGAACCTCAAGCTCGGCGCGCCCGATGCGGTGGTGTCGCTGCTCGCGATCCGCTTCACGCCGAAAGGCGGCGAGGATCCGGGCGGCGAGGTCGAGCTGGTGTTCTCGGGCGGCGGCGCGATCAAGCTCGAGGTCGAGTGCCTCGACGTGGGGCTGGCCGATGTCGGCAGCGAATGGGCGGCGCGGGGGCGGCCCGGCCACGACGAGGGCTGACATGGTGCGGCGTCTGGATGCGCGCGCGCCGGATTTCGCTGATGCGTTCGACGCGCTGCTTCATGCCAGGCGCGAGATCGAGGACGACGTTTCCGTCGCGGTGAAGGCCATCGTCGCCGACGTGCGGGTGCGCGGCGACGAAGCGGTCGCGGAATACACGCGCCGCTTCGACAGGCCGGAAGCCTTGGGCGAAGAGCCGTCCACGGAGGTGCTCGATGCCATCGACGTCGCCGCGGCGCGCATCGAGGCCTATCACCGGCTCCAGCGGCCCAAGGACGAGCTCTACACCGACGACACCGGCGCCACGCTCGGCTGGCGCTGGACGGCGCTGGACAGCGTCGGCCTTTATGTTCCCGGCGGCACGGCGAGCTATCCGAGCTCGGTGCTCATGAACGCGATTCCCGCGCGGGTCGCGGGCGTGACGCGCATCGCGATGGTGACCCCGGGCGCCAATCCCGTCGTGCTCGCGGCGGCACGGCGCGCGGGCATAACCGAGATCCATCGCGTCGGCGGCGCGCAGGCGGTGGCGGCGCTGGCCTATGGCACGAAAAGCATCGCGCCCGTCGACAAGATCGTGGGTCCCGGCAACGCCTATGTCGCCGCGGCCAAGCGCGAAGTGTTCGGCACGGTCGGCATCGATTCCATCGCCGGTCCGTCCGAGATCCTGGTGGTCAGCGACGGCGAGAGCAACCCGGACTGGATCGCGGCCGACCTCTTGTCCCAGGCCGAGCACGACGCCTCGTCGCAATCGATCCTGATCACCGACGACGCGGGTTTCGCGGACGAGGTCGAGGCCGCGGTCGCGCGCACGCTCGCGACCCTGCCGCGCAAGGAGATCGCATCGAAGAGCTGGCACGATTTCGGCGCCATCATCGTCGTGGCCAGCCTCGACGACGCCGCGGCGCTGGTCGACCGCATCGCGCCGGAGCACCTGGAGATCGCGACCGCCGCGCCCGAGCGCATCGCCGCGAAGGTCCGCCATGCCGGCGCGATCTTCCTGGGCCGCCACACGCCCGAAGCGATGGGCGACTATCTGGCCGGTCCCAACCATGTGCTGCCGACCTCGCGCACCGCGCGGTTCTCTTCCGGCCTTTCGGTGCTCGACTTCATGAAGCGCACGACCCTGCTGTCGTGCGAGCCGGGCACGCTGGCGCGGCTCGGCCCCAGCGGCATCGCGCTCGCCCGCGCCGAAGGACTCGACGCGCATGCCCGTTCCATCGCGGTCCGCCTCGATGGCAAATGAGAACGCCTTCCGCCTGGTCGCGGTGACGCTGGACGAACGCACGGTCGTGCGCCGCACGCGCCAGATCGAGCAGGAGCGCGAGATCGCGATCTACGATCTTTTGGAGGAGAACAGCTTCGCGCCGGCCGGCTCCGACGGCGGTCCTTACAAGCTCGCGCTCGGCGTGGAGGAGAACCGGCTGATCTTCGACATCCGCCTCGAGGACGACAGCGCACATCACAAGGTGATGCTGTCGCTGACCCCGTTCCGCACCGTGATCAAAGACTACTTCCTGATCTGCGACAGCTATTTCAAGGCGATCCGCAACGCGCCGCCGTCGCAGATCGAGTCGCTCGACATGGCGCGCCGCACCGCGCACAACGAGGGCTCGACGCTGCTCCAGGAGCGTCTCAAAGGCAAGATCGAGGTCGATTTCGACACGGCGCGGCGGCTGTTCACCCTGATGTGCGTCCTGCACCTCAAGGGCTGAGCGGCGATGCGCGGGCCAAACGGCGAGGAGCTGCCCGGCGCGGTGCTTTTCGCTTGTACGATGAATTCCGTGCGCAGCCCGATGGCCGCGGCGCTGATGCGCCATCTGTTCGGCCCGCATGTCTATGTGGATTCGGTGGGCGCGCGCAGCGGCGTGCTCGATCCCATTGCGGTCGAGGCGATGGACGAGATCGGCATCGACATCGCCAAGCACAGGCCCAAGAGCTTCGAGGAGTTCGAGGACACGTCCTTCGACCTCGTCATCACGCTTTCGCCCGAGGCGCATCACAAGGCGATGGAGCTGACCCGGACCTCGGCCGCGGTGATCGAATATTGGCCGACCCTGGACCCGACGGTGGTCGAAGGCTCGCGCGACCAGCGCCTTTCGGCCTACCGCGCGGTCCGCGACGAGCTTCAGAGGAGGCTGGAGGCCCGGTTCGACGCGCGGCGGGCATCCGATACCTGAGCGGGCCGGTGAGGCCCGAATCCGAGCAGGCACTTGCGGGCCATAAACCCTTGCTTTTGGCCCGTTTCGGTGCATTCTCCCGGCCGGTCAACCAGGCCAGAGGACGAATGGCGAAAGAAGAACTGCTTGAATTCGAGGGCACCGTGAGCGAGCTGCTGCCCAACGCGACGTTTCGCGTGCTGCTGCAGAACGGCCACGAGATCATCGCCCATACTGCCGGCAAGATGCGCAAGAACCGCATCCGCGTGCTGACCGGCGACAAGGTGATGGTCGAGATGACGCCCTACGACCTCACCAAGGGACGCATCACCTATCGCTTCAAATAGTCCAGATCGGCCGCGCCTGGTTCTCGCGAGCGAGAGCCCTCGGCGCAAGGCGTTGCTCGCCCAGGCCGGCATTGCGCCCGACGAAATCCGCGCGGCTTCCATCGACGAGACGCCGATCACGGGCGAACTCCCGCGTGTCCATGCCGAACGCCTTGCGGAAGCGAAGGCGCGCAAAGTCGCGGGCGAATGCGCGGGCCCGCCGGAGCTCGCGACCGACGGTGCCGGCGCGTTCGTACTGGCCGCCGATACCGTCGTCGCCTGCGGCCGGCGCATCCTGCCCAAAGCGGAAAACGACGGCGAAGTGCGCGCCTGTCTTGCGATGCTGTCGGGCCGCAGCCATCAGGTCATCACCGCCGTCGTGCTGATTGCGCCGGACGGGAAGGTTCGCCGTCGTACCGTGCTCACGCGCGTCGCCTTCAAGCGGCTGGATGCCGAAGAGATCGCGGCTTATATCGAATCCCGGGAAGGGATCGGCAAAGCCGGCGGCTATGCCATTCAGGGACGCGCCGAAACATTCGTACGCGGACTGAACGGTTCCTATTCGAATGTGGTCGGGCTGCCGCTTTCGGAAACCGTGTCCCTGCTTCGTGGCAACGCATACCCGTGCTAGGCTGAAGCGTCGCTATTCGTTCGAGTTCCGGATGCCGAAGGAAGTCCTGATCAATGTGGGGGCTGGGGAGATTCGCGTTGCCCTTGTGGTGGACGGCCGGCTTCAGGAGCTTGCGCTGGAGCGCACGCTGGGGCTCGACGACGGCGCGGTGAAGGGCCAGGGCCGCAGCGGCCACAGTCTCGTCGGCAACATCATCCTGGGCCGGGTGCAGCGCGTGCTGCCCGGCATGCAGGCGGCGTTCGTCGATGTCGGGCTGGACCGCGCCGGCTTCCTCGGCGCGCGTGAGGCGCGCTGCCTGGCCGACCTGCCGGGCTTCGACGACGAGCGCGCGCCCAAGATCGGCGATTGCGTGCATGAGGGCGAGGAGATCCTGGTCCAGGTCGTCAAGGACCCGATCGGCGACAAGGGCGCGCGGCTCTCCGCCAACGTGACTATTCCCGGCCGGCTTGCCGTGCTCGTGCCCAACCAGCCCGGCGTCGCACTGTCGCGGCGCATCGAGGGCGAGGGCGAACGCGCCCGCATGATGGCGATGGGTGAGGCGATGATTGCGCAAGGCGGCGACAGGCTGGCGCCGGGGGCGGGCTATATCCTGCGCACCGCAGCGACCGACGCCTCGCCGACGGACTTGAGGGAAGACGCCGAGCGCCTCGCCGATGCCTGGCGGCCCGTGCTGGCCAAGCGCCAGAGCGCAACCGCGCCGGCGACGCTCTATCACGATCTCGATCCGGTGGAGCGCACCTTGCGCGACATGGTGCGCGCCGATACCGCGCGCGTGCTGATCGACGACACCCAGTCGGTCGAGGCCGCGCGCGCCTATTGCCGCCGCGCCATGCCCGAGGCCGAAAGCCGGATCGAGCTCTTTGCCGGGCCGGGCCAGCTCTTCGACATGTACAATCTGGAGGACGAGATCGACCGGCTGACGTCCCCGCGCGTTCCGCTGCCCTCCGGCGGCTGGATCACCATCGAATCGACCGAGGCGCTGACCGCGGTCGACGTGAACTCGGGCAGCTTCACCGCCTCGACCGGACTGGAAGAGACCAGCGTCAAGGTGAACCTGGAAGCCGCCGACGAGATCGGCCGTCAGGTACGCCTGCGCGGTATCGGCGGGCTGATCGTCGTCGATTTCATCCATCTCGCGGAAGCCGATAACGTCGCCAAGGTGCTCGACGTCCTTGAGGAGAGCATCTCCAGGGACCACACGCCGACGCAGATCTCGCAGATGTCCGAGTTCGGCCTGGTCGAGATCACCCGCAAGCGCGTGCGCGATCCGCTGGTCAAGCTGATGAGCGAGTGCTGCCGCAGCTGCTCGGGCCACGGCCGCAAGCGCACGCGCGACAGCGTGGCGCTGGAGGTCATGCGCCGGGTGGAGCGCGCAGCCCAGGCCGCGCCCGGCAAGCCCATCGTCGTGCGCGCGGCCCCCGACGTGGTGCGCTGGTTCGAGGATCACGGCGAGGAGGTCCGCGCCTCGCTGGCGCGCCGCGGCGCGGCACGCGTCGAGTTCGAGGCCAGCGAATTCTATGCCCGCGAGGGCTTCGATGTCGCAACCGCCTGAAACGCGCAAATGCGCCGCCTGCGACAAGCCGCATGTGCCGGAATTCAAGCCGTTCTGCTCCAAGCGCTGCGCCGACCTGGATCTCGCCCGCTGGCTCAAGGGCGACTACGCCATCCCGGCGGTCGAGGAGCCGGAAGGGCTGCCGGACGAGGGCGACGGGGAGCCGTCATAGGCCGCTTGCCTTGAGGGGGCGGGTCCACTAAAAAGCCCGTCCTTTCCGGGTGCATCCCGGTATTTCGGCGGTTTGCCCAGGTAGCTCAGTCGGTAGAGCAGCGGATTGAAAATCCGCGTGTCGGTGGTTCGATTCCGCCCCTGGGCACCATCCACTCTCTTGCCCCCGGGGAGGGTCGAATGAAGGCTCTTGTCAAATCGAAAGCCGAAGAAGGCATCTGGCTCGAAGACGTGCCGGAGCCGAGCTACGGCATCGACGACGTGCTCATCAAGGTGCTCAAGACCGGCATCTGCGGCACCGACGTCCATATCTACAACTGGGACGCCTGGGCGCAGAAGACCATCAGGCCCGGCACGGTCGCGGGCCACGAGTTCGTCGGCCGCATCGCCGCGGTCGGCTCCAACGTCCGCGACCACAAGGTCGGCGACCTGGTGAGCGCCGAAGGCCATATCGTCTGCGGCCATTGCCGCAACTGCCATGCCGGACGCCGCCATCTCTGCGCCAACACGCTGGGCGTGGGCGTCAACCGGAACGGCGCCTTCGCGGAATACGTCGCGGTGCCGGCGCTGAACGTGTGGGACTGCGACAGCCGCGTGCCGCTGGAGCTCTATGCGATCTTCGATCCGATGGGCAACGCTGCGCATACCGCGCTGTCCTACGACCTGGTAGGCGAGGACGTGCTGATCACCGGCGCTGGCCCGATCGGCGTCGGCGCGGTGCCGATGGCGCTGAAGGCCGGCGCACGCTACGTCGTCGTCACCGACGTCAATGAGTACCGTCTCGACCTCGCCAAGAAGATGGGCGCGACCGCCGTCGTCAACGTCGCCAAGGGCGATCTGCGCGCGGTCATGAAGGACCTGGGCATGCAGGAAGGCTTCGACGTCGGCCTCGAGATGTCGGGCAATCCGGCGGGCCTGCGCCAGATGATCGACAGCATGGCGCATGGCGGCAAGATCGCGATGCTCGGCATCCAGTCGGGCGAGACCGGCGTCGACTGGGACGCCGTCGTGTTCAAGGGCTTGAACCTGCGCGGCATCTACGGCCGCATGTTCGGCGAGACCTGGTACAAGCTCACCTCGATGATCCAGTCCGGCATGAACATCGAGCCGGTGATCACCCACCGCTTCTCCTACAAGGACTTCCAGAAGGGCTTCGACATCATGCGCTCGGGCAATTCCGGCAAGGTGATCCTGGACTGGAGCGAGCTGTGACGGCCGCGCTGGACGAGAGCCTCCAAGGCGATCTTTCGGCGATGGAGAAGGCGGGGACGCTCAAGACGTTCCGCCACATCACCGGTCCGATGGACACCGAGGTGACGATGGCCGAGAAGTCCGGCCCCGTCCTGGTGCTGTCGTCGAACAACTATCTGGGCCTCGCCGATCACCCCGAGCTGGTCGCGGCCGGCCAGGCGGCGCTGAAGGACTACGGCGCCGGCACCGCGTCGGTGCGCTTCATCTGCGGCACCTTCTCCATCCACGACCGGATCGAGAAGGCGCTGGCGAAGCTGTCGCACACCGAGGCCGCGCTTACCTATGTCTCGTGCTGGGCGGCGAATACCGGGCTGATGCCCGCCATCGCCGGCGAGCAGGATGCGCTGGTCTCCGACGAGCTCAACCACGCCTCGCTGATCGACGGTTGCCGCATGTCGAAGGCCAAGCGGCTGGTCTACAAGCATTCCGACATGGCCGATCTCGACGCCAAGCTCGACGCGGTCAAGGGCGCGCGGCGCATCTTCCTGGTCACCGATGGCGTGTTCAGCATGGAAGGCGACATCGCCAACCTGCCCGACATCGTCACGATTGCGAAGAAGCACGGCGCCTCGATCATCCTCGACGACTCGCACGGCACCGGGGTGATGGGCCGCCACGGCCGCGGCACGGCCGAGCATTTCGGCGTCGAGGGCCAGATCGACATCGTCACGGGCACGCTGGGCAAGGCGCTGGGCGGTGCCGCCGGCGGCTATGTCGCGGGTTCGCGGACGCTCGTCGATTTCCTGTCGCAGGTGTCGCGGCCGCAGCTGTTCTCGAACGCGCTGCCCGCGACCATCGCTGCGAGCGCGATGAAGGCGGTGGAAATCCTCGAGCGCGAGCCCGAGCGCGTGGCGCGGCTGCATGCGATCACCAGGGCGCTGCGCGACGGATTGAAGGCGCGGGGCTTCAAGCCGCTCGAGGGCGAGTCCGCCATCGTGCCGATCATCGTGGGCGATACCGCCTTCGCCATCCGCATGAGCAAGGAGCTGCTCGCCGAAGGCATCTTCATCACCGGGTTCGGCTATCCGGTCGTCCCCGAAGGCACGGCGCGCCTGCGCATCCAGGCCTGCGCCTCGCTCACCGACGCGCAGATCGAATTCGCGCTGGCGACCTTCGAAAAGGTCGGCAAGAAGCTCGGCGTCGTCTGAAACGAAACGGGCTCCCGCATTGCTGCAGGAGCCCGGATTCGTCGGGACGAAAGCCCGGTTATTTCACGTATTTGAGGCTGATCGAGCCGATGCCGGCCGCGACGTTCAGGCCCGTATTGCCTTCCATGCTCAGCGGCTGCAGCGCGATCGACTTGTCGAGGCCGCCGACCAGCACGTTGGCGCCGAGGCCCACGCCGACCGTGGCGCTGGCCGTCGCACCCGCATAGTCGCCCTCGAGCGCGCCCGGGCGGACGTCGGAGGTCGGAGCGAACACGCCCCAGATCAGCTCGCCGCCGTCGGTATAGCCGATGTCGACGCCGAACTTCGAGATCGAGCCCGCATAGTGCTCACCCATGTGGCCGTTGGGGCGGAAATTGCAGTGAAGATCCTTGGAGGAGCCGAACACGAAGCCCCAGCCGCTCGACACATGACAGGTCAGCGTGCCGACCTTGACGCCATGCGGGCTGTCGGCTGCCTGGACGGGAGCTGCAAAAGCAAAAAGGGCAATCGCGGCCGCGCTAATCATCAGTTTCTTGGACATGCCATAATCTCCTGGTTTTTTTGATGCCCCCCTCTGCCAGCACGGTAACGCTCGACGGCGTCGCGGGTTCCCGTCGAACGATGCAACCCTTTGAGACTGCGCCGCGTTTTACAGTCATGGATAGGAACGTCACGACGCCGGACGGCGAAGCCCACACCGAATTGTCCACCACCGAAGCGCGCCAGGCGCAGACGGGGCTGGGCGCGCGTTATGTCCTTGCCATCAGCCTGTCGGCGGCGCTCGCGGCGCTCGCGATCGTCTATTTCATCTATTTCTCGCCCTAAGCGGCGGCACGCTCCGGATCTTCGAAGATCAGCTCGACCCTCGTGCCGCGCCCCGGCACGGAGTCGACGGATGCGGTGCCGCGCACCTGGCGCGCGAACACGCCGAGCAGCCGGCTTCCGATGCCGGGCTTGATGCCTTCGGGAGCATAGCCGACGCCGTCGTCCTCGATGGCCAGGCGCAGCTTGCCGTCGTCGCGCCGTTCGAGCATGACCTTGACCGCGCCGCCCTTGCGCTCCGGCGGATACGCGTACTTGAAGATGTTCATCAGCGCTTCCACCGTGAACAGCGCGATGGGAACGGCGATCTCGCCCAGCACATTGCTGCTCACCGACGCCACCTCGGTCGAGATGTGCGAGTCTTCGACCGTCATGCTCTCGGAGATCTTGCGGGTGAGCTCGCCCAGCAGGCGCTGCACGTCGACCGTTGTCTGGTCCTCGACCTCGTGCAGCAGGCGGTGGACCAGCGCGAGCGCATCGATGCGCGCCTGCGCCTGGGACAGGGCTTCCTTGACCGCAGAGTCCGGCATCTGGTTGGACTGAAGGCTGAGCAGGCTCATTACGATCTGCAGATTGTTCTTCACCCGGTGATGGGTCTCGCGGATCAGCAGCGTCTTCTGCGCGATGGCGTCGCGGAGCTTCCTGTCGCGGTCCTGGATGCCTGCGGCCATCTCTTCCATCGCGGTGCCCAGAAGCTTGAACTCGACCGGTGCGTCCTCCAAGGCAGGCTTGGCGCCGTAATGGCCGCCGCGATAGGCGGCCGCGATGCGCCTGAGATAGTTGATCCACTGGGTGATCTGGCGGTCGGTGGCGAACCAGATCGCGACCCAGGCCAGCCCGATCATCAGGATCGGCAGCAGGAAGTCCGTGCCCACGCGCAGATAGGTGGGCGCGAAGAGCTTCGACTGGCGCATGGCCAATCCCACGAACACGTTGTTCCCGACAAGGGGCGCCGCGGCGAAGACCCAGGACTTGTTCCTGCTGTCGTCGCGCGTCTCCAGCCCGCCGCGCAGCGCCTGCTGCTCCGGCAAGGTCGAAAACAGGTCGTGCGCGACCGCGTTGTCGTTGGCGGCGATGACCTGGCCGTGGCGGTCGAAGACGGCGATCACCGCGCCATGCGGCAGGTCGCGCGTCTTGAGGATATGGGTCAGCCAGCGCGCGTTGACCGCGACGCTGACCGCGCCGTCGAAACGGCCCTTGGCGTCATAGACGGGCAGCATCGTGCCGATCACCGGCTGGTGCGTCACCGGGCTCATGATCTGGCCGCTGACGGTGAACATCCCGCTCTTGCGGGCGGCGTCGAATATCGCATTTGCCTTCATCCCCTTCGCCTTGGGGATGGCGGCGCAGACCACCTTGCCGTCGCGGTCGATGCGCGCCAGATTGGTGAGGAAACGCACGCCGATCAGCACGTCGGCCAGAGCGCGGTCGCATTCGGGCGTCACGTTGCGCACGTCGTCCACGCTGGCCAGCGTGCGCAGGATCTGCTCGCTGGACGCCAGCACGTTCTCTTCCGACGAAGCCGCGATGCGCGCGGTCTGCACCAGCCGGTCGCGGACATTGGCGCCGTCGACGCGGGCGCGCTCGATGCCTTGCAGCACGCTGACGACCACGATCGGGAAAAGAGCGAGTGTGACGGTCAGGAACAGCCGGAAGCGAAGGGAGGGCGCGCGGCTAGCCGGCATGCCCCTTTCGCCGTCTCGCGGGCGCATCCGACTGCCGGCTCGGAGCCAGTTCGTCAAGCTGTGCCATGATATCACGGGCGGCTTCTCCCTCATCCGGCCGCTGTCGAGAGGGTAGACTATCCTGCCGCTCAAGGATTGCGAGCAGCGCCTTGCGCGCACGCGCCACCCGGCTTTTCACCGTTCCCACGTTGCATTTCACGATGTTGGCCGCGTCCATGTAGGAGAAGCCGCCGGCACCGACGAGAATCAGCGCTTCGCGCTGCTCGTCGGGCAGAAGCTTCAAGGCGCGGGCCGTATCGCTGAGATCCGCGGCCCAGTTCTGATCCTGGCTCGTGCCCGGCATGCGCTCGGCCGCGTCCTGGTCCCACGGCGCCTGGCGCCAGGCGCGGCGGCGGTCCGAATAGAACTGGTTGCGCAGGATGGTGAACAGCCAGGCCTTCAGGTTGGTACCCATCTCGAAGGTGTCGCGCGACTGCCAGGCCTTGACCAGCGTCTCCTGGACGAGGTCGTCGGCGGCTTCGTAGTTGCCGGTCAGCGAGCGCGCGAAAGCGCGCAGGAACGGGACCAGCGCCAGCAGGTCCGTCTTGAAATCGGGAGCCGGCTGGGTCTCGCGCTCTTCTTGCGGCTGGGGCTGGAGCTCTGTGCGCGACATCAGGAGGACTTCTTCCTGTCGCCGACGCCGTCCGCATCGTCCATCTTGCGAAGCAGGTCGAGGAACTCGTCCGGAACGGGCTCGTTCACCACGCCGTCATAGATGCGCCGCAGCTCGCGGCCGATGGCGCGTTGACGCGCCCGCACCGCGCGTGATTTCCCACTGTCTGGGTTGTCGTCGTTTGACAAGTTCCCGGTCCGATTTGCTTGCAGACTCGACAAGACCATTCTCCGACGCAGCGGGCGGGCGTTGCAATCCCGACCTTGTGTGAAGGTGCCCCAGGAGGGCGTTTCAAACCCCTGAGCAGCCCTAACGTGTCGCCCGGAGGAAGGTTCCCGCGGACGGAACTTATTCCTCTAGCGCGCGTTCCCGGTTGGAGCTTTTCTGCGTCTGTCGAAGAGGAGTCCCTTACGGATGGGAATGAAAGAGACGGTTGCGCCGCACTTGCCATATCTGCGGCGTTACGGCCGCGCGCTCACGGGTACGCAGGAGCGCGGCGACGCCTCGGTGCGCGCCACTTTGGCCGGCCTGCTTTCCGGCGAACAGGCTTTGGGCGAGGGCGTGCCTGCGCGCGTCGGCCTTTACCGCGCCTTCCAGGACCGCTGGTCGGACGACGAAAAGGCCAACCGCGACACGGCCCCCGACCAGCATGCCACACGGCCGGACGGACTGCTGAAAGCGGTCGAGGCCCCCAAGCGCGCCGCGGTCCTGCTCACCTCCGTCGAGGCGTTCAGCCTCGAGGAAGCCGCCTATATCCTTCGCCAGACGCCGCAGCAGGTCGAGCGGGCGATATTGGAGGCGCAGGAGGTGATCGACCGGCTGCTCGCCTCGCGCGTGCTGATCATCGAGGACGAGCCGATCATCGCGCTCGACCTGGAAAGCCTTTTGGTGGAGCTCGGTCACAAGGTCGTCGCCAAGGCCGCGACCCGCGACGAGGCGGTCGCCATGGCGCGCGCCGAGCGGCCGGGCCTTGTGCTGGCGGACATCAATCTCGGAGAAGGCGGCTCGGGCATCGACGCGGTCAGCGAGATCCTTTCCAGCTTCGACATCCCGGTCATCTTCGTCACGGCCTATCCGGAAAAGCTCCTGACCGGCGAACGGCCCGAGCCCGCCTACCTGATCGCCAAGCCGTTCCTGCCGGAAACCATCCAGGCCACGGTCGGCCAGGCCTTGTTCTTCCATCCCCAACGCGAAAAAGCGGCATAGGCTTATGCTGGGTTGGGCGCTCACGTTCCTGGTGCTTTCCGCGGTCGCCGGCTATCTGGGGTTCTATGCCCTGGCCGGCACCGCGGGACTTATCGCCAAGGTGTTCCTGGGGGTTTTCCTGGTGCTTCTGGTCGCCAGCGCGGCCGTGACGGTGCTGGGCCGCAAGGGGCCGGCGTAGCGGCACGAATTTTTCGATCTTCTCGGGAACCAATCCCGATGCCACGCATTTCCTGGGGCAGAGCGGACGTCTGATCCGGTACGCCCCAGCCCCTTCGACAGCCCCGCGTCGGGTGTCCGCTCCACTTTCCCCAGATAAAACAGCTGTTTAGGCGATTGCGGGCTATTGGCCCGCCTGGCCGCCGCCGAACTTGCCGGTCTCGCGATAGCCGATGTCGCCGGAGACCCGCTCCTGGACCTCCATCCGCGCCTTCACGACGGTCTTGAGCCGGCTCGGCTCGCCGCCCGTCATGCCTTCGTCGTCGGCCACAGCCAGGGCTCGGGCGTCGCGCTCCCAGGCCTCCAGGATCTCCAGCCGCTCGGTGTCGGAGAACCGTCGGTCGCGCACCACGTCGCTGGGCGCCGGATAGAAGCGGGCGGGATCGGCCTTGATGTCTTCGAGGAGTTTCGCTTTCGCCATCGGTTCGCCTTCTATTTTTATTTTTCAAACGTGCGCTCGGCGCGGCCGTTCCGTCGTAATGCGGCGGGCAGTGTCTGCGCTGCTCCTGTCGAAAATTTCAACTCGTCCCGGCGGGAAAGGTTCCCCTTTGTTCGCGCGTTGCACCGGAACCGGCATGGTGAACATGCGTTTTCAGTTGGACCGGCCGAGCTCGCTCCACGGTCATCTCGAAAAAAATTGGGAGATGGAAATGAAGTTCAAAACTCTAGCCTTGGGAGGCGCCGCGATTGTGGGGCTCGCGCTCGCCACACCGGCAATCGCTTTCACGCATCATCCTTCGACGCCGGCTGAGGATAAGCAGACCGACGATCTGAACGCGCAACAGCTGGCCAAGGCGCAGCAGTCCTCGACGACCACGGTCGCAGGCGCGTCCTCGACGACGATGCCGTCGAATACACAAGCCGCGAGCGCTCCTGCCACGAGCGAAGGCGCTCCTGCGGTCGAAGGCGCCTCGACCACGCAGAGCCCCAACGACAAGCAGGCTTCCAACACGGCCGAAGGGCCACAGGCGGCGACGAGCACGGTGACGCTGGCGCAGATCGCCAACCCGCCGCAAACCTTGGTCAATGCGAGCGTCGAGACGAACAACGGCCAGGCTGTCGGCGCGGTGCAGAAGGTCGTGACCGGAACCGACGGCAAGGCGCAGGCGCTCGACGTCGCGCTGCTCGGCGCGCAGAGCAAGATCGTCGCGATCGATGCGAACCAGCTGAGCTACGATCAGTCGAGGAACGTCGTGGTCGCGCAGCTGAGCGCCGACCAGATACAGGCGCTGCCCGCCGCGCCGCAGGGCTAGCAGCGGATCATACAGCCTGAGAGGCCGGCTCGGTTGAGCCGGCCTTTTTTGCGACTAACGCATAACGTGACAATTGTTCCAATTCGCTCCAAGCTTGGTGGCGCGCCAACCGGGGCCTTTTGGGGTGTCGTCCGTTACCGTCAGTCTTCCGAGCTTCTTGCGTGAGGTCTTCTCCTGCTCAGGCGAGATCGCGGCGAGCATCGCCCGAGGCGCGCAAGACCGCCATTTTGCGGTGAGGACGATCCTTCTCAAGCAGGGCGACAAGGCCGGCACGACGTTCCTGCTGGTCGCGGGCCGGGCGCATGCGCTGACCTTCAGCTCGGAAGGCCAGGAAATCCTGCTTCACGAATTCCTGCCCGGAGACTTCTTCGGCGCGGTGGCGCTTTCGGATCCGTCGCCGCAGCAGGCCGACGTCATCGCGGTCGAGGCCGTCCGGGCCGCCGTTTTCCTCGCGCTCGATTTTCTCAGGCTCATCGAAGCGCATAGCTGCGTCGGCCTCGTGGTCTCGAAGGCGCTGCTCAAGCAGCTGCACGCCACATCGACGCGCATGGTGGAGCAGACGACGATGTCCGTTGCGGGCCGCGTTCACATGGAGCTGCTGCGCCTGGCGCGGGCCGGCGACGGCCGCACCATCAGGCCGTCGCCCGTGATCGCCGCGCTGGCGGTCCGCGTGCACAGCACGCGCGAGACGGTATCGCGCACGATCAACGCCTTGGAGCGCCGCGGCATCATCCGCCGCGACGATGATGCGCTCTTCATCGTCGCGCCGCAAAGGCTGGAAGAGCTGATCGTCTAGGCGGGACGCAGCGAATACAGCCGGATCGGGCTTTCGACGTTGTCCGACGGCAGCTCGCCCACGAGCTCGGTCCTCGGACGGTCCCGCGCGGCGCCGCTGCATAGCGCGGCCGCGAAATCCTCGCTGACATGGATGCCGCCGGGCGGGGTCGAGCGCAACACGTCGGCCGCGAGCTTCGTCTCCGTGCCGATCAGCAGCGGCGCGCCGCCGAACGGATCGGCCAGCGTTTCGGCCAGTGCGTAGTGTCCGGCCACGCGCGCGCCGTCCATGCCGCCGAGCAGCGCCATTGCCGACAGCGCCGCGCCGGCGGCCTGCTGCACGGTGTCGAACGCCACCGAGACGTCGTCGCCGTTCCAGCGGGCCGATTGCAGGGGCTGCGGTTTCGAGGCCAGAAGACGCGAAAGGCGCGCCAGGACGGAGGGCGTATGCCAGGCCGCGGGGGGAAGCTTGATCCGAAGCATCGCGGCGAGATGCTTGTTCGTCTTGCGCTGCGGCGGCGAACGAAGCGCATGCACCCGCGGCGCGACGACGATATGCTGGCGCCGCCCGCTGGCGCGCCATGTCGAAGCCATCAGGTTGCTGACGCCGGCGCCGCCGCTCTGCCGGTTCTTGGCCTCCAGGATCAGGAGCTGGATCGCCTCGGTGGTCAGCAGGCCGGCCTGCATGGCGGCCGCCCCCATCGAGATCTCCGCGGCCAGACGGATCGCGAGAGGAGAAAGCGGGTCGCAGTCCTGGGTGATGAACCGCACCGTCGCCGCGTCCTTGAGGATCTTGTCGAAGCGCCTGCCCCAGCCGCGTCCGGCGCTCGCGACCGAGGCTTCGCGGAAATGCTCCTTCGACGACGGCAGCACGAGATGCAGCTCGGCTTCGGCTTCGAGCAGCGCTTCGGCGATGAGGATGTCCGCGCCCGCGGCAAGCGCGCCGTAGCCGAAGCCGAGCCGCTCGCGCTCGAGGAAGATGCGGATATCGCGCTCGACGGCCGCGCTGCGCGGCGCGAGTGCCATATGACCCGCGAAATGCAATGTGCGCGGCGGCCGGCAGGCGTCGAGCCAGGTCTTGTCCTGTCCGAGCTCGTCGAGGACCAGCGCGAACTGCCGAAGCGTTGCGGCGTGGTCCTCGTAGGCGGACGGCGCCAGGGCGATGGCCGCGGCGAGGTCCTTTCTGGCCTGCGCGACGTCGCCCAGCAGCAGATGGGCTTCCGCGCGCGTAGCCTCGCGCCAATAGGGCGTTTCCGCCTCGCCGTCGTCGCGCGCGCTTCTTTCGAGCACCTGGCGCGCCAGCGTCCTGGCGCGGTTGCGCTCTCCCGCGAGCAGGGACAGTGTCGCGGCGTTGATCAGCGGATAGGTCGCGCCGGAGATGGTGCCGGCACGCGCATAGGCGGCGGCGGCCTTGCGGTAGGATTGGCGCCTTTCCGCGCCCTTGGCGGATGCGGCGCGGTCCTTCAACAGCCGCCCCAGGACGCTCAGCGCCGCTGGATCGTGGCGCGCGGCCTCGAACCCGGCCTCGCGGAACAAGTGCCAGGCCTGTTCCACGGCGCCCGAACGCGCATGGGCGATAACGGAGAGAAGCGTGGTATTGGGGGCGGTCATGGCTGCTCGGACGATAGCTGTGGTTGGGGACGCCGTCACCTGCTGGCTAACACCATAGGTGGAATTGACACCGTGACGGCCGTCACGCGCCGAATCGGGACGGTTTTCTCAATGCCAGGCCAGAACGAAATACGGGCGTTGCTTGCTGCTCGTGAGCTCGACGACGGCCGAGCGCGCGAACGTCCGCCGTCCGACCGTGAGCCGCGCCTCGATCGAAAAGGCCCGCCCGCTGGGCGCGGCGAGCGTCGCCGCCGCCGCCGGCGAGAAGCCGAGCTGCATCGAAGCGTTCGGATCGCCGGAACGCGCGCGGACGATCTGCTCGACCTTGCCGGGGTCGCCGGGATAGAGCGCCGCCAGCGCTTCGCGCGGCGCCACGGACGAATCGAAGGACGGCCGCTTGCTGTAGACGGTGAGCGCGGGCCTGATCGCCGCGAAGAGCTTGGGCGTCATGCCGAGCACGAGCTTCACCTCGTCCACCGTCTGAAATGGGCCATGGCGAGGCAGATAGGTCAGATGCGCGGCGCGATATTCGTCGTCGGTTGCGCCACGCAGGTTCTGGAGGCCGGTCTTGCTGCGCCAGTACACGATGCCGTCGGCCAGCTTGCCGGCTTCGTCGGGCGCAAGCCCCGCGCCGAGCAGGAGCTGCGTGATCAATGCGCCGCTCGATACGTTGAGATCGATCCGGCCGAGCTCGTCCTGGGCGGACACCTGCATCGCGAAGCCGTCGAAGGAGAAGTCCGTGGCGGTCCCGTCCGCGCGCCAGCGCCGTTCGGGCCTGAGATCCGAAACGCCGAGCACGGCCGCCACGACGGCGGCGTCGAGATCCGCTTCGGCGCGCGCGTCGATCATCGCGTGCGTCTCGCTGCGGTAGGAGGTGACGGTCAGCGCCTGCGTCGCCGCCGCCATCAGCGAGAGCAGCGTTATGGCCCACAAGACCGATACGAGCGCCCAGCCGCGCTCGCGCCCGGGTTCGTGCCCCGGTTCGTGACCCGGTTCGTGACTGGCCTCGTGCCCACCGGGCGGCGGCTCAGCGCGCCCGCTCGAGCACCGACTGGACGGCCGGAAGCTTGCGGCGAAGCTCATCGGTGACCTTTCGCGCCTTCTTGATGTCGTCGACGACGTGCGGCGTGATCAGGACCATCAGTTCGGTTCGCCGCGAATTGTTGCCGGTGTCGCGGAACAGGTTGCCGAGCACGGGGATGTCCTGAAGATAGGGCACGCCGTTCTTCGATTGGGTGCGGGAATCGCTGATCAGCCCGCCCAGCACGATGGTCTCGCCGTCCTGCACCGCGACGGAGCTCGTGATCTTGCGCTGCTGGATGGTGGGCGAGGGCACCGGCGAGGCGCTGGTGTCGCTGACCCCGCTCACTTCCTGCGAGATGTCCATCATCACCATGCCGCCGCGGTTGACGCGCGGCGTGACTTTCAGGATCACGCCGGTGTCCTCGTATTGCACGCTGTTGACGATCGGCGCGTCGGCGGTCTGGGTGCTGACCGCCTGCTCGGTGATGATCGGCACGCGGTCGCCGACCTGCAGCGTCGCGGTCTGGTTGTTGAGCACCATCAGCTCGGGCGAGGACACGACCTCGACATGCGTCACCTGCTCGAGCGCGCTCAAGACCACGTTGATGTTGCTGCCGTTAGAGAACATGTAGGCGAAGCCGGGCAGCGAGGGCACGACCGAGGTCGAGCCGGTGTCGGAAAGGACGGTCTGGTTGTGGCTGTCCTTCCAGAAATACTGCACGCCGTATTTGAGGTCGTTGGTCAGCGTCACTTCTGCGATCGCGGCCTCGAGCAGCACCTGGAGCGGGGCCGCGTCGAGCTTGCGCAAGGCGGTCTCGATGACGCCGTATTGCTGCGGCGAGGCCAGGATCGCCAGCGCGTTGTTGGTCTCGTCCGCGGTGATGCTCAGGCTTCCGATGCCGGGCGCCGAGCCGGAGACCGATACGCCTTCGGCGCCGCCGGAGGACGGCACCGCGGAAGTCGTGGCGCCGCCGCTCTTGTCGAGGCCGCTTGGCGTCGTCTCGGTCGGCGAGCTTGCGGTGGTGGTGCCGGCGAAGGACGGCCGCGGCGAGGCGCTGCCGCTGACGCCGCTGCTGCCGAAGAGCAGCTTGCCCAAGGTCGCTGCGAGGTCGGAGGCGCGGCCGTTCTGGACGTTGTAGATGAAGATGCGCTTGTCGCTGCCCTGGCCCGGGCGGTCGAGCCGGTTCACCCAGGCGCGCAGATGCTCGAGATATTTGGTCTGGTGCGAGATCGCGAGCACCGCGTTCAGGCGCTGGATCGGGATGAGCTGGACGAGGCCGCCGACCGGGCTGTTCAGCCCGCCCATCACCTGGTTCAGCTCCTTGGTCAGCTCCTCGGCATCGGTATAGCTCGGCGTGATGATCGCGAACGACATGCCGCTCATCCAATCGGCGTCGAACAGCGCGATGTCGTCGCGCAGCGTCTGGCGTTCCTCGGCGGTGCCTTCGACGATGAGCACGTTGCGCGCGGCGTCGACATGGACGATGCCCGCGGTCGGCGCCAATGGCTCGAGCAGCTTCTGCATCTCGGCCGCGCCGACATAATGCACCGGCACGATGTCGATGCCGTAGCCGATATTGGCGCTGCCCCTCGATCCGGCTTGATTGATGCGCGCCATGCGCGGCGCGTCGGCGAGCGCCAGGACCTTGTAGATGCCGTGGGACTCCACGACGGTCAGCCCGTTGAGGCGCAGCGCCTGTTCCAGCGCCGGCAGGACTTGCGAACGCTGCAAGGGCTGGCTGGTCTGGATCGTGACGCTGCCCTGGACGTTGGCGCCGATCTCGTAGTTGAGCTTCAGGTAGTCGCCCAGGACCGCCTTGGCGACGTCCTTCACGTCCGTGTTGATGAAGTTGAGCGTGATGTCGCCCTGCTCGCCGACCGTGGTGCGCGACGGCTCGCGCGCCCGTCCGGCCTGGGTGAAGGCGCCGGTGCCGGGGAAGACCTCGAACTTCGCCTCGGAGGAGGCGCCGGGCAGGGGCGTGGCTTGCGCCGTCGCGGCCGGCGGTTCGGACGCGGGCGGCACCGCGATGGGCGCGGCCGCCGGCGGGGCGGGAGTCTCGTCCGTGGAGCACGCGGCAAGCGTCACGGCAAAGCACGCGGCAATCGCACCGACACGAATTCTCAAGGAACGCCCCACTTCATTTGTCTCCGGCCCGCGGAGTATTTGCACCATTTCACGCATTATTGCGAACTTCCAGGCGCGGCCGGCGGTCGCGGCGGCGCCTTGTTCGCGTCCAGACGGATCTCGTTGCGCGCCGGGCCCGCGGTCAGCACCACGCGATCCGGCGCGATTTCGCTCAGCTGCCAGCCTGAGACGGTCGCGCCGATGCGATACGCCGTGGCGAGCGGCGAGGAGGGGGTGCGCAGCATGGCCAGGCTGTCGCTGCCGCTCACGATCACGCCGACCAGGGTGACGTCCGGCGGCGCAAGGCTCGCGGCGCCTGGCTGCGCCATCACGGCTGCCTTGCGGTCGGGCGCGAACATCGGCCTTGCGTCGATCTCGGCGAAGGCCTCCAGCGCGGGCGTGGTGACGGGTACCACGGCTTCGGCGCGCGGCACCTTGGGCTTGAGGTGCATGACCGGCGGGTCGAGCTCCGGCAGCGACGCCGTGAGCTGGTAGACCAGGAGGCCCGCGAGCAGCAGATCGGCGGCCGCAAAGCCGATCAGGACGGGCTGGCGCGACAGCGTCATTTCGTCCGCCCCCAGCGATAGCCGTGCACCGTCCAGCGGATGTCGAGAATCGCCTGCTTGTTGCCGATGTCGTCGGGGCCGAGGTTCGGCGCGGAGATCGACGCCTCGTCGACGAACAGATAGGGCGCATGCGCCGCGAGCGCATAGGCGAGGCTCTTCAGCTGGCTCTGCGGCACCGACAGGTCGCATTGCACCGCAATGATCTCGAAGCCGCCCTGCTTGGACACGGGCACGATCTGCATGGACTGCACGCTGCCCTTGTTCGCCTCGACGAGCGCCTTCATCTGGCTCTGCAGCTGCGCCTGGGCGAGCGCGGTGCTTTCGGCGTCGATCACGCCGGGCACCGAGGCGCCCTTCTCGTTGAGCGACTTGAGCTCGGCTTCGAGCATGGGCTTGGCAGCGATCTCGGCGCGATAGAAGCCGAGCTGCTGGAGCGAGGCATCGATCTCGTCGCTCTGCGCCGAAAAGGCCGCGACGACCGGCGTCACGACGAAGACGGCGACCACCAGCAGCACCACGGCGCAGGCGGCGAGCGCGGCGGCGCGGCTCTTGATGAAGGCGGGGCGAGCGGTCATCGCGGCGCTCCCGCGACGTCGAAGCTGAGGTCGAACCGCTCGATGCCCGGCGAGGGGCCTTGCGTGACAGGCGCCGCGAACTGCGCATTGGCGAAGCGGCCCGAACGGTCGAACACGCCGATCAGGTCCGACGCGGCGCGCGAATAGCCGCCGACGCGGATCTTGGCGCCGCTCATGCTGAAGTCGGTGAGCCAGCTGCCGTCGGGCAGCGTGCGCGACACGTCGGCCAGGATCGCGACGAAGAGCGGGCTGCGCTTCCGCTCGGCGAGGAAGGCGAGCTGGGTGCCGGCCTTGTCGATGCGGTGCTGGAGCTGCTCGACGCGCGAGGCGCGCGCGCCTTCGGTCAGCAGTTCGTCGGTCAGCGAATCCAGGACGGCCGCGCCGCGCAGATAGCTCGCGAGCAGGACGGCCAGCAGCAGCGCCAGCGCCAGGCCGGCGAGCGCCGCGACCGCATGCCTGCGGCCGAGCCCGCGCATCCAGGCCGCGCGGTCGACCGGAAACGCATTGCGATCGGCGGGTCGCGGATCGCCTTCGAAACGGATGGCGCCCACGGAAAGCCCGGCGGCGCCGCACAAGGCGAGGGCGTCGTCGACGATGGCGCGGCGGATGATGCGCAGCTCGACCTCGACGGTGTTGGCTTCGCGGTCGCGCCCCAGCACGCGGAAATCGAAATAGACCTCGTCGGGCGGCACCGGGCTCAGCTTCTCGAGCTCGTATTGCAGCGCGCTGCGCAGGATGCGTTCGTTCGCGTGAGGCATTCTGACGACGGGCCTGAGCACGTCGCTCGACGGCAGTGCCAGCACGGCATCGCGCCGCGTGCCGACGATGGCCGCGTTGGAGGCAAGGGCCGCATGCAAGGAAGCGGCCCCGCCGAGCGCCTGCTCGATGCCGTCATGCACCCAGTGCAACGCGACGGCGCCGTCGCGCAGCACGACGCGAAGCTCGCTGGTGTCGCGGGTCTCGCCCAGCCTTTCCTTGGCGAGAGCGGCAAGCTCCGCGCGCCAGGCCGCGAACACTTCGCCGGCGTTGATCCGTTCGACCTCGATGTTGGAACGCTCGCTCATTGCCGCCCCTGGCAGAACTTGGTGAGCGCGTCATAGATGCAATCGGCATCGGCGGCGATGTGGGGCTCGATCAGCATCTCCGGCCACGGCGTGGTGCCGGCGCCCGCCAGGACGACGCGAACCCGGATGAGATGGGGGAGCGCGTGCTGGTTGCGCCAAGTCTCGTGCCAGGCCGGCTGCTTCTCTTCGCCCGCGGCGCCGAAGTAGGAGAACTCGATCGCCGCCAGATGGCGTAGCAGGGGCTTGCTCCAGATCGGCGCGCCGCCGGTGCCGAGCTCGGGCGTGGCGCTGATGGCGAGCACCAGCTCCTTGCCGTTGCTCTGCGCCGTCAGCGTGTCGCGCATGATATGGCCGGTGCCGGAGGCGGCAGTCGAGAGAAAGGTCATGCTGTCCTTGGTGCCGTCGAAATCGATATGGGATTCCTCGGGCGAAACGACGACAAGCTTGGGGTAGGCGCGGCCGAGGTTGTCGGCCAGCGTCTTCTGAGCCACGCGCATCGCGTTGGTGTCGAGGTTCTTGTCCTGCGCCTTCTGCCAGATATTGGCGCCGGTGCGTAAGCCCGCCATCAGCCCGACGCTCAGGAAGGCGAGCAAGGTCATCGCGACGAGCAGCTCGAGCAAGGTGAAACCGGCCTCGTGCTTCACGGCGCGGAGTCCTTGGGCAGAAGGCGCAAAGTGGAGAGCGACAGCGTCTGGCCGTTGCCGCCGTCGCCCCAGCTCACCGTGGCCGTCACCCGCGCCGCGGCTGCGGGCCAGGCCTGCAGGTCCTTATCGTTGCCGTAGCGCTGCACGCGCACGCGCCACGCGAGCCCCGAACCGGTGCGACCGTTGCGCTCGCCATAGGCAAGCGCGGGCGCGCTTTCGGAATCGGCCAGCAGCGAGGTCGCCAGCGCGCGCGCCTCGAGCCGCGACTGCGTCTCGCGAGAGCGCGACAAGCTGTTTCCGAAGATGCCGAACAGCACGGCAAGGCCCACGCTCAGGATGGTGAGCGCGACGAGGACCTCGAGCAAGGTGAAGCCGTGTTCGGACGATGTGCGGCGCATGATCTACCAATTGGCCACGGGTGGCTTCTTTTCGCCCGGCACCGCCTGCTTGTCGGGGCCGTAGCTGAAGATGTCGTACTCGTTGTGCTGTCCCGGCGATTGATAGTGATAGGGACGGCCCCAGGGATCGTTGAAGGAGTCGAGCTTCTTGATGTAGGGCCCGTCCCAGTTCTCGGCATCCGGCGGCGCCTTGAGCAAGGCCTCGAGGCCTTCCTGGCTGGTCGGATAGCGCCCGACATCGGCCTTGAACATGTCGAGGCCGGCGCCGATGTTGGCAATCTCGGTGCGAGCGGTCTTGACCTTCGCGGTCTGGAGATAGTGCAGCACATAGGGCGTCGCGATGGCGGTGAGCAGCCCCAGGATCGCCAGCACGACCAGGAGCTCCATCAGCGTATAGCCGCCGTCGCGGGCCAGGCGGTTGCGCAATCGGTTCATGGTTCCCCTCATTGCAAAGCCAGATCGTTGACGCTCAGGATCGCGATCAGCATCGAGGCGATCAGCCCCGCGATCACGAGTCCGAGCAGGATGGTGAGCGCCGGCACCAGCATGGCCAGCAGCCGGTCGATCGTGTGCTTGATGCGCTGCTCGTCGAGATCGGCCTGGCGGATCAGCATGTCGTCGAGCTTGCCGGTCTCCTCGCCGATCTGGATGAGATCGAGAGAGCCGTCCGAGAACTCCTTGAACTGCGCCAGCTTGCGCGCGAAGCCTTCGCCCTCGCGCAGCGAGGCCGCGGTGTCGCGCACCGCATCGCTCAGCGTGGTGTTCCACAGCACGTCCTTGGCCAGGTTCAAGGCCATCGGCAGCTCGACGCCGTTGCCGAGCAGTGTGCCCAGCATGCGGTTGAAGCGCTCGATCTCGATGGCCGCGAGCAGATTGCCCAGGATGGGGATGCGCAGCACCAGCTTGTGGATTCGGCGGCGCACCGCGTTGTCCTTCAGCGCCTGCCGGAGCCACAGCCACAGGCTAGCTGCGACCAGCGCCCCGAGCCACCACCAGTCGCGCACCGCGTCGCCGAACGCCATCACCATGCGGCTGGGCAGCGGCAGTTGCGCGCCGGTCTGGGCGAAGAGCGGTTTGAACTCGGGCAGCACGAAGGCCAGGATCACGAAGATCGAGAAGCCTGCCGTGACGGTGAGGATCGCGGGATAGACCAGCGCCGAGGCGATCGAGTCCCGGATTGCCTGGGTGCGCGTGAGATAGCCCGAGAGACGGCGCAACGCCGGCTCCAGCGCGCCGCCAAGCTCGCCCGCGCGCACCATGCCGACATAGAACTTCGGGAAGGCTTTCTCCTGCGCCAGCGCGTCGGCCAGCACCGCGCCGTCGCGCACATGGCCGCGCACCGCGGTCAGCGGCTCTTTCAGGACGCGCAGGTTCTTCAGTCCGATCAGCACCGACAGGGCGCGGTCGAGCTCCAGCCCCGCGCCGAGCAGTTCGGCCAGCTCCTGCGTGGCGAGCGCCAAGAGGCGCAGCGACGGCGCGCGCTTGCCGGGCATCAGGCCGGTGAGCTTGTCCGCGAGGGTGCCCGCGTCGCTCGCCGTCGCCGACAGCGGATAGTGACCTTGGGCGCGCAACGCGCGGATGGCGGCGGCTTCCGAGGAGGCATCCAGCGTGCCCCGCACGATGGCGCCGGCTTCGGTCATCGCCTTGTAGCGGTAGCTCGCCATGCTCAGACCGACCGCGTCGCGCGAAGGACTTCCTCGACCGTCGTCAATCCGGCCGCGGCCTTCTTCAGGCCATGCGCGCGCATCGTCTGCATGCCGCCGTCGACCGCGACGCGCTGCAAGGCTTCGGCATCGCCGCTCTTGAGCAGCTCGCGGCGCAGCTCGTTGGTGAGCGGCAGCACCTCGACGATGGAGCTTCGCCCTTTGAAGCCGGTGTGGTTGCAATGCGCGCAGCCCACGGCGCGCCACAGCCTGCCCGACGGCAGATGCATCTTCTCGGCCAGCTCGGCGACGGGCTCGTAGCTCTCGCGGCAATGGATGCAAAGCGTACGCACCAGGCGCTGCGCCGCCACGCCGTTGATGGTCGAGGTCAGGAGATAGTCCTCGACCCCCATGTCCATCAGCCGCGTCACCGCGCTCGCCGCGTCGTTGGTATGCAGGGTCGAGAGGATCAGGTGGCCGGTCAGCGCCGCCTGCACCGCGATCTGCGCGGTCTCCAGGTCGCGGATCTCGCCGATCATCATGATGTCGGGATCGTGGCGCAGGAACGAGCGCAAGGCGTTGGCGAAGGTCAGCCCGATCTGCGGCTTGACCTGCACCTGGTTGATGCCCGGGAGCTGGTACTCGACGGGGTCCTCGATGGTGAGGATCTTCTTGTCGATGGTGTTGAGCTCGGTCAGCGCGGCGTAGAGCGTCGTGGTCTTGCCGCTGCCGGTCGGACCCGTCACCAGCACGATGCCATGCGGCTCCTTCACCAAGGCGCGGAACTGGCCGACCACGTCGTCGTCGAAACCCAAGGTCGCGAAATCGAGGTTCAGGCTGCCGCGGTCGAGGATGCGAAGCACCACGCTCTCGCCATGGATCGTCGGCGTGGTCGCGACGCGCATGTCGATGTCCTTGCCGCGAACCGCGATGCCGATGCGCCCATCCTGAGCCAGGCGCCGCTCGGCGATGTTGAGCCGGGCCATGATCTTGATGCGCGAGATCACCAGCGAGCCCAGAT
>Ga0213876_10000558_pt1 | contig 27845 bp, 40 predicted proteins | sample BarmaccomBMRX_R9_FD_160113 | JGI IMG/M metagenome (GOLD analysis project Ga0213876, IMG submission 160113) | Root-associated microbial communities from Barbacenia macrantha in rupestrian grasslands, the National Park of Serra do Cipo, Brazil - RX_R9 | ecosystem: Host-associated > Plants > Roots... | reverse complement strand
ACTGACCGATGCCTGACCTGGGTCCGCTCCTGAGCCGCTGGCTGCTCGACCTGGTCGACGTGGTCGGCGGCGGGGTGCTGGGCCTGCTCGGCGTGCTCGCCGGCTGGTACTTTGCGGTCTGGGACGCCGGCGTCCAGGCCTGGACGCCGCCCACGCTGGCGGCGTACCTGGCCGGCCCGCGTGGGCATGTGCTGGCCAGCGCCCTCGTCGGGCTGGTCGTGTTCGTGGGCCTGCGGGTGTGGCTCGAAGGCCGGCGCCGCGCCTGGGCGCAGCGTGGCCGGGGTGCCCGCGCGGACGGCCCCCGGCCCCGCGCGGCGCGCTGGGCGACCCGCCAGGACCTGCGCCCGCTGCTGGCCAAGCGCCCGCCCGCCCAGGGGCTGCTGCTCGGCCGCGAGGGCAAGCTGTGGGTGGCCGTCCAGCCGACGCCCGCTCGCCGCGAGCTGGCGCACGCGCTGGTCGTCGCTCCGTCACGCGCGGGCAAGGGTTTGCTGGGCATCAGCCAACTGCTGACCTGGGAAGGCTCGGCCCTCGTCAACGACCTGAAGGGTGAGCTGTTCGAGGCGACTGCCGGCTACCGCTCGCGTTTCTCGCGCATCGTGGTCATTGACCCCCGCGGCCTCGGCCAGCGCTTCGATCCCCTGGCCGGGCGCACCAGCGAGGACGAGTGCCTGGCCGCGGCCGTGGCGATGCTGGACGCCGCCAGTGCACGCGGCGACGCCAGCGACTTCGTGCTGCGCGCCAGCACCATGCTGGCGGCCCTGTTCCGCGCGGCGGTCCTCGAGGACGTGCCAGCGCTGCTGTACGCGCGCCAGGCCGTGCGCCACGATCTGCTGACGGTCGCCCAGCGCTTGCGCGACCTGGACCCGGCCCTGGCCGTCCAGTTCCTGGCCGCCGACCCCGAGAGCAAGTGGCAGGACGATCGGTTCCTCCGCTCCACCTGGGGCACGCTGGTCACCCGCCTGGCGCCGCTGGTGACCGAGGCCGCCGTGCGCACGTTCAGCGGCTCCGACTTCCATCCATCTGAGCTGTACACCTCGGCCCAGCCGGTGACGGTCTACCTGCGCTGGCCGGAGCGCAACCTGGACGCCCTGGCGCCCCTGGTGCGCCTGGTGTGGGACACCCTGCTCGGCGAGATGATCGCGTGGTGGGCGGCGGCGACCCCGGCTGCCCGAGCGAAGGCCTGGCCGGTGCTGGGCCTGGTCGACGAGGCGGCGCGGACGGCCATCCCCGCCATCCCCGAGTACATGGCTACCGTGGCCGGCTACGGCATCTCGGTCTGGGTCGCCGTCCAGAGCCTGGGGCAACTGGAGACCTGCTACGGCCAGGCACGCGCGGCCACCATCCGCGACAACGCCGACGCGCACCTGTACTACCGCCAGCGCGACGTCGACACGGCCGAGGCGCTGTCCCGGCGCACGGGGCCGCTGCTGGTCCAGGGCCGCCACAACGGCCGGAGCGCAGGCACCGGCACGACGGCCACGGCGAGCTGGTCGGAAGGCTACACCGAGCGTGAGCAGCCGCTGCTGCTGCCACACGAGGTGTTGCAGCTCGACGCCGAGCATGTGATCGCCTTCGCCGGCGGCACCCCGCCGGCACGCCTGCGACGCATTGACTGGCGCAGCGATCCCGAGCTGCGCCGGCTCGCCCATCAGCCGCCGCCAGCCGTACCGGCCATCCCGGCGATACCGCTGGCCGAGTGGCCAGCACCCGCGGCGCCGCCGGACGGCGCAGCAGCAGCCAGCGCGGCGACGACGAGCCTGGACGACTGAGCCGGCGCAGCCACCTGACCTGAGCCCTGGATCGACGAAGGAGACCTTACCCATGCGAAGGCGATGGAGCATCCGTTCCTCCGCGCTGCACCTGTTCGGAGCCGTGACCATCCTCAGCGCTGGCGCGTTCTCGATCGGCCTGCGGGACGTGCCCGACAACCCGTTCACCCACTGGCTGCCGCCGCTCGTCACGCTGCTGTGGTGGATCGGCGGCGTGTCCCTGGCCGTCGGCGTGGTGGCGATGGCGCTCACGAGCGAGCGCTTCGCCCACTGGTGGACCAGGTGAGCCGCATGCAGCTCGAGCACGACCCGCGACGGATAGGCCGGTGGCTCGTCGTCGCCGGCGGCCTGCTCACGATCGTCAACCTGGCCGCGCAGGTCGTGGCGCACACGCCGGCGACAAGCCTGGACGTGGTGCTGGTGGCGGCGTCGGTGTTCGGCCTGGTGCTGGCCATCAGGCAGGCCAATCTGCCGCGCAAGCGCCCATGACGCAGACCCTGCGGCACGTGCTCGGGGCGCGCCCTGAGACGTGGGTGGCCCGCGCTCCGCGCGGCCGCCTTGCCATGGGGGCTCCGGCTCGCACGCTCGCCTCCTCCCCCAAACCCCCGCCACGCGGGCGCGCGACGCACGAGTCGGTCGCCTGCGGGCGCGATCTCGGCTGGCACCACCTGTGGCCGGCCCACCGTGCGGTAACGACTGGCTCAGTGCTGGCCGGCATCGTCCCGCGCGTCCAGCCGTCGGAGGACGGCGGCCGTGGCGTGGGCGGCCCCAAGGGAGACCCAGGTGCCGAGCAGCGCCACCGCGATCAGCTCGCCGACCCCGTCCACCAGGGGGCCGGTCAGCAGGTACACCTCCAGGCCCAGGGCCGCACCACAGACGCCTTGCAGGGCATCCGTCAGGAGCATGCCCACCGGGCCGCGATGCAGCAGCCACCCCACACCCCAGCCAACTCCTCCGGCCAGGGCCAGGAGCATGACCAGCACGGCGAGCGGCAGCACCACGGCGCGGACCCCGATGCACAGCGTGTACCCGCTCCCGTTCGGCCTCGCCACTGCCCCGCCACCGCCCAGCAGCGAGCCCCCGACCAGGGAGCCCCCCACCAGGTCGCCATCGCCTGGGCGACACTGGGCGCTGGGCGCCGTCACACGGGGGCGCTGCAGCGCCAGGGCCGGCAACGTCTCCCAGATCCCACGGCGTGTGGGCAGGTCACCCCGGAGTCGGTCGCCCGCCGGCGACGAGAGCAGGATAAGCCCCGTGCCACATCGCGCCCCGTGCCAGTTCGTTGGCTCTGCCCCCTGCCAACGCCCCTGCGCGGGGCAGTTCAAAAGGAGCCCTGATGCCTGAGCAGCGCCGACCGCGCCGCCCCAGCCGCGCCACCGTCCACACCACCGTCCACCTGCCGCCGGCGCTGCTGGCCGAGGTGGACGCCCTCGCCAATGGCGGCTCACGCAACGCGGTCCTGGTGGCGCTCATCCAGGAAGGCCTGCGCGCCCCGATCGAGCACCAGCACGGCGCGCTCATTGAGGCCGCCATCGAGCGTGCCGTCGGCACCCGACTGGCCCGCCTCGAGGACCTGACCCACCGTGCGTCCAGGGAGAGTTACCGGGGCCGCTGGCTACTCGCCCGCCTCCTGGCGCTCCTGGGCGACCGCCTGCCGGCCGAGCCCAGCCAGGGCGCCGAGGAACGCGCCTCCCGACTCAACAGCGAGTCGCACCGCAAGGCCCGCTCGTGGCTCGGGGAGGACGGATGGGCGGAGCCGTCGTGAAGGCCCGCTACGGCCGCGGCGAGGGCGCGATCGGCGCGGCCAAGGCGCACGTCCGCTACATGGCCCACCGGCCCGATCCCTGGGGCAATGTGCCGTACCGCGAGTTGTGGAGCGCCGACGAGCGGGTCGACAAGCGCGGTGCCTACGACGCGCTCGACCGCGCCGGCGCCGCCGGCAGCTACGTCTACCGCCTGGTGCTCAGCCCCGACCCGCGCGAGCAGGACGCCGACCAGGACCTCGACCTGCGCGCCTGGAGCGCGGCCACGATGGACGAAGCCGCGGCGGCCCACCCTGGTCTGCGCTGGTTCGCCACCGAGCACCACGACCAGGACCACCGGCACGTCCACGTCGTGGCCCTGAGCCGCCAGCGCTTCGACGTCGACGACTTCCGCGCCATGCGCAGGGCCGCCGACGACAACGCTCGCGAGCAGCTGCGCCAGCGCGAGCGCGACCAGGTCCTCGACCGCGACCGCTGAAGCTGTGGCCACCAGCCGGGCGATGCCTGGCGGCGGACCCGAGGGTTGCTCGTGGGTGCGCCGTCGCTGCGCTCGGCGGCAGCCTTCCCGCATGCCAGCGAATGGGCTATGATGCCGCCCCCTCCCAGCGGCGGCTGGCAGGGGGCACCCTCGCGCGTTTCTACCTTTGGAGGCATATCCACCCCCGTGCGCCACGTCGTTTCGGCCCTGCTTGCCCTCGCGCTGCTGCTGCCTGCTGCGGTGCCCGCTGCGGCCGAGTTCAACTCATACTGCCCGCCAGGCCACAGCGTGCCCACCGACGTGTCTGCACGATTCGCGGACCTCAAGGCCCAACTCGGCGACCTGATCCCGCCACCCGCCGAGTGCGAGCACCAGTCAAATGGCGACATTGTCCAGGCCGTGGGCGGCAGCAGGGCACTGCTGTACTGGCGCACGTGGTCGAGCACCCCGACGTTCTTCGACGGCCGGACGCACTATGCGCTGACCGCTGACGGCCTGGTCACTTGGGATGACGCGTCGCCCGATCCGCCTGGGACCGTCCCCCCGGCGGCACCCTCGACGTCAGGGCCGCGTGCCCCCTCAGCAACGTCGCCGGCTGCTCCACCAGCGGCGCAATCCTTCGTACCGCATCTAGGCCAAGGCGTCATGTTCCTTTCAGGCATCGGAACTGACTCTGCCACCGCGGCGCAGAACTTCGCCGCCTTGCAATACACGCTCGGCGTCCGCGACAAACTTGCCGCGATGAGCGTGCTGCAATTCAGCTACTCGGGATACAAAGCGTGGGGGGCCGACGCCTCCTGCGCCGCGCTGGGTGATACAGAAGCCAATCTGGCAGCGCAACTTCGCGGCCTGCGCGACCAGCACACCTTCGATCACCTCGCGCTGATCGGTCACAGCCGTGGTGGACTCCTGGCCTTTCAGGTCGGCGTCGATTACCCCGATCTCGTGCCGTTCGTCAACGCCGTTGTTGCGGTCGACACTCCTTTTCTCGGGGTTTCGAGCGGCAAGGCGGATATCTACGACCTGAACTACATATGCGAGCCAGCATTGAGCGAGCTGACCGCAAGGCGTGCCAGCGCCGACCAGTGGTCAGCCTGGAACGCGCAGGGTGTCGACTTCTTGCTCGGCCACGGCGTTCGGGTGCGAGCTATCGGCAACAAGTCGGACTGCGTTTACAACCCGATCGCCTGCCATGCCGTCTTGGGCAGCTTCTTCGGCGATGACTCATGGGCCGAAGCCGTCAGCTCGAGCCCAACTGTCCAGCATTGGTACGACGTACCGACCAACGGCGGGATACTCGCGAGTCACAGCGTGGTGCTGACCAGTCCAGACGTTCTGGCGGACATTGCCACCGTCGTGGCTGGGACCTGAGCCGGCGGCTGGCGCCTGGCGTGGAGAGGCAGCATCAAGGCCTGGCATACTCGGTGGCGGCCCGGCCGCCACCTGGCCGTGAGCTCCAGGTGCGCGAGGATTGAACAGGCGGGCGATGCCCACTCAGACCCGAGGGTCGCGCTGCGGGGCGCCATCGCTGCGCTCGGCCGCCTGCTCGGCGACGCCTACCCGCATGTCATGGCCGACGACGTTGAGGACCTGTGCGACATCGAGTAGCTTGTCGCCCGCCACCACAATCTGATGGTGGTCGGCGACCCGCTCCACTCCCTCCGCTGAGAAAGCCTCTGCCAGCCACCGCCGGCAGCCCAGCAGCCCAGCCCCTGGTGAATGGACAGTTTTGGCGAAGCCAAAACCACGCCTTCGGCGTCGTCCGAGGGAGGAGCGGCGGTCAAGGCCGAAGAGCGGAGCGGGAAGGGGCCACGCGGCCGGCTGGGAGGGTCCCATGGCCGTGGGGTAGGTATCCCGCGCAGCGGGCCTTGACGAACGCGACGAGCGAGGTGGCCTCCTCTACGTTCGGTCTGCGCCGTTGACGGTGGGTCTATGCTCGCCGCCATGTCGAGGAACCCCGACCCGCAGAGCATCGAAGAGCTCGAGCACGATGACGAGGGGTGCGGGCCGACCAGTCGCCGCGAGGAGCACCGCATGCTCGTGCAGCTCAGCCACCGCTATCTGCTGAACGCGGCTGAGCGCATCGAGCGCTGACAGGCGCTACTGGCCAGGATTCTGTGCTTCCGTCAGCGTGGGCCTCGGGTGAGTGAGCCAGTTCATAGGGCGGCCGTGACGCGCTTCGCGGTTTCGAGTTGTGCCGACCAGGCACCCTGTGCGCAATGCAGCCAGCTCGCCAGCACCGCCGCCGTCTCCCGCACAAGATCCTCGTCGTCGTGACCGCCGCCGCGACCATCATGAGTCTGGGCGTGTTCCCTGGCGTGGCCGCCGCCGGAACGTACTGTCCGAACTTCACCGATTCGAGGTACCCCAAGGGCACGCTGATCTACTCGCCGTACGATAATGCCGTCTGTGGGCCCGACGGCTTCGCCTGTCCGCAGGGCTACATCCCGACCAGGGACGCCGCAGGGCGAGACACCTGCCTCAAGACGTCGCCCCCGCCGACAGGGTTGTAGCGAGCCGAGCGAGCGGAGGACCGCGCGTCAGCGCGGTTGACGGCGCCGACGAGGGAGGTGGTCCCCCACCTCGGGGGCGGACATTTTTCCAGGCGACGGACCCTGACCGGCGGCGCTAGAAGAACTCCCACTGTGCAACGGAGCGACCTGCCCGCAATTTCTTGGCAATCAGGTAAGCATCCACCGCTGCGAGTGGCCACGTCACAAGCACAGTAAGCCCGCCGGTGAGTACTGCCAAGAGTAGGCCGACAATTAGGACGACAATCCCCTTGATAGTTTGGCCAAGCAGAATCTGACCGAGCCCCGGTATGAAGCTAACAACTGCAGCTAACGCGGGGGCGATGCAAGTGGGGTTGCTGATGCCGTGTGAAGTCTCTTGCACGACCCGCAGAGCCACGCGCTCTGCGTCAGATTCTGGAATAGCCGAACTCGCGGACGGTGGGTTGGCCACTGCCGCACCTGCACCGCTGTCGGTTGTGGTCGAGCGCCCGCATCTCGAGCAGAAACGAGCGGTGTCGGGCACCTGTGTACCACAGTGGACGCAATACATCATCGGTTATCAATCGACTCCGTCTGTCGCGGCTTCCTGGCCGAACCATCTGGGTTAGAGCGCTAGGCGTATGAGCATAGCCAAAGTGGTACCTCCCCGCGCGGGTATCAAGGTCGTCCGACGGCGTCCTCGGCCATTGGCCTGCGGCGGGCCTTGGGTGAGCAACGATGCACGTGCCGGCATCTCCGCGCACGCATCGAAGCACTGAGCCGCTAGGATGCGCCAGAGAGGGAGCCGAACGTGGCGATCAGTATCCGCAAACTGGCACCCGACGAAGCCCAGCGTGCGTTCCCACGCCGCGGCCAGCAAGACCTGTCCGACTCCATGGCCGCCCTGGGCGAACTCCAACCAGGTGATGCCGCTGCCGTCGAGCGCGAAGGCTTGTCCGACCGGGCCATCAAACGCCGGCTCGGCGCCGCCGCCAAGCAACTCGGCTACCGGCTCAAGTGGGCGCGGCAGCACAGCCCCGAGGCGCTGTACTTCCAAGTCGTGGGGGCACCAGCCGCCAAGCCAGCCAATGGCCGCCGGCGGCGGCGGGCCACGCCGCCCAGCCCTGCGCCGACGGCAGCGCCGGCGCCTGAGTCGACCGCACCACGCGCAGGGCGCGGACGACGTCGGCGGCCAGCATAGCGTTGCGAGCCGGCTCCCGCTCCTCACTCAGCGGAGCGGTGCGATGGTGAAGACCTGGCCACCTGGCGCCATGACGTAGTACGGGTGACCGGGGTGCTGGACCTCCGTCAAGCCCGCCTCGAGGGCGGCGCGCATGGTCGCCGCCGGATCGGCGGCCCGCAGCTCGAGCCACGCCCCGAGCCGTGGTCGATCGGCGTCGGGCGCGTCCTCGATGAACTCGATGCTGAGATGCCCGCCACCCGGAAAGTCGACGACGAGCATCGGCTCGGGCATAGCCGGATGCTGGACCGTGCGCACCGGTCCACAGCCGAGGGCGACCTCGAAGCACCACGCCAGCGCCTGGCGCCGCGACGGACGGGCGAAGATGTGCACATTATTGCCAAGGGCGAGCGTCGAAGCCGGCGATGCAGTCATGCGTGCAAGCTCCCTTCGAGGCGTGCCGCACGACCAGCGTGGGCACCAGGGACGAATTGTCGCGGGTTCGCCAGGGGTTCGGCCCCGAGCGCCGCGGCGCAGGCCTCGACCTGTGCCACCTGGTCCGTGGCCACCAGCGGGGCGCCGCCTGACGGCAGACCCGAGGCCGGCCGCCAGGTGCGCCATCGCTGCGCTCGGCGCCTCGGTTATGCGGGGGCGATTAGGTGTTCGGCGACGAAGCCGGCGACCGCGCCGTCGGACACAGGACCGTACGCTCCTGGCCGGGCGCTGTCACGGTCGGCGGGGCGTGCTCCCCGCGCGGGTCTCAGGTTCCGCCCTCGGCGTCCTCGCGCCTGGGGCCCCTCCCCCATGGCGCTGCGGCGGGCCTCGGGCGTGCTCCGTGCCTCCGCAGCCTCCGCACGCGGCTGGGACCCGCCCGCGCTCCGCGCGACCCAGCCACCTGCTGCGGCGTACGGGACCTTGTAGGGGAGAGGGTCGGGGGCCTGGCGGGCTGCCGTCGCGCTGCCGACGCGAGCTCACACCAGGCGGCGGAGCGCAGTCAGCGCCCGGCGGATCAGCTTTCGGTCGGCGGCGCTGAGGCTCGCGGGAGCAACCTGGGGCGCGTCGTCGAGCACCGCACTAAGGTGCTCGGCCAGCGCCGCCCACTTGGAACGGCCCGTTCCAAGTTCAGAAACAGCACGCCGAGCTTCAGCCCAGGTCCACTCGTGCTCAGCAGCCTCTGTGGCCAGGTGCCTGCGGGTTTCTGCGTCTGGCGCGCGGAGCAGCTCCTCAGCGGTGCTGACTGCCAGCTTGCGCTCGAGTACGAGGGGCGCCAGTGCAGGGTCCTCAAACACACGCAGCCGCCGACTGACGTAGATGTGGCTGCGCTTGATCGCCTCACCCACCTGACGTGTTGTCCAACCGCGCTCGCGCACCAGGACCTCGAGCGCGGACGCCTCCTCTTTCGGTGTGAGGTCATCTCGCTGAAGGTTCTCAGTCAACGTCAGCAGGTACGCCTGGTCATCGGTTTCGTCACGCACCACCGCGGCGATGTGCGGCCAGCCGAGCTGCTGCGCGGCCGCGAGGCGGCGGTGACCCGCGATGAGCTCGTAGACGCCAGCAACGCGGCGTACGACTACTGGCTGAAGCAGCCCGTACGTCTGGAGGCTGGCGGCCAACTCATCCAGCCCTTCGAGCTTGTGGCGTGGGTTTCGGGGTGATGCGCGCACCTGATCGAGCGGGATCTGGTCCGCCGGGCGGTCATCGACAGGCTGATGGACCGCGGCCGCAGTCTCAAGGTCTTCGAGCGTGCGCCTGGTCCTAGACACCGATCGCGAGCCGGACCTCTTCAGCTACGCCGGCATACGGATGGCCGGCGAGCGTCTTGTCGGCGATGCTCGCCAGGTCGTTGATCGGCGCCAGGACGCGTGTGCCGTGGCGCTCGGCGAGTCGCTCGAGCTGCGCAAGCCAGTACCGCGACGAGGCCCGACGGGGCTTGTGCATGGTCGGCAGGAACCCGATCAGACGCACGCTGCCCACTTGGTTGATCCAGCCCATAAGCATCGGCAAAGCCTGAACGCTGTCCTCTTCAGGACCCTTAACGGGTACCAGCGCCCAGTCCGACCGCAACAGATAGTCGAGTGCGCGCCGCTGGTGAGCCTCGGGCGCTGTGTCCAGGATCACCAAGTCGGCCGGCGCGGTGCCACCCAAGCGCAGGTTGTCCAGTCCGAGGGGATGCGCGTCGAAGACCCGCGTCAAGTGGGCTCCCTGATCCAGGTCTTCGATACGCACCGAGTAGCCGCGCAGGGCTAACTCGGCGCCGAGGTGCCAGACCGTCGTCGAGCGGCCCACGCCGCCCTTGGGATGCAGCACGGCGAGCACAACGGGTGTCGTCGTGCCCTGCACTGGGCCGCGCGATGCAGAGGCGGGAAGCTCAACGGTGGTCGTCACGTCGCTGTGGTGTGACTCTACGGGTGGCCAGCTTCGATCGATGCTGGGGGGCGCATCACGAAGGCGTACCGTTGGGCCTTCCGATGGGCAAAGAAGCAGCCGCGGCGCTGTGGCTCAAGGGCCAGGCGCCGCGGCTACGCCCCTCGAGGAGTGCTCGGTTCCTGTGAGGCACTTCAAGTACGCCGGTCAGGGAGGGATTGGATCAGAACGACCGGGCCGCCCCAGGGGCGAAACGGCGCTGGCGCGGAGCGTGGCCGCTAGGGCTGCTCGATCCACGCGAGCAGCCGATCGGCGAGCGGCAGGATGTGCTCGGTGCGGACCTCCTCGTGCGCCTGGGCGAACTGGCCGACCGTGGCCGCGGCGATTTCGACGATGCGCAGCCGCAGCGCCGTGCGGTCTGTGGCCAGGGGCACCGGCGCCGTCGGCGTGGTGCTGGCCGTGCCATTGCGCGACCAGGTCTTGGCGTCGGGGCAGGTGGTGAAGTGCGAGATGGTCGTCGGATGGCCATCCACGACGTCGTACGGCGTCCGCTTGCCAGTGGCCGACTCGCCCCAGGCGATCGGTGCATGGCAGGAGCGGCAGGTGGTGGTCGCGCTGGTCATGGCTCGCGCTCCCGCTCGGCGCCGCCGTAGCGGTGCGCCAACTGGTCGTACAACCCCTGGGCCAGGGTCGAGGCTTGGACGGGATCAGCGTCATAGACCTTGACCGTCCAGACCGCGCCTTTGCTGTTGCGGGCGATCTCGACAGAGGACTGCGCTTGGGTGGGCTGCTGAGCGACGGCGGCCAGGCGGGCGAGCGCATCGCGGAGGCCGGCCAACTCGGCGGCGAGGTCAGGAGTAGAGGTCATGGGTAGGGCTCCCCTTCAGTCCATCCACACGGCAAAGTCGCCGCAGGTGGTGATCGCGACCAGGGCCGCGGCGCCGTTGGGCGCGTACTCGACGGTGGCCAGTTCGAGGACCTGGTGCTCGGGATGACACTGGGCCTGCACCTCGTACTGCGGCGAGGCGCAGGCATGGTCAAGGTGCGGGTTGCGGCGCCGCTCGACGAGGCGCGCGTGCTCGGAGTGGTACGCCTGGCGCACGAAGGCCAGCAGCGGGTCAGGCGGCACGGGTGAGCCTCCAGAGCGGGGCGGGGCGCCGGCCCCGACGAGGGGCCGGCGGGCGGGTGCTCGACAGGCGAAGCTGGCGCGGGCGTGGCGGGCGCTGTGAGCGGCAGCGGGGGCAGACACGCGTCCCGTGGCGCCAGTGGAAGCGGCGTTCCAGGTAGCGATCGCCGGGCAGGGCGAGCACCAGGTCGACGCCGATGCCGGCTGCGACGACGGCGCGCACGAGCGGGGAGCCGTGGCCGCTCAGGTGCTGGGCGACGCGGCGGGCCGGATCAGGCTCGCACGTCCAGCCGATGTAGTGGCGGGCGCCGATGTGGCGGCCGTTAGCGCCGTGGAACGGCCGCGCGAAGCACAGGACGTAGACCGTGCCGAGGTCGGCGCCGGCGGCGGTCATGACTGCACCGCCTCGACGACGGTGGGCCACTCATCATCGAACAGGGCGGCCATGGCCAGGGCGCGCCGGCCGAGGTCAGTCAGGGCCACACGGTCATCGGGCGAGAGCGGAGCGCCGAGGTCGTGCACGACGCGCACGGGGTGCGGCTCGGGGCGCAGCCAGGCCCAGCCCGCGCCGTAGTTGGTGAGAACAAGCTCGGTGCTGGGGCCGGCCAGGGAGCCGGCGGTAGACTGGTGCTGCATTCGTCTTCTCCTGACAAGTGGGGCGGATGTCGAAGAGGCGGCCGGGGTGCTGCGAACACCTCGGCCGTCGTGCGTTCGGGCAGCTAGGCGGCCGTGCTCACCCCCCTTCGGCGGGCCTGCTCGACGTAGAGGGCGGCGGCCCGCTGGTGGTAGCAGCGATGGCCCCACCGCGCGTCTTCGCACGTGCAGCGGGTGGGCGTGGCCAGGTGGTACGTGCCAGGCCGCGAAGCGCTGGCGAAGCCGTAGGCGACCACGCGGCCGGTCGCCCGGTTCCGCACGCGGAGCCACTGACGGCTGTTGGCCAGGGCAAAGCGGGCCTTGTCGTCGCGGCGGCTATCGGCGGTGCTGCTGGCGGTCATTGGTGTGTCCCTCTCGCTCAACCTGTAGTCAGCATAGCACTTCTACTAGCCAATGTCAATGTTTTTGGCTAGGAAGGTGGAGGAATCAGCTAGAATGTGCTAGTCTTGATAGGCTATGCGGACTGTGGCGATTCGGAACCGGCTCAGCCGCGTCATGGGCGAGCGGCGGCTGAAGATCCAGGACGTGGCCGACCGCGCCGGGCTGGCCTATACGACCGTCTTCGCCCTCTACCACGACAAAGCCCGGCGCGTGGACCTGGCGACCCTCGACCGCCTGTGTCGCGTGCTCAACGTCGGTGTGGGTGACCTGTTCGAGTACGTGCCCGATGAGTCGGCCGGGTGAGCGTCAGGATGGCTGAGCGTAGCCTGCGCATCGCCGAGGACCTGGCGCTGCCCCTGGACCTGGTCGTCCAGAAGACGGCCATCCTGGCGCGCAGCGGCGCCGGTAAGACCAACGCCGCGGTCGATGTCGTCGAGGAGCTGCTCGATGCCCGCCAGCAAGTCGTGGTCCTTGACCCGCCTGGCGCCTGGTGGGGCCTGCGCAGTTCGGCCGACGGCGAGCGCCCTGGCTACCCCGTCGTGGTCCTCGGCGGCATCCACGGCGACCTGCCGCTCGAGCCGGCTGCCGGCGCCGCCGTGGCCGACCTCGTCGTCGACCAGGGCCTATCTGCCGTCCTTGACCTGTCGGAGTTCACCGACGGCGAGTTGGCCCGCTTCGTCTCGGCCTTCGCCCAGCGGCTGTACGCCCGCAAGAACGAGCACCGCGACCCGCTGCTGCTGGTCCTCGAGGAGGCCGACGAGTTGGCCCCGCAGAACATCGCGGCACGGGAGCGAGGCGAGGGTGGCCAGGCGCTCATGCTGCACCACGTCGAGCGCATCGCCAAACGCGGCCGCATGCGCGGTATCGGCTTCCTGGCCATCACGCAGCGCTCGGCGGCGCTGAACAAGCACGTCCTGAGTCAGGTCGAAGTGCTCATCGCCATGCAGACCACCGCTCCGCAGGACATCGCCGCGATCCGCGAATGGGTGCGCGACAAGGGCGACCCGCAGGGCGAGCGGGAGCTGCTGGAGGCGATCGCCAGGCTGCCGATCGGCAGCGGCTACGTCTGGTCGCCGTCCTGGCTGCGCCTGTTCCGCCGCGTCAGCTTCCGCAAGCGGCGCACGTTCGACTCGTCGGCCACCCCGGAGCCCGGCAAGCGCCAGACCGCACCGAAGACGCTCGCCGACGTCGACCTGGAGCAACTGCGGCAGCAGATGGCCACCACGATCGAGAAGGCGAAAGCCGACGATCCGCGCGAGTTGCGCCGGCACATCGCCGAGCTCGAGCGCCAGCTTGCCCAGCGGCCGACGCCCGCGCCGCGGGTCGAGGTGCGGACGGAGGTGCAGACCATCGAGGTACCCGTGCTCAGGCAGGAGCAGCTCGACGCCGTCGCTTCGGTCGCCACCACCGCGGCCGAGACCGCGGCTCGATTGTCCGATGTGGCCGAACGGCTGCTCGAAGCGGCCGGCCAGCTGCGCCAGGCGATCAGCGCGCCGCCGGCGCTGGCGCCACCGCCCAGCCGGCGCGACCTGCCGCGGCAGCCCGTGCCGCGCATCGAGCCCGTGCCCCGCGCGCATCGCCGGCCACCGCCGCATTCGCCCGCGCCGCGCCCGGAGCAGCCGCGCGCCGACGGCATCTCGGCGCCGCAGCAGCGCATCCTGGACGCCCTGGCCAGCTTCGCCGCGGCCGGCCTCGCCGACGTCGCCCGCAGCAACGTGGCCGTCTTCGCCGGCCAGTCCTCGGCCAGCTCGGGTTTCGCCAACAACCTGGGCACCTTGCGCAGCCGCCGCCTGATCGACTACCCGAGTGGCGGCCGGGTAGCGCTTACCGATGCCGGCCGTGCGTTAGCCGCACCCACCGAGCCGATTCATTCGCTGGACGAACTGCACCAGGCCTGGCAGCGCAAGCTCAGCGCGCCGCAGTGGCGCATCCTCCAAGCGCTGATCGCGGTCTACCCGAAAGCCGTCAGCCGCGGCTGGCTGGCTGACGAGAGCGGCCAGTCGGCCAGCTCCAGCGGCTTCGCCAACAACCTCGGTACGCTGCGCTCGCTCGGGCTGCTCGACTACCCCGCGTCCGGCATGGTCGCGGCCACCGAGCTGCTGTTCCCGCCGCTGCCCAGGGGACGCACGCGATGAAGCCGCGCCGCCCGTGCCAGTCGCGGTCGCAGGCCAGTGCCGGGCGCCGGTGAGCGGAGGTGGTGGTGAACCCGCCACAGCGGCAGCCCGCGGAGCCCGCCACCACACCTGCTGACGGGGCGGCGCCGCGCCCGTTCGGACGCCAGCCGCTGGCGCTCCGCGGGCTGCGCGAGGCGCTGACGGCCCGACTGACGCGCCGCCTGCGTGAAACGCACGCGCTCGACGACAGCGTGCACGTCAAGGCGTTCTGGCTGCGCGCCGACGATGCGTTCGGCTACGGCTCTCCCGACTACCAGCGCGCTTACGTGTGGATCGCGCCGGTGATAACGAGCCCCACGCTGTGCGAAGCCATCCGGGCGCTCGTGGCCGCCGAGCCAGGCGTGGTGCGGACCGGCCGCGGCGGCGGCGGCCATGGCCCCAACCCGCTCCGGCCCTACGTGTACGCCGTGATCGAGCTGCGTTCCTGGCGATGACCAGTCGGCCACGCCTGCGCACCACCAGCCCGTCTCAGTCCGACGCCGACAGCCAGGGCGAGACCGGTTACGATCCATCCGTCGGCAGCGGCACGACGCCGGCGCGGCGCGCGCAGCATCGCCCCGGTGGGGCCGTCTGAGTCACGGAGGGGGAGCACGTCATGGATGCCGTCGCCACCCACGACCCGGCACCAGCGGCGCCGGCGGCAGCGCCCGCCAGGCCGACGTCGAGGCCGGCCCTCAGCCCGGCGGTCCTGGCCGTCTGGGAAGCTGAGGATGGACGCTGCGAAGCCTGTGGCCGTCCGATGGACAAGACCTGCGCCCAGGTCGGCCGCGACAAGCGCGGCGAGCGGCGCCTGGTCTGCCCCGACTGCAAGACGCAGCAGCCCGACCCCCTGGCCGCCGCGGTCGTCGGGCCGAAGACGGCAGCCCAGCTCGCGGCAGCGCTGGGCACGACTCTGGAGGCCGCCAGCGCCTGGCTGGCGACGGGGCTCCGCTCCGCGGGTGTCCTGTTGCGGCTCCAGGAGGGTCGCCGGACGTATTGGCTGCCGGGTGTCGGCCATTTCGCCCTGTACCTGGATCGCCCTGGCCGCCCACCCGTGATCGGTGGGCCGCTCGGCCCGCTGCACCGCGAGCTGGCGATCCGCAGCAAGCCCCAGGCGCGCACGCGGGGGCTGCCACGACTGCGCGCACCGGGCGCGGTGCCGGCCCACCACCTGGAGGCATGACGTGGCCACGACCACACCGCTCGCACCGCCGCGCATCCTGGCCACCGCGGCGCGCATCCTGGCCGCCTCCAGCGCCGGCGGCGAGCTGTTCCTGCCCGACGGCCTGGACGCCAGCGCGCTCGAGCGGCTCCTGCGCGCCCTGGATGGCTGGCGCTGCGACGTCGTCGGCGACCGCCTGAGCTGGATGCCGCCTGCCAACCCCTGGAGCTCGCGGCTGGCCGCGCGGGTGCTCGTGCACCTGGCGCGGGTGATCGAAGCCCGCACCGTACGGTCGCATCGTCAGCCCCGACGCGAGCCTGGTCCGCCGGGCGCGCATGACGCCGCAATCGACGCCGGCGTCGGGCTTCTGGCCGCTGGTGCCCGATCTGGCCATCGAGGTGCGCTCACCAGGTGACGGCAGGCAGCCTGGCGCGCCAAGCTGGCGACCTACGCGGGCGTCGGCGGCGGGCGGCTGTGGGCGATTGACCCGCGGCCACGGTCGCAGAGCGTCGAGGTGTGGCGCGATGGCCACGCGCAGCAGACGCTGGCCGCGCCCGACGACGCGCTGGAGCTTGCGGACCTGGTGCCGGGCTGGCGCCTGCCGCTGCGCGAGCTATGGGCGCTCAGCGATGGCTGAGCCACGCCGATCCACGACCGGTGCGGCGTGTGCCTGGAGTCGCGCCGACTCCGGCAGCTCGTGACCCCGGCGACGACGAGCTGGCCATCGGGCCTGCGCGATCGGCCCCGTAGCGCTGATCCACCCCGCGGCTGCCGTCGTAGAGATGGTTCGGTCGACGCGCGGGGCAGGCCCAGCGCGCCAACCGATCAACGCACCCGATCGGGGGGAGCAACGATGTTTAGTTGGAAGCGTGGAGCGTTGGCCATGGGCACGGCCGCGACGATGGCACTGGCGGCGCTGAGCCCGGCCGCAGCGGCGAGCCTGAGCTCGAGCGGCTGCGTCCAGTATGAGAATAACCACTGCACCAAGTGGCAGGAGTGCACGCTCAACAGCACCACCGGCCACGGCTCCTGCAGCTACTCGTACCTCATTGGTGGCAGCTGGGTCGAGGTGTACACCGAGGCCATCTGAAAGCTGGCTCAGCTTGACGAGAACCCCGCGTCAGCACGGACGTGGTCGGACCCGTGTCTGTTCGACGAGAACACGCAGGGGTGGGGCGCGGCTGTGAGCGGCGACCGGCCGCCGCGGGCGGCGATGCGTTCGCCAGCACACTGCACAACCTGCCCGGACCAATTTGGCGCCGGCCTGCGTTCTGTGTGGTGTCCCCGCTGACACCTATCAGGCTGGACTCGGCGCAGGGTGGGACAGCACGCAGTGCCCCCAGCCACGCGACCCGGCACGCTCCCACGAGCGGCCGGGCCGTCTTCATGTCGCGCGGCAAGCGTGACCGAGACAGCGTGGGGCTGCCTTGTCTCCTCAGGCGGCGCCCACATGCTTGTCGCCCCGGCGTGGTGAGGGCCAGGACGACCTGGGGTCAAGAGGAGAAGCCTGCCGATGATCACGTTCTCACAGCGCCCGACCAACCGACCCGCGTCGCTATGCTGCAGGTTGTCGCAACGTTCAGGCACCTGACGGAACTCACTCTGTCTCACTTCTCTCTCGTGCCCGCCGCGCCTGCATTCGAGCCTCAACGGAAGCCTGATCCACGTTAAGGCCGGCAGTTAGGGACTCCTCCTCGGGTTCTGCCTGGTAGAGTGCCTGGAGCGAGGTTTCCACATCGGAACGACCTCTTGCGGCGACATACTCAAAAAACCTAGTCCGCCATTCTACCGGCCGGTACCTGAGGAAAACTTCTAGCGTCCACTGATCATGAATCGCACCGGTCATAAGTAGGAATTGGACGCGATTCACTTCTGCAGAAGAAAGTTCGAGCGGAAAAGCAAGAGTAGGAATCGTGTTCGTAGTACTGACCAGACCTGCCCCTATCCAATCCATTCACTCCGGCGCGAACGCAAATCGATACCGCGCTGTGCAAACTGATTACTGAGATCTGGCGCATTCCCTACAATGACTGGTGGCTCTGGTGGGGGTCGATAATCTGGGTGGGCGAACCCTAGCGCCGACAGCACCCCAGCAACCCAGCCTAAGTTCCGAAGCGTTTTGAGCAGACCACCCAACTTGGCAGGCGCACGACTACGACTGCTGTCAAAGTGGAACTCAATGTCGGCCCCGAAAATACGCCGCGAGATGTCTATCTTGAGGAGTGGCTTCGGATTCTGTCGCTGAGAAGTAGTTCGCTTAGAACTCTTCGCCTTGCCGCCCCCGCTGCTGTTCCCGGCAACCATCTCGGCTCCCCCCCCCCGTAGACGAGCAGAACCAGCATAGCTCATCAGACTTCAGCGCAACAGAGGTGGCACTTGAATGGTTAGAGGAAGTGGATGGCAGTGGGGATTGCGCCGCTTGCTTCGAGTCTAGGCAGCCGACGACCCGCCTGCTTGCGATTGCCGGCATGGCGCGGCAGCTGTAGTTCGCCCTGTGCTCGCCGAGGCCGACGATCAGGCCGGCTCAACTGCTGTCGGCACTCGAGGCCACCACCTCGCCGGTGATGACGCGCGGCGTGACCTGCACCAGGTCGGCCAGGTTGTCGCGCACCCAGCCCGCGGCGCTCTGGGTCGAGGCCTCCGCGCCCGCCCGGTCCTGGAACAGGCTGATCGACACCCAGGTGCCGTCACTCGCCTGCACCAGGTGGTAATCGATGAAGCCCGGCGCCTGGCGCAGGAGCGGGATCAGCCCCTCCTGCCCCTTGCGCGCGATCTCCTGCGCCCCGCTCGGATCGACGCCTTCGTACACGCGCACCGCTGCGAACATCGCTCGTGTGCCCTCCCAGGCCATCGTACGCCGCCGCCGTGCGGCTCACGCGAGGGGGAGTCAAGCACGAGCCCAGCGTGCGAAGCCGGTCAACGACAGGAGCGGGTCAGGAGACAGCCAGGTAAGACTCCCCGTGGATTCTTACATGACGGCTGGTCCCTGCTCGGCCGTGGGGCTTGGATGGCATCTCGAGCGCCGGTGATCGGCCGGACCGCGGCCACACTATGCGCGCGTAGAATGTAAGCGATGGCGGAAAGCGTTACCTCATTGGCTCGACGCCCGGCCGCCAGCCTGCTGGCCGAAGCCTCCGGCGAGCACCTGCCCAGCTACGTCACCCGCGCGCAGGCCCGCGCCATCATCAACGCCGCCACCACCCAGACCCACCGCCTGCTGCTCGAATGCCTGTGGCAGAGCGGCGGCCGCATCTCCGAGGTGCTGCGCTTGCGCCCGTGCGACCTCGACGAGCGCGAGGGTGCCCTGGTGCTGGAGAACCGCAAGCAGAAGCGGGGCAGTCGCAAGAAGCGGGTGTATGTCTCGACCGACCTGGTGGCCCAGCTCCAGGTCCTCGCCCGCGACGCGCGGGTCGGCTACCGTAGCTGCTTCTTCCGCTCGGCCAAGAGCGGGGAGCAGCCCATGAGCACCGTCCACGCCTGGCGTATCGTGACCACCTGCTCGCGCCGCGCCGGGGTGCAAGTCGAGGGTGCCGACGGCGTGCTGCGGCCCGCCAATGCCCGCGACTTCCGCCACGGGGCGGCGGTCAACCAGGTCCAGCAGGGCATCCCGCTCAGCGAGGTCCAGCAGCAGCTCGGCCACGCCCGCATCGACTCGACGACGATCTACACCAAGCTGGCCAACCCCGAGCGGCGCCGCCTCGCCGACCGCGTCGCCTGGTAAGCCCCTTCCTGCACCCTTGGCGATCCCGGCGGCCGTGGCCTGCAGGACCGGCAGCCCAGCACAAGTGGCGGACAGTATGCCCGTCATTATGCCGTACACTTCCGACGTGCCCCCGCGTGCTCTCACCAGACGTCGCCCCAAGATCACGGCCACCCTTGATCCGGACCTGCTCGCCGCCGTGGATGCCCATGTCGCGGCACACCCGGAGCTGGACCGCAGCGCCGTGCTGGACCAGGCGCTGCGCTTGTGGCAGGCTGCTGAGCTCGAGCGCGCCATGCAGGCCCAGTTCGAGGCCCCGGATGGCGTCGACCCGGCCGAACGCCAGGCCTGGGATGCTCTGCGCCGCGCCGCCGCCGACCGCCAGCTCAGTCGCCGCGATCCTGCCTGAGCCGTGGCGGACCCGCGCCGCGGCGAGGTCTGGCTGGCCTACACCCCGGGCCAGCCCACCGACCCGCACCAGCCCCGCTTCGTGCTCGTGGTCTCCGCCGACGTGCGCAACCGCGCCCGCGACCACGTCATGGTCGTGCCCATCTTCTCGACCGGCAACCTCGGCCCGACTCGCCTCGTCATCCCCGCTGAAGGCACCGGCCTGCGTTACGACAGCATCCTGTTCTGCGAAGAGCTGACCACCCTCGACAAGGGCTTCCTCGAGGAAAACGGCCCGCGCGGGCGCGTCGCTGCGGAGCTGCTCGACCAGGTCGTGCTCGCCGTCCGTCGCGCACTCGGCGACTTCTCGGCCTGAGATCGTGCGGCCGAACCGTCTCCTCAAGCCAGGCGGTGCAGGTGGCCCCACTACCGACTATGGGCCGCGTGGGTAGTTCAGACTCGGCTTTTGAGCGAGTGTGGTGAACCCATCCAAGCTGTGGTGATGTGTCTGCACGCCGGGCCGACTCGCGCTCGGCACGCGCCCGCGGCGGGGGCGGTGGCGTGCCCGACGGCGGCCTGCCCACAATGGGCCCATGCGCAGGCCCACCGCCGATCAGTTGCAAGCCCTTCCGCTGTTCGCACAGGTCACCAAGCGCGACCGCGAACTCTTCGCGCGTGGCCTCGAGGTCGTGGACGTCGCGCCCGGCAGCACCGTGGTCCACGCCGGGCACCCCAACCACGGCTTCTACCTCGTCGTCGCTGGGGAGCTCGACGTGGCCGTCGACCAGCAGCACCGCCACACGCTGCGGCCGGGTGCCTTCTTTGGCGAGATCAGCCTGGAGCGCGGCACACCAGCGACCGCCACCGTGGTAGCCAGGACGCCGGCCACGCTATACCGGCTGGACGAGGCCGCATACCGCACGCTCAGGCAGAACACCGAGGCGGTGCTGCGCATCCGCGGGGCGATGACCAATCGTGAAGCCGCCGACCGCCTCTTTGGCCACGTGACCAGCAGCACCGCCCGACCTGGCTCCGACTGAAGCGATCAGCACCACGGCGACATGGTCGGGAAACCTGGCACGCCAAACAGGGGGCATGACCAGAGCCAGTGCCACGCTTCGAGACGACGGAGGAGAGGACCGATGGCCAGATCAGAGACCTGGGAGGAACAGCTCGCGGGTGGACCGCTCAACCAGGCCGCCCTGGAGCAGCTCCGGGATTCGTTCGACACCTATCGCCTGCTCGATACCTATCGCCTGCTCGATGCCGTCGATGCCGTCGACGCGATTCGGTATCGCGTGTGCGAGCCCGACCAGGTGCGCGATGACCTCCTGCATCTGCATGACGTGGCCAGCGCGCTCATTAACGGCGGTGGCCTGAACGGACGCTCGCCGCGGCAGGCGATCTGGTCGTTAGCCGGCGACCTCAGCCTGGAGCTCGGTGACCTCGCCGCCCGCCTGCAAGCCGTAGCCGACACGCTCGAGGAACTGGTCGGACTGGCACCAGGCGCGGACGAGTTCGACGAGGATGACGAAGACGCCGACGACGCGGGCGAAGACGCAGCAGAATCATCGGCGTGAATGATCAGCACGCCCTGGAGCACGGCGTCCCCATCCACTTAGTCGGCAGCACACTCGGCCATAGCAGCGTGGCCACGACTGGGCGCTATCTGCACGCACGGCCGACGGACAATACATCACCTCGCAATAGGAAGTCCTGACAAACGAACAAGTGCAGTCCGTGCCCGTTCCAACAGCTCGTCGTAGGTCAAGAGTTCATCCACACCGAGCTGCTCGCGAAGGAGCTGGATTTGTCTACGTACGTTTTGACGACCACCAAAGCTGGCTTCTCTAGAACGACTAATCACGACCATAGTCGCTGGGCTCCGGTTAATTCCTGGGAACCTATCCTTGAGTTTGTCATAGTGCTCAAAGATGTAATCTTTGAATTCAGCAATTTGGAAGGACGACTGTGTAACTTCTGCTCGAGCTTGGCCTTGTTTTGTAGCCATGGGCTTACTCGGGCGCTCAATCTCAACGATTGTGTAACGATCATCTGGGTAGCGAATAATAAAGTCGGGTTCTACAAATTGTTTTCCTAGTGGTGATAAACCTGATGGATATTCAAATTTGGGACGAGAAATGACATCTCCGTAAACGTCAAGTAGGAGTGGATTATCTTCGATGAACCGTTGAAAGATTGCTTCTTCTGCGTTTTCTTTCTCTTGTAGGAGCATCGCGAATCCACTGACAGCGTCGTCGAGTGCTTGGAGTCGATCCCGAAAGAATCTTTCAAGAATGACATCGTACGGTGCTGGCCCAAGACTGATGGTTGCATCACTTCGTCCGGATATGGCGATTGCATGCGCCATATCCCGCCGAACGTCAACTCTTGCGCGAGCCCAGGCACCCCGTGGATCCCAGGCTGCATCGTCGATATGAGGAGTGAACTCTAGATAATGGAAGAAGCGATGATATTGACGATCAGCTGTCATGAAGCCAAGATCTCGTACTACGATGGGTTGCCAGAAATCATCACACTGTGAAGGGAGCTTCAGGTCAAGAATAGGACCATATGCTCCAAACGTGAGCCGCTGGATAACCTCGGCCCAACTTAGGTCAAACCGTCGCGCTTGAAGCCTGAGGCCACTCTCCATCTTGTACGTGGTGGATTCTATCTCGCTCGGGAGCAACCCCTGCCAGATCTCGTCGGGAACCGGCGTTGTGGGGAAGGTAACGCGATAGATCCCTATAGGCTTTCCGAGCAGACCGTGGCTTCGAAGAAGTTCTATGACCTGACCCGGGACTCGAGAGTTGGGGTCTGGGTAATCAACCATCAGAGCTGGACCACCAGCGATAGTCCATTGGTACGCCGGCTCGTGTGATTGATTCAGGACCACGGCCCCGTCCAATGCGAGGAGGCAGACAATTTCTCCGTCTTCCAGGTACGGCGAGGAGACGACAGGTGGAAATCCAGCTCCGTCCGGGGGATCGGCCGTGAGACGCTTGTACTCAGTCCGATACTTATCTGCGTAAACCGCGAGGTACTGGACGGCAGCTTCAGTCGTAAGCACCAGCCAATCATCATAAGTCGAGCAGGCCATCACACTGATCACGTCCAGAGCGTGCTGGTTTGGGCAGTCCGGCGGTGCCGGCATCGGCCGATGCAGTGCGCTAGGATGGCCGTGGACGTAACTCGCCCAGGTGGCGAGGGGTGGCTCCTGCGCGCCGTTAGCTGGCGACTGTCGGCTCCCAGGGCAATTGAAAACGCCCCTCACAGCTAAGCGAGGAGCGTCCCCAGTTCATAAATAGCCCCTTCCATGGGGAGGGGGAGTTTGTTGCCCGCGGCTGGCGAGACCGGGACCTCTGACAGCCTCATGGTCGCACCAGTCTTAGCGGGACGTCAAGACGGAGACGGCCATGTTTCGTCCGCCGGCATCCACCTACGGCCACTGGGGTCCGCCCCTTCACCCCCCTGTCACCCCCTCTAGCCGCCGAGCGGGAGGCCGGCCATGAGTCGCGGCGCCCGCGCCGTCGCCCGCCTGCTGGCCGGCGCCCCATCTACCTCGGTCAACCTGGACGACCTGGACGCCGACTGGCGCCCGCTTGCCGAGGTCCTGCTCGACGCCCCCGACCGCGGCGCCGCTCTCGAGGCCGCGCTCGCCCAGCGACCCGATAGGCACCAGCGCTGGGCCGAGCTCCTAGCCGCCGACGCCCTGGCGCCCGAGAGCGAGCAGCCCGAGCACACCTCCCGCCTGCTGACCATCGAAGAACTCGAACAACTGCCCGCCCCGCGCTGGCTGGTCCACGACCACCTGGTGGCCGAGTCGATCTCGGTCCTGTTCGGCCCCTCGGGCGGCGGCAAGACCTTCGTCGCCCTGGACCTGGCCCTCACCGTGGCCACCGGCCAGCCCTGGCTGGGCACCGAGTCCGTCGAGGGCGGCTACGTCGTCTACGCCACCGGCGAAGGCCTCTCGGGCCTGGCCCGCCGCATCCAGGCCTGGCGGCAGGCCCACGGCAACCCCTCCCTGGAGTGCTTCCGCGTGCTCCCCGTGGCCGTCCAATTCATGCAGCCCGAGGACCTAGCCCAGCTACGGGCTGACCTGCGCACGCTGCCCGAAGCCCCCAAGCTGATCGTCGTCGACACCCTGGCGCGGTCGATGATCGGCGCCGAGGAGAACAGCGCCAAAGACATGGGCCTGTTCCTCGATGGGGTCGAGCAGATCACGAAGGAATGGCACGCCCACGTGCTGCTGGTTCACCACACCGGCAAGAGCGGCGAGACCGAGCGCGGCACCAGCGCCCTGCGCGGGTACGTCCAGACCATGCTCAAGCTGGTCGGCGACGATGGGGTGGCCACCCTGTCCTGCGACAAGCAGAAGGATGGCGCCGCCCCCTTCGAGCCCCACGCCCTGCGCCTGGTACCCACCGAGGACGGCACCACCTGCACCGTCCAAGTGGCCGCCCAGGCTGGCGCCGCCAGTGGCCAGCTCACCAGCAAGGCGCGGGCGGTCCTGGCTGCCCTGGACGCCCACTTCCTGGCCGAAGGCGCCACCGCCACCGAGTGGATGAAGGTCTGCGGCGTGCCCGACTCGACCTTCTACAGCGCCCGCAAGCAGCTCCTGCTGGGCGAGTACGTGGGCCGCGTCGGCCGGCGCTACGTCCTGCTGCCCGAGGCCACCGACGTGCTCGGCAGCCCCGAGGTCTCAGGTTTCACTCCAACTCCAAAAGAACTCCAAAAAGACTCCAATGGAGGCGGGTCTCACTCTAACTCCAAAGCTCCAACTCTCCCTTTAAGGGAGTTGGAGCTTTGGAGCAGTGAGACTGAGACTGCTGAGACCAGCGACGCCGACGGCGCCGACGAGGCAGCAGCCGCCCTCTTGCAGCGCGAGCAACGCACCCTGACGACCCTCGACGAGACCTTCGGCGCACGCGGCGCCACCGATGCTGAATGGCGCGATGCCTGTATTGGCCGTGGCCAGGCCCGCGCCAGCTACTACCGGGCCAAGCCCGTCCTGCTGGCACGCGGCCTCGTTGTCGTCGAGGGCAGCGGACCAGGCGCCCGCTACTGGCTGGCCCACGAGCACGCCGGAGCAGGTCTCAGCAGGTCTCAGTCTCAGCAGGTCTCACCGCCAGCAGGTCTCAGTGAGACCTCCAAGAGCTCGGGTGAGACTGAGACCACCAGTGAGACCTCGGGTGATGCTGCCGTAGACCAGGCTGACGACCAGGACCAGGAGGGAGGCCTGCCGTGGCGATGATGACGACGACACGCGCCGCGATCGACACCGCGGCGATCAAACAGCGCACCGACCTGCTCGGCCTGATCGGGGCCGACACGCGGCTCAAGAAGGTGGCCAGCACGGGTGGCGGGGAGTACGCCGGCCCCTGTCCCTTCTGCGGCGGGCGGGACCGCTTCCGGGTGCAGCCGCAGCGAGGACGCTGGTGGTGCCGGGGGTGCAGCGATGGACCGCGCTGGCAGGACGCCATCGGCTACGTGCGCCGGCGGGAGGGGCTGGGCTTCGCCGAAGCCTGCCGACGCCTGGGCGCCAGCCCGAGCGAGCTGGGCCTGGCGCGGCCGCTATCGCCGCGGCGCTGGTCGGCAGCAGGACACACGTCGCGACCTCGACCATCAGCAGCGCCGATCGTGCCGCCGACGCCGACGCCGCTGCCCGAACTGGCCGAGGACCTGGAGCCGAGCGCGGCCTGGCGGGTGGCCGGTATGCGCTTCCTCGAGGACGCCGAGGCAGTCCTGTGGTCGGCCGAGGGCGAGCGGGCGCGGGCCTACCTGCACGGGCGCGGGCTGAACGACGAGACGCTGCGTGCGTGGCGTATCGGCTTCCAGCCCCAGGAAGGGCGACGCGATCCGGCCGAGCGCTGGGGCTTCCTGGCCCGCAACCCGACGGGACAGTTGGCCTGGGTGCGCATCCCGCGCGGCATCGTGCTGCCCTGGCTGCTGGATGGCCAGCTCTGGCAACTCAAAGTCCGCACCAATCGGGAGCAGCCCAAGTACCTGGCCATCAGCGGCGGCCACCCGTGCCTGTTCGGGGCCGACACCCTGGTGCCTGGCGAGCCGGCGATCCTGGCCGAAGGCGAGTTTGACACGCTGCTGCTGTGGCAGGAGGTCGGCGACCTGGTCGGCGTCGCCACGCTGGGCAGTTGCAACCGGGGCCTGAGTGCCAGAGCGCTGCGCTACCTGTTGGGCTGCCCGCGGCTGCTGGTGGCCTACGACGTCGATACCGAGGGTGAGAAGGGTGCCGAGCGACTACGGCAGGTGTCACCGCGGATGCAGCGCATTCGGCCGCCAGCGGGCAAGGACGTGACGGCCTGCTGGCAGGCTGGCGGGCGAGTGCGGGACTGGGTGCAGTTCGTCTTGCCGAGGCACTTCGTCCGGCAGTGCTGAGCATCGCTCAGCAGAGTTGGTCAGCCACTTGACGGTGACTTAGCAAGGTATATGCTGGCTACTCCACAGCAAACCTCGCCAGAACATCCTTGACACATACGTGCAGTCCGGATGACGAACCGCCGGCGAGTTTGATGGAACGAGCGGATGGTGAAACGCGCCGCCCATGAGCAGGCCCGACGGCCCATCGGCCACCACGGCACGGGTCCCGGTGGCGCACAGCGCACGCAGGCGCCCGTCAGGCCGTCCAGCGCCGGGGACGGCCCAGGGGAGCTCCGCCTGCACAGCCGCCCTCAGCCCCCGCTCAGCGAGCCATTTGTCAGGCCGACTGCACGTATGCGTCAAGCATGTCGTGGCGAGGTTTGCTGGGTCCACCTGCGGACCACCAACGCCATCGAATTGATCTTCGCCGCGGTTCCTACCTGACCCAAGTTCTCCCCGGCGGGTGCCCCGATGTCTATACAAGAAGAGCCTGAACGAAAACTCCCAGGCAGGGCAGCGTTGTGGGTGAGCACGGCGCTCCTCACGCTCGCCGCCCTCTTCTTTGCTATCGAACAGGGTTTGCTGGGACCCCGCCTTGCTACCTTGGGGCTGATCCCACAGCCCACAGCAACGCCCACGTTGTCGCCTGGCGTTGGGCTTCCGGGACTCCCAAGCTCGATACAGGGTCCAACTCCCGCGCCTCTGGCCGTCGTGGCCAATCCAGGTGGCCCGCTGCTCGTCTGTCAGGTAGCAGTGCCCACGACGCCACCACCGACGGTAGCCGTGCCAGAGGTAGATGCGACGGCACAGGAGCAACAACCCAGCACCACCGCTGGCTTCCCTACGCGGCCGCCCGTTTCATTGAGTGAGTTGCTCGCCACCCCGACACCTATGCCGCTCACCTCGAATAGCCCCACGACGAGCAATCAGGATGGTCCTGCCGAACTGATTCTGTTCGGAATCGTGGCGCTGGGGATATTTGGAAACTGGTTCTGGATCGCTGGGTGGGACTACGTCAGAAACCCCCGTGCCCTGCACCAGTTCGGACCATGGCGAGTAGTCAGCGTCCGACTGCTTCTGTGCCTGATCGCCGCGGCCCTCACCTTCGTGCCGACATACGACAAGCTTGATCAGAACACGCGGCACTCCCTCGTGGCATATCTCGTGGCCTTTCAGATGGGCTTCTTTTGGCAATCAGCGTTTCACGCCGTCATCAATCCGCCGGCACTATCGCGGTCACGCCCACGGCTAAACCGCGCCACTCCCTAGCCTCGACTTCCGCCAGATTCTGATGAAGGGCGACCTGGCGGCGACGGCCGAGGCGCCGTACTACGTGCTGGTGGGCTTCAACCACCTGCTGGCTGGGGTCCGCACGGGTGGGCAGGACTATCCGATCGACGCGAACCTGGCCGACCTGGGAATGCCTCGCTCAACGTGCTGAACCTGTGGCTGGATGGTCAGCACATCAGCTACCAGCAGGTACCGAAGCACAGCATGGTCGGCAATACGCTGCCGCTGGAGATCGGCCGCAATGGGCCGACGACGGGCAAATACTGGCTGGGCAAGCTCGACGACGTGCGCATCTGGAACGTGGCTAGGAAGGGCACCGACATCACGCCCAACTACAAGACGCAGTTCAGCGGCCCACAGCCCGGCTTGGTGGCCAACTGGCACTTCGATGACGGGAGTGGGACGACGGCAGCCGATAGTTCGGGGGTGTGAGCGCCGACATTGGACTGAGCCACGGTGCTGACTTCCTTGTGGCCGGCCAGCGCTCGTCGGCGTGCTGACTGCGGGGGCACACGTACCACGATTCTCATCGAGGATGGCGCCACACTGCCGTCGCTGGACGCCT
>Ga0213876_10000556_pt1 | contig 27932 bp, 30 predicted proteins | sample BarmaccomBMRX_R9_FD_160113 | JGI IMG/M metagenome (GOLD analysis project Ga0213876, IMG submission 160113) | Root-associated microbial communities from Barbacenia macrantha in rupestrian grasslands, the National Park of Serra do Cipo, Brazil - RX_R9 | ecosystem: Host-associated > Plants > Roots... | reverse complement strand
CCAGGAACTCGCCGCGCCTTTGGGACCGTTGCCTCCCGTAAAGATTCATTGTGCCCAGCTGGTGGAAGGCGCGCTGCGTTCGGCGCTCGGCTCCGAAGCCGGTGAGGGGACCAAGGACGGCCCGGCCACGTCCGCGCCGACGCTGATTCAGCAGTTTACCAGTGGAACGCCGAAGAAAGTAGTAATCACCAAGAAATCATGATCGAAACGAACGAGATCGAACTCAGGCGCGATTGCGAAGCGATCCAAATTCCAGCCGGCTTGAAAACGACCATACCGGCGGGAACCAAAGTAGTGATCACCCAGGATCTTGGCGGCAGCTACACGATCGCCTGCGACTACGGGTTGTTCCGGATCAAGGAAGAGGATGCCGATTCTCTCGGCCTGGAGCGACGGGCGAGCCGGCAGGAGCAGCGCGCCGGTGGCGACGTGGATGAGAAGGAAGTTTGGGACCAGCTTCGGACGGTTTACGACCCCGAAATCCCGGTGAACATCGTTGACCTCGGCCTGGTTTACGATTGTCAGGTGACGAAAACGCCTGAAACCGGCACCAGCGTTGAGGTGAAAATGACCCTGACGGCGCCCGGATGCGGCATGGGGCCGGCGATCGCCCAGGATGCGCGCAGCAAGATCCTTGCGATCCCGGGTGTGGACGAAGCCGATGTTGAGCTGGTCTGGGACCCGCCGTGGAACCAGAATATGATCAGCGAAGTCGGCAGGATGAAGCTCGGGCTGATCTGAAACCGTTTGCTTTTGCAGGTTTAGCCGGTAGTTTCTGCGGCTCAACCAGGAGCAACCCATGTCACAGCATCGGAGTTTAAAAGGGGCCAGTGCGATCCAGGCGAAGCGGAACGTTTTGAAGCGCTTTGAGCGGGTCGAACTGTTGAAGAAACGCGGATTGTTCAAACCGGGTGACCGGGTCATCGGGCTGCCCAAGACCAAGCCCGACGCTTAGAAGAATTGGTGCGACGTTAGTGGAGCGCTGTCGTCCTCGTCGACGCCAGCGCTTTTGCATTTATGCGGCTCAACCGTTTTCTCGCTTTGGCCGGTGTCGCTTCACGGCGCGGCGCAGAAACGTTCATCCGGACCGGACGGGTAAGGGTAAATGGCAAGGTCGCATCGGATCTGGCGACCCAAGTTTCCCCGGCCGATCAGGTCAGGGTCGACGGGCGGACCGTGCGCGCGCAGGGGTTTGTTTACGTCCTGCTGAATAAACCCAAAGGGTACCTGACCACCCGGTCCGACGACAGGAAGCGAAAGACCATTTACAATATACTCCCGCCGGGTCTCCCGAAACTGGCGCATGTCGGCCGGCTGGATCTGGAATCCGAGGGATTACTGCTTCTGACCAATGACGGTGAGCTTGCCCTCCAGCTGACGCATCCGCGCTACAAGTTGCGAAAAGAATACCTGGTCACGCTTGACCGGGAGTTTGACATGGCCGACTTGCCGAAAGTGCGGCAGGGCGTTTACCTGGCCGAAGGCCGTGCACGCTTTGATGAACTGCATAAAATCGGTTCGGATCAGGTTCGGGTGGTTCTCACCCAGGGCATCAAACGGCAAGTCCGCCGGGTGCTGGCGTCCCTGGGCTATCGGGTCCGCAGATTGCAGCGGATCAGGATCGGCCCGCTGATGGCGCGGGGATTAAAGCCGGGCGAATTCCGAGAACTGCGTCCTGAAGAGCTTGCAGCCTTACGGGCGCCGGCGCGTTCGCGCCCGACGCCAGCCCGCGAGGAAAACAACGCGGACGACGGGGCCGAAGCCAAGGCATAGAGGCACTGCCGTTTAGTGAAGGGCCGGGGGGTGTGGCCGCTTCCTTTGTTTTCATTCGTGGCAATTATCCAACGCACGACCGACGACATCGGCGGCCTCCTCGGCGCTGACCGGCACATAAGACTTGCCGCGAAACCAGGTTTCCTGTCGCCTGGCGTACTGGCGGGTCTGCTGCTGGATGGCTCGGACGCACTCGGTCACCGAGATCCGTCCGGCCAATAAATCGCAGATCAGATAAAGGCCGATCATCCGCGAGGCGGTTGGGCCGGCTTGTCCGGCGGAAGCCACTTCATCGACCACGCCTTTCGCGAACATCTCCTCGACGCGTTTGTCAATGCGCTGCCGGAGTTCAGCCCTCGACCGGACCAGGACGAATGACGGCGGCGCGCTCTCCGGGACGATGGCAAAGGAGGAGAATGGTTTTCCGGTCTGCCGGCAGACTTCAACCGCACGCAGAACGCGACGAGGATTTTGCAGATCGATCCGGTTGAAACCGTGCGGATCGAGCGTGTGAAGCTCCTTTATCAGGTGCTCTGGGGCCATGGCCTCAAGGCGGGACCGCAGTTCCGGGTCGGGAGCAGGCAGTTCAGGCAGGCGGGAGGTTAACGCGTGCAGGTAAAAACCGGTCCCGCCAACCACCAGCGGGATTTTGCCGGCGCTATTTGCTCGCGCGATCGCCTCCCGCGCGTGCCGCCCGAACTGATGCGCATCGTAGGGCTGGGGTAACGGCACGAAGCCGACAAGATGATGGGGCACCCGTTTGCGTTGTTCCCGCGACGGCTTTGCCGACAACAAGTCGAGCCCGTCGTACACCTGAAAGGCGTCCGCACTGACGATTTCCGTGCCGTGCCCTTCGGCGATTCGTACCGCCAGGTCGGTTTTGCCCGCAGCCGTCGAACCACCCAAGATCACGTAGCGCAGACCAGAGTTGGCGACCGGGGTCGTGGACATCGTCGAGGGCAGAAAAGAAAACCCGCACCCTTTCGAGTGCGGGTTTACAGCGTTTGATCGGCGTCAGGCGGCCCGCTGCTCCATGTCCGGAGTCTTGGCGCCGCTAACCACCAGTTTGCGTCCAAGGAATTCTTTATCGTGAAGTTCTTCAACGGCCCGTCGAGCCTCCTCGATCGTGGTCATCTGGACGAATGCGAACCCTTTTGACCGCTGCGTGTACTTGTGACACACAACCTCGGCGTTACGCACCTGGCCAACGCCTTTGAAAAGTTCGAAGAGGTCGCTTTCAGTGGCATCGAAGGAAAGGTTACCAACATACAAGCGGGGAGAAGTGACTTCGACCAGTTCAGGCTTGCGGCTGATTCGCTCTTTCGGCGCCCCATTCGGACCCGGTTTTTCTACGGCCTTGGCAGGCACGACCGGGGCTGGCGGTTTCTTCCCACGGAAAAAGTCGAGGATACGTTGCAGCAGGGTGGGAGGAGTTTTCACAGGGGCTCCAGGAGCACTGCTTCCGTTGGTTGGACGTCGACGGCGACTACGGCGGTGCCGTCGTCCCGATTGTTGCATAGATTGAGATTTCATTGATTCACCATTGTGAAGTTCATCAGGTGAAGGGCATGCACTATGCACACTGAGAAAGAACAGGTTGGGCCGAACTTACCCTCAAACCCAACACCTTCACCGCAACCGCACGAGGGCTCAGCGTTTACAACGTGAGCTGAAATGCCCGGAGCCGCGATAGCCTCGACGCCTGGGATCCTCGTCCAATCAGGGAGCATGGAACCAATGACGCGACGCCCCGCTAATCAGGACTCTCCAACGCTTCGGACCCACAAACTCCCGGGTTGCCTGCGCAATATAAAGGCACAAAACGCCTCTCGCAACCTGATAGTTGCCTGTTGCGAGGTCCTTCCAGCCTTAAAATGCAGGTTTACGCCTGCCGGCCACAGCAATTCTTGAACTTTTTACCGCTGCCGCACGGGCAGGGGTCGTTGCGGCCCACCTTGTGCGGATCATGGCGGCTGGTCGGAAAGACCAGTTCAAACTCGCCATTGGCATCGCTTTCGGGCTTGTCATGGGCCGAGGCCGGCTTTTCCCGGCCGGGCACCGGGCCCGAAACGGGTCTTGCCGGCGCTGCAGCGGGCCGAGGCGAACCTGACGGAGATGGGGGACGCGGCAGGCCGGCGCCGGCCGCCGGCTCCGAAGGAGGAGGTCCGGGCGGCTGCGGCGTGTCAGCCGGCGCGATCACATTAATCGGCAAGGTGGCCAGGAAATGCTCGAACGCCATCAGGTTGGTCGTGCTCCGGAACAGATTACTCAAGACCTCGCCTTTGATGCTGGCCATCAACTGGCTGAACATGTCGTACGCTTCCGCCTTGTACTCGACCAAGGGATCCTTCTGACCGTAACTGCGCAGGTAAATACCTTCGCGCAGCCCGTCCATCGCGTAGAGGTGCTCCTGCCAGAGGCGGTCGATGGCGTTAAGAATGATGTAGCGCTCCAGCCCGACCACGGCGTCCGCTTCCTCGTGACCCACCTTTTGGAGGTAAGACTGCTTGACCTTTTCGACGAGGAATTGGGCGGTTTCGTCCGGCGTCTTCTTGTCCAGTTCCGTCGCGGCGCGAGTCAGACCGAGCGGAAACGTGGTGTTCGCCCAGTGCAGCAGGCCATCGTAATCGGGGTCGCTGCCGTCCGGATTCTCAACAAAGGATTTCACCCGGTCGGGGATCACTTCATCGACGATTTCAAAAATCAGCTTGCGCGGCTCGCTCGTTTCCAGCGTTTCGTTACGCAGGGAATAGATGACCTCGCGCTGCTTGTTCATCACGTCGTCGAAATCGAGCGTGCGTTTCCGAATCAGGTAATTGCGCTGTTCAACCCGTTTCTGGGCCGTTTCGACGCTTTTATTGAGCCAGGGGTGCTCCAGCTCCTCGCCGTCTTTCAGCCCGAAACGCTCCATCATGGACGTCATGCGTTCCGAAGCACCGAAATTGCGCATCAGGTCATCCTCGAAGCTCACGTAAAAACGCGAGGAACCGGGGTCGCCTTGACGCGCGCAGCGTCCCCGCAGCTGGCGGTCAACGCGGCGAGACTCATGACGCTCCGTGCCGAGCACATGCAACCCGCCCAGTTCGGCCACGCCGTCACCCAGTTTGATGTCGGTGCCGCGGCCCGCCATGTTGGTCGAAATCGTCACGGTACCGCGCTGGCCCGCTCGCGCCACGATTTCGGCTTCCTGCCGGTGGTATTTCGCATTCAGCACGTTGTGCGGGATTTTTTCGCGTTTAAGCATCCGGGAAAGCAGTTCGGACGCTTCGACGCTCGCGGTACCGACCAGGACGGGCTGGCCTTTCGCGTGGCAGCCTTTGATCTCGTCCAGGGCGGCGCTGTACTTTTCGCGCCGGGTCTTATAGATCCGGTCATTGTTATCCTTCCGGATTACCGGCCGATTAGTCGGGATCACCAGCACGTCGAGTTTATAAATGTCGTGAAACTCGTTCGCCTCGGTCTCGGCGGTACCGGTCATGCCTGCGAGCTTATGATACAGGCGGAAATAGTTCTGGATCGTGATGGTCGCGAGCGTCTGCGTCTCGCGGTCGATCTGCACGCCTTCCTTGGCCTCCACCGCCTGATGCAACCCGTCGCTCCAGCGGCGCCCCGGCATTTTGCGCCCGGTATGTTCGTCGACGATGACGACCTTATTTTCCTCGACGACGTAATCGACGTCCTTTTCGAACAGGCAGTACGCGCGCAGGAGTTGCGAGATGTTGTGGATCCGTTCCGCCTGGGCGTCGCAATACTGCTGGCGCTGCCGTTTGTGCTCATCCTTCTGCGCCGGGACCAGGTTGGGATCGAGGTCGATCTCGGTAAACTCGTGGATCAGGTCAGGCAGGGTGAACGCCTGGGGGTCATCCGGGTTGAGAAAGCTGCGGCCCTGCTCGGAGAGATCCGCTTCCTGGTGTTTCTCGTCGATGGTGAAGTAGAGTTCCTCTTTGAGCGCCACCAAATCTTCTTTCCTTGAATCCTGGTAAAAGGAGAGCTCGGCCTTATCGAGCGCCTTCCGGTTCTCAGGATCCTCCATGCTACGAAGCAGGCCCTTGTTGCGCGGCTGGCCAAGTTTGACCTTGAACAGCAGTCTGCCGCCGGTTTCGAAATCCTTTTTGTCGAGGGCTTCGCGCGCCTCACTGATAAGGCGGTTGCAAAGCATGGTCTGGCGTCTCACCAGCTGTTCCACGAGCGGTTTAAACCGGTCGTACTGGTGGGATGAAACCGTGGCCGGCCCGCTGATGATCAACGGGGTACGGGCTTCATCGATCAGGATGGAATCGACTTCATCGACAATTGCGTAGTAATGGCCCCGCTGCACCTGTTGGTCCTTGGTGGTGGCCATGCCGTTGTCGCGGAGGTAATCGAACCCGAACTCGCTGTTGGTCCCGTACGTGATGTCGCAGTCGTACTGCGCCTTGCGCTCGGAGGGATCCTGGTCGTGCTGGATGCATCCGACCGTGGCCCCGAGCGCCTTGAAGATTTCACCCATCCACTCGGCGTCGCGCCGGGCGAGGTAATCGTTAACCGTTATGAGGTGAACCCCGCGTCCGGTAAGCGCATTGAGGTACAGCGGGCAGGTGGCGACAAGGGTTTTACCCTCACCGGTGGCCATTTCGGCAATCTTGCCTTCGTGCAAAGCGATGCCCCCGATCAGCTGGACATCAAAATGCACCATATTCCACGTGACCGGCTGGTCGCAGACCGGCCACGTCTTGCCCCAAAGGCGCCGAGCCACGTTTTTCACGGCGGCAAACGCCTCGGGCAGGATTTCGTTGAGCCGACGGGCCAAAGCCGCCGGGTCGTCAATTTTGCCCAATTCGGCTTTCCACTGCGCCGTCTTCTCGCGAAACTGCTCGTCGGACCAGGATTCGAACTCCTTGTCCAGCTTATTGATCTTTTCTACAATCGGCCGAATGCGCCGGAGCTCGCGCTGATTCTTAGAACCGAGCACTGCCTTTAAAATCCAACTTACCATAACACCAATTTCACTTGCTCCCGGGTCGAGTTACAGGAATGGCAGCCAGGTCGGGCGGCAGGCGGTCGGGTTCAAAAGTCTCAACCTGAAGTTGAATCAAGCTCTCAAAGCGACATCCAAAATCCGGTTTCACGTTCCCGCTGCGATCCACGATGCTGCCCACGGCCACCACTCGGCCGCCGTGCGCCTTAACAATCTCGATCGTTTCTTTAACTTTTCCACCCCGCGTCACGACGTCTTCTGCGACGACGAGACGTTCCCCCGGGACGATTTGAAAACCTCGCCGCAGGGTGAGTTTCCCGTCTGCTTTCTCCGCAAAAATGTGCCGTTTACCCAGATGCCGGCCGACCTCCTGCCCGACGATGATGCCGCCGAGAGCAGGAGAAATCACGGCATCCGCTTCAACATCGGCCAGTTTGGCCGCGAGTTCACCGCAAATTCGAGCCGCCAGATCCGTGTGCTGGAGCACCAGCGCGCATTGAAAGTAGCGGCGGCTGTGCAGTCCTGAGCTCAGGACGAAGTGCCCTGAAAGCAGTGCTCCGGTGTGGGTGAAGGTATCTAACAGAGACTCCGGCACAGGTCAGGATCGTGATCGTTGAAGGGCGATGGCTTCGATTTCCACTTGCGCTCCTTTGGGCAGGGCAGCCACCTGAACGGTGGAACGCGCCGGGAAAGCTTCTTTGAAAAACGCGCCATAAACCGTGTTCATTTCGGCAAACCGGCTGAGGTCGGTCATAAAAACCGTCGTTTTAACGATATCACCCGGTTCCAAACCGTGGGCTCCGAGGACGGCGGCCAGGTTTTGCAGGACCCGCTGCGTCTGGGCGCGGATATCACCAGCCACCAGTTCGCCGGTCCGGGGATCGATCGGGACCTGCCCGGAGCAAAAAAGCAGGGAGCCCGCGGCGATAGCCTGGGAATAAGGTCCCAACGCGGCCGGAGCATCTGGGCTGGTAACGACGGTCTTCATCCAGGCGCTCAAGGGTATTCAGACCGTCCACCGTGTCAATCTCGCACCCTGCTAACCGGATTCATCGGCTTCGGGTCGCTCGTCGCCGGCGAGTTGCGCTTCGAGCCGTTCCAGCCGTTGCTGGAGGTCTTTGACGATCTTGAACATTCCCGGGAGCCGTTTAAGGTGAACCTCGCGTTCGAGAAAGGCGCGTTTGGGCTGGGCAGGCGCTCCGATCACGACGGAACGCTCGGGTACGTGGTTCGTGATGCCGGCCTGAGCATGCACCACTGCGTCGCTTCCGACGCTGAGGTGATCGGGCAGCCCGGCCTGGCCGCCCACTACCGCCCGGTCACCGACTTTCGAACTCCCACCGAGACCGACCTGCGCAACGATCAGGCAATTTTCGCCGACGGTGACGTTGTGGCCGACCTGCACGAGGTTATCGAGTTTCGTGCCTTTGCCGATGCGCGTCTCGCCCAGGGTCCCCCGGTCGATGCAGGTATTGGCGCCGATCTCGACGTCATCTTCAATCACCACGTGGCCGATCGAATTGATCCGGACGATGTCGGTGTTGAACGCTTGCACCTCGCCCGTTTCACGCACCGATTCGACGCTGCCGCGCTCCGGCGTGACAAACGCGAACCCGTCTCCGCCGATCACCGCATTCGGCTGAATGATCACCCGGTGGCCGAGGCAGCAACGGTCGCCGACCCGAACCCCGGCGTGCAGTAAGGTGTTCTGGCCGATCCGGACTTCCGCCCCAATCGAAACGTGCGCCACAAGCCGGGTGCCGTCACCCACCACGCTGCGGGGGCCGACCCAGCAATGGGGCCCGACGCACACGTCCAAACCGAGTTGGGCGGAACCGTCGATCACCGCGGAAGGGTGAACGCCAGGCTCAACGAACGCGGGCCGCTCAAAAAGTTGCATCAGCAACGCAAGAACCAGGCGGGGACGCCTCACGATGATCTGATTGGCCGTCGGCACTTGCAATTCGCCGACTTCGGCCGGGATCACGGCGTTCCGGACTTTTCCCGTGTGCAGGAAGGAGACGGCGTTGGGGGAAAGGACCAGTGCAAGGTCTTCCGCGCTTTCGACGAGGCTCGGATGCAGCACCCGTGTGACCTGTACTGAAGGATCCCCGCGCAACTCGCCATCCACAAATCGAGCAATCTCGCCCAGAGTTCTCATATGAAATGCCACAAATGCCACGAGCCGAAAAATGCCACAAATGGAAAAGAGGAGTGTCGGGTGTCGGGTGTCGGGTCACACGGCGGGCACAGCGAAAAGGCGGGCACGACGTAAGAGTTCACACGGCGAACACGGCGGACCACGGCGGACCACGGCGACCACGGCGGGAAGAGGGGGAAAGAGTTCGGAGTCCGGGGCGGCAGAGAATGCCACAAGCGGAAAAATGCCACAAATGAAGAGGCGCCGGGTCTGGTAATCTTTTTTTCTGCGTTCTCTGCGTGTTCTGCGGATGATTCTGTCTTTCCGCCGTGGTCGCCGTGGCTCGCCGTGTTCGCCGTGTGAACTCTTACGTTGTGCCCGCCACACCCGCTGCGGCCGCCGTGTGACCCTAATCTGTGTCAATTTGTGTAATCTGTGGATGGTTCCTGTTTTACGGGCCAGCGCTGTTTCGTGCCGGGAGCGATTTGTTTTTCGCGGCACATAGCGCGATAACCGCGATATGCCGGGTGCATTGATCACGTTCGAGGGTGGCGAAGGGTGCGGCAAGTCGACTCAGTCATCCCGGTTGGCGGCCCGCTTACGCGCCGCCGGCCGCGAGGCGGTTGAAGTCAGCGAACCGGGATCGACCGCCGTAGGCTGCCGGATCCGTAATTTATTGCTGCACGCCGAAGAAGGGCATGAGCTGGATGCGCGCACGGAACTGTTGCTTTTCGCGGCGAGCCGGGCCCAGTTGGTTCAGCAGGTCGTCAAACCTGCGCTGACGCGCGGCGCAATCGTCCTTTCGGACCGGTTTACGGATTCGACCGTGGTCTACCAAGGCGTGGCTCGGGGACTCGATCCGGCCTTCATTGACGCCCTGAACCGGTTCGCTGCGGACGGGCTCCGGCCGGACCTCACGTTTCTGCTTGATCTCGATCTGCCGGCATCGCAGGCGCGCCTTTTGCGAAGGGTGCGGCCGGTTGGACCCAAAGACCGCATGGAATCGCAGCCGCCGTCCTTTTTCGAAAAAGTTCGGGAAGGTTACCTCCGCCTGGCACGGGCCGAGCCGCATCGGTTCTGCGTCATTGACGGCAGCCGTAAACGGGACGAAATCGAAGAGGAAATCTGGAAACTTGTCCATGGCTTTCTCTGCCCACGAAGCGCTTGAATACCTGGTAAACGCGTACCGTCATCAGCGCCTGCCGCATTCCTTTCTGTTTTCGGGAGAGGAGGGCAGCGGCAAGCGGCAGCTGACGGCGGGATTTTTTGAGGCGATCAACCAGCAGAAGTTCGACCCTCACCATCCGGACTACCACCAGGTCGAGCCGGAATCGAAGTCGCGCCGCATCCTTGTCGACCAGATCCGGTCGCTGGAGAACGCGCTCCGGATGAAAGCGGCGCGTGTACCGTGGAAGTTTGGGCTGATCAGCGATGCCGATCGCCTCATGCCGCAGGCGGCCAACGCGTTTCTGAAAACGTTGGAAGAACCACCGGCTAATTCCGTGCTGATTCTGGCAACGGCCCTGCCCGACGCACTCCTGGAAACGATCCGGTCACGGTGTGTGCACGTATCTTTGCGGCGCCTGAAGCCGCCGGAGCTCGACCCGGAAGCCGCCGCCGTCCTTGACCGGGTGGCGCGGTATTGTGCCGGGGCCGAGCTGTCGGTAGCCGGCAGCCTGAGGCTGGCCCGCAGCTTTGAGGAGTCGCTGAACCGGTTGCGGGGGCGCATCGAAGCTGAGCATGAAGAAGATTTAAAGCGCCAGCTGGAGGTGTACCAGAAAACGACGGACGGCAGCTGGGTGGAGAATGAAGAGGCGCGCCTGTCGGTGCTGACCGAAAGCCGGTACGTCAACGCGCGCGCAAAGTTGCTCTTTCGACTCATCGAACTATTCGGTGACGCCCTGCGCGCCGTTTTCACCGGCACCGGTGCGTCGCTGCCGGAATACCAGGAGTGCACCCGGCGGATGAGTGAACGCTGGTGCGCCGGGGACCTGCTGGAGCGAATGCGCGGTTTGGAGCAATTACAGGACCATCTCGGCCGTAACGTGCAGGAAGCCCTGGCCATCGAGGCGGGATTTCTGCGTGCTTTCGGGCCCCTTCCGGCGGTGAACCCGATTAAGAGCGGCGTTTCCTGACCAACGGCTGCCTGCCCGCGGCGGACCTGCGGTCCCTGACTCCCTTTGACTCGCTTTTCGTCCCGACCCTCAGACTTGATCAACCAGACCCATGCAGCAGCTCTACATTGTGAGGCACGCCGATGCGGAACCCACGAAGACCACGGACGCGGAGCGTCGCCTGACCCCAAAAGGCGAACGGCAGGCAGCGAAGATCGGACGGTTCTGTGCGGAACAGGAGCTTGACGTGGGTCCGATCTTCAGCAGCCCGCTCGTCAGGGCCGTGCAAACGGCGGAGTTCCTGGCCAAACCGCTCGCTACGGAGGTCAAAACCAGTCGCGATCTGGCTTCCGGGATGACGCCGGGACGGTTGCGCGCTTTTTTGCGGGAGCACCAGTCTTGCGACAGCCTCTTGATTGTAGGCCACGAACCCGATCTCAGCCGGGCGGTTGCCGACCTGCTCGGGTGCGAGCCGGAGCGGGTGCGGGTGAAGAAAGCGACGCTTTTGCGCCTGTGTTTTGAAGAAGCAAAACTTGAACTTGCGACCCTCGATTTCCTTGTTCCAGTGAACTTGCTATGAAGCCTGAAATCATTCGCACCACGTCCTTTGCAGACGATGCCGCCCATTTCATCGCGGACTGTGCGAGACAAGCCGTTGATGAGTACGGCCATTTCCGTTTGGCCCTGAGCGGAGGAAACACCCCGCGGGCGGTCTATGCCGCGTTAGCTTTGCTCGACTGCGAGTGGTCTAAATGGATTATCACCTTCGGCGACGAACGCTGCGTGCCGCCCGACGATCCACAGAGCAATTTTCGGATGGCTTCCGAAGCGTTTCTCTTGGTCACCACGCCGGGTGAAGTTCTGCGGATGCATGGAGACCATCCGCCCGAAGAAGCCGCCCTGGAATACGAAAACATCCTGCAGCAGGTGGCCATGCGTTTTGGCGAACAGACGTACCGGCACGACCTGATTTTATTGGGGCTCGGCGACGATGGGCATACCGCTTCGTTGTTTCCCGACACCAAGGCTCTGACGGAGACGCAGCGAAGCGTGGTGGCCAATTTCGTTCCGAAATTCAATACCTACCGGATCACGACGACCTACCCGTTGATCAATGCGGCGCGCAAAGTTGCGTTCCTGGTTAACGATCCCAAGAAGGCGCACATCATCGAGGCTGTCTTGCGGCGCGATCCGGTTTATCCCGCATCCGCCGTCCAGCCTGCGACGGGAGCGCTTCTTTGGTTCATCGGGACGTAGGCGAGGCCGTTGCCGTCGGGCATCGTTTTGCCGGCCCTGCGCGATGAGCGGGCGGGGAGTCCGTGCCGGTTTCTCAGAGGAAGTGGCGCTCACCCGCAAGCGTGGTAAGATCCGAGTGTATTGGTTCTTACAGGGTGCATGCAGCAATTGATCGAGATCGTTTATCGCTGTAATCCGAACGCGGGTGCAGTTGGTCAAATCACCTGGGCGCCGGGGTCGCCCGCCGAGGTAACGGAATCCTGGCAGCAATGGGTGCGCCTCCGCTTCCAGCCTGTCCTGTTGCCGCATCTGATCGCAGGTTTCCAGTCCGCCCAGGCGCAGGCGCTGCGTGAATTGTGCGGAACGGCCGCGGCACTGGATGCTCAGCTTTCACCCGCCGAACGCGCCCGCAGCCTCAATGCCGGGTCCGTGCTCCTCTTTCAAAAGCCGCCCCTAAGTGACCGCATTCAGGAGCGGTTCGCCGCGGAGGTACGCGCCGGGAGGGTTCCGGGACATTTCGCCACGTTTTTTGTGCTTCGGGCAGCAGGCTTCTCGGTCCCGCTGCGAACGGCGCTCCTGGCTTATTTGATGCAGGAGTTATTCAGCGGCGGCTGCCCTGCCGCCTCGGTTGACCGGGCAATGAACCTGGCCGTCCCGGCAGTAAACGCTGCGCTCGGTGATAACCTGATCCGCGCCCAAGGAGGTGCGCCGCGTTATGGCTGAAACGCTGGCCGAGAAAAAGGCGAAAATCGCGCTGGATTTACCCTGGAATGTGGTCGTCCATAACGACCCCGTAAACCTGATGAGTTACGTCACGATGGTCTTCCAGCGCGTCTTCGGGTATTCACGGGACCGGGCCGAGCGCCACATGCTCGAGGTGCATCACCGGGGACGGTCTATTCTTTGGACGGGCGCCCGGGAAAAGGCTGAGTTGTTCGTGCAGCACCTTCATAGTTATCTGCTCCTGGCGACGTTGGAAAAGGCAGAGCAATGAGGATCAACCGCGGGAAAGGCGAAAAAATCGATTTCAGCCAGGTTGAACCGATCGAAGCGGAACTCCTGAAGCAGATTCCGGCCGCGACCCAGGGCGAGGACGATCCGAAGGTAAAGTCGCGGTTGTACCCGGACCCGGGCGGCAGCGCCGAAGCCGGCCTCGCCGCCGACTGGGAGGAACTGGTTCGTCCCGACCTGGAACACCTGTTCCTTTCCTCGCGGCGAGTCGTTGAGGAAGATCTGGCGCTGATTCGGGAGCGACGTGGTTTCGCCACGCTGTCGCTCCCCCTGGCGCACGCCGATGCCTGGCTGAACGTGTTGAACCAGGCCCGGTTGGTTCTCGCAACCCGCTACGAATTCACCGACACCGAGTTGCTCCAGTATGAGCCGCCCGTCATCTTTTCGCGACGTGACCTTGCGTTGCTGCAGATCAATTTTTACGCCGCCATCCAGGAGCGCTTGATTGAGGCGCTTGAGGGCCGCCTGAGATGAGCATCCACCGTTTTCGCAACGGTTTCCGGCGGCCGGGCTTGCGGGCGGCGGATTTAAACGGTCGAACCGTTGACGTTGCTGACTTTCCGTGGCTAGGCTGCTGTCATGAGTAAAGCGGTTGTAGAGGTGCAGGTGCGAGCCGTCATCCCGACCAGCGGTGGGTGCGCGGTGTTCCTCGGCAATCCGGAAAAGGTTTTCGTGATCTACGTCGATCAAAGCGTCGGCGCGGCTATCACGATGTTCATGCGGGGAACGCAAAAAGAGCGGCCGTTGACGCATGACCTGCTGGCGAACATCCTCCGCGCATTGGGCGCACAGGTCGAGCGGATCATCATCAATGACCTGAAGCGCGGCACTTACTTCGCGCGGATGATTCTGAGCGCCGAAAACGAGCTGCATCAGAAAAAGATCATCGAGATCGATGCCCGGCCCAGCGATTGCATCGCCATGGCGACCCAGCAAAACTCACCGCTTTATGTGAGCAGGGAGGTCTGGGACGAGGTGGAGGACATGTCCGAGGTGCTGCGGAAAATGGAAGAGGAAAGCACCGAAACGGGCGAAGAAGAAGAGGAAGAGTAACCCCTGCGGAATCGGGCACGGCCGGTCCAGATTTTTTGGACCTGTTCGTTGCAATCGGAGGGTGCGCCCAATACGTTGGCGCAATCATGTCTGAAATCTGGGACATACCTTCGGCCATTGCGCTGTATAACGTTGATCGGTGGGGCAACGGCTATTTTACGATCAATCGGCACGGGAACGTTCAGGTCATGCCGACCCAGAACGAAAACCTGGCGGTCGATCTGATGGAGGTGATTCAAGAAGCCCGGGATCGCAAATTGACCTTCCCGCTCGTGATCCGATTTCAGGATCTGCTCCGTAACCGCGTTGAGACGATCAACCGTGCCTTTGGCGCGGCGATTGCGGAAGCGGGTTATCGCAACACCTACAAAGGGGTGTTTCCGATCAAGGTCAATCAGCTGCGTGAGGTCGTGGAAGAGATTCTGGACGCCGGCCGCCCATTCCATTTCGGCCTCGAAGCGGGCAGCAAACCTGAACTCATCGCCGCGGTGGCCGCCCATGAGGATCCGGATAGCCTGATCATCTGCAACGGCTACAAAGACGCGGCCTTTATCCAGACGGCGCTGCTCGGCAACAAGCTGGGCAAACAGGTGATTATGGTGGTCGAGAAACTCGAGGAGATCCAGCAGATCGTGCAGATCTCCAAAGAGCTTAATGTCCTGCCGCTGCTTGGGTTGCGCGTCCGGTTGCAGGCCAAGAGCTCCGGAAGATGGGCTACCAGCGGCGGCGAAAACGCCAAGTTCGGCCTGTCCACGGCGGATCTGGTAGCGGCGAGCACCTACCTCAAGGCGCAAGGCCTGACAGAGGCATTTCGTCTGGTACACTTTCATGTGGGTTCGCAAGTGCCCGACATCGGCGTGATCAAGCGCGCGGTGCGCGAGGCGGCCCGCTTCTACGCCAAACTTCATCAGATGGGGCACCCGATGGAGTTCATGGACGTCGGCGGCGGACTCGGGGTGGACTACGACGGTTCCAGGACGGCGTTTGTCAGTTCCATAAACTATACCTTGCAGGAGTACGCGCGCGATGTGGTCTACAACATCATGGACGTATGCGACTCCGAGAAGGTCCCGCACCCGACGATCGTGAGCGAAAGCGGAAGGGCGATCGTCGCTCACCATTCCGTCCTGGTGGTCGAAGCGCTTGGCGCGATCGAAAAAGGACCGGCTGACCTTTCCCTCGAGATTAAGTCGTCGGACCCGAAACTGCTGCAGGAAATTATCGAGATCCAGCGGACGCTCACCAAGCAGAACCGGATGGAGAACCTCCACGACGCTCAGCAGGTGAAAGAACAGGCGCAATCAATGTTTGAACTCGGCTTGCTTGATCTCGAAAGCAAAGCCAAAATCGAGACGATTTACTGGCAGGTCGCGCGCTCCATCGTCGAGTTGTGCCGCGGCATGCGTTATGTGCCGGATGAAATCAAAGAACTCGAAACCTCGTTGGGCGACCAGTTCCTTTGCAACTTTTCGGTGTTCCAATCGCTCCTGGACCACTGGGCGCTAGGCCACCTGTTTCCCATCATGCCCGTTCATCGCCTCGATGAGCCGCCCGATCGCAACGGCACGCTGGTCGACATCACGTGCGATTCGGACGGCAAGGTAGATAAGTTTATCGACCTGCAGGACGTAAAGGAAACCCTGCCGCTTCATCGGGTGCGGCCCGGCGAGCCTTACTACCTCGGATTTTTCCTCCTGGGCGCGTATCAGGACATCATGGGCGACCTGCACAACCTGTTTGGCCGGGTGAACGAAGTGCACCTGTTCCTGGACGAACACGAGGAGTCCGGCTGGTACATCGAGGAAGTGATCGAGGGTAGCACCATCGGCAATGTGCTCTCGCTTACACAATGGGAAAATAACGAGCTCGTGCGCCGGCTCAAAAAACAGCTGGATGCCGCAATCAAATCCGACCGGCTGAAACCGACGGAGGCGATGCGGATGTTAAGTTCGTATGAGCGCGCACTGAACGGTTACCCGTACCTGACGTTTGGCACCAGCTCGGATAAATTCTGAGTTCGGTGTTCGGGGTTCGGAGACGCTATGTGATGCGTGCAGCCCGTATGAAGAACATGCAGAAGGATCCAGAGACCCCGGACTCGACATTCCCAACCGAGTGCCGGACTCTGAACTCTTCTTGCCGCTGTGGACCGCCGTGTGAGTTCCGTCGCCGAGCCCGCCGAGCGCCGAACGCCGAACGCCGAACGCCGAATCTCGTTAGCCGCCGAATAAGTGCCGGAAAGTTCGGAATACCCGCCTCGCCAAATTATCGTCTTCCGGCCGGTCCTCGGTCTGCAGCGGCACCGGTTCGCCCCGGTGAGCCGGGCAGGACTGCTGCGGACACATCGATTGCGGAAGCATGATATCGTAGGCGGTTCCGGCTGCATCGCAAGCGGGCGTGGCAATCTGGTTTGAGATCGAACAAAGCCTGGTGTGCACCAGCGGTTCCGGACAGACGAATTCGCCGTCCGGATACTTTTGGCGTCCTGCCTTTTCCATGATCCTGACCCAGATGGGCAGTGCAAGCGTGGCCCCGTAGCCGCGCGCCTGGATCGTTTGAGGCTGGTCGAAGCCGACCCAGACGCCACAGGTGAGCGAGTTGGTGTACCCGAGAAACCAGGCATCCTTGTAATCGTCGGTCGTACCGGTTTTACCGGCGGCGTAGCGATCCAGCCCCATGCCCTTGGCCGGTGCCGCCGTTCCGCGTTCGATGACGCCGCGCAACGTTTCCGAGATCATCCAGGCGACCGCGGGCGATAACACCTGCTTCTGGTCCGGGTGTGCCTGGTACAGGATATGGCCATCGGCGTCGTCAATGCGTTCGACCAGGTAGGGCTCGCGCCGGACTCCGCCCGCCGCCAGGGCGCTGTACGCGGCCGTGATGTCTTTCAGGTCGGATTCGAAGGCGCCCAGGTAAGCCGATGGAAACCGCGGGATATCTTTGGCAAACCCGGCCGCCAACCCGAGTGCGCGTACTCGATCCAGCGTAGCGAGTTCCCCCACGCGGACGGTCATCGTGTTTCGCGAGAAGATCAGCCCGTCCCGGGCCGGCCGCATCCCGCCGAAATTCCGGTCGGAGTTAGCCGGATTCCAGGTTGGCGCCTCTGCAATCTCGCCTTTGACGATCGGCCCATCATTGATGCTTGAACCCGGCATCATCCCGCGGGCATAGGCTGCGGCGTACACGAACGGCTTAAACGTGGAGCCGACCTGCCGGTTGGCCTGCAACGCACGATTATACTTGCTTTCGTGGTAATCGCGCCCCCCGACCAGGGCGCGGACCGCGCCGGACCGGTTATCCAGGACCACCGCGGCTCCCTGCAGGTAGGTCGTCGCGTCTTCGTCACTGTGGGGTTTGGCATCGTACTGGGCCTTGGTCGGACGGCCGTACCCGGATTTGCCTTCGACCTGCTTAAGGGAAACGTCGACGGCCTCGTCCGCGATCGACTGCAGCGCCGGGTCGAGCGTGGTGTAGATGCGGAGCCCGCCGCCATCGATGGCGTCCTGGCTGACCAACCCCTGCAACTCGCGGTAAAGCGCATCCATCGCATAGTTCTGCTGCGGGGCAGGGGAGCGCCGGGTCGCCAGCTTGAGGGCGGCGTGCCTGGCTTGGTCAGCCTCAGCGGCGGAAACGACCTTGAGCTCCGCCATGCGGTCCAGCACCTCGTTCCGCTGCTCGACAGCCCCTTTGGGATTGCGCAGGGGCGAGTACCGGTTCGGGCTCCGTATCAGCCCCGCCAGCAGGGCCGCTTCAGGCAGCGTCAGGTTGGCCGCGCCCTTCCCAAAATATGCCTGCGACGCCGTTTCGAGGCCGTAATCGCCGGACCCGAAGTAAATGCGGTTGAGGTAAAACCCGAGAATTTGATCCTTGGAATACGCGCGTTCAATCCGCCAGGCCACAAAGGCCTCCAGAATCTTGCGGTTCAGGTTCCGGCCCCCTAGCGGAAAACTGTTGCGCGCCAGTTGCTGGGTGATGGTACTCCCGCCTTCGCGGATCGAGGCGTGCGTCACGTCGCGGACCATGGCACGAGCGATGCCGACAAAATCGACGCCATGATGTTTGTAAAAGCGGGTGTCTTCCCGCGCAAGCAACGCTTTTTTGAACCAGGGCGAAACTTTGCCCGGCTCGACCAGGATCCGGTTCTCGCCGTACAATCGTGTGTACAGCTTGCCGTCCATGTCGTAGATCCAGGAGCGCTCCGGGATCTCGCCGACCTGCTTCAAATCAAAGCGGAGGGACCAGCAGAAATAGAAAGCGAATACCAGGGCCGCCGCGATCACTCCGGCCGTTCCCAAGACAAAAAAGAAAAGAAGCTTGCGGTGGTTGCGCGGCTCTCTTTTGGAAAATAATTTGATCACGGTTCCCCTTCAGCGTCAGGACACCCTTTCCCTTGACTTTACATCTTTTCGCTGTCGCCCAAAAGGTCAGGCCGCCGCTCCCGGGTCATTTTCAGCGCCTGTTCCCTTCGCCATTGCCGGATTCCCTCATGATTTCCCGATAGCAAGATGTCCGGCACGCGCCAGCCGGCAAACTCTGCCGGACGCGTGTACTGCGGGTATTCCAGGAGATCGTGTGAGAATGATTCCTCACCGGCCGACTCTCCGCTGCCGAGAACGCCGGGCACCAGCCGGCAAACCGCATCGACGACGACGGCAGCGGCAATCGCACCGTTCGTCAGGATATAGTCCCCGATTGAAAGCTCCTCGTCGACCAGGTGTTCAGCCACGCGGTGATCCACTCCCTCGTAATGTCCGCAGACGAGAATCAGGTGGGCTTTATTCGTGAGGCGCCTGGCGTGCTCCTGGTCGAACCTGCGACCGGCCGGGCCCATGAGGATGGTGTACGTTTCCTCCGTTCGCAGTTCATCAATCGCGCCGGAAATCGGCTCGATTTTCATAACCATGCCGGGGCCGCCGCCGTACGGCGGCTCATCGGTGACGCGGTGCCGCCCGGGCGCCCAGCGCCGCAGATTATGGCATTGAATCTGAATCAGCCGGTTCTCCTGGGCTTTCCCCAGCATGCTTTCCCGAAAAGCCCCTTCGATGAGCCCGGGAAACAGGGTAAGGACGTCGATCCGCAGCATGGTTACGAGTGGTCGGGGCGGCGCGATTTGAACGCGCGACCTCCTGCTCCCAAAGCAGGCGCTCTACCAAGCTAAGCTACGCCCCGAAACTGATGCGAAGGGCGCTACCATAACGCACGCCCCGCCTTTGACGAACAATTTTTATCACCGGGCGACCGGCCGCAAATACTTGCGCTTGCAAACAAGTTCGCCCTTAAGTGTGCGCATGGCTTCTGAATACCTCGTTGTAGCGGGATCGCGCAAGCCGCAGAGCCGCAGCCGGATGCTTGCTTCGTACCTGCTGGACTATTACGAGACGAATGCGCTTGAAGCGGAAATTCTGGATCTGCGTGAGTTTGACCTGCCGCTGTGCGACGGCGACGCGGCTTACGGGCATCCCGAGGTGATCCGGTGCAATCAGATCGTGGCGGCGGCCCGGGTGATCGTGGTGGCTGCGCCGATTTACAACTACGACCTGAGCGCTACGGTCAAGAATTTGCTCGAGCTCACCGGCCAGGCGTGGGAAAGCAAAATCGTCGGTTTCGCCTGTGCGGCCGGGGGTTACACCAGTTACATGTCCGTCATGGCGTTTGCCAACAGCCTCATGCTTGATTTCCGGTGCCTGGTCATCCCCCGCTTTGTCTTTGCCACCGGTGCGGATTTTGATGACGGGCAACTTGTTTCTGAGGAAATCAAGCGCCGTCTCCTGGAACTGGGCGAGATGTCCACCCGAATCCGGTACGCATGAATGAAAACCCCGGGAACGACGGCTGGCGCGGTGATTTCTGCCTGGCCGAAGCGGTTGGATACGAGATGGCTTGCGCCTGCGGCCGTTTTTCCGCCTTAATAAACCCAGAACTGCATGTCGGCGTCTTCAAGACAGGACGAAAAGATTGATCTCGCGGCCCGCGCCGCGTGGCTCTACTACGTTGCCGGAAATACGCAGGAGACGATCGCCCGCAAGCTCAAGATATCTCGTCCGGCAGCGCAGCGGCTGGTCGCCATGGCGCTGGCAAAAGGAATCGTCAAAGTGCGGGTGCACCACCGCATTGCGGATTGCGTCGAACTGGCGGATCAGCTCTGCCGTCGATTCAACCTGAGCCTCTGTGAAATCGTACCCACGAACGGTGACGGCACGGAGCACCTGTTACGCAAACTCGCCGTAACGGGATCCCAGGTCATGGAAACGTACTTCTCGGCGAGAGAACCGAAGGTTATCGCCCTGAGCACGGGACGTACGCTCAAGGCCGTGGTTGAGGAGCTTTCCGAGATCCCGCGGCCTCAGCATCGTCTTGTCTCGCTTGTGGGTGCGTTCGCCAAGGACGGTTCGAGCAACCGGTACGATGTCACCCTCCGCGCGGCCGAAAAGACCGGAAGCAAATATTTTCTGCTGCCGGCCCCTATGTTCGCCGATTCGCCGGAGGAGAGGAAACAATGGTGCCATCATCGGCTCTATCGCGTCGTCGAGAACCTTTCCGCTCAGGCGGACGTCGCCTTCGTCGGGGTCGGGGAGATCGGCCCGGGATGCCCGGTCCAAAGGGATGGATTCGTCACCAAGGAGGAGGTGATCGAACTCCAGCAGGCCGGCGCCGTTGGTGAAATCATGGGCTGGGCTTTTAATCTCCAGGGCCAGATCGTCAAGGCCGGCACGCATGCGAGGGTGACCAGCGTTCCCCTGCGGTCTCCGCCCAGCCGGCCGGTCATTGCCTTCGCCGCGGGGATTCGCAAGGTCCGCGCCGTTTCAGGGGCCGTGCGCGGGGGCTGGATCAATGGGCTGGTTACCGATGAAGGTTGCGCCCGCCGCTTGCTCGAGGCGCGGGATTAGTTTGCGCTTGCAAAAACCTTACCTTCAGCCCACCTTTTCCGCCTCATTTCCTCCGGGCCGTAGCACAGCTTGGTAGTGCGCTTGAATGGGGTTCAAGAGGTCGTGGGTTCAAATCCCGCCGGCCCGATTTCCCTGAGGTTGAGGAAGTTGCGAGGGTAGTGCCGCGCTAAGGTCAGGTGCCCTTCCGGGGCAAACACCCACCCCGGCTCAACCGGGGTGCACACCGGCGTGAATGGTCCTGGGATCACGCCTGAGGGCTGTTACCGGTTGGCGAGCTCGAGTAGAACGTCCGCGTGGCACGGGCAACGGGAGCCATCCGGGTAGACGAGCGGGCACCAACAGGCCAAACGCCTGCCCCGAAGTTCCGGCAAGCGTCGCAGCACCGCGGCTCGACGGTCAGGATAGAGGCCGGCGAACCGCCCGCTGGGGTCTGATTCCAGCCCAAGCCAAACCTTGAGGCGCCGGACCGCCTCGGCCCGCGCCACCCGGGGGTTGAGCTCGCCCCCGCGCTCCAGGATGACGTCTTCAAGGGTGAAAGGGTTGCCGAAAGGGCTTGGCCGGCTGACCACAACGCAATTGGGGGGCAGGCGCCAGCCCTTGATGCGTTTGAGCTGGATCCGTTCGGGCACGGTAAAAGGGGTCATCGGTTTACAAGGGGGACTGAGAGATTAACCAAAGCCCGCAAAAGGCCCAAGCAATAAAATTTGGCCGGCCACATTTGAACCGCCGGCATCGGCCCCGCCCCGAGGACCGCGGCACCCTCGGGCGGCGCCGTGCGGTAATATAATCCTACGGCGAAGATGAGCTCTGACGGCAGCGCGGGTCCGACTCCTGCTGAGGGCACGACGCCCGGCGCATTCAGGGGCTCGGCTTTGTACGCTTGCCTCTCCTGAGAAGGGTATCAAGGTAGAAGGCGCTGAAAATCCTAACTGTTTGTTTCACGTCCAATTCAGGGGGTTGCCAACTACGAACGGTTAATCCTGCGGGACCTAACACCTACCCACCTACCCAAGATGCTGCACGTTGGCGGGGGTAGGGGAAAATAAAGGCAGGGGTGCCGCGGGCAGGAAGTGGAGGGTAAGGCAAAGAACAACCCCTTACGCCCTCCGAACCGCATAGGGCGCGAGCGCTCTCGTCGATGGTCCCGGACGATTTAGCGTCAAATTTTTCGGTCCATGCTTTCTTTCGGCCGCGGCTTCGCTAAGCTGCCCGACTGATGGCAAAGGCGGCTAGGTTTTGGCTCGGAAGTCTGTTTGGTGTCGCTCTCTCAGGCGTCCTCGGCGTCAGCCATGCGCAGGAGCCAACGCCGGTGCCGGAGGCGACCGGCACCACCACTCCCGCGGCCGAAGCGCCCGCTCTCCCGGAGCCGTTGATGACGCCCCTGCCTACCCCTCCGGAGAGCACTGCCCCGGACTTGCTGCCCGAAACCAACGCCCTGCCCCAGCCGCGCCGCACGCCGGCACCGAACCCGTTCGATTTGCTGCCCGGCGGGCCTGTACCGCAAGGCACCATTCCCCCGACCACCGAGTCGAGCGCCGGGCAAAAGATTAAGGATGCAATTCGCTTCCGGGAAATTCGTACCCTGGCCGAGCGGGATCCTTACGCGATCTCACTCCAGTACTACGCGGGTCGCGCCGCCACCTTTGAAGACAGGCGGCAATACCTCAGGCTCTATTACCATTACCTCGGGGCGCGCATGCGAAGACTGGAGCCGCGCCTGGCCGGAATGATCAACGGCTTCGAGTGGGGACAGGTAGGCCTTATGACTCAGGCGAATATCCGTCGCACGATTCCGCTGCGCGAACTCGACAAGCGCAAGGCCAACGCGAAGAACGCACGCGCGTCACAATGACCGCCGCTGCGCGCCTTCGTTGCACGCCGCTGCGCTCAGAGCCGCCGGTACCGGCCAATGCAAGCCCCTTGCGTCCCGCCCGAGAGGCCGGCCGGCCGCTACTCGCGGGTCCCGGAAGCTGCTGCCTCAGCGTCAGCCGGTTGCCGGTCGGTGCGAACCCGTTTCGCCAGTTCATTATGGGGTGAATGGGCTGACTCGCGGTTTATCCCTACCCCCAGCTGGTTGAGAACCTCATCGAGCTGGTACACGAGATGTTCCTGTTCATCCGTCAACTGCTTCAAACTCGAGCCCTGGACCGTCCGCATCGCCCGGCTGCGTTGCTCCTCATAGTAGCGCAATCGGGTAGCGAGGGCATTCGCCTTGGCGGCTTCTAACAAAACCCTGCTCTGTTCCATTATCAGCTTTTGCGTGCTCTCCGCTTGTCTCCTCGCAGATGACGCGGTGAAAACGGCGATGCTTGCAGCCACAAACGAACCAATCGCCGCGACCACGGTGGCGACCGCCGAAACGGTGTTCCAGTCGATTTCCATGCGGCTGACGTTACCGCACCTGAGCGGCGGAGTCACCCGAAGTTATCATGATCGGCAACCGATACCGAATGTCTTTGCAGTTTTGCCGGTCTCGCCTAAATACAGGGGAGACAACGGCAAGGTCACCACGGGTTGTTCAAGGTGTTTAAGGTGTTCATTAAGAATGGCGCGTTCGTCTAGAGGCCTAGGACACAGCCCTCTCAAGGCTGGTACACGGGTTCGAATCCCGTACGCGCTGCTTCACGGAAATGCCACAAATGCCACAATCGGAAAAACCCCTCAAATGCAGAAGCGGCGAGGGCCGGGTGCCGGATGTCGAGTGAAATGCCGTAAGTGAGGAGAACCCGAGTGCAACGTTAGTTCCTGAGGCCGCACGGATGAGGAACTAAGTCGGGGCATTCTTCTGTTTCCGTGATTCATGGCAGGGACCCAGCGCCGCCAGCTGAAAAGGCAGAGAAAGCTGCAAATCAGGGTATCCGCTGAATTGGGGTATTTTTCCGCTTGTGGCATTTGTGGCATTCCTCACTTGACCCAGACTTCGACCCCGCCGGGTAAATGCCAGTCTGCGGGGCGAAATTGTGCCCAGGGCGGCTTGGACGGGACGATCAGGTGTCTGATGATGAGTCCGGTTGCCGTTTGTTCCAGGTTCCACATCTCATTCAGTCGATCGGTGGCGCTTCGAACGGCCAATTGAGCCGCTTTGGCCGTGGCGTGGGGGGAATCGGCAGACTCGTCCGGAGGTATTTCAAACAGGAGGGCAGCTGAACGCACCAGCTTTTTAGCCCGATCGGTGTAGGCAGAAACGGTTACGAGCACCAGGATCGGCATACCAGTCCATGTCGGTTTGAGCCTCGCGTTGCCATTCCGGGTGGAGCGGCCTCTACCCGGCTGATCTTAGCGCGGTGCGGAAACGGTTAAAGATCGGTTCAAAGCTGTTCGGGTTTGCCCAACAATCCAAGGAGTCGTCCCACGAGACGACCGGCCGCTCCGCCATCCAGTACGCGATGATCGAACGTGACCGTGAGTTCTGCCTCCCGTCGGGGGATGAAGGCCTGCTTCGTCTGATCCCAGAACGGACGGATTTCCCCGCGTCCGAGGCCGATGATGAGTGTTTCATACGGTAGTGGAATCGGGGTTCCCCAGGTGATCCCAAGCGGTCCGAAATTGGTGACTGACGCCACCGCGGGCCCTTGCGCTTCGGGAGGAAGCCGCCGGACCTTGGCGGCGCTGAGCAGGTCGCGGTAGCTTTCGGCGAGCTGTCCCAGACCCGTCGCGTCCACTTTGCGGAGGACCGGCACCATGACGCCATCCTCCACCTCCACGGCCACGCCGATGTCGATGGACTCGGGAAGCACCAGGCGATCAGCTAAAATGCGGCCTGCAAACCCGGGGTTTTCACCGAGGGCCATCCCGAGCGCCCGGACCAGGTAAAGTGCGACCCCGGCAGCACTCGCGCCGCCTTGCCGCCGGTGCGCAAGGATTGGTTCCAGATTCAGAGGCGTGCCGACCGTGGCCAGGGGGCGGGACCAGCTTCGGCGCATGGAATCGGCGACCCCGAGACGAAGCGACGAACACTTCCGGCTCGGAAGGCCGTCAAAACTCTCCAGGTACTTTTCAAAATCCCGGATGGTGACTCGCCCGGCGCGTCCCGTGCCGGCAACCACGTCGAGTTCCGACGCGTGCAACGCCCCCTCGTCCAGGCGCGCGCGTACCCGTGGGGCAACGAAGCTGCCGCTTTTCGGTAAGGCTGGGACAGGTTTGACGGCCGCTCCAGCCGCTGCCTGGGCGCTTGTCGGCGGTTCCATGCGGAACAACTGAGCCGTGCTCGGGGCCAGAGGCGTTTCGAAAACCTCCTCCAGAGGAGAATCGCTGGTGATGTGCCCGAGCACCGTCCCGACCGCGTACGTCTCTCCGGCGTCCGCTTCAATCTCCGCAATGGTGCCGGTGCACGGCGCCGTGATCGCCATCACCGCTTTGTTGGTCTCCACCTCCATGATTTCCTGTTCGGCTTCGACCGGTTCGCCTGCAGACACGTGAATCCGGATGATCGTGGCTTCGGCGATCGATTCGCCGAGCTGAGGCATGACGATGGGGACTTGCGACATAGGAGGAAAATGATTACCAGGCGAGCAGTTCCCGGATCTTTTGGGCGATCAGCTCAGCCGAGGGTTTGTGGGCCGCCCAAAGTTTCGGGTTATACGGCACGGGTGTATCGAGGCTGTTGATCCGCATGGGCGGTGCATCCAGGAACTCGAAACCTTCGGCCACCACGCGGGCGATGACTTCCGCGTTAACCCCGCCCCAGGGCCACGCTTCCGCCACGCAGAGCAAGCGGCCGGTGGTTGCCAGGGAAGCCAGGACCGTATCGGCGTCCAAGGGCTTCACGGCACGCAAATCGATGACCTCGGCCTCGATGTTCTCCTGAACCAGTTTGTTCGCTGCAGCCAGCGCTTCGTGCACCATGGCGCTGTACGCCACCACCGTCACATCGCGCCCGCTCCGGGCAATGCGCGCCTGGCCCGTCGGCAGGCTGTCCTCGGGGAGAGAATCCGCTTTCAGACGGTTATACAGGAACTTATGCTCGCAATAAATGACCGGATCATCCAATCGGATCGCTTCGAGGAGCATTGAATAAGCGTCCTCGACCGTCGCGGGCGTCATCACCACCAGCCCGGGAAAATGTGAATAGATGGCCTCCAGCGTCTGGCTGTGAAATGGCCCGCTGCCGGGGTTGCCTCCGGACGGAAGCCGGATCGTAATCGGGCAGGGAACCCCCGTTCGCCAATAGAGCGTGGCGGCTTGATTTACGATCTGGTTGAACCCGACGGAAGAAAAATCTGCGAACTGCATCTCGATGACCGGGCGCATACCCTCGATCGCGGCGCCGACGGCACTTCCTACCATCGCATCTTCGCTGATCGGCGAATCGAGCACCCTTCCCGGGAAGAGCCGGGCCAGGTCTTTGGTTGCCTTAAAGGCCCCGCCGTGGTGCCCGATATCCTGACCGTAGATATAAACGCGAGGATCGTTCCGCAACGCAGCCGCCTGCGCCTCACGAATCGCTTCCAGGTACGTGACGCTCATTTCACGAAACAGACGCTTCCAATCTCGCAAAGCCCCTCGTCGCGTAGGCGCACCAATCCTCGTCGGCCGGATCGGGGCCGGATTCGCGCTGGGCTTTCAGAGCCACCTCTTCGACCTGAGCCTTGGCGTGTTCACGCCATTGGCGAACGGTTTCGGCGTCGGCCCAACCCTGCTCGAGCAAATAGTCTCTGGCCACGTCGATACAGTCCCGGCCAAGCGGGCTGGCAAACAGGTGCGGGTCAACGTAGCTGGCGTCGTCGTGCTCCGCGTGCCCGGACAAACGGAGGCAATTCGCCACGATCAACTGCGGCCCGTTGCCCTCGCGGGCCCGGCCGACCGCGTGGTGAACCATCTCCAGGCATTCCTTAACGTCGGTCCCATCCATGGCGTAACCCTCGACGCCGTACCCGATCGCACGATCGACCAAATCATGACAGGCAAACTGACGGCCGTTGGGAGTAGAGTACGCGTACTGATTGTTCGTCACCACCACAACCAGGGGCAGCTTTTCAACCGCGGCAAGATTCAGGCCTTCGTGGAATGCACCGGTCGAAGTCGCCCCGTCGCCGAGCGAAGTCGCCCCGACCACGTTCTGTTCGCCCCGCATGCGCCGCGCCAGCAAAGCCCCGGCCACCACCGATACGAGTGAGCCGAGGTGGCTGATCATGGCGAAGGTACCCTCGCGCAGCCTGCCCCGGTGAACGTTTCCGTCCCGGCCGCGCATCGGCCCCAGCCGTGACCCGAGGTAAGTGCGAACCGCATCAAGCAAAGGCTCTCCAAAGGCCAGCCGCCCGGCCTGGTCACGTATGGCCGGCCCAAACAAGTCGCCCGGCTTCAGTGCCATGCCGATCGCGACGCTGACCGCCTCCTGGCCCTTGCCGGTATACACCCCGCCGGCAACCTTGCCCGCGCGCCATAGATTGGCCAGCTTTTCCTCCACGGTTCGCGCCAGGATCATCCAGTTGAAAGCCTTAATGTACTGCTCTTTAAATGCAGGAGTAACAACTTCCCTCGTCGGCTCCTTGAGGGTATGCAACATAAGCACCGATTATCGACTTAATCCCACGGCTTGCAAGGCTTTCGGTCGCACGGCGGCCGCAGCGGGAGAAAGCGGGCACGACGACAGAGTTCACACGGCGGACACGGCGGCCACCACGTAAGAGTTCACACGGCGAACACGGCGGGAAGAGGAAAGGGTTCGGAGTTCGGAGTTCGGAGCGGCAGCATGGGGAGCGGGTGCGAGTGTCAACCTTTGAGTTGTCGCCAGATCCCCTTAATCTGTGTCAATCTGTGTA
>Ga0213876_10000555_pt1 | contig 27950 bp, 25 predicted proteins | sample BarmaccomBMRX_R9_FD_160113 | JGI IMG/M metagenome (GOLD analysis project Ga0213876, IMG submission 160113) | Root-associated microbial communities from Barbacenia macrantha in rupestrian grasslands, the National Park of Serra do Cipo, Brazil - RX_R9 | ecosystem: Host-associated > Plants > Roots... | reverse complement strand
GGACCGCCGCTCTCGCGTATCGGAACTCGCGTCTACATCGCGGGCGTTTTGCGCAACACGCCCGACAACATGTCATTGTGGATACGCGACCCCCAACAATTCGTGCCCGGAAATGCGATGCCGCAGATGAACATTCCTGAGCAAGATGCCCGCGACATCACCGCTTATCTGTACACGCTCAAATAGTCTGGTTGCGCCGAGAAACCCCCGAAGCCTGGACAAGCTTCCTTCCGGCAGTGCGCGCACGTCGAAAAAGCTGAAATTGATCGGCGCCTCGCGCGCGCTTGGAACTGAGTGCCGGCAGCGGAACTCCGATGCCCGTGAAGGATTAGCCCACGTCAGGCCAGCAAACGGGCACACTCACGGAGGCTCACATGGATCGGCAAAAATTGGCGTTCATCAGCCTATGCGTCGCCTTTGGCATTTCGGGCGGCATCGCGCATGCGGGTCCTTGCACACAAAATGACGCGGGATCCGGCCCCACGGTTGGGGCGAATGCCCAAGCGAACGCCACCGGAGCCGGCACCGGCACGCAGCAACATCCTCCGACCGCCGCGATGAACAGCGCCACCCAAAACAAGGCCACGTCGTCGGAAGATGCACAACGGCAAGAGCAAGGGCAGCCGACCGCGGCCGAGGAATCGGCGGAGACGAACGCGAAATCCGCCAAGATGGGCGAGGAGCAGGGGCAGCCGAGCGCAGCTCAGCAGGAGGAGGCGGACATCGCGACAGCGAAGTCCGCGAAAATGAGCCAGGGCTGCTGATCCGCTCCGATCGCGTTCGAGCTTGAATCGGCCCCCGCCCAGTGGGGCGGAGGCGGTGAAGCGCTTGCGCATTCTTCCCTGCTCGGCATTTGCAACGCGGCCGAGCGAGGAGAGTGGGATCAATTGCGTTCCCTTCGCCCGACTTTCTTGTCAATTCCGGAAACATCACTGCCTGACCTGCCCAATGTGCAGGCGCAACCGAATGGGTTAAGTGCTTTCGACCGCTTCTTGCACAACCCGAAAGGCGCGACAGGCATGGTGTTCCTCGTAACCCAATCCTTGTGGATGTCCGGGCTTTTGCTCATTGCGGTTCCAACGCTCCTTTCGATGGCGGGGCCGGCGATCATCCGGCGCTATGTGACCCTCGAAAGGTTGAGCACCAACAACGAGGTGGCGGGGTTCAAATTTGCCACGCTCGGTGTGCTCTATGCCGTTCTCCTGGCCTTTGCCGTGATCGTCGTTTGGGAAAGGTTCAACGACGCGGAGAAATACGTCGCTCAGGAGGCAGGGGCCGCCGCGACCCTTTACCGACTGGCCAAGGGAATTGGAGAGCCAGGAAAGGCGCTGCACGACAATATCTCCGGTTATCTCGAGGCGGCGATCCACAAGGACTGGCCGGCGATGGAGCGGCGAAGGGAGAGTCCCGAGGCGACGCACGCTCTCGATGATATGTATGCAACTCTCCTCACCCCGAGCGGCGGCGAAAGCCGAGATACGGCGCTTTTTTCGCAAATCCTTCATCAGCTCGACCTCGTCACCGAGTCCCGACGCGCTCGGCTGGTGATGGCATCAGGCGTCGTGCCCCAACTCATCTGGCTCGTGCTGTTTGGAGGAGCGGCGTTGACGATCGGCTTCACCTTCTTTTTCGGGACCGAAAATCTTCGCGCGCAGATACTGATGACGGGCGCCTTGTCAGTCCTGATCTTCTCGGCGTTGTTGACGATCCTTGCGATCGATCATCCCTTCTCGGGAAGCATAAAAGTGCATCCCGATCCGCTCGTCCTCGTGCTCCAGGATTTCGGCGGCATGCCTGCCCGGTGATCGAGAAGAGAGCTGACACAAAACGATCCGACCGCGTTCTGGCGTTCACGCCACAGCACACCGTCGGTCCGACCGGCGTCGGGTTTTCGTGAGGGGACGGGATTGGCGTTGAAATTGAACCAGGGAGCGCGCAAACCTGAGTGATCGACGTGATACCCGCGAGCCGATGGCGCCCCGACCCTTGCTGGTGGTCGATGGCGATTCCTTTGCGCACAGAGCCTATCACGCGCTGCCGAAGACGATCCGGCGGCAAGGAGGCAAGCCAGCCGGGGCGATCGTCGGCTTCGCCAATTTCCTGTTGCGTCTTTACGAGGAGGAGCGACCGCGAGCCGTGCTCGTCGGATGGGACACGCTCGCGGCGCCGACTTATCGGCATGACGCGTTCAGCGGATACCAAGCGGGCCGTCAGTTCGACGACGAGCTTGTCGAGCAGCTCGAAGTGCTGCCGGAATTCGTCAGCGCCTGCGGCTTTGCTTGTGCCAAGGCGTCGGGCTACGAGGCGGACGATTTCCTCGCTGCTGCCGTCGCTCGAGCGGAGCGCCGAGGCGGCCCTGTCCTCGTCGCGACCGGTGATCGAGACAGCTTCCAGCTCGCTTCGGACAAGACGACGATTCTCCAGCCCCTGGGCGGCGGCAAGATCGCGCGGATCGGACCGGCGCAAGTGCGTGAGCGCTATGGCGTCGAGCCACGCCAAGTGCCGGATTTCATCGCGCTTCGCGGCGATCCCGCGGACAAGCTGCCCGGAGCTCGGGGCGTTGGCGCGAAAGGCGCCGCTGCGCTCTTGCGCCGCTATGGGAGCCTCGAAGCCGCGCTCCGCGACGGTCGTTTCCGGTCGCAAGCCGAAGAGCTGCGTCTCTATCGAGCCATCGCGACCATGGACAAGTCGGCGCCCTTGCCGTCCCTGAGGGGCAAGGCTCCCAGTTGGGACAAGGCCGCCGCCCTGGCGCGCCGATGGAAGCTCGATCGCCTCGGCGAACGCCTGGAGAGTCTGGCCAAACAGGGGGCGTAACTCGTGGCGGGAGACCGCGCCACGCGCGACCTCTCGTGAGCCCAACGTGGCACCGACCTTACTGTGGAGCGTGTTCGAGCAGGCTCGTCCTTTGCAGCCCCCGAAATCGAGATCCTTCAGAATCGTGAGGTGCCCGCACCTTCGCCTGCTAACGGTGCGTCAGGAAAGTTCGGCCTTCCCGCTACGGCGGCGAGAGACGGAGGTGAGGCCCGGCAAAGAGCCCGTGGCGTGCGAGCGGGTGTCAACGTCCCCGCTGGGAGCGGGTTGTCACCCTCTCAATGCTCGGGGGGTGTCGACACCTCGTCTCACAGGCGATACGCTGGTGAAACCTCACAAGGTCCGGCCGGGGAGCGCGTCGGTATGAGGGGAAAAAGGTTTCAAATCGGCCTGAGCACCACCGCCGGGTTTGGTCAGCGAACCTCGGAGCGAGTGATCGACTGGCCGGCTACCACGCTGACAAGGGCCGCAGTCCTGATCGGGGCTTTGTTGATTGCCGTACCAAGCGCCCGCGGCGAGACGGCTTGCACGACGATATTGCGCCCTCTTGTCATTCAGGTCGGGTTTCCTGACGTGAGGCGCGCGCCTCCGCTCGACCTTGTTCAGGAGCGATTTCTAAGAGACCCCGACCACTATATTCGCGAGATGTCCTACGGGCGGGTGTGCCTGTCAGGGACGATCACCAGTAGACGATACATATTGCCCGGACCGATCGCCCAGTATTGGGTTCCATGGCAGAACCTGAAAGTTGACAAGGACAAGCTTCGTCGGCTGGTGACCGACACACTCCGTCTAGCCGAGCGAGATTACGACATCGCGAAATACGATTTTGTGATGTTCGTGCTTGCCGCCAACGCCATGGAATGGGGCAACCAGGGTCTCACCGCCTATCCCGGCCTGCTCGGTTGGGACGTCAACTCGCTCCTGACGCCGTCCGGTCGCAAAATCAACGGCGGCATCGCCATCTACGCGCTGAGCGCGCAAGGCGGCAAGGTCTTTATTGACATGGCGCACGTCATCGGTGGTGTGAAAGATGGGCGCCGCATGGTGCCCAACCTGTACGATCAGGATGTGGCTTCTGCGTCGAACGTTGAGGCTGGCCCAGCCACACTCGGCGCGCTGATGCAGGCCCAGTTCAACATGGGGGCATGGGACCCAATCTCGTGCGGCAGGTGCCTGCAATTGCCGGGCGCCCCGGGCATCACCTCTTGGACAAAGTTGCGCCTAGGCTGGCTCGATCAGACCAAAGTCCGCACGGTTAATCCTGGTGAAACCGCCGACATCACACTTGGTGCGCTCGAGGATGGATCTTCTCCCACCCTGGCGATTCGTCTCCCGGTCGGACCGACTGCGTATTATCTGGTGGAGAATCGACAGAAAATCGGTCAGGATGCCAATTTGCCTGCGGCTGGCGTGCTGATTATGCGGGCGGATGATGAAATCCCGGAGTCGCGATTCGGTCGTGCGCCAGTACGCTTGGTGAACGCCAATCCTTCGGCCCCTCACCTAGACGGCGCAGCCTTCGACACCGACGGAAACAACGTCTTCGTGGATCAGGAAAACTCGATCACGCTTCGGCTTGTTCGTAAAATTGGAAACTCATACCAGGTGCATATTGAGCGTGGCCAAATCGCCCATCGCTGACGAGCGAGGCGAAGTCGGCCAGAGCCGCGGCGCCTGCACGAAGCCTGACGCGCGGTACTCTCAGCTCTTCTTGCGCGCCTCGGCGACAGCTTTTTTGCATTCCTCGGAAACCTCCTTCCAATGGGCACGCATGCACGCCTGCCGCTTGGGCGTATCGCTAATGACCGAGGCACAAAGCTTCTTGGCGTCTGGCGCGCAATTCCGGCGCATCTCGGGTGTCGGCTTCATAGCAGCGCCTGCCGGAGTGCCCAACGCGAATATCAATGGGAGCAGCACCATCGTTCTCTTCATGAAATCCTCCCTGAACGTCCCAGAGGTCATCTAGGGTATGCAAAGTATATTTTCCAAGATATTCTGGGCAAATTCGATTGTTGAGTGCTCGCCTTCTGGACCTTCGGGGTGTGCTAGGGAGGGGTCCTGCATTCTCGAGATTCGACTGGGACGCCGGGCGGCCATTTAATCGATATCTCAATCGGGTGCCAACAGAATGGTCGAAGGTAGTCAGCAACGTCGAATTGCTGTCATCCTCGCGGCTGACGTGTTCGGCTATAGCCGACTTATGGCAACGGACGAGGATTCTACATTGCGCACGCTGAAAGCGCATCGCGATGTGATTGATCGCCTTATCGCGCGCCATGAGGGCCGCATCTTCAACACTGCCGGCGACAGTGTTCTCGCCGAATTTGGTTCCGCCGTAGAGGCCGTCCGCTGTGCAATTACAATCCAGGACGAGTTGCGAGTGCGCAATGCTCAGATCGCAGAGGAGCGCCGCATGGAATTTCGCATCGGTGTAAATGTCGGCGACGTTCTGGTGGACGGTGATAATCTCTATGGCGATGGCGTTAACATTGCCGCGCGACTTGAGGCCATCGCTGCGCCGGGTAACATCTGCATCTCTGGAAGCGTCTTCTCCCTGGTCAAGAACAAGCTTTCCCATGACTTTGAGGATATTGGGCCCCAGCTGGTGAAGAACATCCCCGAACCAGTTCCCGCATATCGTCTGACCTCGAGCACTTCCGAAACGAACGCGGCAGGGATTGACAGACGATTGCTGGCCGGAGCGGCTGCGGGAATCGTCCTGCTCGTCGGAATCGGAGGTTGGGCGATCAGAACCTATCAGTCGACGCAAATGCATGCGTTGCCTTCTCAAGGGTCGGTGGTGAGCGTGGCTCCAAATGGCGCCGGTAAGGAATTTGATGGCATTTGGGAGTTTCAACTCTCGGGCGGAGAGTATTGCCCATTAAAATCCATGACATTTCAAAGAAAAATTTCGAACGGGACAATAGCTACTGTTGATGGCAGAGTTATCGGAAGCATCGACAGAGATGGAAAATTTCGTTTTGCAAATCGGTCACCTTTGAATCAGAATCTCATGGTTGAGTCGCAGGGAGCCATAGAAGGTGAGAACGGGCAAGGAAGTTACTCGGCTGTTGGCACGCCATGTCGCGGCACATACCAAATACGTTTCGTCAACAAGCTGAGTGGCTGAAATGCGAACCTGGATTTGAATCCATACGGGGCAAACAAGTTCGCGCCGCTTTTGTCGAAGCGCCCCTTTGGTGAGCGTGGCGGAGACGGAGGGATTCGAACCCTCGAGACCCCTTTCGAGGTCTGCTCATTTAGCAAACGAGTGCCTTCAGCCTCTCGGCCACGTCTCCACGCGCCCTGCCCTATAGGGCGGCCTGCCCGGGGTCAACCGCGGAGAGGGCTCTGGCGCTGAGGTAAGTCCCACCTCTCAGGTCATGAAGACGACGCGGCGTTTTCGTCGATGAGCTGGCCGAGCAGGGCGGCGAGCGCCTTCGCTTGCGTTTCGGCGCCGAGCTTTCGGCCCACATGGCGCGCGATCGCGGCGCGATAGGTGGGCCACATGCGCCGCAAAAGATCCCTTCCGTTCGACGTTATGCTGACGAGTTGGCCGCGCCCATCCTCCATTGCCCGCCGGCGCTCGACGAGGCCGTTTTTCTCGAGGCGGTCCACGAGGCGCGAGACATTGTGCTGCGCCAGCAGAAGCTGCGCTTCGATCTCGAGGTGCCGAAGCCCCTTGCCTTGCGCTCGCCTGAGCGCAAGCAGCACGTCGTACCAAGCGAGCGGGGGAAAGCCTGCCTTGTTCAGATCGGCTTCGACCGCGCGGAGCACTTTATGCTGCGCTTTCACGAGGCGTGCCCAGGCTTGGATGACGGCTTCGGAAGGGGTGCTCTCGGGCATCCGGCAATATTACCGGTTCATGCAAACGCATCAACCTCAGAGCAAGCTTGCAAAGTAGATGCAATGGCATATATATGCATGCCGTTGCATCTATCAAAGGTGGGAAGAACGACGCGAACCTCGTCGCCGAAGAGAGAGGAAGCGTGCCGCCCTTCCCCAGTGCTCATGTGAGTTGCGGCAACTCCCCAGGGACGGGTGCGCACAGAAAAGGTGGAGAGTTACATGGCCAGCTCCCTTCTTCTCGTCAGTCACAAGCTCTGCCCTTATGTGCAGCGCGCGGTGATCTCGCTCACCGAAAAGGAGGTCGCCTTCGAGCGCGTCGATGTCGATCTTTCGAACAAGCCCGATTGGTTCAAGGCGCTATCGCCTCTCGGCAAGACGCCGGTGCTCAAGGTCGACACCTCCGCGATTTTCGAATCTGCCGTGATCCTCGAATATCTCGAAGAGACGCAGCCGAAGCCCTTGCATCCGAAAGATCCGCTGAAGCGGGCCGAGCACCGTGCCGCGATCGAGTTCGGCTCGACCATCCTCAGCGATATCTGGGGCTTCTACGCCGCTCCGGCCGAGGCGACATTCGAGGCAAAGCGCCAACTTTTGGCCGAGCGCTTCGCCTGGATCGAGGCGCGGCTTGACGGCGGCCCCTGGTTCGACGGCGCACGGTTTTCGCTCGTCGATGCCGTCTTCGGGCCGGTGTTTCGATATTTCGACGTTTTCGATGCGATCGATGATTTCGGCGTCTTGGCGCAAAAGCCGAAGGTGGTGAGCTGGCGCTCGAAGCTCGCGGCGCGCGCTTCGGTCAGGGGCGCGGTGAGCGCCGACTACAATCAGCTTCTCCTCGACTTCCTCATCGCACGCAAATCCCATTTGTCGCGCATGATCGAAACAAAGGGCATTCGAAGCTTGGGCGCTAACCGGGGGGCGTGATCGCGCCTGCGTGCCTCAGCCGGGCGGCGAAAGGTCGACCATCACGATCTCCGGCGGCACACCCAAGCGCACCGGCAACTTGCCGGGGCCGAGGCCACCTGAAACCACGAGATGGCGCCCGCGCTCCATCACGTGCCCATAGGCGTAGCGGTTTCCGTAATGAGAGGGCACGAGCGGCGAATAGCCGAAAATGCGCACCTGCCCGCCATGCGTATGGCCGCAAGCGTGAGAGCGACGCGTTTCGGGACGCCTGGGAAAATGTCCGGCTCATGCGCCAGGAGCACAATCGGAGCATCGTCGGAGACTTGCGCAAGCGCGCGATCGAGGTCGTGCCGCCCGACCCACCTTTTGCCCCTGGCCCGATAAGCGAGCTGGTCGCCGAGGCCGATCACCCAGAACCGCTTTCCTCCCTTGGCGAGAGGCACGGCCTCGTTCTCGAGCAAGGAAAGCCCCGCGTTCAGCAGGGCGCGCCCGGCAAGCGGAACTGTGGTGCACCTCAGTTGCGCTTCGGCATCCGACCACCAATCGTGATTGCCGAGCACCGTGTGCACGCCGAGCGGCGCCTTCAGGGCGGCGAGACCGCGCGCCCAATCGGCGCGCGGCACGGCCCGCGAGACGAAGGGATGCCCCGGCTCGAAATCGCCGAGGAGGCAGATGATATCTGGGGAAAGCGCGTTCGTCCTGGCCACAATCTCGTCGAGACGGTCGAGAGAGACGAACGGTTCACCGAAATGCAGGTCGGTGAGCACGGCAATGCGCAAGGCTGGGCCGTTTCGCCACGCCTGCGGCGCAAGGCGATATTGCGTTATCTTGAGCTCAAAAGCGGGCGCGTAGGCAAAGGCATAGCCGTTGAGCGCAATGCCGCCGATGCTTCCGATGAGCGGGGGCAAAATGGCCTGACGCCGGGTGACCTTGCGACGCGAATGATCACCCGCCATGACAGAACCGTTCAGCCCTCCTCGAAGCGCGTCGGAGGATTGATGCTGGTGCCTTTGCGCAGGTCGGCATCCTTGCGTTTCGGCGAGGCGCATGCTGCCACCACCGCCGAGAGCCGAAGCTCCCGGAATCTCGGGATCGCAGCTTGCGGCTTGGCACGGACAGAAGAAGATGGGCGCGGTTGGATCGATGCAGGCATGGCACCTCTCGCTTGACGGGGTCGTTGATCTATCCGTGCCATGTGACCTGGACATGATCTTGGCCCAAACTCGACACGGCGGTGGCGGAGATTTGAGCCTCGCTCCGCAATGGTGAACAGCGGTTTAACTTGTCTCGGGGGCCGCCTGTGATCGCCCGATCGCCCGCAAATCCCGCCCGATCACGAGACGCAGGCGCTGATCGAAGCGCAAAAGCGCAACCAGACACGAAAGCGTCGGGTGCCATCGCGGCCCTCCTCCTGCCTTCAATTTTCCGGTCACCGGCCGGGAAAGCGCAAAGGAAGCGCAAGAACTTGATCTTGCGCACTCTTTCGCGCCACCGCCAATTTGCTATTATCGCTTCTGACCAAGAAGCGCGCCGGGGGGGCGCAAAGCGCGCATGGGAGGAAATCGATGCTCGGGTTGATGCAGAACTGGCCGCTTCTCGCCTACAAGATCATCGACTACGCGGCCCAACAGCATCCCAGACGCAAGGTGGTGTCGCGCTCGATCGAGGGCCCCATCGTCGAGACGAACTACGCTCAATTGCGTAACCGCGCGCTCAAGGTTGCGCAGCGGCTCGTCGCGCACGGCATCCGGCCAGGTGACCGCGTGGCGACCCTCGCCTGGAATACGGCCCGACATCTCGAATGTTGGTACGGGATCATGGGTGCCGGGGCCGCTTATCACACGGTCAATCCGCGACTGTTCAAGGATCAGATCGCCTTCATCATCAATCACGCGGAAGATCGGCTCCTCCTGCTCGACACGACCTTCGTGCCGCTCATCGAAAGCGTCGCCGATCAGTTGCCCACGATCGAACGCTACGTGATCCTCACCGATAAGGCCGGTATGCCGAAGACCGCGCTGATAAATGCGGTCGCTTACGAAGATTGGCTCGCCGAAGCCGACGGCAATTTCTCCTGGGTCGAAGTCGACGAAAATGATGCTTGCGGCATGTGCTACACTTCAGGCACGACCGGCGAGCCCAAGGGCGTCGTCTACAGCCATCGCTCGAATGTGCTGCATTCCCTCATCGCCTGCATGTCGGACAATTTCCGCATCTCGTCGCGCGATGTGGCCTTGATGGTCGTTCCCATGTTTCATGCGAATTCCTGGTCGCTCGCCTTCTCGGCGCTCATGACGGGCGCCACCCTTGTCCTCCCCGGCTCGAAGCTCGACGGCGCCAGCATCTACGAGCTCCTCGAGAAGGAAAAGGTCACCTTCTCGGCGGCGGTGCCGACGGTATGGCTCATGCTTTTGCAATATCTCGAAGCCAACAACCTGGAGCTTCCCCTCCTCGAGCGTGTGATCATCGGCGGCTCCGCCTGCCCGCGCGCCATGACCAAGACCTTCGCCGATCGCTTCGGGGTCGATGTCATTCACGCCTGGGGCATGACCGAGATGAGCCCGCTCGGGACTTTCTGCTCTCTCAAACCGGAGACCAAGAGCCTCGAGATCGAAGCGCAATACGATCTGAAAATGAAGCAAGGCCACCCGCCTTTCGGCGTGGAGATGAAGATCACCGACGATGAAGGGCGAGCTCTGCCCTGGGACGGAAAGGCTTTCGGACGACTCAAAGTGCGCGGACCCGCCGTCTCCTCTGCGTATTTCAAGGGCGCGGGCGGAAATATTCTGGATGATGACGGCTTCTTCGATACGGGCGATGTCGCGACCGTCGACGAGTTTGGTTATATGCAGATCGTCGACCGTTCGAAGGACGTGATCAAATCAGGAGGCGAATGGATTTCCTCGATCGACATCGAGAACATCGCGGTCGGCCATCCGGATGTGGCCGAGGCCGCCGTCATCGGCGTGCGCCATCCAAAGTGGGACGAACGCCCGCTTCTCATCATCGTGCCGAAGAAGGATCGCACGCCAACCAAGCAGAGCGTGCTTGCCTTTCTCGAAGGCAAGATTGCGAAATGGTGGATGCCCGACGACATGGTCCTCGTTCAAGAAATCCCGCACACCGCGACGGGCAAAATCCTCAAGACGGCGCTTCGCGACAAATTCAGCAATCACGTTCTGCCGACGGCCCAAGAACCCGCCGCGCGCACCGGCTCGTGAGGCGCACAGGCGATCGCGACCTGATCGAAGCAAGCCAGGCGACGGCGCAAAATCCGCCCCTCCGCGAAGCCCTGCGTCGGGTGCGCAGCGTTGCCCCTTGGAATCGAGCTCGCGAGGCCGATGAGCCATGCGCCGCCTGCTGATCGAAGAACCTGTTTCTCGGGTCGCGATGTGGAGCCGGCGGCTCGGCCTCTTCACCTGGCTGTCGCTCGCGCTCGCCCTGCTCCTCGCTTGGCTCGGGCGCTTGCAACCCTTCGAAACGCTGTCTGCCGTGCTTGCCTGCGCCGCGCTCGCGCTCGCGGCAATGCTTCTCGCCTTTGTCGCATTCTCGGCAGGTTGGCGCCGCGGGGCACGCGGCATGAGGAGTGCCTTCCTCGGCTTGGCGCTCGGTCTTGCCCTCATCGCCTACCCATCGAGCCTGTATCTGCGCGATCTTTTATCGCCGCCAACGCTCGATATGACGACCGATCCCGACAACCCGCCACAGCCGCTCCAACCCTTGAAGCAGCTCGCCAAGGGCTGGGGCCCGCCCGCCGAGGCGACCACGACCGATGCCGGCGCGCCGCGGGCCGTGTCCGCGCTCCTCGTCGAGGAGCCCATCAACGATGCCTTGAGCTTCGCCTTGCGGGCAGCTGGCATGAGCGGGTGGCACGTGACAAACATCGAATATGCGCGGCCACCCTTCAGGGATCAGGCGCGATTTGCGGCCATTGTCCCAAGCCTCCTCGTCCGCTGGCCGAGTGACGCCGTGGTTCGTTTGCTCACCACGGAAGACGGGATCAGGGTGGATGTGCGGCTCGTCGCGCGACAGCCTTGGCCGCTTCTCCACGGCGACAGCAGCGATATCTCCGCCTATCTCGAGAGGATCGCGACCTTGATCCAACGCAAGTCAGGTCACGGCGGCCGGTAGTGCGCATTGAAGCTTGCGCGCCCGCTTTGCGAGACGACTTCGCCACGCTCGATGAGCCACTCGAGATGGGCGAGCGTCGACAAGCTTGCCGCGCCCGCTAGCGCCGGCGCGATCGCCGGATAGGCCGCCTCGACGATGGCGTTCAAATCGTGGGCACCGTTTCTCACAGCCTCGAGGATCATTCTCTCGCGTCGGCGCCGATGCGCCGCAAGGCCGCGCACATAGCGTGCGGGCTCACGCACCGGCCCTCCATGACCGGGCCAATAAACCGCATGCTCGAAGGTCAAGAGGTGTTCAAGCGAGGCCATGTAGTCGGCCATCGAACCATCCGGCGGCGCGATGACGGTGGTCGACCAGGCCATCACGTGGTCCCCCGAAAGAAGCGCCTTCTCCTCCGGAAGCGCAAACGCGAGATGATTGGCGGTGTGACCGGGGGTGGCGATCGCCGAAAGCGTCCAGTCCGGCCCCGAGATCGTGTCGCCCTCCCGCATGAGGAGATCCGGCACGTGCTCGCGATCGCCTCCAGAATCGAGCCGATCCTCGCCTTGCCCGCTCGTCGGCCGTGCCGGTCGATGCGGGCCGCAGCCGACGATCGGCGCCCCCGTCAGCTCTTTCAACCGGCGAGCAGCAGGTGAATGGTCGCGATGCGTGTGCGTCACAACGATGTGAGTCACGATCTCGCCGCGAACCGCATCGAGCAGGGCGGCGAGATGGGCCTCCTTGCCGGCCGGGCCAGGATCGACGATCGCGACCTTGCCGCGCCCGACGATGTAGCTGCATGTGCCGGTGAAAGTGAAAGGCCCTCCATTATCGGCGATCACCCGGCGCAACCGCGCCGAGAGCTCGGTGAGCTCAGGCCGGGGCGCGCCTTCGTCTTGTGCCGCGTTTTCGGATGGCGTGCTCATCATCAAGGATCACAGACGCCCACAAAGGGGAAAGAGGCCATGGTCCGGGTCCCAATTCTTGTTGGATCAGCTTGGCGGCAAACGGAGCAAGAGCATTCCGGTCGGCATGATTTCTCCCTCCCCTCCCCTTGAGGCGCGCCGGTCGGGGTCATATAGGTCCCGAATTGCGCGAGCAAATCCGTGAGGATCTGCAGCGCCGAAGCCGCGAACGCGTCCTCGGACGCCGGTCCGCGGACGGACGTGTTTTCCAAGGAGATCGAGAAAATGAGCGGCACGGGAATCCATGAGAGGCTGGTGGGAGCGTTCTTTCCCGCGCCCGCCACGGCGAGCGGAGAGACGATCGAGGCAGGAACTCCAGTTTCGCGCCTCTTGCGAGAAGTTTCCCTCTGCCTTGCCGGCACCTTGCTTCTCGCCCTGTCGGCGAAAGTGAGCGTACCGCTCCTTCCCGTTCCGATGACCTTGCAGCCGCTTGCGGTGTTATGCATGGGCGCGGCCTATGGGACGCGGCTTTCGGTGCTCACGGTGATCGCCTACCTTATTTGCGGCATCTGCGGATTGCCGGTCTTCGCCAATACGCCTCCGCTTCCCGCGGGCCCCCTCTACCTTCTTGGCCCGACGGGCGGATTTCTCCTGAGCTACATCCCTGCGGCCGCGATTATGGGCGTAACGGCCGAAGCGAAGCTCGACCGCAAATTCCTGACGATGCTGCCTTGCGCGCTCCTCGCCAACGCGACAATTCTCGCCTTTGGCCTGTTCTGGCTCGCTTTCGTGGCGCATGTCGGCACGAGCAGCCACGGAATCGGAATGGCCGAAGCCTGGTCCAAGGGCGTGGCGCCTTTCGTCTTCGGCAACATCCTGAAGGCCGCTCTTGCGGCCGCGATCCTTCCCGCCGGCTGGGCGCTCCTCGGGACGCGGCAGGCGCCCTAAGCCGGGGGCAAGAAGCGGGAAGCGGCCGATGTCCGTCGACATCCTTTGTATCGGCGAACCGCTTGCCGAGTTCAACGCGACGCAGGGCGACGGCGGCTATCTCTTCGGCTTTGGGGGCGACACCTCGAACGCCGCCATCGCCGCCGCCCGTCAGGGGGCCCGCGTGGGCTATGTCACGGTTCTCGGCGACGACGATGCAGGGCGTGCCTTTCGCTCGCTTTGGGCGCGCGAGGGCATCGATGCGAGTTTCGTGCGCACCGATCCGGATGCCGCAACCGGCGTCTATTTCGTCTCGCACGGAGAAAAAGGACACAATTTCTCGTACCTGCGCAGCGGCTCCGCGGCGAGCCGGCTCACGCCGCGCGACATTCCCTTAGAGGTCGTGCGGCAGGTGAAAGCCTTGCACGTCTCAGGCATCAGCCAGGCGATCTCGACATCGGCATGCGATGCCGTCTTCACCGCGATCGAGACCGCGCGAAAGGCGCGCGCACTCGTCTCCTACGACAGCAATTTGCGGCTCAAGCTTTGGCCGCTCGCTAGAGCGCGCGCCATCATCCATGCGGCCATGGCCTTGTGCGACATCGCACGCCCGGGTCTCGAGGATGCGCGCGAGCTTACCGGCCTCTCCGAGCCTGATGCGATCGCGGATTTCTACTTGCAACTCGGTGCCCGCATTGTCGCTTTGACGTTGGGGCGTGAGGGCGCGCTCATCGCGACGCCCGAGGAACGTCGACGCGTCGCTTCGATCGCGATCGACCCCGTCGACGCAACCGGCGCGGGCGATTGCTTCGATGGCGCCTTTCTGGCCGAATATCTTTCGACGCGAGACCCCTTCGCGGCGGGCCGCTACGCGGCCGTTGCCGCCGCGCTCTCAACACGCGCTTTCGGTGCCGTCGCTCCCATTCCGAAACGGGCGGAAGTCGAAGCGGCGCTAAAAGCCAACAACCCCTTCAACACAGCCCCCAACAGCGAGGTCGCATGACAAAAGCCTTTCATCGAGAGCGGCTCGAGGTTGCCCTTTCGCGCATTGCCGATCCGAAGGGCGAGGGCGCGCGCGCTTGCCTCACCGTTTACGCGGAAGAAGCGCGCGCGGCCGCCGATGCCGCCGACGAGCGCAGAAGATTCAACCGCGAGCTCAGTCCGCTCGATGGGCGCATCGTTGCCATCAAGGATTTGTTCGATGTGAAAGGTGAGCCGACGCGCGCTGGTTCGAAGATTCTGGCGGACTCCCCGCCCGCAACCCAGGACGCACCGATCCTGCGACGGTTGCGGGCCGCCGGCGCTATCATCGTCGCCAAGAACAACATGACCGAATTCGCTTTCTCGGCGATGGGCATCAACCCCCATCACGGCACGCCCGGCAACCCCGCCGATCGCGCGCGCGTGCCCGGGGGGTCCTCCTCTGGCGCGGCGGTCGCCGTGGCGGACGGCATGTGCGACATCGCGATCGGCACCGATACGGGCGGCTCCTGTCGTATTCCTGCAAGTTTTTGCGGCGTCGTCGGTTACAAGCCGACAGCCCGTCTCGTGCCCAAGGAAGGCGCTTTTCCTCTCTCCTTTACCCTCGATTCGATCGGTCCCTTGGCGACCTCGGTCGCTGATTGTGCACTGACGCATGAGGTCATGGGCGGGCATGACGCTTGCGCGCCCTCGCCGATGGGCCCGGCCGGGCTGCAGCTCGGCATCCTCTCAAGCTCGCTTCTCGACGATCTCGATGCGACCGTGAGCAAGGCCTTCGAGGAGACACGCACGCGGCTTGCCGATGCGGGAGTGCGTTTGAGTGAATTCAAGACCTCGATGCTGGCGCAGATGCAGGCGGCGAATGCCAAGGGCGGTTTCTCGCCGGCCGAGGCCTTGTTCATTCACCGGGCCTATTTCGACACGCGGAAGAACGATTTCGATCACCGCGTCTGGCAACGCATCGCCGCGGCGCGCTCCATGTCGGCGAGCGAATACGTCCATCTTGCGCGAGAACGCTTGCGTCTGATCGCCGCGCTCGACGAAGAGATGCAAGCCGTCGACGCGTTGATCTTGCCGACCACGCCGAATGTCGCGCCGAAAATCGCCGAGGCAAACACCAGCGACGAGGCTTTTTTCATGCATAACGCGCGTGCCTTGCGCAACACCGCTGTCGCCAACTTCTTCGATCTTTGCGCCATTTCGCTGCCGATGGCGACGGGTGGCTTGCCGGCCGGCCTCCAGCTCATCGGGCGCGGCGGCGAGGATCGCAAGCTCTTCGCGATCGTGCGCGCGCTCGAGGCTAAGCTTCGGTGCTGAGGCTCACCTCGCACACACTCAGTGTGATGGCGCCCGCTGTGGATAAAGCTGTCGAGAGGTTCCGATGACGAAAAACGATTTCACCTTGCGCGACGACCCTTTCGCGCTCTTCGCCGAGTGGCTGAAGGAGGCCGAGGATAGCGAGCCCAACGATCCGAGCGCGATGGCGCTCGCGAGCGTGGACGAGAGCGGCCTTCCCGACGTGCGCATGATCCTGCTCAAGGGTCATGACGAGCGCGGCTTCGTCTTCTACACAAATTTCGAGAGTGCCAAGGGACGGGAATTCGCGGCGCAGCCCAAGGCCGCGGCCGTCTTCCATTGGAAGAGCCTGCGCCGCCAGGTTCGCGTGCGCGGCCCCGTGGTCCCTGTCAGCGAAGAAGAGGCCGACACCTATTTCAACTCGCGTCATTTGCAGTCGCGGCTCGGCGCTTGCGCCTCCGATCAGTCACGCCCCCTCGCCGATCGCTCGACCCTCGAAGCGCGGGTGAAGGAGCTTGCCGAGCGCTATCCGGACGGCAAGGTGCCGCGGCCGGCGCATTGGTCCGGATATCGCATCGTGCCGGTCTCGATCGAGTTTTGGCAGGACGGCGCTTTTCGCTTGCATGACCGGGTGCAATTCATTCGCGGCGCCCCTGGCGAGGCTTGGAAGCGTCAGCGGCTTTATCCGTGACGGGCGATTTCGTGTAAGCTCCAAAATCTCGAGGGTGAAGCACGAAAGCGCGATGGCAAATGGCCGCACGGGAGAATGATCGCAGGGTTCTATTGCTCACCGGGGCCTCCCGCGGGATCGGCCATGCGACGGTGAAACGCTTCTCCGCCGCTGGATGGCGCGTGATTACCTGCTCGCGTCATCCTTTTCCGGGCGAGGACTGCCCTTGGGAGATGGGCCCCGAGGATCACGTGCAAATCGATCTCGGTGATGCCGCCAATACGCGCGCGGCGATCGAGGAGATCCGAACGCGGCTGCCGATGGGCAAGCTCGATGCTCTGGTCAACAATGCGGCCATCTCGCCCAAGAAGCCAGGTGGCGCGCGCATGAGCATGCTCGAGACCAGCTTGGAGGATTGGCAATCCGTTTTCCAGGTGAACTTCTTCGCACCGATGCTGCTGGCGCGCGGCTTGGTGTGCGAACTCCAGGCGGCAAGGGGTTCGATCGTCAACGTCTCCTCGATCGCGGGCTCGCGCGTGCATCCTTTTGCGGGATCCGCATACGCCACGTCCAAGGCAGCGCTCGCCGCGTTGACGCGCGAGATGGCGACAGATTTCGGCCCTCTCGGCGTGCGCGTCAATGCGATCTCGCCCGGAGAGATCGAGACCTCGATTCTCTCCCCGGGAACCGAGAAGCTCATCGAGCAAATCCCCTTGCATCGACTGGGCCAACCCGACGAGGTGGCAAAGGCGATTTACTTCTTGTGCTCCGATGCGAGCTCTTACGTGAACGGCGCGGAGCTGCATATCAATGGCGGCCAGCATGTATGACCGAAGCGCACATCCAACCAGGCCGTCCCGCGCCATTGCTTCCTGCCCACCACGAGGGAGCGCGTAAGGTGACGAGCCGCGCTTATCCGCCCCATCCCTTGCTTGCCACTTCACTCGCGGTCATCCGCGACGGGCGCATCCTGCTCGCAACCCGTACGAAGCCGCCGGCGCAAGGCCTGTTCTCGCTTCCCGGCGGCCTCGTAGAGGCCGGAGAAACGCTCGAGGAAGCCGCTTTGCGCGAGCTCAAGGAAGAGGTCGGGGTCACGGCTTCGATCGTCGGCTTCAACGATCATGTCGAGGTGATCGACCGCGACAAGGATGGGAAGGTGGCCCGTCACTTCGTCATCGCTTCCTTCGTGGCGAACTGGGAAAGCGGCCAGGGTACACCGAGCACCGAAGCCGGCGAGGTGATCTGGGCGAAGCCGGACGAAATCGATGGGCTGCCCACGACCCTTGGGCTTTTACGCATCGCGACGCGTGCCTTTCAGGTGCTCGAGGCCAAATTGTCGGCGGACAACCCCCGCGCATGACCGCGCGCATGTCTCGACCAAGCCGAAGAGCGTTTGCCTCGGGCTTGCGCCGGCGAAACCTGTTCGCCACGGTTGTTCTCGCCGGTTTATCCTTGATGGCGCTGATCGTGCCCGAGAGGGGGCTTGCGGCGACCACCCCTCCCCCACCCCCACCTGCACCACCCCCGCAAGCCCCGCCTCAGCCTTATGACACGCAGCTGTTGCGCTTGTCGGAGATCCTCGGATCGTTGTCCTACCTAACCTCCATTTGCGACTCGACGCAGAGAGATCCCTTTCGGGCACAGATGCAGGCGCTCATCGACACCGAGGCCAATGCCTCTCCACGACGCGAGGAATTTGCAGGCGCATATAATCGCGGCTATCGGGGTCTCGCCTCCACCTATGCGCGCTGCACCGACAACGCGCGCGCCTTGATCCGGCGCTTTCGTGAGGAAGGCGTCTCGATTACCCGCCAGGTTCGCAACCTTTACGGAGGAGGATGAGCATCCAGATCACAGGCGCTGCACCGCGTGCGGCTCGCGTTCCGCATCGATTTTTCGCCCTGCATCGGCAAGGCCGAAAGCTTCAGCGATCAGCGCATAGGATTTTCGTCTGGCGCGATGTTCGTGCACGATGGTCACGATCATGACCTCGCTCGCACCATATTCGCGCGCCAGCGATTCGATCCCCTCACGCACGCTCTTGGGCGAGCCGAACACGAGCCGCCGACCGGCCGGGGAGGCATCCTTGGAGCCCGCTCGGTCCTCGAGCGACGCAAGCGCTTTCTCGACCGAAGGCACGGCGATCGGCGCTCCCGAGCGGAGCGCGAGCGATGCGAGGCGCCAACTTGCGGACAACCGCCAGGCCTCTTCGTCCGAAGGGGCGCAGATCACCGAGACCGCGATCGCGGAATACGCTTCGGAGGAGCGCGGCGAGGGCTGAAATCGGTCACGGTAATTAGCCATGATGGCCTCGCCCGTCGGGCTTATGAAATCGGCGAACATATAGGGGAGCCCTTGATCCGCGGCCCAGATGGCACTTTGCGGGGACGAGCCGAGCAGCCAGATTCGCGGCATCTCGGGCCTGCCTGGCAGCATTTCGGCAAGAGCCGCGAATGGATGGTCCGCCGGCAATGTGCCCTCGAAATAGCCCATGAGTTCGGCGAGCTGTTGAGGAAAATCGTCAGGCGCAAGCGCACGTCGATCACGCTGCAGGGCGTAGGCCGTGCGCTGATCGCTGCCGGGCGCCCTTCCGATGCCGAGGTCGATCCGCCCAGGATGCATCGCGGCGAGCATGCTGAAGCTCTCTGCGACCTTGAGCGGGCTGTAATGGGGAAGCATCACTCCACCGCTGCCGACGCGCATCCTCTCAGTCGCCTGGGCAATCGGGCCGATCAAAACCTCTGGGCTCGCACAGGCAAGCATCGGGGTCGCGTGATGCTCCGCGACCCAGTAGCGGTAAAAGCCCAGACTGTCAGCTAGCCTTGCGAGGTCGAGCGAGTTGCGCAACGCGTCGCCCCCGCTCGATCCTTCTGGGATCGGCGCCTGGTCGAGGACGCTGAGGCGAAGTGTTGAATCTGCCATTTTGGACGAGATGGCGCGAATCCAAGCCATCCGCAATGGCTGGCAATCCTTTTGTCGCGCCGATCGAGTTGGCTTCGTGCGTCCGCCTTTGCGTTAACCGCCGATCAACGCTGTTTCATTCATATTGTCGCGATCTCTGCCGCCTGTGGCCGCGGCGGGGCGGCGCCTGGGCGATTGTGACGATCGTCCCATAAGCTTTCGGCAAAGAGCGTGAGACGCGGTCGTATGCGTGGTGAGTTCTCCGGCTTGCGGTGGGCCTGCGCGACAATCGCGCCCTGGTGCCTCGCGAGCGGGCTCCTGATGTCGTTCACCGCCTCGGCCGATATCGAGGCGGGCTCGGGCGGGAGCCGGGCCGTGCGCGAAGTCGATCATCCGCGTCCGTCCTATTTTGTGGCTGGGCCCGGTACCGCCGATCTCGCCTTGCTGATCACGCCCGAAATCGCCGTGAATCGCTTGAGCGCGCCTTGGCTCGCGCCACCCTCGGACACCGCATTGAGCGATGCGTCGCCGGGAGATCCTCTGCGCATGGATTTAAAACAGGAGGTGCGGGGCTTTCCTGTCGTTGAAAGGGCCATGAAGGGTGACCCTTTGATCCAGCTCAGGGCAAGCCTCGGTCATGGGCCCAGCCTCGACCGGGAACTTGCCGCGGCGAGCCTCGGGGAGTTCCGGTCTTCTCCTGCCTCGCAGGGGCTTTCGTTCGAGCTCGGCGATCCTTGGACAAATCAACTTGTGGGCTCGAAGAGCTTCGTTGGCTGGTCCGCCGAGGACGGAGCCACGGCTCGCGCGCCGCGCGGTGCCTTCACCTCTGCGGCCGAAATCATTTCAGCCACGACACGCGCCAAATTGACGGCGGGCAACCCCGACGGATCGACACCGGCCGTACCGCGCGCTGTGCGGCTTTCGTCCACGACGCCCGTTCCGCCCGATTCCACGCCGATCGAAATTGCTGCGGTGCCGGTTTCCTTCCCCGATCTCGCCGCCATCAACTCGCGCGAGCTCGCCAGGGACAAGGGCGTCACGACAGCGCGCAAGGAAGAGGGTGAAAAGCCGAATTACGCCGAGCTCGTTTCGCCCGAGCATATGGGCCGCGAGGAGCGTTGCCTCGCGGAAGCCGTCTATTTCGAGGCCCGCAGCGAGCCCGAGGCGGGTCAGGCCGCGGTTGCGCAGGTCGTGCTGAACCGCGTGAAAAGCGGCCTTTACCCCACATCGGTTTGTGGCGTCGTCTACCAGAATCGCAACCGTTATCTCGGGTGTCAGTTCACCTTCGCCTGCGAAGGCAAATCGCTGCGCGTAACGGAGCCCGACGCCTGGGCACGCGCGACCAAGATCGCCATGAATGTGCTCAAGGGCGACACATATCTCGCCAATGTGGGCCAATCCCTGAACTACCACGCGAATTATGTTCGTCCGGGCTGGGCGCGCTATTTGCGGCGCACGAGCGTCATCGGCCACCACATCTTCTACAAGCCGAGAGACACCGACGGATAGTCCCGCCGCGTTTTACATCCGCCTCGTAACCCTCCCACGCAGCGGCGATTTGTCTTCCTTCACGCCCGCGTCTACGAAGGACAAAGCGAGCCTCAGTCGCGCGTTTCGAGGAGCAACGGATGAAGTTCAAGGCCATCTTGGTCGAGAAGACGGATGCGGGCCAAAGCGTCGCCTTGAAAGAGCTTGGGCTCGACGCCCTGATGGAGGGCGACGTCCTCGTGCGGGTCAGTCATTCGACCGTCAATTACAAGGATGGCCTCGCTCTAACCGGAAAATCGCCCGTGGTGCGCCGGTTTCCCATGATTCCCGGCATCGACCTCTCGGGCATCGTCGAGAGCTCGAGCCACGCCGATTGGCGTGAGGGGGACGCGGTCGTCTTGAATGGCTGGGGGCTCGGCGAAACGCATTTCGGGGGTTATGCGGGCTATGCCTGCGTGAAGGGTGACTGGCTTGTCCCATTGCCCAAGAATTTCACTCCGGCTCAGGCGATGGCGATCGGCACCGCGGGGTATACCGCGATGCTCGCCGTGCTCGCGCTCGAAAAGCACGGGCTTGGACCCGCGGACGGGCCGGTCCTCGTCACCGGCGCCGCGGGAGGCGTGGGATCGGTCGCGATCGCGCTTCTAGCGAAAAATGGCTGGCAGATCATGGCCTCGACGGGACGGCCGGAGGAGAAGGCCTATCTCGAAGCCCTTGGCGCAGCGGAGATCATCGATCGCAAAGAGCTTTCGGAGAAGGGCCGGCCGTTGGGAAAGGAGCGATGGATCGCGGCCATCGACAGCGTCGGCTCGCACACGCTCGCCAACGTGCTCGCCATGACCAAATACAATGGTGCGGTCGCTGCCTGCGGCCTCGCTCAGGGCCTGGATCTCCCAGGCTCGGTCGCGCCCTTCATTTTGCGCGGTGTCGCGCTCCTTGGCATCGACAGCGTCATGGCCAAAAAGAAGCGCCGCCTCGAGGCGTGGGGGCGGCTCGCACGCGATCTCGATGTCGCCAAGCTCGAAGCCATGACGAGCATCATATCGCTCGAAGACGTCATCGAGGCAGGTGAGGCCGTTCTCGCCGGAAAGCTTCGCGGCCGAACCGTCGTTCGCGTGCCCTGAGCCGGCCGAGGAGTGGTTCGCATGACGCGCGCGAGCACAAATCTCGGCGTCGATGGTGGTCGGATCTGGGCCGATATCATGGCACTGGCGAAGCTCACCGACCCCGATGCAGCTTACACACGCCGCTCTTTTTCAAAGCTCTTCCTCGACGGGCGCGAATGGGTGACGGCGCGCTTGCGCGAAGCCGGGCTCGAGGCGCGCGTCGATGCGGCAGGAAACCTCATTGGCCGGAGCGAGGGCTCGGATCCCAAGCTGGGCACCATTCTGGTCGGTTCGCACACCGACACGGTGCCTTCGGGAGGGCGCTTTGACGGGATTGCCGGCGTCGCCGCCGGTCTTGAAATCGCCCGCGTGTTGGAGGAGCGAAAGATCAAGCTGCGGCACGCTCTCGAGATCGTCGACTTCTTGGCCGAAGAGCCCAGCGAGTACGGTGTGTCCTGCGTCGGCAGTCGCGGCATGAGCGGCAAGCTCACGAGAGCGCAGCTTCAATTCGCGAATGCGCAAGCGGAAAGGCTCGAAAATGCGTTGGAGCGCGTCGGTGGCGATGCCTCTCGGTTGGTCGAGGCCGAGCGCAGCGATATTCGGGCCGCCTTCGAGTTGCACATCGAGCAAGGGACGGTGCTCGAATCGGGTGGCATCGATATCGGTCTCGTCACCGCCATCGTCGGAATCACTCGCATCGAGATTGTGTTCACAGGCGCTGCCGGACATGCAGGCGCAACGCCGATGCACCGCCGGCACGACGCGCTCGTCGCCGCGGCTCGCTTGATCGATCGGGTGCGCGTCATGGGCGATGAATATGCGCGAGCCGATCGTGGCTATTTCGTCGCCACGACCGGCATCGTCGAGGCAAAGCCCAACGCGTCGAACGTCATTCCCGGTTCGGCGCGCCTCGTCATCGACGCGCGCGGCGAGTTGCGTGAGACGCTTCTCGAATTTCGCGAGCGCCTCGAGAACGAAAGTCTCTCCATCGCCAGATCGGCGAGCGTCGAGCGAACACGTTTCGAAATCGTCTCAGATACGCTGCCCAGCGTTTGCGACGAGAAGCTCCGCCGCTTGCTCAAGGGCGCTGCTGACGAGATCGGCCTTTCTTCGACCGATATCGCGAGCGGCGCCGGACACGACAGCGCTTTCCTTTCCCTCATCGCGCCGGCCGCGATGGTGTTCATCCCCTGCAAGGAAGGCGCGAGCCACTGTCCGGAGGAATGGTCCGAGCCGCAGGAGATCGCGGCGGGAACCGCGGTCATTTTAGGGGCGCTTCTCGCCTTCGATCGCGCCTGAGGCCGAGCGTTCGTCCCAAGTGGTCTTGGGACGCGGTCGCACTGCGGAGGATCGGCACGCATGCCGGCAGCCATTGTCCAGCCGAGGTTAGTTCATCCGCCGCCGGGACGGCGCAACTCGGCCTCGTCGATCGGACGTGAAGCGACGCCGAAGCGGGTACGGTAGACCTGCATGTTCTCGATGATCCGCTGTACGTAATCGCGCGTCTCGGTGATCGGGATGAGCTCGATCCAATCCACGGGATCGACCTCGCGCCGGCGTGGATCGCCATGCGCCGCGATCCATTCCTTCACTCTCTTCCCGCCCGCGTTATAGGCCGCGAAAGTGAGCACATACGAACCGCCCTCCTCCGCGAACAGCTCGCCGAGATGCGCCGCACCGATGCGCGCATTGAGCGCCGCGTCGGAGTTGAGCTTGGCCATGTCGAGCGCGATGCCCGCATGAAGCGCGGCACGTTTTGCGGTGTCGGGCATGAGCTGCATCAGGCCCTTCGCGCCCGCGGTCGAGGTCGCGGTGGGGGCAAAGGCGCTCTCCTGTCTGGCGATCGCGTAGACGATCGTCTTGTCGGCCGAGTTCGCGACCGGCTGATAATAGGGCACGCCGAAAGTAGGGAAGGCGAAATCATCGAGGGGAATGCCGCGTTGCGTGGCGAGCTTACCGAGAATTAGCGCCGCGCGGGCATCACGTCCCGTCTCCACCACCCTGCCGAGCGCCGCCATCTGGGCCTCATCGGTGAAATAGCGCGCAGCATCGGTGATGATCGGCAAGGCGAAATCGCTTTCGCCGAGCGCGTAGAAGAACTCCGCGACGCGAATCGATATGTCCCGCCCATCCCCGGTCGCGACACTATGCGCCTGCCGCAAGGGGAGATCGGAAAGCCCGAGCTTGCTTCTGGCGAGCTGACCATAATAGGTCGTCACGTGCTGAGCGGCCTGCGTGTAAGCTGCGGTCGCCGCGGCCTCATCGCCTAGAACTTGCGCCGTTCGCCCGAGCCAATAGGCCGCACGGGAGACCGAAGCCGGCAAGGCCGCGATCGACGCTGCGGTGGCAAAGTGGGGCGCCGCCAGCGATGGGTCCTGAAGGAAGCGCAAGGCGATCCAGCCGGCGTGAAATTCCGCTTCGATGCGTTTCTCGGCGCTTTGCGCGCTGTGCTCGGCGCAAATCTGATAGGCAGTGAGCGGGTCACCTGCGTCAAGGAGCTTGCGCGCGATAAGGCGTCGCTCGATCCACCAGGCATCGCCATTCACAATGACGGCCGGATCGCGCGGGGCGGAGAGCATGAGCTTCACCGCTTCGGCGAGCTTCTCTGGCTTGTTCGCACGTCGCAGCACCTCTATGCGCGCGAAGATGTAGGAGGGATCCGTCTTGAGCTTCTCCGGTACGGCGGCGAGCAGCGCGTCGGCGTTATGGGCCTCGTCAAGAACGGCGAATTGAGCTTTGGCGAGTGCGGTCTCATCGTCTCCGGCGAGTTTTGCCGCGCGCATCAAGCGCCCGGATTCCTCTCTGTAAAATGAAAGATCGGCGCGGAATTTGTGATCGGCCGGTGTGAGGAATTTCCCGAACTCCTCGAGAAGCTTCGATTCCACGCTCTGGTTGAGGTCGTCCTCGCGCCAAACTCGGCGTACGAGCGCTTCGGCGTCGTCGAGCCTACCTTGTTCTCGCTCGAGCCTCGCGAGCGCAAGCTTGCCTGGCGCGCTCTCGGGCTGAGTCTTGCTGAAGTAGGAGGCAAGGAGAGCAAACCCCTGCTTGTCGGCAAAGAGCGCCTCCTCGCTGCGCCGGCGCAACCACGCGGAGGCCGGCCAATCCGAATGCTCCTTCAGGAAAGTGGTAAGACGCCCAAAGCCCGTGCCGTGCGGGTCCAAGCGGATCGCGGCCCAATCGAGCGCGACGCGCGCGACCTCGGTCTTGGCAGTCGAGGCGAAAGCGTCTCCAAGCGCCATGTCGCCCTTGCGATATGCGGCAAGCGCAAGCTTCGCCGCATCAGCATCGGGGGGCGCAATGAACGCGGGCAACGGAGCCAAGGCTGGATTGGAATCACCCGGCATGACGCGTGCGGGTTCGAGCCCTTTCGGCAGCAATTGCGGCGAGGCTTCCGCTGACCCGCCATTCTCGCTTGGATGAGACGGAACCACGAATTGCGGTAAACTGGGGTTCGGCTTCGCTTCTTGCTCGCCATAAGGAAGCGCAAGCGCGAGCCGGGCTTGCGCAGAGGCGCGAACGGCCTGCGCATGCCGATTGCCGCCGCCCATAAGATCGTCGATCGCGGCCGAAGGCGAACCCGATGAAGGAGGTGATGCGAGCGAGGATGGCGAGGCGTCGATGACCGGCACGCCTGGGCTTTGATCAACTGGGCTCGGGCCCGATTCAACGTTGAGCGCTGTCTCTGAATTCGGTCGTAGGTCACGTGCCGTCGCTGGCTCTTGCCTTGCGCTCTCTGTCGCGAGAGCGGCATCTCGTGCGTGGTCTGGATTCCGCAGCGCCAGCGCATCGCCTTGCGCTTCAGGTGAAGCGGTCGCTTTTCCCGGTCCAGAGAAATGGGTGGGTCCAGAGACTTGGCTCGGCTCGAAAACTTGGCTCGACGCGAAGGCCTGGCTCGACTCGGAGGCCGGGCTCGGCTCGAAGGCCGGGCTCGGCTCGAAGGCCGGGCTCGGCTCGAAGGCCGGGCTCGGCTCGGCGAGGAGCGGACGTGGGGATGCAAACTCAACTTGGCTCGGCTCGGCGCTCGAGACTTGGGCAGCATCTTGCGGAGCGGCGTCGGGCTTGCCGGGGCGGACCGGCGGTGCGAGCGCTGTCCTTGCCCCGTCGGGTTCGAACTTTTCCCAGCCGATCAGCTCCTCGGGCGCCGAAGGCGCGGTACGATCCATACCCGCAAGGCTCGCCAGGATCGTCGCGGCTGCGCGATCGGCTTGCGAGACGTGATCATCCTCACCTTGGCCGGCCGGAAGCGGCCTCAAGGCGACGATGAGCAGGAGGGCAAGCCCAGGCGCGGCAAAACGAGCATAGGGAAAAAGCGGGATCAAAACCGGGAAACCCCTCCATGAGAGTAGGCGACAGAAAATGCGAAGGGCGTTCGCCGCCGACTCAAGTTTCACGCGCTTTTCCTTCATATACCCGAGATTCGGGTATCATGCTCTTAAAATCTGTGTGTTTAGCCCCACAACCTTTGAAAGGGCAGACGTTCGCCAAGGTGAAATCGAGGCCTAAGCTTCAACCAAAGCTTGCAAATGCGGCACCCTCAGGGCCGTCATGAGGAGACGAGCATCTTAGTTCTTGCTCGCGGCCTTCATGAGAGACGATCGTCTCGATGCTTTGTTGGGCAACGCCAAGCGGGGCTCGGGCGATGTTCGCACATCGCTTGGAGATCAGCCGCTCACGAGCATCTCTGCGAGCAGAACCAGATTGAGCGCGACGATCACCACGGTGGCGAGAGTACCAGCGATCTGCGTCATTCGTCGATTGACGAGCTCTCCCATGAGCGAGCGCCGGCTGGTGAAGATCATCAGGGCGACGAGCGGGAGCGGCAAGGCGAAGCTCAGCACCACCTGACTGACGATGAGTACCCGCGTCGCGTCAAGACCGGCGATGATCGCGATTACGGCCGGAAGCATGGTGACAAGCCTGCGCAACCAAAGCGGCAGGCGCCAGCCGACGAAGCCTTGCATGATCACCTGCCCGGCCATCGTGCCGACCACCGAGCTCGAAATGCCCGAGGCAAAAAGCGAGATGAGAAAAACACCGGCGGCTGCACGACCCAAGAGCGGTGTCAATGTCGCGTAGGCCGTCTCGATGCTGGCCACCTCCTCATGAACGCCATCGTGGAACACGCTTGCCGCCATCACCATCATGGCGATGTTGACGAGACCCGCGAGGGTGAGCGCGATCACCACCTCGCGGTTGGACCAAGTCATGATGGCGCGCTTCTCATGCGGCGAGCGGGCCAAGACGCGGCCCTGCGTGAGATAGGAGTGCAGATAGATCGCGTGCGGCATGACGGTGGCGCCGACGATCCCGACCGCGACGAACAAGCTGTCGCTTCCACCGATCCAGGGAACGACAAGTCCTTGGCCGATCTCTCCCCAAGCAGGATGCGCCATTGCGAGCTCGATGAGATAACTGAGCGCCATCACGCCGACGAGCGCGCCGATGACAATCTCGATCGGGCGAAAGCCACGGCGCTCGAGCAGCAAGATGGCATAGGTGAGCACAGCGGTGACGACGACGCCCACGCCGAGTGGCACGCCAAAGAGAAGGTTGAAACCGATTGTGGCCCCGAGGAACTCGGCAAGGTCGGTCGCCATGGCGGCAACCTCGCTTATGATCCAATAAAAAATGACGAGCGAATGCGGAAAATGCTCGCGGCAAAGCTCCGCGAGATTTCGACCGGTCACGATGCCGAGCTTTGCCGAAAGCCCTTGGAACAGCATCGCGACGACGTTGGCGAAAAGTACGACCCACAGCAACCGGTAGCCGAAGCTCGCACCGCCTTGAATGTTCGTGGCGAAATTTCCCGGATCCATATACGCCACGGAGGCGATGACAGCCGGGCCGAGAAACGGCAGCAATGCAAGTGGACCCCGTCGGCGCCCGGCGATAACCGCATCGGCGGCGCGCCTTGCTTGCGCGCTCGAGCCTCTCAGTGAAACCGGCTCCGCGACTTCCGCCATACTTCCCTTCCGTGGCCGAATGATCGTTCTCTACTTA
>Ga0213876_10000554_pt1 | contig 27960 bp, 28 predicted proteins | sample BarmaccomBMRX_R9_FD_160113 | JGI IMG/M metagenome (GOLD analysis project Ga0213876, IMG submission 160113) | Root-associated microbial communities from Barbacenia macrantha in rupestrian grasslands, the National Park of Serra do Cipo, Brazil - RX_R9 | ecosystem: Host-associated > Plants > Roots... | reverse complement strand
CCAGCGGGGAGGCATAGTTCAGGGCGAGCCGCTCCTGGTATTGCGAGGTCGCCATGATCTCGAAATCGAGCGGCTTTGCTTCCCGCATGGATTGCATCTTGCCCGAAGTGGCTGCAAAGCCCGCCGCCTCGAGCAACGCAAGGGCTTTCTGGTCGAGCGCGCGATCTCGCCCCGACCCGTCGCTCATCGCCGGTCGCCAACTTCCGTCGAGCACATCGGGAGAGATGATGTCGCGATAGGGCGAGAGGAGGGCCATCTCTCCCGCAGATGCATGTCGTCCGATGGAAGAAAGGTCAGAACCGTCGAAGAAGCCTGCCGTTCTTCGGTACGCTCCAAAGAACAAATTGGCGTTCACCCATTCGAAATCGAAGAGCAGGGCCAGGGCCTGCCTCACGCGCTTGTCCGCAAAAATCTCGCGACGCGTATTGAAGACGAAGCCGTTCATGCCGGCGGGCAGGCGAATCGGAATGGTTTCCTTCACGATCCTGCCCGCCTTCACGGCCGGAAAGTCGTAACCCTGAATCCAGCGGGCGGGCTCGTCCTCGAAGCGCAGGTCGACCAGCCCTGTTTTGAAGGCCTCGAAAAGGGTGTTCGCGTCCCGATAGAATTCGTAGCGGATCTCGTCGACATTGTAGAAGCCGGTTAGCGCCGGAAGATCCTTGGCCCAAAAATTCGGGTTCCGGCGAAGGACAATGCTCGTTCCCGGTTGCACCTCGGCGACGATATAGGGGCCGGAGCCGAGCTGCGGCTTGAGGGTCGTGGTCGAAAAGTCCGCCGCATCCGTGGCGTGGCGCGGCAAAACGGGAAGGAGCGCGAGGCTGAGCGGTGCCTCGCGATTGAGCGAGCCACTCAAATCGAAGGACACGGTGCGCGTGCCGATGACCTTCACGCTGCGCACCTGCGACGCAACGGCACGGAAGAGGGGACGCCCCTTGGTTTTCAACAGCTCGAAGCTGAACGCAACGTCTTCGGCGGTGACGGGCACCGCGTCGGCAAAGCAAGCTTTCGGCGAAAGCTCGAATGTCACGAGATCGCGTTTGGCGCTGAGCTCGATGCGTCGGGCGAGCAGCCCATACAGGCTGAAAGGCTCATCATGCGACCGGAGCATCAAACTCTGGAGAACGAAGCGCGGCACCGCGTCCGAAGCATTGCCGCTGACGATCAGCGGGTTCAGGCTATCGAACGTGCCTTGCACACCGAGGACGAGCCTCCCGCCGCGTCGCGCCGCGGGGTCGGCGTAGGGAAAATGAGCAAAGCCTTCGGCGAGGGCCGGCTCACCATGCATGGCAACCGCGTGTCCCGATGCCGAAACATCGGCGAAAGCCTTAATCCCTTTTCGGGAAAGCAAGGCAGCAATGCCGGCGCCCGCGCCAAGCGCAAAGACACGCCGGTCCATGGCGGCAACGCGCAGTGGAAGGAACGCGCTCATGCGGGTTCCCAGCTCGCGTCCTTGCTCGGGTCGGACATCGCTTGGGTCGACATCGCTTGGGTCGGACATCGCTTGGGTCGGAGCGCGATAGGCGTCGACCAAGGACGCGAGGCAGTATCACGACGATTCGAAAATTTCATGTCCGAAACGCTATGACCAAAGAGCATCCCGCTTGCCTGGCCGATGCCAGAATTCTGGGGCTGGAAAATGTGCAACGAAGGCGATAATCCGTCTCGGCGTCATGCTACCGCCGCATTCAAAGTCGATGCGGGCGGCAGCGTAGGTTCATCCACGCAAGGGTTTCCCATCAATCGGGTGGTGTTGTGTCCGCACGAAGCGGGCGCGCCGCCAGAGAGGTTCACATGTCGTTTTTCTTTTCCAGCCATTGGCGATGGGGCGCGCTCACGGCCGCGGCGATCGCGGTCACGACGCTTGCAGGCCCGGTGTGCGCCCAACCCAAGGCGCCGCCCAAGCCCGCCACCCATCCCGCGGCCCCGGCTCCCGCCGCACCCGCGCAGGTTCAACCCGCCACGCCCGGCCAACCAGGCGTGCCGGGCACCGCGGCGACTGGTGCAACGGCCCCCGATAATGGTTTGGTGCAGCTCAAGCCGGAACCTTCCCAACCCGACTGGGTGAAGGTTTGCGGCAACGATCCTTCGAGCAACCAGCAGATCTGTTACACCACGCGTGACTTCGTTTCCGATCAGGGTCAGCCCGTGCTCGCCGTCGCCATGTACGATGTGACGGGCAAGCCCGAAAAAATCTCGCGCTTCATCCTTCCGCTGGGTCTGCTTCTCAGCCCCGGCATCAAGTTCAACATCGATCAAGGGCCGTCGGCCGACGGCAAATTCGCGATCTGCCTCCCCAATGGCTGTTTCGCGGAAGGGCAGACGAACGAGACCTTCATCAATAGCATGAAGAAGGGGACGACACTCAACGTGAAGTTCAAGAACCAGGTCGGAAACGAGATCACCTTCCAGGTGCCGCTTGCCGGGTTCGGCAAAGCCTATGACGGAGCGCCGCTCGATCCGAAGGTGCTGGAGGAGCAGCAGAAGAAGCTGCAAGAGGAACTTCAAAAACGAAGCGACGAGTTGCGATCGAAGCTGCAAGGGGGTTCGGCAGCGGCCACTCCCGATCAAGCCACCCCGGCAACTGCGACACCCAAGCAATGAATATGCGAGCCATCCTGTTTCTTCGACAGGATGGCTGATCCTCGGGTGAAGCGCTGGACGAGATTGCCTGAACCCTAAACTTCAGCGCCTTTCAAGGGCTGATGGCCCTCCACACACAACGGAGGCTCATCTGCTCAGTTGAGGGATGCGGCCTTGATTCGATAGGCCCCATCGCGCCCGCGCTTGAAAATTTCTTGCAACTGCGGATGCCGAAGCGGATCTGACGACGTGTCGGGGACAAGGTTCTGTTCCGATACATACGCGATGTATTCGACTTCCGAATTTTCGGCGAGGAGGTGGTAGAAGGGCTGATCCTTGGCCGGCCTCACGTCCTCGGGAATCGACGCATACCATTCCTCGGTGTTGCTGAAGATCGGGTCGACATCGAAAATGACGCCCCGGAACGGGTAGACGCGATGTTTCACTACCTGTCCGATCGCAAATTTTGCCGTTCGGAATTTCATGCGCAGGCTCCGATTTCGCCGGTGGATTAGGGCCGCACGGGCGAGAGTGTCAAATGGGCATTCGAATCAGTGCGCAACACCGTCCGAACATAACCCTTTCGAGGGGTTTCGAAGCAGAAAATCAGATCTACGAAATTACTCCCAACGCGGCGTCTTATTCATTTTTTTGAGGGAACTAAGCTCGTGTTGCTGATCCTCTTCCTCTAGGTTTTTTGATAAAGGTTTGATTTTGGCGATTTTTATTATCCCCTCCACGAGATGGATAAGCCTCGACCGCAAGGGCGGCGGGAGTGTGTCATTTTCGCGCCAGTTTGCTATTTTCGGCGCCTCATGCCCCATTCTAGCTTGGTTCGGCATCCGGACTGTTGCTAGATGGCTCCTGGAAGGGGAAGAGACGCCGGGTGGCGCCGGATGCGCTCGCGATTCGAGGTCGAAATGCAGCTTTTCCGAGGCTTGGCGACCGCGTTGGCCACCATGGTCGTCTTGGTCGCGTCGAATCCTCACGCGCGAGCCGAAACGCTCGAAACCGCGCTCGTCAAAGCCTATCAGAACAATCCTCAGCTGAACGCGCAGCGGGCCGGCGTGCGCGCGACGGACGAGGGTGTGTCGAAGGCCCAGTCGGGCTACCGGCCTCGGGTCACGGCGTCAGGCGAGATCGGCGCGGAAGCGCTCAATTTCCGGCAACCCAATTCGTCATTCGGCACCTCGGTGCTCCAGCCGCGGACGATCATCCAGGATCAAAAAATCCTGCCGCGCACGGCGCAGACCCAACTCACCCAGATGATCTTCGATTCCGGCGCGACGTCGAACTCGGTGCGCCAAGCGGAAAGTCTTGTGCTTGCGGCACGTGAGACGCTGCGCAACACGGAGCAGACGGTCCTCTTCAGCGGCGCCAGCACCTACATGGACGTATTGCGGGACACGGCGACGCTCGATCTGCAAAGAAGCAACGTGGATGTGCTCGAGGAGCAGCTTCGCCAGACGCGCGATCGCTTCAATGTCGGTGAGGTCACCCGGACCGACGTAGCGCAGGCCGAATCGCGGCTCGAAGGTGCGCGGTCGCAAGTGAGCGCGGCACAAGCGGTCCTCAAGGCCGACATCGCCACTTTTCGTCAAATCATCGGCGTCGAGCCCAAGACCCTTGCTCCAGGGCGGCCGATCGATCGCCTCCTTCCATCTTCCCTCGACACCGCAGTGCACACGGCGCTTGCGGAAAACCCGGCGATCGTGTCCGCTTTTCACAATGTGGACGCGGCGGAGCTCGCGGTGAAGGTCGCCGAAGCCGCGCTGGGCCCCAATCTTTCGCTGAACGCCGCAGTCTCGGCTCAGTGGGATGTGCGGGTGAGCAATGACCAGCTGACCAGCGCCCAGGTCGGCGCGACCTTGAATGTGCCGATCTATCAAGGAGGCGCCGAATACGCTCAAATTCGGCAGGCGAAAGAGACACTCGGCCAGCAGCGCCTTCTTGCGGATCAGGTGCGCGATCAGGTGCGCCAGCTCGTGGTTGCCGCCTGGGGCAATCTCGATGCCTCAAAGGCGCAGATCCTTGCGGCCCAGGCCCAAATCTCCTCTTCGGAAGTGGCGCTGAACGGCGTTCGCGAGGAAGCCAAGGTAGGTCAGCGCACCACGCTCGACGTGCTCAACGCGCAACAAGATCTGCTCAATGCCCGCGTCGCCCTCGTCTCGGCCGAGCACGACCGGGTCGTGAACTCCTATCAGCTTCTCGAAGGTATCGGGCGCCTGACGCTCGAATTCGTGTCTCCGGCCGCGCAAAGATACGAGCCGGGCGTCCACTACCAGCAGGTGCGCGACTTGTGGTGGGGAACCCAAACGCCGAGCGGCAAATAGGCAGCTGGGGGAAATTCGGCGAAAATCCGAGCCTTGCCGTGTGCGGGTCTTTACGAATTCGCTAAACTTCCGAAATGCTCCAGGTGATTCGTTTTTAGATCGGGCACGTGTTTGCGAGACGCGGGCGCGTTGCTAAATGCGTCTCCTGACCGAATGGGGAACATGGATCGATGACTGCTTCCGCGCAACGAGCCGTCGAACCGAGCATGGAAGAAATCCTCGCTTCCATTCGACGCATCATCGCCGACGATAAGTCACGGGCGAGGATCGGATCGGCGAAGCTCGTTTCGCTGCCGGAAACGCGTGAAGAGAAATCGCTGGAGGAATCTGCTCCTTCCATCGAACTCGAGAAGGCCGTGCGCGATTCAGGAGCTGGCCCCGCGGCCGAAGTCTTCACCCAGGAGATTGAGACCATCTTCAAGGAGGGGGCGGTCCCGGAAGGGGCCTCGCCTGGCGCCGAAGCATCGCCGTCGCTCGAAGCTTCCGCCTCGCTCGAAGCCCCGTCCTCTCTCGAAGCCTCGCATCCCGCCGAGGTTTCTCTCGAAACCGAGGTTTCGCCTCATTCCATTTCGATGCAAGAAGCAATTGCGCCCATTGAATCGGAGCGAGACCCGCCAGCCGTCGCAACGGTTCCGGCCGAGGAAGCCTCCGCGAGACACGCGCCAAGTTACGCCCTTTTTGGCGAGGGAATAGATCGCTTGCGCCCACTGCCGCATGATGCGCACGCCCTTTCGATGTCGGCCTTTGCCGCACCGAGGCGGGAGGAGGAATCACAGCGCACGGAACCGCCGCCGCTGCCAGCGGATGACGACGCCTTTCCGACCACGACTCCTGCCCCGGCCGAGATCGGCGAGACGGGGACGGTTCACGCCGAAGCGAGCGCCTCGCCGGCGCCTGAGCCGCAACCTCAATTCGCGCGCGCCAGGGCCGAATCCGAGACGCCCGACCTCTCATCCCCGTCACCGCGACTTGCCGAGGCTTGTGCCGATCATCGACGAGAAGCCGCGCGTATGGCCGGCTACGCGGGAACTCGCTCGTCATCTCGAAAAGAGGACGCGGCCGCGATCCTCTCGAGCGAAGCCAACAGGGCCGTGGCGCGAGCCTTCGGCGATCTCAATCGCGGGGTGCTCGGAGACAATGTGCGCAGCCTCGAGGACACAGTGAAGGAGATGCTGAGGCCCTTACTCAAAACTTGGCTCGACGACAACCTGCCTCAGATTGTCGAGCGTTTGGTCAGAATGGAAATCGAACGGGTCGCGCGGGGGCGCCCGGAATAGAGTGCAACCGCGTTATTTGCTTTTCGATCTCGACGGGACGATCACGGACCCTGCGCCCGGCATCATCGGTTCGGTCATACACGCGCTCGTGACGCTCGGCGTCGAAGCTCCGGATTTCGAGACGCTTCACTGGACGATCGGTCCCCCTTTGCGTTCGAGCTTTCGGCGGCTGCTCGGCGGGGACGAGCGGGTCGAGCAGGCCCTCGACGTGTATCGGCGCCGCTACCGCGACGGGGCGATGTTCGAAGCTACGCTCTACGAGGGAATTGCGGAAACAATCGCCGCGCTGGATGCGCAAGGCTATACGCTGGTGCTCGCGACCTCGAAACCGCATGTGTTTGCCCGTCCGATTCTCGCGCATTTTGCGCTCGACCATCATTTCACGGCCATCCACGGCTCCGAGCTGGACGGGCGCCGCGACGACAAGGGTGAGCTGATCGGTCATATTCTCGCGGCGGAGCGCATCGATCCCGCCTGCGCCCTCATGGTCGGAGACCGCGAATACGACGTGAAGGGAGCGGCACGCCATGGCATCGGCACGATCGGCGCGTTGTGGGGCCATGGCGGGGAGGCGGAACTCGGCGAGGCGGGAGCTCTCGCACTCTGCCGAGAGCCGCAGGACCTCTGTGAGCTTATCGCCGAGAAGCTCCCGTTCCCGGGCACGCCCAGCCCGGCGGGAATACGCGCATCCCAATTCAGGCGATGACGCGCTCGGTCAATTGCGCCACTGCATCGTCGATCTCGTCGAAATGCTCGATGATGACATCGGGCGCGAGACGCGCGACCGGGATTTCGGTGTAGCCGAAGGTCACCGCGATGACCGGCACGTCGGCGGCGCGCGCCGTGTCGATGTCGGTTTTCGAGTCGCCGACCATGATGGCCGGCACCATTCGTCCCGCGGCGAGGCGCACCGTCTCGGTGAGATGGCGTGGATCGGGCTTGCAGAACGCAAACGTATCGCGACCGCAAATCGCCTCGAATTTCGAAGCGACGCCGAGCTCCTTGAGAAGCCGTCGCGAAAAGCCTTCATTCTTGTTGGTGCACACGGCAAGCCGGTGCCCGCGTCGGGAAAGGCGCTCGAGCGCCTCCGCCGTGCCTGGAAACAGCTGCGTCCGATCGACGAGGTGCTCGCCATAGTGCCGGACAAACTCGTCGAACAGAATCTCGAGCCGCTCCGGCGAGAGAGCGCGCCGCTGCAAAGTGAAGCCACGCTGAATCAAGGCGCGGCTTCCCTGGCCGATGAGTTCGCGAGCTGAAGCGAGAGGGATGGCGTTGAGGCCTTCCCGTTCCAGGATGAGGTTCAGTGTAGAGACGAGATCGGCCGCCGTGTCCGCAAGCGTGCCGTCGAGGTCGAAAACGATGATCGGCAGGGAAGGGGGGATGGGCATGCGCGCAGAGTTCCTTCGGCTTCCGTCGGTCGCATGCCTCGCGAAGATGCGCAAGTGTGGCTCGACGGGCGCACTCGCCTGCCCCTGATCAGCGCGCGGAGGCGATGCTATGGTGCGCGAAAGCGAATCGCTTCGCTTCCGACACCGCCTCCGATGCAATCGGGTTCTGGAGGGTTCATGTTCTTCTTGCGAATGGCGCGACGCCCGTTCTTCGCGCGTATGGTTTTTGCGCTTGCGCTTTCCGGCGCGGGTTCCGCTTCGATGGCGGCCGGCTCTTATGAATTCGTTGCCGCGCCCGCGACCGATCTCAATCGTGTCTACCGGGTCGATCGGTCGACCGGCGAAATGGGAGCGTGCCAATACGGGCTTCAGGAGGGAACGATCGGGGTGACGATCTGCTACCCCGCAGGGGAGGGCGGCGGTGCGCAAGCACCAGGCGACTACAGCATTCTTGCCTCGCGCCATGATCGCGAATCCGGCGTGTTTCGCCTGAATTTACGGACCGGCGAGATGAGCAATTGCTATGTGCTCGATGAGAAGGTCGTCTGCACGCCACCGGCGAGATAGGCCACGGCCAACTTTCTTCGACAAGCTTTTTTGTTGGGGAGGCTCGATCGTTAGCGGCGCTCTCCCCGCGAAGGCCAAAGCGCGAGAATCGGTATCAGCGACAAGGCGGCTGTGACGAGGAACGCTGCCGCGTAGCTGTGTGTCGTAGAGACCGATGTTGCGAAGAGCGCGGGCCCCAACACATATCCCAGGAAGACGACAAGGGTGGCTCCAGACGTCGTCTCCGCGACCTTGCCCTTCGGCGCTTCGCGCGCGATCTCCGCAAGCTGAATGCCGTTCCAGCTCGACATGGTGACGCCGGCGGTCGCCGAGAGAAGCATGAGCGCGAGCGGCGACCATCGCGGCGTCGTTATCGCAAAGACCGCGCTGGTCGCGGCCGACATGAGGCTGAGCGTGCGCAGCACCGGCAATCCTGATCCAATCCGGTCGGCGAGCCAGCCGAGCGCAATGCGGCCCGGAATCCCCGTGATCTGAGTCATCGCGAAGATGCTGCCGCTTGTCACGAGGTCACGCCCGAGGCCCTGATTGAGGTAGGTCACAAGGAAGGCGAAGAGCGACCCTTGTCCGCAGGCGAAAAACACGCCCGACACGGTGAGGCGCGGCAGCCTTGTCGAAGCACGCATCATCCGGAACGGTGCGAAGATGTTCGCTGGCGAAAGCAACAAGCGGATACGCGTCGATTGCCCGCGATCACGCTCGGTATCGATCACTTCCCGAACCCGCTGCGCCGCCAACATCGTCGCGAGAGGGATCAGCGCCGTGATGAGGAGCGCAGAGCGAAGACCAAGCGCCTCGACAAGACGCGGCAGGAGCAACCCCGAAAGCACGCCGCCCAGCGGAACTCCCGCTTGCTTCAGGGAGAAGATCAAGGTGCGGCGATGTGGGGGCGACAGACGCAGCAGGACGTCGCTCCCGGCTGGCACCGAGGGCCCATATCCCATTCCGACCAGGAAGCTCGACGCGAACTGCGTCGAGCTCAAGGGAAGCATCAGCATGAGCACGCCGCAAATCCCGGTGGCGAGCCCCGTTTGAAGTGCCCTGATGGGGCCGAGCCGCGCGACCAGCGGATTGCCGGCTGCAAGAAAAAGGATGGAGCCCGCCGTGCCCGCGGCTGCGAGATAGCCGACCGAATCGAAAGGCAGGCCCGAGGCTGTCATGAGCACCGGGGCGAGCGTCGGGATGAGCCGGCTCAGGAAAGAGAGGGCGGTCTGGATCAGCACCGTTGCGGCAAGCGCCAGCGCCCAGGTCGAACGCCCCATCTGGTTTTCGGCCCCGCGCGTTGGAGCACCGGATGATGGCGATGAAACAGATGCCTCGGCGCCGGGTCCGGTGGGTTCGCGAAGTTTTTCGTTCACGCTCGGTTTTCGATCGTCACGGCCGGCATCAGAGCACTTGCCTTGGCGCGCTGCTCGATCCACCAGGCGCTCGCGGCACTCACCAGCGCCGAGAAGAGAATGTAGACGCAGATCAGCCAAGGCTTGCCCGCACCCAGCGGCAACAACGCCGTGGCGATGATGGGAGTAAGGCCCGAGGCAAAGATCCCCGAAAACTGATAGACGAAGCTCACCCCGGTATAGCGCACCCGCGTGTCGAACAGATCTGAGAACAGGGCCGCTTCCGGCCCGTAGCAGGCGGCATAGAAAATGCCGAAGGGCACGATGATGGCGAGCCAGATCAGCGGGGCACTGCCGGCGCTTTCGAGGATCAGCCAGAACGCCGGAAAGGCGGAGATGCCGGTGATCAGCGCTCCCCACGCATAGACCCTGCCTCGGCCATACCGATCCGACCAATGGCCGAAGATCGGGATGAACACGCACATGACGAGCGCGGCGAGCATCACGCCGAGAAGCGCATCGGTGCGCGCGATATGCAGCGTATTCACGAGATAGCCGATCATGAAGACGGCGAATATGTTGAAGAACACTCCGTCGATGTAGCGTGCCCCCATGCCCGCTACGATATTTCCCGGATACTCCTTGATCATCTCGATGAAAGGCATCTGCGCCTCACCTTGCCGGGCCTTGAGTGCCGCGAACTCGGGTGTCTCGAAGATGCGCAGGCGGATGTAGATGCCGATGCCGACGAGGATCACGCTCAGGAGAAAGGCGACCCGCCAGCCCCAGGCGAGGAATTGCGCATCGCTCAGAAAATAGGAGAACAGCGCCACGACGCCGGAGGCGAGGCAAAGCCCGATCGAAAGCCCGATCTGCGGCAGGCTCGCAAAAAGGCCGCGGCGCTCGGGTTCCGCGTATTCATAGGTCATGAGCACGGCGCCGCCCCATTCTCCGCCGAGCCCGAGGCCTTGCAGGACGCGCAGCACCAGCATCAGGATCGGTGCTGCGACGCCGATTTCCTGATAGCTCGGCAAGAGGCCGATGAGGAAGGTCGCCACTCCCATGATGAGGAGTGTGATCACCAGCATGTTCTTCCGGCCGAGGCGATCGCCGAAATGGCCGAAGATCACTCCCCCGAGGGGGCGCGCGACGAACCCGACCGCGAAGGTCGCGTAAGCGAGAAGCGTCGAGACGAGCGGATCTGCGGCCGGGAAGAACAGCTTGTTGAAAACGATGCCGGCGACCACCCCGTAAAGGAAGAAGTCATACCACTCGATGGTGGCGCCGATCATGCTCGCCACCACCACGCGCCGCAATTGCGTCCGGCTTTCTGCGTCTAATCCCACGACTTCCTCCCGCCTGACCCTTCGCCTGCGATTTTCGTTCGAGATCGAAGGGGCAGCATGGGGCCAGCCTCCTCGATTCGCTGGAACCACTCAAGTCTCGGCGCAACGGCATCGCGATCGATATTTTGCCGGCATCATTGAAGGCTCTCGCATACGCGGGAAAGTTCGCGGAAAGGTTGCTTTCAGCGGACCCGCCGCTATAGTCCGCGCCGAATTTCGAGGATGGCGCGCTCGCGAGCCGTGGACACGGCCTTTGCTGCGCGCCGAGGAGTCAAACCCCTTGTTCATAACCCCAGCCTATGCGCAGGCGGCCGGCGGCCTCGGCACGACCGACATGCTCGTGCAATTCGCGCCGCTCGTCTTCGTTTTCGCCATCATGTACGTGTTGCTGTTCCGTCCGCAGCAGAAGCGTGCGGCGGAACATAAGCTCATGATCAAGAACGTGCGACGGGGCGATACCGTCGTCACCAATGGAGGCATCGTGGGGCGAGTGACCAAGGTGATCGACGACAATGAGCTCGAGGCCGAGATCGCCGACAATATCCGGGTGCGGGTCGTGCGCTCGATGATCGCCGAGGTGCGCGCCAAGGGCGAGCCGGTGAAATCGGACCAGCCCAAGCCGGCGAAGTAGGGCAATTTCGCGGTCAGGTCGCGGTCCGGGACGAAGAAGGAGAAGCTGAGCGGTGCTGCGCTATTCGCGAGCCAAGATCATCGGCGTGCTGTTGACAGTCGTGCTCGGCCTCCTTTTCGTGACGCCGAATTTCCTGTCGCAGGGCACGCGCGATGCGCTCAAGAACGGCTTCGGCTTCCTGCCGTCCGGCCTGTTGCCGCACCAGGGGATCGTGCTCGGGCTCGACCTGCAAGGCGGTTCGCATGTGCTCTTGCAGGTCGATGCGGCCGCGATCGCGAAGGCTCAGATCAATCAATTGCGCGACGATGTGCGCCGCATCCTGCACGACCAGAAAGTCGGGTTTCCGGGCGGCATCACGGTGACCCCGCGCGGTGTCGAGGTTCGCGTTCCCGATCCGGCGGAGCGGGCGCGCGTCATGGGCGCACTCACCGAACTCGGCCAGCCGGTCGGCAATGCGGGCTTCGGCGGACCACGCACGCTCGACGTGACGCAAGCCGATGATGGCATCATCCGCCTCACCATCACGGAGGCCGGTGTCACGGACAAGGTTCGACGCGCCGTCGATCAGTCGATCGAGGTCATTCGCCGGCGCGTGGATGCGCTCGGCGCGACCGAGCCCAACATCCAGCGGCAAGGCAATGACCGCATCCTCGTCGAGGTGCCGGGCCTGCAAGACCCGCAGAAGCTGAAGGACCTGCTCGGCCAGACGGCTCATCTCGAATTCCGCATGGTTGCGGATCAGGGCGAGGCACCGGGGGATGTCGAGCAGCTTCCTTCGCAAGAGACGGGCGGCACGCTTCCGGTCGAAAAGCGCGTCATTGTCGACGGCGCCGATCTCGTCGACGCGCAGCCCGGGTTCGACCCGCGAACCAACGAGCCCATCGTGAACTTCCGCTTCAATGTGCGCGGCGGCCAGCGTTTCGGTCAGGCGACGGCGGAGAATGTCGGGCGCCTTCTCGCGATCGTCCTCGACAACAAGGTGATCTCGGCGCCCCGGATCAACGGTCCGATTCCGGGAGGGCAGGGGCAGATTTCGGGCCGGTTCACGGTGGAAGCGGCGAACAACCTCGCGGTCCTCTTGCGAGCGGGCGCCCTGCCGGCGCCTCTCACCATCGTCGAGGAGCGCACGGTGGGTCCCGGGCTCGGCGCGGACTCGATTGCCGCCGGTAAGCTCGCGACCTATGTGGCCTCCGCTTTCGTCGCGCTCTTCATGTTCGCGGTCTACGGCGTCTTCGGCTTCTTTGCCAATTTCGCCCTGCTGATCCATGTGATGTTCATCTTCGCGCTGATGTCGGCCTTCGGCGCGACGCTGACGCTGCCGGGTATCGCCGGCATCGTCCTCACGATCGGAACCGCGGTCGATTCCAACGTGCTCATCTACGAACGCATTCGAGAAGAGGTGCATAACGGACGCGCCCTCGTTTCGGCGCTCGAAGCGGGCTTCACGCGTGCTTTCGCCACGATCATCGATTCGAACGCGACGATGCTGATCGCGGCATTCATTCTCTTTCTGATGGGATCGGGGCCGGTGAAGGGCTTCGCCCTCACCATGGTGTTTGGCGTGCTCACCACCGTGATCACGGCCGTGACCATGACGCGCATGATGATCGGCCTCTGGTACCGCGTGCGCCGGCCGCAGACCCTGCCGTTCTGAGGGATGGGCATGAAACTCCTTCGCATCATTCCCGACGGCACCAAGTTCCGCTTCGTCCGCTTCCGGAAGGTGAGCTTTCCCTTTTCAGCACTCTGCTCGCTTGTCGCGGCCACCCTGTTCCTTACGGTCGGGTTGAATTTTGGCATCGACTTCACGGGTGGCACGCTGATCGAGCTGCAGGCGAAGAGCGGCAAGGCGGATGTCGCGGCCTTGCGGCAGACCTTCGCGGGGTTCGTCCAGGGAGAGGTCGAGGCGCAGGAGTTCGGAAACGGTGAAGGCGTCTCGCTTCGTTACGGCCCTCAGCCCGGATCCGAGCAAGCCCAGAGCGAAGCCGTGAAGAGGGCCCATGAGGCCCTCGATTCAGCCTATGAATTCCGTCGTGTCGAGACGGTGGGGCCGCGCGTGTCGGGGGAGCTCGTGCAAAACGGCACGATCGGGGTTCTGCTCGCGATCGTTGCCGTGCTCGTCTATCTCTGGTTCCGCTTCGAGCTGCAATTCGCGATCGGCGCCATCATCGGGACGATGCACGACATCGTGCTCACCATGGGTTTCTTCCTGATCACGCGCACCGAGTTCAACATGACCTCGATCGCGGCGATCTTGACCATCATCGGATATTCGCTGAACGAGACCGTCGTCGTATTCGATCGAACGCGTGAGCTCTTGCGGCGCTATCGGCGCATGCCGATTGCCGAGCTCCTGGATCTGTCGGTGAACTCGACGCTCGCTCGCACCTCGATGACGGCGACGACAGCGGCCTTGTCGCTGCTTGCGCTCGTGATTTTCGGTGGGCAGGCCATCGAGGATTTCGCCAAGGTGATGCTGTGCGGCGTGCTGGTCTCCACTTATTCGGCGATCTTCATCTCGTCACCCTCGCTCATATATCTCGGCGTGCACGGCAAGACGGACGCCGAGCTCGCCGCCGAGGAGAAGGGCAAGGTGGCGGCCGCGAAGAAGACAACGGCGAGCGCCTCTGCTTGAGGAGGCCTGCCGTCGCGCTGCAGATGAAAGAACGAGCGGGCGCGTGAGACGGCGGTGTCTCGATGACAGATGAGTCCGAGGGCGCTCGCTTTCTCCCAGGCCGGCACCAGATCGAGGCTTACGGCGAGGGCGGCTTTCGCTTTGGCGGGATGAGCCATCGGGGCTCGATCCTGGCGCTGCCTTCAGGGGTGAGGGCCTGGCCGGTGACCAACGTCGCGGAGATCGATGCGGCGGCGCTTGCGCCGATCATCGCCGAGGCTGAAGCGATCGAGATCCTCCTCCTCGGCACCGGCTTGCAACCGGCTTACATCGAAGAGAGCGTTCGATCGGCATTGTCCGCTTCGGGAATTCGGCTCGACGCGATGCAGACAGGGGCGGCGGCGCGCACCTACAATGTGCTGATCGCGGAAGATAGGCGCGTCGCTGCGGCGCTGATCGCCGTCGGGTGAGGTTCCATGGCGAATCTGGTTCCCGAGCTCTATTGCTCCGACTTCGCTCGCAGTTCGCGGTTTTACGTGGACCTGCTCGGGTTTCAAATCCTCTATGATCGTCCGGACGAACGCTTCGCTTATCTTGAACGAGAGGGCGCCGAACTCATGATCGAGGAACCGACAGGCCGCGTTTGGCTGACGGCCTCGCTATCCTATCCGTTCGGAAGAGGCATCAATCTCCAGATCGCAGTATCGCAGATCGACAAGCTTTACGACAAATGCCAGCTCGAGCGCCTACCCATCTTCCTTGAAATGGAAGAGAAATTCTACCGGCGCGGCGATACGTTCCTTGGCTGCCGCCAGTTCATCCTGCAAGATCCTGACGGTTATCTGTTGCGTTTCCAGGAGAAGCTCGGGCCCAGGCCTGCCCCAGGCTGAGAGAGTCGCGACCTTCGCCGCCAGTGGAAAAAAGGATGCGATTTGATGACATGGGGTGCAATGCCCGCTGCGCCACGCTACATAAGGCGTTCTAGAAACGTTCATGGCCGTGCAATCCTCCATGCCCGCCCCCAAACCAGCCGCAAGCGCCTCCTCGGGATCGGTTGAGAGGCTCTTCGACGCACCTTTGCGCGTGATCTCGATCAAGGGTGCGCGCGAGCACAATCTCAAAGGCGTTGATCTCACCATCCCGCGCGACAGGCTCGTCGTGTTCACGGGGCTTTCCGGTTCGGGCAAATCGTCGCTCGCCTTCGACACGATTTATGCGGAGGGCCAGCGGCGCTACGTGGAGAGCCTCTCTGCGTATGCGCGCCAATTTCTCGAGATGATGCAGAAACCCGATGTCGAACTCATCGAGGGGCTTTCGCCCGCAATCTCGATCGAGCAGAAGACGACCTCGAAAAATCCACGTTCGACCGTCGGCACCGTCACGGAAATCTACGACTATATGCGCCTCCTCTGGGCGCGCGTAGGCGTTCCCATATCGCCGGCGACCGGACTGCCGATCGAGAGCCAGACGATCTCGCAAATGGTGGACCGGGTCCTTGCCCTGCCCGAGAAGACGCGGCTTTACCTCCTCGCGCCGGTGGTGCGTGGCCGCAAGGGCGAATACCGCAAGGAGATGCTGGAGCTTCAGAAGAAGGGCTTTCAGCGCCTCAAGGTGGACGGCACCTTTTATGAGATCGACGCTGCGCCCGCTCTCGACAAGAAATATAAGCACGATATCGATGTCGTGGTGGACCGCCTCGTCGTCCGCCCCGATATCGCGGCGAGGCTCTCCGAAAGTCTCGAGACGGCGCTCGAGCTCGCGGACGGCATCGCGATCGTCGAATTCGCCGATGAGAGGGACGAGCGGGGAGGGCCAAAGCGGATCACCTTCTCGTCGAAATTCGCCTGCCCGGTTTCGGGGTTCACGATTCCGGAGATCGAGCCGCGTCTCTTCTCGTTCAACAATCCTTATGGGGCCTGCCCGGTCTGCGACGGGCTCGGCCATGAGATGCGCATCGATCCCGAGCTTGTCGTACCGGACGAGAACGCGACCTTGAAGCGCGGCGCCATCGCGCCCTGGGCGCGGTCGACCTCGCCCTATTACGGACAGACGCTGGAAGCGTTGGCGAAGCATTACCGGTTCTCGATGTCGGCCCGCTGGCGCGAGCTTCCGCCAGCCGCGAAGAATGCCATCCTCTACGGTTCGGGCGAAGAGAAGGTGCGCATGGCCTACGACGATGGCTTGCGCGCTTACGAGATCAACAAGCCCTTCGAAGGCGTGATCCGTAACCTCGAGCGGCGCTTCAAAGAGACCGACAGCGAATGGGCGCGCGAGGAGATCGGACGATACATGTCCGAGACGCCCTGCGAAGCTTGCAAAGGCATGCGCCTCAAGCCGGAAGCGCTCGCGGTGAAGATCGCGGGCGACCACATCGCGCAGGCGACGCGCCGTTCCGTGCGCGAGGCGCTCTCTTGGTTCGAGGCGCTTCCCGGCGTCCTCACCGAGAAGCAGAACGAGATCGCGCACCGCATCTTGAAGGAAATCAACGAGCGCTTGCGTTTTCTCCTCGATGTCGGACTGGAATATCTCACGCTGTCGCGGGCCTCGGGCACTTTGTCGGGCGGCGAGAGCCAGCGCATTCGCCTGGCATCGCAAATCGGCTCGGGCCTCACCGGGGTGCTCTATGTGCTCGACGAGCCTTCGATCGGCTTGCACCAGCGCGACAACGCGCGGCTTTTGGAGACGCTGAAGCGCCTGCGCGATCTCGGTAACACCGTGATCGTGGTCGAGCATGACGAGGATGCGATCCGGGAGGCCGATTACGTGGTCGATGTCGGGCCGGGCGCCGGAATCCACGGCGGCGAGGTCGTCGCCGAAGGCACGCCCGAAGAGGTGATGGCAAATCCGAGATCGCTTACCGGCAAATACCTCACCGGCAAACTCGCCATTCCCGTGCCGCGCGAGAGGCGCAAGCCGCTCAAAGGGCACGGTCTGCGGATCGTGGGCGCGCGCGGCAACAATCTCAAGAATGTGACGGTCGATATTCCGCTCGGGCTCTTCACCTGCATCACCGGGGTCTCAGGTGGAGGAAAATCGACGCTCACGATCGACACGCTCTATCGCGCGGCTGCGCGTCGGCTCAACGGCTCCCATGAGCACCCGGCCCCCTATGAGCGGATCGAAGGATTGGAGAAGCTCGACAAGGTGATCGACATCGATCAATCGCCGATCGGTCGGACGCCGCGTTCGAACCCGGCGACCTACACGGGAGCCTTCACGCCGATCCGCGACTGGTTCGCACAATTGCCGGAAGCGAAGACCCGCGGCTATCAGCCGGGCCGTTTCTCATTCAATGTGAAGGGAGGACGATGCGAGGCCTGCCAGGGTGACGGCGTCCTCAAGATCGAGATGCACTTCCTCCCCGACGTCTACGTCACCTGCGATGTGTGCAAGGGCAAGCGCTACGACCGCGAGACGTTGGAGGTAAAATATCGCGGCAAGTCGATCGCCGATGTGCTCGACATGACGGTTGAGGAAGCAGGCGAGCTTTTCGCCGCGGTCCCCGCGATCCGCGAAAAGATGAAGACTTTGGCGCGCGTGGGCCTCGACTATGTGCATGTCGGGCAGCAGGCGACGACCCTTTCGGGCGGCGAGGCGCAGCGCGTCAAGCTCGCGAAGGAGCTGTCGAAACGCGCCACCGGGCGAACGCTCTACATTCTCGACGAGCCGACAACGGGGCTTCACTTCCACGACGTCGCGAAGCTTCTCGAAGTGCTTCACGAGCTCGTCGAGCAAGGCAACACGGTCGTGGTGATCGAGCACAATCTCGAAGTAATCAAGACGGCCGATCACATCATCGATCTCGGACCGGAGGGCGGGGACGGGGGCGGCACCATCGTCGCGACCGGAACCCCCGAAGAGATCACGCGCGCGCCATCGAGCTACACCGGAACGTTTCTCAAAGGCGTGCTCGAGCGGCGAGCGTCAGGTCTTTCGCGTGCCTCATCGAAGGAAGGGCGGCGAGCGGCGGCCGAATGACCGGGTGCGAAAGCAGCTTGCGAAACGGTCTGGCCGAGATCGGCTTAGGTGCCGACCGCGTCGCTGACGCACTTTTTGGTGAAGCTGGTCTTGGCCGCCCCCGCGAGCTTCTTCTCGGTCGCCGAGGTCTCGCAAGTCTTTGTGGCATCGCTCTCGCATTTCTTCATGAAGCTGGTCAGTGCAGCCCCGGCGAGTTTCTTGTCACCTGCCTGACTTTTGCAGGTGGCCTCGGCAGCGAAGGCGCCTGTCGCGCAAAGCATAGCGGCAAACGCAATCAGAGTGATCCCTTTCACATCCATCTCCCTTGATCTTTTGGACAGCCGCGTAACCAGTACATCGAAGCCCGTACATGGCTGGCGGTCAATCCCATTAAGTGAAGTTGCTGGCGCGCACAGGCTCGACAGAGGGCCCAGAGATCCCGCCCTCGCGCGGAAATTCCATTCGGTAGTTTGCGCAGCTGCTCGCTGCCACGTGCCTATTTGGCCGCGTGTTCGAGACGAGCATCACGCACGCGCTCGCATCCGCCTGACTTGGTTTGCTTGCGGGCCACTTGGTCGCCTGTCGCGCGCTTGAGTCGTTGCGAGAAACTTGGGTCTTTGCGAGAACTTGGACCATTTCGACGTTAAGTCCGAGTAAGCAACATGATAGAGCTGCGCGTATCGTTCGACGGGCTCGGGCATGCAAAGATTTGGGTTCTTCGTCGCTTTTGTGCTCGCCTTTGTGAGCGCCTGCTATCTGATCAACGCCTTCCTGGAGGTGAGATACGGCCCCAAGTTGAGCTTCAGCCCAGAGCACCTGCGCAACGCCGTCTACAGACGCTTGGGATCCTCTTTGATCTACGGCGCAGTCGCCTTCCTCGTGTTCGTCTGGGCTTGGCTCGGCTGACCTCAAGGCTAAACAGCTCATCCGGCTGGACCTCATCGATCGCGCGCTACATATGCGTCCGAACGACGTTTGGACAGAGGAGCGCGCGATGGACCTCAAACCTCTGGGGATGTTCGGTCTGGCCGCTATGCTTGCATGCACGCCCGCAAAGGCGGCTGACACTCCATTCGAGATCAGAATTTTAAGTGCATCTGAATTCGCCATCATCGGGCTTGTGGACCAAATCAAAATTGATGGCGTGAAGATAAACCGAGGCAATTGTGACTACGGGATCGAACTTCCAGGAGGAGGTTCCGACGATCCTCCATCGCTTTTTCAAAAACGCCCTCAGAAAGTGAAATTCGGCCAACACATCAAAATTCGGATCAACCCCGCAAAATGCGACCTCATCGAAATCGAGGTGAGCACGGATCAGGGCGTTTACCCCTATAGCAGGCCCCGAAACAATGGACCTGCGGAGTGAACCCAGTGAGCGTTCCGAGACAGGGGAGACAGAACGCTCCGGACAATCCTTCGGCCCGAGGTTGTCACCCATGTCTTAGGAACGAATTGTCACCTATGTGTCCGGTCTGGACAATGTGAGTTTGGCGACCCCGGCAGGACTCGAACCTGCGACCAACAGCTTAGAAGGCTGCTGCTCTATCCAGCTGAGCTACGGGGCCCTGTGAGCTTCACGCGCCGAACCCATCGGCTCCGAAGCGATCGGGGTTCGTTTATCGCGAAAATCCGATCAGTGGGTCCACTGACCGATACGATTGAACCGGAAGTTGTCCGAATATGACAAGGGGCGGCGCTTCGTTTCATGCGACTCCTCCAGTCGAAAAGGAATGCCTTCCCGAAGCGCGTAGGCGACCGCCTCTTCCTTGGTGTCGAAGGAGAGCCTGACCTGGCCCAGCATGTCCGTCGATGAGGTCCAGCCCATGAGCGGCTCGGCCACACGCTTCTGCTGAGGCTCGAACTCGAGCAGCCATTGCCTGGTGTTAGCGGCGCCCGATTGCATGGCGTTGCGGGCGGGTCGATAGATCCGGGCGGTCATCTCTCATTCCTCGAGGTGGAGTGGCAAAGCAGAACGCGTGACACGAATCGGCTGGTCGGGGCAGCAGGATTCGAACCTGCGACCTGTAGTACCCAAAACTACCGCGCTACCAGACTGCGCCATGCCCCGGATATCGTCAACCGCTGAAAAGACTTAGGTTTTTTCCTCTTCGGCGAGGCGTCCCTTTATCAGGATCGGCACGGAACGGCAACAATCCGCTGCAATTCGGCGTAGAAATTACCGAACTGCTTTCTGGCTTCGCAGCCGCTGCTCACGTTCGTTTGATTTGCGCACCAACGCGAGTTGCGGAACCCCAAGAACCGGCGCGCTGTTTTTTTCATTTACGGAGAAGGAAAATGAATACCCCTCACCTGCCTCGCATGCTGATCGGTTTGGCAATCCTGGCATCGAGTTTTGCCCCGGCCTTTGCGGCCACCGTCGTGAAGGTCGAGCTGCAAGATCCCTCGACCGCCGATGATATCAAGGCCATGCAGATGAAACTTGATCGCGACAGCGCCCCCGCGGGCCAAGTCCGCTTCGAGGCGACAAACGAATCGAAAAATCTCGTGCACGAGATGATCCTCGTGAAATCGGATCAAGATCCCTCTACTTTCCCTTACAACGCCAAGAAAGACGAAGTCGTCGAAGCAAAGGTAAAAAGCCTCGGTGAAGTATCGGAGCTGAAGCCCGGCAATTCGGGACATCTCACGGTATCTTTGCGGCCCGGTCGATATGTCCTCTACTGCAACCAAGCCGGACACGCGCATCAAGGCATGTGGGCACGATTTAACGTCACCGCGAAATAGGACTTGCGAGATCCTTTCAAAGGGCTTGGACCTAGCTCCCGTCCGGGCCCACCCGAGGGCTATGATTTGGCCGGTGCGTTCTCCTGACGCAATAACATCCAGACCCTCTCCGCCGGCGCGCTCGAGACAACGCGAAGTCTTTGACCGACGGCAAACATGCTCTAGTCTCGTCGGCAAGAATATCCGGACGGAACGCCAGCGCGTTCGGCGCAAACAGGGAGATCGAAGATGAGAATTCTGCGGATTCTACCGGCGCTCGGCATTGCGGCGGCTCTCAGCATGTCGCCGGCGCAGGCCAAGGACTGGACCAAGGTCGTGATCGCCACCGAAGGCGCCTATATGCCGTACAATGGCCATTCGCCCGACGGCAAGCTGATCGGCTTCGAGATAGACCTTGGCAACGATCTTTGCGCGCGCCTGAAGATTACCTGCGAATGGGTGGCGCAGGATTGGGATGGCATCATTCCCGGGCTCAACGCCGGCAAATACGACGCCATCATGGACGGCATGAGCATCACCGCGAAACGACAGGAAGTCATCAACTTCAGCCGCAACTATACCAACTCGCCGACCGTCTTCGCGGTACGCAAGGATGGCCCTCTTGCTGACCTGCCGGACAATGGCGTTCGCGTATCGCTCGACGACAAGGACGCCACCGCGGCCGCCATCAAGGCGCTGACACCGGCTCTGAAGGGCAAGACTGTCGGCGTGCAGACCGCGACCATCCAAGCCGACCTTTTGAACACCTATCTTAAGGACGTCGTGGATATCCGCGCTTACAAGACGACCGAGGAACATGATTTGGACTTGCAGGCAGGGCGCATCGACGCCGCCCTCGCTTCGACCTCGTATTTCGTCTCGACCCTTGCCCGCTCCGGCGGCGAGAAGCTGAAGCTCGAAGGACCACTTTTCACGGGCGGCCTGCTCGGCCTCGGAACGGGCATCGGCTTTCGCAAAAGCGATCCCGAACTGAAGGTTATGTTCGACAAGGCATTGAACGAAGCACTTGCCGACGGCACGATCAAGAAGCTGTCGCTGCAGTGGTTCAAGACCGATATCAGTCCGCCACCTCAGTCCTGAGAAGACGTGCGGACCTTTTTTGCGCTGGTTGGCTTTGGGCCAACCGGCTGGGGCTGGCAGCTCCTCCTGGCTACCTGGATGACGCTGTCGGTCTCGGCGGCGGCTTTTGCCATCGGCCTTGTTTGCGGCGTGGCAGGCGCTTGGGCGAAGCTGTCGCACTCGCCCGCCGCGCGCCGCGCCGGCGACGTCTACACGACGGTTCTGCGCGGCATCCCGGACCTCCTGGTGGTCTATCTGTTCTATTTCGGCGGCAGCCAAGTGCTGACCTCCGGGGCGAGGCTGTTCGGGCAAAGCGGGTTTTTCGGCTTCAACAGTTTCATGGCGGGAGCGCTTGCGATCGGCATCGTCTCGGGCGCCTACCAGACGGAGGCCATTCGCGGCGCCTATTATGCGATCCCGCGCGGTGAGATCGAAGCGGCTCGCGCAGTGGGGATGCCCGGCTTCCTCATGCTGCGCCGGATCATCGCGCCGCGCGTATTGCGCTTCGCGCTGCCGGCCATGGGCAATGTCTGGCAAAGCGCTCTGAAGGACTCCGCGCTGATTTCCGTCACGGGTCTCGCGGAGATCCTGCGCGAAATCCATATCGGCGCCGGCTCGACCAGCCGCCCGTTCGATTTCTACATCACCGGCTTCATTCTTTATTTGGTGCTGACCACAATCTCCGGCGCCGGGTTCCGGGGCGCGGAGAGCTGGACGCTGCGCAGCGAGCGGCGGGCGTGAACGAGTTGTCCTTCATCGCCGATACCATGCGGCAGTTGCTGACCGGCGTGCCGCTGACCTTGGAGCTCACGCTCATCTCGGTCGGCGTCGGCGGCGCTCTCGCGATCATCTTGTCCGTGCTACGCGCATCATTCACGCCTTTCGCCTGGTTCGTGCGCCTTTACGTTTTCGCGTTGCGCGGCACGCCCCTGCTGCTGCAGATGTTCCTCATCTACTACGGCCTCGGCCAGTTCGATGCGGTGCAGAGGAGCTTTCTTTGGCCGTTCCTGCGCCAGCCCTATTGGTGTGCCATTCTGGCGCTGTCACTCAACACCGCTGCCTATGGCTCCGAGATCATCCGCGGCGGCTTGCAATCGGTTCCGGCCGGCAGCATCGAGTCCGCGAGAGTTTGTGGCATGTCCGGCCTTCTTCTCTATCGGCGCGTGATCTTGCCTTTGGCGTTGCGCCAGGCCTTGCCGGCCTATGGCAGCGAGGTGATCGCGATGGTGAAGTCCACCTCGCTCGCGAGCATCGTGACCCTGATGGAAATCAGCGGCATCGCTTACGCCATCATTTCCGAGACCTACCGGGCGCTGGAAGTCTTTCTCTGCGCCGGCCTGATCTATCTCGCCATCAACTTCGTCCTGACACGGGCAGTTGCCGGCCTCGAGATCTGGCTGAGCCCTCATTTGCGACCCGCGACGTCGTGACGTCGGCGATCGTCATCCGCGATCTCCACAAGAGCTTCGGCTCGCTGGAGGTGCTCAAGGGAGTTTCCCTCGACGCGGCCGAGGGCGAGGTCATCTCGATCATCGGCGCAAGCGGCTCGGGCAAAAGCACGCTTTTGCGGTGCATCCCGCTGCTTGAGGTTCCCGATTCAGGCGAGATCATCATCGGGGGCGAAGCTTTGCGAATGCGCCGGCGCCACGGCCGGCCAGAACCCGCCGACAGCTCCCAGGTCAATCGCGTTCGCGGCTCGCTCGGCTTCGTTTTCCAAAGCTTCAACCTATGGCCGCATATGACCGTGCTGCAGAACCTGATCGAGGCACCGGTGCATGTGCAGAAGCGCTCGCGCGCGGAATGTGTCGCAGAAGCGGAGGCGCTCCTGAAGAAGGTTGGGATGGCCGAAAAGCGCGATGCGTATCCGGCACATCTCTCGGGAGGGCAGCAACAGCGCGCGGCGATTGCTCGAGCGCTGGCGATGCGTCCACGGGCGCTCCTGTTCGACGAGCCGACCTCGTCTCTGGATCCGGAGCTTGTCGGCGAGGTGCTGCAAGTCATCGCGGGTCTGGCGGCCGAAGGGCGCACGATGCTCATCGTGACCCATGAAATGTCCTTCGCCGCCGAGGTCTCGAGCCGCGCTATTTTTCTTCATGCGGGTCGAATCGAGGAGGAAGGTCCCCCGAAGCAGGTCTTCGGCGACCCTCTTACGGAGCGCTGTCGCTCTTTCGTTGCGCGTCACCTCAATCGTTGAACCTGATGCTGCCATTGTGGCCCTTACGCTGTCGCGTGCTGCGGCCGTTCGGCTTTCCTGTCGATCGCACGCGCTCGCGTCTCGCGATCGTCTCTGATGTTGAATAAGATTACACGTCGCTCATATGTGGGGGGCCCGTCTCTGGAATCTGCGCGGTGAGAATGGCGCCAGTTGCGCTGGTTCTTCGCCGCTCGTGATCCAGTCGGTGAGGTATTTCGAAAAGCCGAGCGAGATCGCAAAGCCGTGGCCCGACCAGGCGAAGGCATAGAGCAAATTGCCGATGTTGGCCGGTCGCCCGATGATCGGAATATGGTCGATGGAGCAAGTGTCGATGCGCGATCCGTCGACCTTGAGGAAGGCGGAGCGGTCGAGGAAGGGAAAGGTCGCGACGGCGTCGCTGATATTGAGCGCGCTCGCCGTGAGCGAGCCGTGAAGTCGCCCTTCCTCGCCGTGGTCGAGGCCCCACCCTCCCGAGATCATCACGGTGTCGTCGGGGAGCTGCTTCAAGGAAAGCTTGCGGAATCTGTGCCCGATCAGATGATTTATCTTCCTCTTTTCGGGGTTGGTGACGAACAGCATCTGCGGGATGATGTTCCAGACGGGCAGTGTTTCGTGAGGCTCGAGGAAGGGCCGCAGCAAGCGCGGAATGCCGCTATTTGCCAGGAGCACGAGCTCGTCACCGACCGTAATCCTCTCGCCGTCCGAGAGCTTCACGGCGATGGCCCTGTCGTTCTCGCTGACGATTTCGTCGACCTTTGCGGCGCTCCTGATTTTCGCGCTGCTCTTCTCGGCGGCGCTCGCGAGCTGGCGCGTCGCGAAGCTGTGGTCGGCGACGCCGTCATCCGGGCAATAGATCGCGCCCTGCACGCCAGGCGACAGCTCCGGCTCGATCGACAAAGCTTCGTCGCGCGTCAAAAGTCGCGTCGGCACACCAAGCCCTTGTTGGACAGCCGCTCGTGCCTCGAGCTCGTCGATCACTTCGCTACGACGTTGGCCGTAAGGAATATCGAAAACATGCAGGCCTCCGATGCGGCGATAGCCGAGGCCGCCTTCGAGATCGGTTTGAAGCCGGGTCCAGCGCCGCTGCGCCAACGCGACGATCGGCAATTCTCGAATGTCGCGGTTTGAGGCTCTGACGCCACGTTCGCCTGCGCCACCCGACGCGCCTGCGGCGATCTCACCGGCTTCGAGCAACGTCACCTTGCAGCCAGAAGTAGCGAGATCGTAGGCGAGGCTCGCACCATAGATGCCGCCCCCGACAATCACGACGTCCTTGCCGCGTCGAGCAGCACTCATCAGCCATCTCCCTCATCTGATTGTCTGGAACCCGTTCCACGGGGGCGACCCTCGATGAAGCCAGCGGCGCATATTGTCGCCTCTCGCACATCGGGTGAGGAATTCGAGCCCAGTGCTTCGAATCGATGATTTCAGTTGAAGAATCGAGCAGGGCGGAACTTCTCGAGCTCCGGCCGTGCCCGATTATGCATGATCTCGTCCGTCACCGCCTTGGCGAGGTAGGGGGAGAGCGTGACGCCGCTGTGGGTAACGACGAAGTAATATCCTTTGACGCGCGGCGCTGGACCGATGGCCGAAAGACCGTCCTGCGGGATGGCGCGCGCGGTGATGCGGGCGGCCTCGGGCTTCACGCCCTTGAGCGTCGGCATCAGCTCGGCAGCATGCCGCATGATTGCGAGTGCCTGCGGCATGTCCGGACGAGGCGTCATCTCGAGCGTCGTCTCGTCGTCGATGTCGGTGTTGTGCAGCATCAGCCGGCCGGCGCCGTCAGGTCGAAAATTGACGAATGGGCTATGGACCAGATGCGTGACGGTGGTCGCGACCGGGGGCGTGAACACGATGAAACCGGTGGTGGGAGCAAGCGGCAGCCGCAGCCCCGGATCCTGCGCCACGCGGTCGGCCCAGCGGCCTGCGCAGTTGATGACGATATCGGCTTCGTGAAGTGCGCCATCCTTGGTCCTCGCGCCACGCACCGCGCCATTTCGGATCTCGAGATCGGCAACCTTTGCTCTTTGTTCGAGCTTGGCCCCACGCTTGATCGCTTCGCGCATCATGACGGCGGCGTAGATCACCGGATCTACATATCCTTCCTGCGGGCAGAATGTGATGGGAGCATCGCCCAGCTTGCCGAGGTCGATGTCGGGCTCGAGCTCGCCGAGCTCTTTGCGGGTGATCCAATCGATCGCGTAATCCCAGGACTTCAACCGTTCGACATTCCGAGCCTGGCGCTCGCGATCCTCGGTCGTCTCGCCGCACCACTCGATGCTGCCGCACGGGTGGAACCATCGCCAGCCCTGGAACTCCTCGGCCAGCGCGACATGAGCCTTCATGCCTCGGACATTGAGATCGTGATACTCGCGTGGCTCCTTGCCGTGCGAATTCGTCCAGGCGAAACTCGTCGCCGAAGTGCCGCCACCAACCCGGTCAGCTTCCAGGATCGTGACGTCAGCGCCCGCTTCGGCCAACCGGTAGGCGACACCTGCTCCGATGACGCCGGCTCCGATCACGATTGCCTTCATCAACTCTCTCTCCGAGACGCTTGAATATTTTGCGGACCACGTCGCCCCGTTCCGTATTCCGGTCGCGCTCAGGCCAACATGCGGTCGAACGCCGCGAGGAAGCTCCGCAGATACCCGCCAAGTGAGGGACTGAGATAGCCGCCTTCCTGCACCAGCAAGGTTGGATAGCCGAGTGCACGCAGCCTGCGCCCCGCTTCGGCGAAGCCCGCCTCCGTGATCACGAAGGTTTTGCAGGGATCATTTTCTGCGGCATCGAAGCCTTGGGAGACGACAAGCGCGCCCGGTGCGAACTGGCGGATGCGAGCGATTGCAATGTCGAGCGCCCCGAGCCACGCCCGATCATCCGTCGCCCAGGGCAGGGGCAAGTTGAGATTCAAGCCCTTGCCCATGCCTTCGCCGATCTCGTCGGCATGGCCTGCGTAGTAAGGGGCTGACAGTCGAGGATCGACGTGGATCGAGGTCACGAGCACATCGGGCCGTGTCCAGAAGATGAACTGCGTCCCATTGCAATGATGCACATCGAAATCGATAACCGCGACCGTGCCGAAACGCTTCGCCAGTTCTTCGGCCGCAATGGCTGCATTATTGAGGAAGCAGACGCCGCTCATCAGATCCGGATAGGCGTGATGGCCCGGGGGACGGCACATCGCATAGACCGGTTTGTCAGGGGAGGTGACGCGCTCCGCCCCGTGAATCGCGACTTGCGCGCTCGCAAAAATCGCGGGCCAAGTCCCCTCGGTGATGGGGCATGACGTCGAGTTCGAATACCAGCCGAGCTCGCCCAAGAGTTCTGTCGGCTTGCGGAACATCCGGTGCGTCGGGTGCACATTGGGAATGGCCACGGGACCGTACTCGGGCTGCTCCTTCCATCGAGCGTAAACCGTTTTGAGGAACTCGACATAGGCGGGATCGTGCACCGCAACGATGGCCTCAGGACGGTTCAGCGGGGCCGTCGCGACCTCATGTCCGTCCTGGGTCACGATGTCGAGAAAGATGCTGTAGCGCTCGGCGCGATCCGGCTGGGCAATAAATTTGCCCGTGCGGAAAACCTCTTCGGGATCGTGGAGAGCTTGATCGGGGTGGTGAATGACCAACATTGTCGCGGGCCTATCGCTCCGGAAAGTGGAAGCGTGTCACTCGAGCGGCTTGCCGCGCGTCTCCGGTGTCAGGAAAACATGAGTGGCGACCGCGATGGCGCAGATGAGCATGATATAGAGCGCGACATAAAGCGGCCCTCCGGCTTGATGCAGCCAGGTCGTTACGACGGGGGCGGTGCCACCGAAAATCGCAGCGCTGACCGCATAGGGAATGCCGATGCCTGAGGCTCGTACTCGGGTGGGGAAGAGTTCCGCGAAGACGGTGCCGATCACGCCGTTGTTGAGGGCGATGAAAAGGGCG
>Ga0213876_10000553_pt1 | contig 27981 bp, 14 predicted proteins | sample BarmaccomBMRX_R9_FD_160113 | JGI IMG/M metagenome (GOLD analysis project Ga0213876, IMG submission 160113) | Root-associated microbial communities from Barbacenia macrantha in rupestrian grasslands, the National Park of Serra do Cipo, Brazil - RX_R9 | ecosystem: Host-associated > Plants > Roots... | reverse complement strand
CAGCCGGTTCTCGCCGTCGTACCTGAAGGCGATGACGAGCCGCTCGGTCGTGCCGTCTGATCTCGTGCGCGTGACCGCCTGCGTGGCGCGGTTGCCGTTGTCGTCGTAGGTGTACTCCGTCCTGCGGTTCTCGGGGTCGGTCTCGGAGAGGAGCCGCCCGTCGTTGTAGTACCTGTAGTTCGTGGTTCGGCCGTGCGCGGGGTCTTCCTTTGGGACGACCGTCACCGTCTCGACGCTGCTCGTCAGCGTCTTGTAGTGATAGAGGGTCTGGTTGCCCTCGCCGTCCACCGTCCTCTGTATCAGCCCGCTCTGCTCGTCGTACTCGCTCGTCGTCACGTGTTCGAGCGGGTCTGTTACGGACGTGACGCGGTGTAGCGCGTTGTAGGTGTACTTCGTGACGTTGCCGTATTGGTCGGTCGTCCGGAGGAGGTCGTCGGTCGCCGGGTCGTAGACGTTCGTGGTCGTGCCCTCGGCCGTCGTCTCCGTCAGCACGTTGTCGCGCTCGTCGTAGGTGCGGCGGGTCTCGCCGCCCTCGGCGTCCTTCGTGTAGACGACGTTGCCGTGCTCGTCGTACTCGTACGTGGTCGGGTGGCCGAGGCGGTCTGTGATGACCTCGCGGCGCGAGGCCGTGTCGTGCTCGTACTTTATCTCCTTGAGGTCTGCGTCGAGCTGGCGGACGAGGCGGCCGTCAACGTACTCGTTCGTGATGGGCTTGAAGACCGACGTGCCGTCGGCGCTGCGCACCTCCATGCCCGTCAAATAGTGGCCCGCGGCGTAGGCGAACGTGGTCGTGTTGCCCTCGGCGTCCTTGTAGGCCGAGAGGTCGCCGTTCGCGTCGTAGGTGTAGAAGCGCGAGCGGCCCGCGGGGTCACGCATCTCCTGTATGCGGCCCTGCGCGTCGCGTATGAAGGAGACCGACTCGCCCGAAGAGTGCGTGATGCCGTCGCTCGTGATGGTCAGACTCTCGCCCGAAGGTATCGTGACGGACTCGACGCCCGACTTCTGGCCGAGCACGAAGGAGGTGCCGTCTTCGACGGTCAGGCGGAAGCGCGACGGGTTGAGGTAGTAGCCCGAGGGGTCGTTGACGTCGACGATGTCCACGGGGCCGGGGACGCTCCCCGCGACTATCACCGAGCCGCCGTTTAAGGGCGTGAGCGTGCCGCGCGTGCCCGGCATCGGCGTGTAGACCATCTGCACGGTGTTGAAGGGCTGGAAGCGCTGGCACTTCTGCGCGGGTTCCGCTTTGAACTTGTAGACCTTGCCGTCGCCGAACGTGACAGTGATTATCTGCGGCTTCGTCGATTCGAGGCAGTAGGTGCGGAAGGCAGCGAAGCTCTGCGTCTCGAACCAGTGAGAGCCGACCGGCACCGTCTTCTGCACCCGCGCGCTCGCAATCGAAAGAGTCCAGCCCACGCCGAAGTCGCCTTGGCGCTTGTCGCGGCTGTCGTAAGTGCGCGTGACCTGAATCGGTATCCCGGCGACGGGCACGCTCAGGTCGTTGAAGGAGACCGTGAAGTTGCCGACCTTCATCTGCCGCGCGACGACGACCGAAACGCTCTCGGACGAAGTGCGGCCCGCCGTGTCTGTCGCGGAGAGACGCACGGCGTAACTTCCGTTCAGGAGCACGGTCGGGTCGAAGCGGCCGAGTAAACCATTCGTCACCGCGCCCGAGCCCGTTGCGAACGCGCGCCAGTTTTGCGGGGGCGCGGACTCGTCCTCGACGTACGCGTACTCTAGACGCCAAGCGCCGCCGCTCACAGAGCCGATAACTTCCGCCGGCGCCGTGACCTCCGCGCCGTCCGCGGGCGAGACAAGCTCGACGGTCGGCGCGTCGCCGGTCGGCGCGTCGTAGACCGTGACGCTAACGTCGTCCGTAGACGTCAGCTCCGAATCGCTCGCCGTCAGGCGCAGAACGTACGTGCCCGCGGCGTCGAAGGTCGCGTCGGTGCGCGCCGCGCGCGCGTTCGTGAAGCTGACCGGGCCGGGGCCGCTCGCGACGCTCCAGGCGACGCTGAGCGTGCTGCCCGCAGGCAGGCCGTCGTCCGTCGCGTTGCCGTAGAGCGTGACGGCGTCGGGGCGGCGCACCTCCTGGTCGGGGCCGGCCGTGACGTTCGGCGCGCTGTTCGTCCCTCGGGGCGAGACCGTGACGGTCAACTCGTCCGAGGCCGAAAGCTCCGAGTCGCTCGCCGTCAGACGCAGCACGTAGACGCCTTCCGCGGAGAAGGACGCGTCGGTCATCAACGCACTCGGCGCGGAGAAGCTGACCGAGCCGGGGCCGGACAGCTTGCTCCAGGTGTAAGTCAACGTCGAGCCCGAAGGCCGCCCGTCGTCAACCGCCTGACCCGTTAGGCTCGCGCGGCCCGGCAGCGATACGGATTGGTCGGGTCCCGCCTCGACGACGGGCGCCTGGTTGACGGGCGCGCGCTTGACCGTGACGACCATGTCGTCCTGCGAGCTCATGTCCGTGTCGCCGGCCGTGAGACGCAAGACGTAGACGCCGGCTTCGGCGAACGAGACGTCGGTCGAGGCGGAAGACGCGTCTGTGAAGGTCACAGCGCCCGGCCCCGCCACCTTGCTCCAACGTGCGGACACACTTCTCCCCCGCGGGAGCCCTTCGTCCGTTATCGAGCCCACGAGCGCCGTCGTCGTATTGGGCAGGGTGATTGTCTGATCCACTCCCGCGTTGACGGCGGGTGCGCGGTTCGCCTCCGTGACGTTGACGGTCACGTCGTCCGCGACCGTCGCGGCCGTGTCGTCGGCCGTGAGACGCAGCACGTAATCGCCGGGCGCTGCGAACGAGGCCGCGGTCGAGGCCGCGTGCTCGTCGGCGAAGAGGACAGTGCCGGGGCCGCTCACGACTGACCACCGGGCGGTAGTCGAATTCGTAGGCAGCCCGTCGTCCGTCACGGTGCCCGTGAGCTTCACGCCCGCGAAGGTCAGGGCGCGAACCGAGACCGCGTCGAAGTACGCGTCGGTGGTCGCGCCGGAGTTGCGCGAGGCGATGAGGCGCACGCGTATGAAGGCGGTGCCCGCGGGCGCAGCGAAAGCGCCCTCCACGGTCTGCCAGGCCTCGCTCGTCGTTATCTCGCCCGAGTCGGCGGTCGCCAGCACGTTCTCGTCCGACGCGTCGCGGAACTCGTAGACGACGCGCGCGGTGTCGGCGGGCGTTTCATTCGCCGCGCGCACGGCGACGTTCATCGCGAACTGCTGCGCGCCCGTCTTTATCGTGCCCGCGTAGGCCGACACGTCAACGTCCTGTTGAAGCTCGGCGTGCGCGTCGCCCGGCGCGTGCAGGTACGTCTTGCCCTCAAAGCTCTCGTAGAAGTTTGAAGTGCCCGCGGGCGACTGCGCCCAGCTCTCGCCTTCGGCCTTCGTCCAGCCGGGGATGACGCCGTTAACAATCTGCTCTTCGCCGCCTCCGTTTCGCACGAGGTTGAGGCCGGGCGTGGCGCTCTGGTCCTCGCCCGCGCTCGCCGTCGGAGGTTGGTTCTGCGGAGCGGCTTCGACCGTGACGATCACGTCGTCGCTCGCCGAAAGCTCCGAGTCGCTCGCCGTCAGACGCAGCACATAAGTTCCGTCCGTCGAGAAGCTCGCCGTCGTACTCAGGTTCGAGGCGTTGGCGAAGTTAACCGAGCCGGGGCCGGAGACGATAGACCACTGCGACGTGAGCGCGGCGGCTTCAGGCAGCCCGTCGTCGGACACACTTCCGCCCAGAGTCGCCGAAGCAGGCAGTCGCATCGTCTGGTCTGCGCCCGCGTTGACGGTGGGCGCTTGATTAGGAAGCGTGACCGTAACGGTCGTGGTCGTCGTACCCGTCGCGCCGTCAATGTCTCTGACCGTCAGACGCGCGACGTAAGTGCCGGTGGAGCTGTAAGTGTGCGTCGGCGTCGCGCCCGAGCCCGCAGAGCCGTCGCCGAAGTCCCAGACGTAATCGACTATCACGTCGCCGGGGTCAGTCGAGCCGCTTCCGTCGAGCTGTAGAGGCACGCCGACGGTCGCGTGGTATGGCCCGCCCGTCGCGGGCGTCGGCGGCCTGTTCGGTAGCACCTGCGGCAGGTTGCTGTTGACATTGTCGAACTTGACCGTGCCGGCCGCGTTCGTCCCGTTCGCGCCGGGGATGAGGCGGAAGATCAGGCTGTCGAGCGTGAACGTGTAGGGGCCGACAAGCGAATACTGCGTGACCCAATTCGCGTTGTCGTCGCTCGTTTGGAAGTTGACGCGGTCGTTCGCGACGAAGTGGATCAGACGCCAGTAGCGTGGGTGGCCGAAGATACGACCCAGCCGGATATTGTCGAGGTATAGGTCGATGCCGTCGGAGTTGTAGACCCATTGGAACCAGTGGCCCTCCGACGCCTGTATGCGCCAGAAGATGTAGCGCTGCGAGTTGTTGAAGTTGGGGTCGCCGTAATCGACGACCTCCATCTGGACGAAGGCCCCCTCGCCGGTCATGTCGATGGTCCCGACGCTCTGGAACTCCGGGAAAGCGGCGACGTTGGGCAGGGTCGCCTGGAGCTGCCCTCCGGCCTCTGTGATGCCGGGGCCGTAATACCATTTCGACGGGTCGTTGGTGTTGTCGTTGAAGTCGTCCGCGAGCGGGCCGGCCGCGGGCCGCACGCTCACAGTCAGTTCGTCGAATCCCGCGTAGGTCGGGTCGCCGGCCGAGAAGCGCAGGACGTAGACGCCCGGCGCGCCGAAACTCGCCGCGGTCGAGAGCGTTGCCGGGTTCGCGAACGTGACCGCGCCCGGCCCCGAGACCTTCGTCCACTGAAGCGTGAGCGGCTGCGTTTGCGAGACGCGGCCGTCCGTGACCGTGGCGTTGAGGCTCGCCGACTTCGTCAGGCGGATAGTCTGGTCGGACCCGACGCCCACGACGACGTACTGCCCCAGCGGGTTGGCCGTCACTGTCACGTCGCTATAGCTACTCAGTTGACCGTCGCTCGCCGAGAAGCGCAGGACGTAGACGCCCGGCGCGTCGAAGTTCGCCTCCGTCTGGGGCGTGTTCGGGCTGCTGATGTTGACGTTGCCGGGGCCGCTGATCTTGCGCCAGAGCGTTGTGACGGCCGAGCCGGCGGGCAGCCCGTCGTCGCTGACGAAGCCCGCGAGCGTCGTGGCGTGTGGGAGCGTGATGGCGCGGCCCTGACCCGCCGAGACGATAGGTGCGTCGTTGCCATCCGCGCCCGCGCTGGTGATGTGCTTGCCGCGGACGGCGAGGCTCAGGAAGTTGTTGAAGGGGTCGCGGTCGATGACGGACATGCCGCCGGTCGTCGTGAAGATGTTGTGCGAGAAGTTGCCGCTCACGTCCGAGTCGGTGAGCCCCATCGCCGCGCCGTCAGGCGTGACGCGGATGCCGGTCTCGGCCTCGTGGAACTCCTCGCTGCTGACGACGAAGGGGAGGAATTTGAAGCGGTCATGCGTCGTCCCCGTGTAGGTGCCCGGTGGGACGGGGCGCCCGCCCGACTCCGCGAAGGCGACGATACCCCCGCCGCTGTTGACGTAGTCGAGCAACTCCGCGGAGCGCGCGTTGAGGATGTCAAGCTCGTCCTGCCGCAGCCACCCGCCGAAGTCTGAGGCGACGATAATTACGTCGTAGTCCGAGAAGTTGACGGTGTGGAGATTCTTCGCGTTCTGCTGGCCCGAGCCGTAGTCGGCCACGTCGTAGACCGTGAAGCCGCATAGGCCCATCGCATTGCGCGGGTCGGCCTGGTCGCCGCCGGGGTTGCGCAGGTCGGTGACGAGCAGGAGGCGCGGGCGCGCCTTCTTGTAGGTAACGTACTCGACGGCGCGCTTGATGATGTTCTGCGCGCCGAGGGCTGGGTAGCCGCCCCCCTGCGAGTGGTCGTCGGCATCGTGGCCGGTGATGAAGACGCCTCCCGGCAGTCCCGCATACGTCTCAACGACCTTGACGAGCACGTCGTCCGTGCCCGTCAACTGCGTGTCGCCAGCCGACAGGCGCAGCACGTAATAGCCCGCCGAACTGAAGGTGGCAGTCGTAATGCCATTCGCCGGGTCGGCGAAGGTGACGTTGCCGGGGCCGGAGACCTTGCTCCACTCTAGCGCCACGGGCGCGCCGAGCGGCAGCCCCTCGTCGGAGGCCGAGCCGTTGAGCTTCGCCGACTCGGTGAGCAGAATCGTCTGGCTCGTCCCGGCTTCGACCACGGGCGCGTGGTTCGACGGGTTGACCGTGACCGTCACGTCGGTCGAGCGCGTGAACTCCGTGTCGCTCGCCATCAGGCGCAGCGTGTAGACGCCCGCGTCGCTGAAGGTGGCGGTCGTCGCCGGGCTCGAAGCGTCGGCGAAGGTGACGGAGCCGGGGCCTGCGTACTTGTCCCAGGCCGGCGAGGTCACGGCGAAGTCGTCGAGGTAGATGACCGGTTGGCCTTCCGACGTGTTGAAGCTGGTCTTGAAGTACTGATACTGCGTCGGCGAGCGCGGGAAGGAGGCCGAGACGCGCGGCTCCCAGTTGACGCCGTCGGGGCTCGTCTCCCACTTGTAGCTGTTGCCCTCCTGCCTGAAGCGGACCCAGAACGGCGAACCGTCGTAGGCGAAGGTGCCGTCGCCGCGGCTGAAGCCGTCGAGGTAGAAGTCGCCATAGCACTGGAGCGAGGTCGGCGCGATGTCCATCCAGACGGTGGCCGTCGAGACGTCGTCCCGGACGACGACACGCGTAAGCGGGTTGCGCGAGCCGACGTGGCCGCCGTACTTGAAGACGATGGTGTGGTCGCGCAGGTCGCGGTAGCCGACCGTGCGGATCACTACGCCGGAGTTGGTGACGGTCGAGGGCCGGAACTCAAGCCGCTGGTTCTGCTCGACAATCTGCGCGCCGTTGAAGGCGTCGAACACCTGCCACCTCGCCGTGTCGAGCGAGTTGTCGTTGAAGTCGTCGGCGAACCCGGTGGGCGCGGTGACGGCCCTCGCGCCGACGACGCTCCACTGCGAGGTGAGCCGCGCGCCGGCGGGCAGGCCGTCGTCCGTGACAGCGCCGGCGAGATTCGCCGAGTTCGTCGGCATCGTGATGATCTGCGCGTTGCCGGCGCTCACCGACGGTGGTTGGTTGGCGGCGACGACCGAGACGTTCAACTCGTCCTGGCCCGTGAGTTGTGTGTCGCCCGCCGACAGGCGCAGCACGTAAGTGCCCGGCGCGGAGAACAAGGCAGAGGTCTGCGCCGCGTGCGCGTCGGCGAAGTTGACCGGGCCGGGGCCGCTCACCTTCGTCCACGTAAGCGCGAGCGAGGCACCGCGCGGCAGGCCGTCGTCGGACACACTTCCGTTGAGGCCGGCGTCGGCCGGCAGGTAGATCGTCTGATCTGCGCCGGCGTTAACCTCGGGCGCGGCGTTGGCCGGCTCGACCGTGGCGCGCACCTCGCCGCTGATGGAATATTCGGAGTCGCCCGCCGTCAGCCGTAGCACGTACTCGCCGGGCTGGTCGAACGTCGCGGTGGTCGCGAGCGCGTTCGCTTCGCCGAAGGTGACCGCGCCGGGGCCGGAAGCCTTAGCCCAGACGTGTGTGAGCACCGAGCCCTCCGGTAGACCGTCGTCCGTGACCGCGCCGTTCAGGTTGTAGGCGAGGCCGACCGTAGCCGCGCCGTCGGCACCCGCGTTGACTACGGGAGGCAGGTTCGCGCGACCGACCGTTATCGTCACCCCATCCGCAGCGTTGAGTTCCGAATCGTTCGCCGTAAGGCTGAGCACGTACGTGCCCGGCTCCGTGAAGACGGCCGAGGTCGCGGCCGCAGCGGGGTTCGCGAACCTGACCTCGCCGGGGCCGCTCACCTTGCCCCAAGCGACTGCGAGCGCCGAGCCCGCCGGGTTGCCGTCGTCGCTCGCCGTGCCGTTGAGGTGGACGGCGGCTGCGCCCGCGGCGCGTAGCGAGAGATGGTCGAAGAGGCCGCCGCCCACCTGCGCGTTAGCCTTGACGCTCAAGAGCCTCACGCGAACGACGCGCGTGCCGGCGGGCGCGACCCTCGCATCGGACACTTCGGCCCAAGCGTTCACGGACGTGACGACTCCCGAGTCGAACGAAGACAGCACTGCGCCCAAAGCGTCGCGGTACTCCACGACCATGCGCGACCCGTCCGTGGGAAGGCCCGCGGGCGAGCGCACGTATCCCTTGATCTCGAAGCTTTGCGCGCCCGCGTCCACGAGCGGCGCGAAGCCGGACACGTCAACGTCCTGACGCAGCCCCGAGTCGAGCAGCGCATTGGGGTAGAAGTAGGTAGCGCCCTCTACGCCGAACGGCATGCCGAAGGTACCGGGCGACCCTTGCGCCCAAGTGAGCCCGTCGTCCGGAGTCCAGAAAGGAATCTTTCCGACGACGAGCGCCTCTTCGGCGCCCGCGTTGCGCAAGAGGTTCGCGCCGAGGTAGGCGGATGCGTCCGTCCCGGCGTTGACCGTCGGAGGCCGGTTGACAGGAATCACTGTGACGACGATGTCGTCGCTCGCCGCGAGCCGCGTGTCGTTCGCGGTGAGCCTGAGTGTGTAGACGCCCGGCGCGCTGAACGAAGCGGTCGTCGAAGGCCGCGACGCGTCGGCGAACGTCACGTCGCCGGGGCCGCTCAGCTTGCTCCAGGTGGACGTGAGCGTGCTGCCGTGCGGTAAGCCGTCGTCCGTGACCACGCCGTCGAGCGTCGCGCCCGTCGCGATGCTGACGGTCTTGTCCTGCCCGGCGTTCGCCGTCGGCGCTTGGTTCTGCGGGTAGACGGTGACGACAACGTCGTCGCTGACGTTGAACTCCGTATCGCTCGCAGTCAGACGAAGCGTATATGTGCCGGGCGCGCCGAACGAGACTGTAGTGGCGAGCGCACCGGCGTTTGCGAAGCTCACGGCGGCCGGGCCGGCAGCCTTGCCCCAAGAGTATGTGAGCGTCGAGCCGCGCGGGTATCCGTCGTCTGTCACGCTCGCGTTGAGTGAAGCGTTGTTGGGAAGCTCGATTGACTGATCCGCGCCCGCGTTGACTGAGGGCGCGGTGTTGCGCGGGTCAACCGTGACGGTCACGTCGTCTGAGGCGGAGAGCTGCGTGTCGCTCGCGGTCAAGCGAAGAACGTATGTGCCGCCCGCGGCAAAGGTCGCCGTCGTAGAAGCGGCGTGCGAGTTCGCAAAGGTGACCGCGCCGGGGCCGCTCAAGACAGACCAGGTGGACGTGAGCGTCGAGCCCGAAGGCAGTCCGTCGTCCGTCGCAGTTCCCGCGAGCGTCGCCGCGTTCGGCATTGCGATAGTCAAGTCAGGGCCGGCGTTGACCACGGGCGCGCGATTCTGCGCGTTGACCGTGACGGTCACGTCGCTCGTCGAAGTGAGCTGCGTGTCGGACGCGGTTAGGCGAAGCACGTACGTGCCCGCCGTCGTGAACGAAACAGTCGTCGCCGCCGCGTTCGCATTCGCGAATGTCACGGAGCCGGGGCCGCTCAACTTGCTCCAAGTAACCGTTAGGCTGCTCCCCGAAGGAAGGCCGTCGTCGCTCGCCGTGCCGTTGAGCGTCGCGTTGTTCGGAAGCGTTATCGTTTGATTCGAGTCGGCGCTTACCGTAGGCGCTTGGTTCGTAGGCGCGGCACACCCCATCCATTCGAGGCTCGCGCCGCTGTTGATCGAGAGGCGGTCGCTCTGGACAGACCCGCGCAGGCGGCCGTTGATGTAGACGGTTCCCGAAGGCGCGCGCACTACTCCGTAGAGCGTGCCGAGACTGTTGACCGTCACGTCGTAGCGCGAGACGTTCAACTCCATCCAGCGTGGGTTCTGGTCGTAGCCCATCACCGCACCGCTGCTGACGTTGACGCGGCTGCCGACGTTTAGCTGCACGGGGCCGACGAGGCGCAGCGCGGAGTTACTGTTGAGCGTGAGGGTGTCGAAGTTGTAGACGGCGGGCGTGGTCGCGCCCGCGACGCCGAAGACGAGGTACGAGCCGTCGTTCGCCGTGAAGTTGTTGTACGTGCCAGCGGGAACTGTGACCGCGCCGACGCCGGAGTTGAGCGTGAGGTCGCGCACCGTTGACCATGTGCCCGCGCTCTGCCCGGGCGAGTTGATAGTGACCGAGCGCGTGCCCGTCGAGGCGGGCGGAACGGGAACACTCGTCAACGTGACGGGGTTCGTGCGCCGCACGACGTGACGGACTTGCGCGCCGCTGTTGATCGTCACGCCGTAGCCGGTGGGCGTCGTCGTGCCCGTGCCGTCGACCGTCCCTTGATAGCCGGGCGTGCCGTTTATCTGAATCGAAGGCGTGCCGGGGACGAGCAGGTCTGAGGTGATGACGTTACCGCTGTTGAGGTTTACGTACTCGCCCGTCAGCATCTGCACGGAGCCTTCGATGCGACCGTTGACGCTGGGCGCGTGGCGGACTATTGCCGTGAGGTCGCCGCAATCGTTCGCGGCGCTGGTCGTCGTCTGTGCCGTTGCATTCAGAGTGTTCTGCGCGACGCCTTCCTTGCCGCGCGCGTGCGCCGCCGCGAGATTCGCGACAAAGGAGTACGCGTAACGCGACTGCGATCCCGAGCCGTACGCGGTCACGCCAAAAGGGGTCGGGGCCGCGAGCGTGTGAGCGCCGCCGCGCACGTCAACCGTGGCGACTGAGAAGCGGCCTTCGCCTATCGAGGCGTAAGCCGTCGGCGAGACGGGCGCGCCGTCGAGCGTTAACCCTGAGGCCGTGCCGCCCGCCGCGATGACGACGTTGAGACGTTGACGGTCGAAGCCTTCCGAGGGCGTCGCGAACGTGTAAGTCTTCGCGTAGCGCTCGGACGGCGTGATGAGAACCAACGGCGCGGCCTCGGCTTGGCCCGAAGAATCGAACTCCGCGTCGCTTTCGGCGACGAGGACGGGCTTGTCGGAAGTGACGAGCGAGTGCGCGCCTACGGCCTGCTCGTATGAGCGGCTGCGGTCTATCGTAGCGACATCCGCGCCGTCTACTCGGACGTGCGTCGCGTCGGCCGAAGCGACGACGCGCACACGTCCGCCAAACTCGCCCGAAGGCGACGCGACGAAGCTCTTGCCCCAGGCGTCGGTCGGGGGTAGTTGCGCGAACCAGCCGGCGCCGCGTCCCCCGCCCGGCCGGACGGATGCGTCTTCGTACCCGACGAACACAGCAACGGCCTTGTCGGATGAGACGACCGTGCCCGTCGGGTCGCCGCCCTCTTTCGAGTCTTCGGCGAGTTGGTAGACCGCCCCTCTGTCGAGCATGACGCTGTAAGACTCTCCGGCGCGGTGGCCGTCGGCAGGCACCGTGGGGTTTATCGTCACGGTCGTCGAGTCAGAGACGGCGAGCACGAAGAGTCGCGCGTGCCCTACGCCTTCGGACGCGACGCGGCCCACGGCGATGTACTCCGTGCCGAGCGCGTCCGAAGGAAGGCCCGCGTAAGCCGTTGCGCCCTCACCGCCGCGGCTCAACACGACCGCCGACACGGGGCTCGTCGCCGTGACGTGGAGTGCGACCCCCGCTTCACCCTTCGAGTCGTCCTCGACGGCGACGGGCACTTCGACTGAGACCGCGCGCCCCTGACTTATCTGGAACTTTTGCTCGAAGTCCGCACGCGCGTTTGAGACCGTGCCCTCCGCGTTCGAGTCGCCCGCGAGCAGCACGCTTACCGCGCCGCCTTGTCCGCGCGCGGGCGACATCAACCAGAAGTCAGTGCCGCTGCCGCCCGACGAGTCGTCCGTCATTTTCTTCGGAGTCGCGGGGGCGGTAGACGGCGGCCCCGCGAGAGCACCGCCCCGCGCGCGTGCGGCGGAGCCGCTCGACCGCCCGAGGCCTGCGCTCTTCGCGCCGACAGCGCCGGCGAGCGCGAGCGTCGGCGTGAGCATAGACCACGCGAGCGCGATCAGTGTCAGGTCGCGCACCGCGCGGGCCGAAGGTATGAGAGATAGAAAGACTGTTACGGGGCGGAAGGGGGACGGGACATTCTTCATGTGGGGCAATCGTCCTTAACGTGAGTTATGTGGCGGCCGCGTTCGGGGGAACGGCGCGGCACGAGGGTGAAACTTTATTTGTCTTCGTCGGGGCCGCGGCGTCGTGAACCCCTTCAACGAACGCGGTGCTTCGGGTAAGGCCAGCTTTTCATCAGCTGGTACTGACGCTTGCGTAACGAGGGCCGCTCGGCGTCGTGGCGTTTAGACTTTCAGGCCGGTAAGTGAGGCCAACGAAGTATGAATATTGATAGACCTCGGGGGAATAATCCGGGGAGAGAGTACGGGACGCGAGCAAATCGGCTCCACCAAGAGCGCACAATCTATTCAAATCAGCGCACGTTGTCAACAGGCTAAAGCGTCCTGCGTGAAATTGCTTCACCGGAATTAAACTTAGGGAAGACTGCAACAAATGCGGCGCGATAATTATGCGCCGGTTAGGGTGCCGCTGCCGCGTGCCTCTCTCCTGAACGACCTCTCGGCTATTAAGTCAGAGCGGGCAAGACTGAACCCATACGGCTTGTGCATTTTTTTAGAGTCCGCGTGATGGCTCTTAGTTCCCACGAGCCGCCGCTCTTTTATTGTCAGGTTTTACAGGTATACTTACGCGCGGATGAGTACCGCGACGCCCCAGAAGGCTTGACGGCTTTTTGACGGGTTTGGGGGAAATAGAGGATTCAGGGTAAATGGGGGAACGCGATTCGTCGCCTCTCCCAAAGAATAAAAGCGACCGTTAGAAAGGTCAGACAAGAGAGGCGCAGAGGTTGATTATGGCAGCAGATCATCGACCGTCATATATAGATTTATACGAGTCGGGCGAACTCGAAAAGAGGGTAGAATCCCTTGAAGAGATGTTACTTAGCTGCAACGTCTGCCCTCTGGACTGCGGCAATAATAGGATAGAGAATCAGCTCGCGCGCTGCTTCTCGGGGAGGCTGCCGATTGTCAGCTCCTACACGCCGCACTTCGGCGAGGAGCCGGCGCTGACGGGGACGAGGGGCGCCGGCAACATCTTCTTCGGCAACTGCAATCTGCGCTGCGTCTACTGCCAGAACTATCAAATCTCGCAGGCTTACAAGGAGCAGATTAAGAACGAGGTCACGCACGAGCGCCTGGCCGAGATGATGCTTGAGCTGCAGGGCCGCGGGTGCCACAACGTCAACTTCGTCAGCCCGACGCACTTCGCGCCGCAGTTGGCGCGCGCCGTCCTCGTCGGCGCCGGGCGGGGGTTGCGGCTGCCCGTCGTCTACAACACGAACGCGTACGACTCGGTAGGGGTGCTGCGCCTGCTCGAAGGCATCGTCGGCGTCTACCTGCCCGACCTCAAGTACTCGGACTCGGCAGAGGGCTACACCTTCTCGAAGGTGCCGCACTACGCGGAGCGCGCCCGCGCGGCGCTCAAGGAGATGTACAGGCAGACGGGCGACGAGCTGGTCTTTAAGGAGGACGGGACGCTCGCGCGCGGCCTGGTCGTCCGGCTGCTCGTGCTGCCGAACGACGTGGCCGGCGTCCGCGAGTCGCTCGAATGGATAAAAGATGAATTGAGCCCGCGCGTCGCCATCTCTCTCATGGCGCAGTACTACGCGACGAACAAGGCGGCGACGGACGAGCGCTACACGCTGCTCTCGCGCCGCATCTCGGAGGGCGAGTGGTGGCGCGCCGTCTCCCTGCTCGAAAGATTCGGGATGGAGGAGGGCTGGATGCAGGAGTACGACGGCGCCTCGCACTACTACCGCCCGGACTTCACGAACCCCGAGACGCCCTTCAAAGACATCCGCGACTTTCAGCCGTGAGGACTTGACCGATGAGCGACGTTGAGACGAAGTTGCAGCCGGAGGTTGCACTGGTCGGCGCGACCGCGCCCGACTTCACCCTGAAGGACGGCGACGGCAACGAATGGCGTCTGAGGGAACGGCGCGGGCGCACGGTCGTCCTGCTCTTCTACCCGGGCGACGAGACGCCCGTCTGCACACGACAGATGTGCTCGGTGCGCGACAACTGGGAGGAGTATCAGAAGACGGGCGCGGAGGTCGTCGGCGTCTCGACCGACTCGGTCGAGTCGCACAGGAAGTTCGCGGAGAACCACTCGCTCCCCCTGCGCCTGCTCTCCGACCCCGACCGCCGCGTCGCCGAGATGTACAACGCGAAGTCCTGGCTGCCGGGGCGCGCCGCGCGCGCGGTCGTCGTCATCGACGCCGACGGCGTCGTGCGCCACAACAAGGCGCAGGCCCTCTCGCTCTTCCGACCCAAAGACGACGAGGTGCTCGCCGCCATCCGCGAGGCGCAGCGAAAGGCAGCGTCGGGAGACTGAACAGTGGGCAGTAGGCAGACGGCAGTAGGCAGTTCAGACAAAGCCTCTTCGACTGCCTACTGCCCACTCTCCTTCCCGTGCTATGCTTCCCGCACAACTTCCAAAAGTGAGACGGTAAGGAGAACGGTCAATGGCGGAACAGGTCAAGTGCGTGCGTTGCGGCGAGAAGCGCGAGGGGTTGGGTTACGCGCCCTTCCCGAACGAGATCGGGCAGCGCATCGGCGCGGAGGTCTGCGCGGTCTGCTGGAAGGAGTGGCTCCAGCGCCAGAACATGATCATCAACCACTACGGCCTCGACTTCATGAAAGAGGACGCGCAGAACTTCCTCTTCGACAACATGAAGGCCTTCTTCTTCGGCGGCGGCCTCCCCACCGCCGAGATCGACACCTCGAAGGAGGGGACGGTCAAGTGGTAAGAGGGGTGCTGGGTGCTGGGTGCTGGTTTAGAACTGGTCTTTAACCCAGCACCTAAAACCCAGCACCCAGCACCCCTCTCCCGGCAGTACGGAAAGGCACATTCCCCTTGTCTTGCCCCCGCCCGCGGCGTTAGAATCGCGCCGGTTTTCAAAACCCCCATAATTTGCCCGAAGCTTTCAAGGGGCCGCCCGCACGCTCGGCCCGGCCCCTGCGGGCGCTTGTTCGGGCGCGGTTCAACTTTGAGGGGAAGGTTCCCCGGGAGAAAGTATGAGGAGCAAAACGATCCTGACGATTCTGGGCGGGGCGGCGCTCTGCCTTGCGGCGGCCGCCTGCGGCTCCGACAGCAACACGAACGTCACAGTCAACGCCAACGCCAACCGCGCGGCCAACGCGAACGCCGCCACGGCCACGCCGACGGCGACGCCGGCCGCGAGCGCCTACAACCGCAACTACAACTCGAAGGAAGATTACGGCAAGGAATCCAGCAACTACCGCGCCGAGGCGAAGAACAAGGGCGAGTCGGTCGGCGAGAGCATCGAGGACGGCTGGATTCACATCAAGGTGCGCGCCGCCCTCGCGGCCGTCAACGACCTGCGCGACTCGACCATCAACGTGGACGTGGACAAGAACGTCGTCACGCTCCGCGGCTCGGTCGCCAACGCCGCCTCGAAGAAGGCCGCCGAAGACGCCGCCAAGAAGGTCGACGGCGTCAAGAGCGTCACCGACAAGCTCGAAATCAAGGCCGACAGCTCTTCGAACGCCAACACCAAGAGCGCGAACGCGAACGCCAACGCCAACAAGAAGTAGGCAGTAGGCAGTAGGCAGTAGGCAGTAGGCAGCCGCTCCGCGTGGCGGAAGCCGAGGGGTTCTAGTCTCAGACTTCGAACGCCGGGTTTCTAACTGCCTACTGCCATCTGCCTGCTGCCTACTTCGTTCTGAAACTTTTCCCGCGCTGCCCCCGTAGCAGCACACGCGCACCCGCACCCGAAGGTTGTCTTCAGTCCGCCCGAGGGGCGCGGCGCGCACTTTCCAAGTCTTAACCGTCAAAATTCGGCGACCGTTCGGACGCGCCCGGCGCGAACCCTTCCTCCGAGGATGGGCGCGCGGGCCGTCTACGTTTCTCTCGGCAGGAAACCACCTTATGCGACACTCCCAGACCAGAACTCTCGCGGCACTCGCGGCCGCGCTCCTCTCGGCCGCCGCGTGGGGCTTGCTGCCCGCGTCGGCGCAGCGCGCGTCGCGGGGCGTGGACGTTTACGCCATCACGAACGCGCGCGTCGTCACCGTCAACGGCGCGACCATCGAGCGCGGCACGGTCGTCATCCGCGACGGCCTCATCGCGGCCGTCGGCGCCAGCGTCGCGGCCCCGCCCGACGCGCGCACCATCGACGGCACGGGGCTGACGGTCTACCCGGGCCTCTTCGACGCCAGCACCTCGCTCGCCATCCCGCGCCCGTCGCCAACGCCCGGCGCGGCCCCCGCCGGCGGTGGGGGCGGCGGGTTCGCCGGACTCTTCGGACAGACCGCGCCCTCGGCCGTCTCGCCGAACTCGACGCAGTTGCCCGGCCTGCAGCCCGAGATACAAGCCTCCGACATCATCCGCCCGGGCGGCCCGGAGATCGAAGCCGCGCGCAACGCGGGCATCGCCGCCGCGCAGACCGCGCCGCGCGGCAACGTCTTCCTCGGCCAGTCGGCCGTCATCAACCTCGCCGGCGACACGCCGCAGCAGATGATCGTCCGCACGCCCGTCGCGCTCTACGTCGGACTGAACCCCATCGGGCAGGGGCAGTACCCGGGCTCCCTGATGGGCGTCTTCTCCTCCGTCCGGCAGATGCTCCTCGACGCGCGCCGCTTCCGCGAGGCGAACGAAATCTACGAGCGCAACCCGAAGGGTTTGCGGCGGCCCGAGCAGGACAAGTCTCTGGCCGCGCTCCTGCCCGTGCTCGACCGCAAGATGCCGGTCGTGATGCAGGCCGACCGCGTGCGCGAGATCGAGCGCGCCCTCGACCTGGCGCAGGAGTTCAACTTCAACCTCGTCATCAACGGAGGGCTCGAGGCCGACCGCCTGGCCGCGCGCCTGAAGGCCGCGAACGTGCCTGTCCTGCTCTCCCTGAACTTCCCGCGCCGCACGGCCTCCGCCTCGCCCGAGGCCGACCCCGAGCCCTTGCGCACCCTGCGCGAGCGCGTCGAGGCGCCGAAGACCGCGGGCCGCCTGGCCGCCGCGGGCGTGCGCTTCGCCTTCCAGTCGGGCGGCATGACGACGATGTCGGACTACCTCGCCAACGCCGCGCGCGCGGTCGAGGCGGGGCTGGCGCGCGACGAGGCCGTGAAGGCTTTGACGCTCAGGCCGGCGGAGATTCTCGGCGTCTCGAGCCAGCTCGGCTCCATCGAGGTCGGCAAGATCGCGAACCTGACCGTGACGCGCGGCGACCTCTTCGATAAGAACCGCAGGGTCACGCACCTCTTCATCGACGGCCGGCAGGTCGAGCTGCGCCCCGCCATCACGGCCGCGGGCGGCGCGAGCGCCTCGGGCACCTGGACGCTCAACGTCAACCTCGGCAGCTCGGCCAACGAGCGGCAGGAGTTGTCTGCGACGCTCACGCTGCAACAGCAGGGCGAGCGCCTGAGCGGCTCGCTGCAAGGCCAGCTCGGCTCGGGCAGCATCGCGAGCGGAACCGTCGCGGGCTCGGACGTCAACTTCACCGTGCCCATCACACTGCCCGCGCCCGCGAGCCAGACGACCGACGCCATCTTCACCGGCACCATCTCGGGGGGCGAGATGCGCGGCACGGTGCAGGTCGTCGGCCGCGGCCCCGGCACGTTCACGGCCACGCGCACGGGGGGCGGCCCGCCCGCCGGGGGCGGCGGCGTGGCACCCTCAGCCACGCCGACCCCGCAGCCTTCGACGCCACCCGGCACGCGGCCACAACCGACGCCCGGCGGACGCCCCAGCGAAGGTGAGCCGCGTCCGCGCGCCACGCCGACGCCGGGCACGACGCCGCCCGCGGACGGGAATTAGGTGACGGCCTCGAACTGACTTCGGAGAAGAGTATGAAGAGACTTTTGACACTCGCAATCATGTTCGCGGCCGCCTGCGCGGCCGCGACGGCTCAGCAGCGCGGCGGCCAGTCGCCTGCGGTACAGGACACCCTGATCCGCAACGCGACCGTGCTGACCGTCTCGCACGGCACACTCGAACGCACCGACCTGCTTTTGCGCGGCGGGAAGATCGCGGCCGTCGGGCAGAACCTGAAGGCGCCCGACGGCGCGCGCGTCATCGACGGGACGGGCAAGTACGTCCTGCCCGGCATCATCGACGCGCACTCGCACTCGATGATGGACGGCTCGGTCAACGAGTGCACGCGCTCGGTCACCTCGATGGTCACCACGCGCGACATCCTCAACCCGACGGCCGTCAACATCTACCGCGAGCTGGCCGGCGGCACCACGGCCGCGCTGCTGCTGCACGGCTCCTGCAACTCCATCGGGGGCCTCTCCACGACGGTCAAGTTCAAGTGGGGCCACCCGGCGGCGGACTTCCCCGTGCTGGGCGCGCCGCCCGGCATCAAGTTCGCGCTCGGCGAGAACCCGAAGCGCTCGAACTTCAACATCCCCGGCCTCCAGCCGCGCTACCCCGCGACGCGCATGGGCGTCGAGGAGACCATCCGCGACGCCTTCACGCGCGCGCGCGACTACAAGAAGGACTGGGACGACTACCGCGCCGCCACCTCGCGCGGCGAGAAGAACCTCATCCCGCCGCGCAGGGATTTAGAGCTTGACCCTCTGGTCGAGATTCTCGAAGGCAAGCGCTACGTGCACTCGCACTGCTACCGCGCCGACGAGATTCTGATGCTCATCAACATCGCCGACGAGTTCGGCTTCAAGGTGCGGACGTTCCAGCACGTGCTCGAAGGCTACAAGGTCGCGGCCGAGATCGCGCGCCACGGCGCGGGCGCCTCGACCTTCACCGACTTCTGGGGCTACAAGATGGAGGCCTACGACGCCATCGCCTACAACGCCGCCGTCCTCGTGCGCCACGGCATCGTCACCTCCGTCAACTCCGACTCGGACGAGCGCGCGCGCCGCCTGAACATCGAGGCCGCGAAGACGATGCGCTACGGCGGGCTGACCGAAGAGGAGGCTTTGAAACTCGTCACATTGAACCCGGCCATCCAGCTCGGCATAGACAAGCGCACGGGCTCCATCGACGTGGGCAAGGACGCCGACGTGGTCGTCTGGAGCGCGCACCCCTTCTCCGTCTACGCGCACCCCGAGCAGACCTTCGTGGACGGCGAGCTGTTGTTCGACAGGCAGGCCGACATCGCGCGCCGCCCGCAGCTCGAGGCCGAGCGCAAGGCCCTCGAAGCGGCCGACGCGAACCGCGCGCCCGCCTCGGGCGGCACGCCGCCGCGCACGCCGCCTTCGGTGCGCCGCGCCTACACCGACGACGACGACGTGCAGGACGTGCAGGAGGACAACCAGCGATGAAGACCTTGCGACTCTCATCCTTAACCCGCGCGCTGGTGGCCTTCGTCGTCTGCGCGCTTCCGCTTTCGGCCCGCGCGCAGGACACGGATCGCGCGGACTCTTCGATGACGAACACGCCGCCGCCGACCTACGTCATCCGCGGCGCGCACGTCGTCACCGTCTCCGGCGCGGACATTGATAACGCGACGGTCGTCATCTCCGGCGGGCGCATCAGCGCCGTCGGCACGAACGTCAACGCCCCCGCGGGCGCGCAAGTTATCGACGCCTCCGGCCTCTGGGTCTACCCCGGCATGATCGACGTCGGGACGAACATGGGACTCGCCGAGGTGCCGAGCGTCGGCGCCACGATGGACACGCAGGAGCTGGGCGACATGAACCCGAACGTCGCCGCCGTCTGGGCCATCAACCCTTCCAGCTCGCACATCGCCGTCACGCGCGTCGAGGGCGTGACCTCCGTCCTCTCGATGCCCTCGGGCGGGACGATCTCGGGCCAGGCGGCCTTCATCAACCTCGCCGGCTCGTCCCCGCGCGAGATGGCCGTCGTGCCCGACGCCGCGCTCGTCGTCAACTTCCCGGCCCTCGGCGGGGGCGGGGGCTTCGCGGCCTTCCAGCTCGCGCAGCAGGGCATCACGCAGGACGCGCTCACGACGCGCGACCGCCGCGTGGACGAGCTGCGCCGCATGTTCCGCGACGCCGAAGCTTACGGCCGCGCGCAGGACGCCTACGCCAAAGACCCGAAGTCGGTGCCGCGCCCCTCGACCGACCTGAAGCTCGCGGCGCTCGTGCCCTACGCGCGCGGTGAGCGGCCCGTCGTCTTCCGCGCCGAGCGCGAGCGCGACATCCGCGGCGTCGTCCGCTTCGCCGAAGACTTGAAGCTCAAGCCCGTCATCATCGGCGGCAGCGAAGCGGGGAAGGCCGCGCAGTTCCTCAAAGAGCACAACGTCCCCGTCATCCTCGACAGCGTTCTAAACCTGCCGCTGCGCGAGGACGACGCCTACGACTCGCTCTTCGAGAACGCTTCGAAGCTGCAGGCCGCGGGCGTCCGGTTCTGCATCTCGACGGGCGACTCGGGCGCGCACGTCCGCGACCTGCCCTTCAACGCCGGCATGGCCGCGGCCTACGGCCTGCCGAAGACCGAGGCGCTCAAGTCCGTCACGCTCTACCCGGCGCAGATCCTCGGCGTCGCCGACCGCGTCGGCTCCGTCGAGCAGGGCAAACTCGCCAACCTCGTCGTCACCGACGGCGACATCCTGGAGCCGCGCACGCACATCCGCCACCTCTTCATCAACGGCCGCCAGATACCCCTGACGAGCCGCCACACGATGCTCTACGACCAGTTCAAGGATAGGCAGTAGGCAGTAGGCAGTAGGCAGTAGGAAAAGACCGGGCGGTGCGACTCAGCAATAGAGCTGACGCACCGCCCGATGTTTTCTACTGCCTACTGTTTTTTCTGAACGGTGACGCGGACTGGGGTCGAAGGGTCTGAGCTGACGCCGTGGCGGTTGGTGACGACGGCCGTCAGGTCGTAGGTGCCGGGCGTGGCGTCTTCCCAGAGGAAGCGGGCTCGCTCCGAGAAGTCCAGCTGCTCCGTGCCGATGAGCTTGCCGTTGGCGTAGAAGTCTACGCGGGTGTCGCTCCGCTCCTCGAAGCCTTCGAGGCCGATGCTCACGACGTTCTCGGTGTTGATGAGCACGCTCTGCGTGAATCCCGGCCCGCGGTCGTTCACTTCGACCTTGAGGCGGACGGGCGAGACGGCGCTGACGCGCAACTGCGTCGGGCGCGAGACGGTCTGCAATCCGTCCTCGTCCGTGGCGACGACGGTCAGAACGTAGGCGGTCGGTTCGAGACTCTTGAAGGAGGCCGTGTAGCGCGTCGCGCCGGTCGCGCGGTCGACGCCCGCGGCGCGCCCCTCTTCCTCCGACAGGCTGCCCACGCCCATGCGGGCGCCGTTCAGGGAGAAGACGACCTTCTTGACCCTCGTCCCGCCCACCATCGCCGCCGCCTCGAGGCCCACCGGCTCGACCTCGACATCCGTCTGCGGCCAGCCCTGAACCACCCGCTCGCCCTTCACCTTCCACTTCGTCTTGAAGACCGCCCCGTCCTGCGGACTCTCGACGCGGACGGTGAGGGGGCCGTTGACGACGACGCGCCGCCAGACGTAGTCCGAGCGGCCGCCGTTGTCAGTGACGAGGGCGGTGACCATGTGCGTGCCCGGCGCGGCGCCGGCCCAGTCGAGTTTGTACTCGTCCTTCCCCGAGGCGATGGCGTCGCCGATGACCTTCTCGTCGTCGTAGAACGTGACCTTGTCGATGCCGCCTTCGGGGTCGTGCGCGCGCGCCGTGAGCTGGATCGTGGCCGGCGCGGCGAAGAGGTCTCCCTCGTCCGGCGAGACTATCTCGACCGAGGGCGCGCGGTTAGGGTCTGGGTAGACGAGGATGTGCGAGTCGGCGTGGTTGTCCTCGAAGTTCTTGTCGTCTTCGGTGGAGCTGTAGGCCGTGGCGTCGAAGAAGAAGGGCTGCCCCTCTTCGGGGTAGGGCGCGCGCGGGTTCTCGCGCGGGTTGAGCACGAACCGGAAGACCGCGGTCTGCCCCTTCTCCAGCAGGTCGAGCTTGCATGCGTAGTTGCTGCCGTCCTGCTTGCAGCGCCCGTGGCCGCGCTCGGGGCCTTCGGCCGAGACGAACTGGTCGCTCGAAAAGCCGGCGCCGTGCAGTTTGACGTTCCGCGCGTCGTCGGGGCCGCGGTTGGTTATCCTCACCTCGTAGTGCGCGTCGGTGTTCCCGTTGATGCGCTGGCTCGGCGTGACGATCTCGACCGAGAGTTCGGCCACGCCCGTGCTCGGCGCGGGCGGGTCGACGAGGCGCGCGACGGCGAACGGGCCGAGGCGCTCGACCCGCACCGCGATGGTGCGCGTGTTGAAGTCGTACTTGACGGCGCCCTCGCCCGCGTAGAGGCAGTCCGCCCAGAAAGCCTTCTCGTCCACCTTGTCCCACTCGGCGTGGAGGACGCGCAGGCTCTCGAAGACGGCGCGGTCTTTGACCGAAGGGAAGGCGAACTCGACGAGGTGCGTGCCGGCTGCGACGACTTCGGAGTCGATCTTGTACCCGCCCTTGCCGAAGAGCTCGTAGCCTTTCGGGAGCGGCGCGACCGTCGTCGGGTCGAGGTCTTCGAAGCTCGACTTGCCGTCCTTGAAGACCTGGGCGAAGGTGACGCGGAAGGGGCCGTCCTCGGTAGGCGGGCGCTGCGGCGGCGGGGGCTGCGTGGCCGTCGGGCCGCGCTGCCGCGCCGCCGCAGGAGCGGAGGCCGCGAGCAGGAGGAGCGAGGCGGCGGCCAACGCGAGCAGGCCGCGCGCGCGAAGGCGTCTGTTCGGTTCGGATCGAGAGGTCAAGGGCTGTGTCCTCCGGCGAGTCGGACTTCAAGGACGCGTGCGCCAGCTTAGCACGCCTTGGGACAGTCCCGGCAAGGTTTTCGGCGGGGCGGGAATAACCGTCTTACCGCCGATTCGCAAGCGAATCGCAACCAAAGGGGGCGGCCTTCCGCATATCGTCTCACCGAACAATTAAAGTCACTGCCCCGACAACCCGACACGTGTACGTCAAGCGCCTCGCCGTTAGGACTCCGCGCCGTTGTCTCAAGGTCGCAGTGAAATCAGATTCCGTTTCTTGTGAAGGGGGAGGGTTAGATCATGAAGACTTCCAGAACACTACGCACCTTCGTAGGGACTTGCGCGCTGGCGCTCGCCGTCGCGCCCGCCGCGCTCGCGCAGGACACGCAGGGCGGCGGCAGCAGCACGCGCACGTCCACGGTCGCCTCGGGTCAGAAGACGAAACTGCGCGGCGCGGTCGTCAGCAGCACCGACAACTCCTTCGTCGTGCAGGACGACGCGAGCGGCGCGCAGACGACCGTCCTCGTCAACGACCGCACGAGCATCAAGACGAAGGGCGGCTTCCTCGGCGGCGGCACGAAGTACGCGGCGTCGAACATCACGCGCGGCCTCCACGTCGAGATCGAGGGACGCGGCGACGGCACCAACCTCGTCGCCGAAAAGGTGCGCTTCACGGACACAGACCTGCGCACGGCGCGCACGCTCGAAGCCAACATCGTCCCCGTCGAGGGCCGGATCGGGACGGCCGAGAACCGCATCGGCGAGACCGAGCAGAACGCGCAGCGGATGTCGGGCCAGTTGGATGAACTCGCGGCCGTCTCGAACGCCGCGGCCGGCGGCGCCGTCGCCGCGCAGGAGACCGCCGACAAGGCCGTCCAGGGCGTCCAGGTCGCCAACGAGCGCATCAGCAACATCGACGACTACACGCCCGAGCAGTCCATCAAGGTCAACTTCAAACTCCGCAGCGCCGTGCTGACGCCCGAGGCCAAGGCTTCGCTCGACCAGGTCGCCGAGTACGCGAAGAACGCGAAGGGCTACCTGATTGAAGTGACCGGCTTCGCCTACGAGTCGCGCGACAAGAACGTCAACCGCCAACTCAGCGAGCAGCGCGCCGAGTCGGTCGTCCGCTACCTCGTCGAGAACCACAACGTGCCGCTGCGCCGCATCCTGACGCCGTTCGGCTACGGCGCGATGAACGCGCTCAACGACAACAAGACGCGCGACGAGCGGGCCGAGAACCGCCGCGCCGAAGTCCGCGTCCTCGTCAACCGCGGCCTCAACGGCGCGCCCGCCGACGGCACCAAGATCAGCGCCGCCACGAGTCCGGAGTAGTAGGCAGTAGGCAGTTAAGAACACGAAGTGCGTTGAAAGAATCGAGGGAGGCGAGTTGCAAAGCTCGCCTCCCTCGATTCTTTTTACTACTTTACCTATTTGCTAACTGCCTACTGCCATCTGCCTACTGCCTACTCTCCCCCGCCCACCTTCGCGCCTTCTTCTCGTCGTCCTCGATCTTCTTCTTGAGGTACTTGGCGAGTTTCTCGGCGGTGCTGCGGTGGCCGCGCAGCGCGTCGCGGCGGTCGGAGGAGTCCGCGTAGGCGACGACGCCGGTGCGGAGGTTGGTGACGGTGATGCTCGCGCTCGCCGCGTCCCGCCCGCTGCCGAAGATGGTCTTGGCCCAGCCGGTCTTCCTCTTCTCCGACGCGCCTTCGATGATGAAGTCGGCCTCCTCACGCGTGGTCACGATGAGCAGCGGCACCCCCTTCTTCCGCATCGCCGCGGCGAGGTAGCTCTCGAACTCCTTCTTGTCGCCGTCGCCATCCTCCGAGAAGCGGCCGATGTAGACCTTGCTGTTGCGCGGGATGAACTCGGCCTCGAACTTTTCGGCGGCGCTGACGGTTTTGACGGGGGCGGAACTCTTCGGCCCCGGCGTCGCGGCGGCGGTCTGGCCTTCGGTCTGCGCCAGTGCAGCCGTCGAACAGACGAAGAGAACGAGGAGGGACAGGGCGAATTTCATGAACATGCTTTCCTTTCGGCTCTCTGTTGAGTTGAGGTCTAGGCCGACCCCGACCACACCCTTTATGCCCGAGGCGCGGCCCCGAGTCGCGCCCCCGTGTGTCAGTTCTTCAACCTCCACAGCCTAGCCCGGCACGACCAGTTTCGAAGGCGGCAGCATCGCGGGCAGGCCCTTGTGCTGCCAGCAGCGGCCGGGGCCGCGCACGCGCCGCTGGCAGGGCGTCCCCTTCTTCGTCCGCGCGCCGCAGATGTAGACCACCTCCTCCGGGTCTGTCGGCCGCTCGTTGGCCGTCCCGTCCGGGCCGTATGCGGGCTGCGGCTTCGGCGTGGCCGGCGCGGTTTGAATCGGCGCGGGCGTCTGCGCGCCGCGCTCGACGACGAGCGGCGGGGGCTGCGGCCTCAGCAGACGGCCGAGCAGAAAGCCCGGCAGGAAGAGCGCGGCCGAAAGCAGCAGCGAACTCTTCAACCTTCCGCGTCTCAACCTAAGCCCGCACGCGGCGCAGAAGCGGCGGCTCGTCCAGACGCGCCAGCGCGGGCGCAGGACGCGCTCGCCGCACTCGCAGCAGAAGTTCGGCTTGTACAAGGTTTCGTCTCCCCGGACGCTTGAGGACGCCTCGTCGGCGGCGCCGTTTTTTGGAGACACTCTGCGGGACTTGGCGGCGAACCCGTGAGTCTTCGGTTACCCCTTGATTGACGGCGCGGATTATACGCCGACGCCTTTCGGCCTCCAAACAACTTCCGTCCTTTCGTTTCACGCGCAAACGTGCGTTGCACGTGTGGCACGAATCTGGTATATTGACGTGTGCCTTTGCACGGTGCGCGCGATGAGTCTGAAACTCTACTGCAACCGCTACGGACACTTTAAGGACGCGCTCGTCTGCTCGGTGAACTGCGCCTTCCGCACGCGCTGTAACGACTTCGCGCTCTTCTACGACGGGCACCGCGCGGAGGTGGACGCGCTCGTCGCGGACTACTACGACGCGCGCCGCGGGCAGGGCGGGGACGCCTCACGCGCGGGCGTCGATTCAACACTCACGCACATCCAACCGGTCGCGAGGCCGGAGGAGATGCGCAAGCTGATACGCCTGGAGGTTTTAAGAGAGATGGCCGAATCCTTTTACATCTGGATCGACAAGGAAGACCGCGCCGAGCTTTTGGAGACGGCCGACGTGATACGCCGCGCCGAGCGCGGCCAGAAGGCGAAGGGCATCTACCGCGTCTCGCAGGAGATGGAGCTGCGCTACCAACTCGTCCCGCGCAAGCGCATCGAGAAGGCCAAGCGCGTCGCCGAGGTCGCGGCCGAGCGCGCCGAAGCCCGCCGCACCAAGCGCACGCCCGCGGCCCCCGCGCCCGTCCCCTTCCCGGCCCCCGTCGCCGAAGACTTCGACCGCGACGCCGCGCCCGCCCCGCGACGCGCCCGCGGCCGCGCCGGGAGGTAAATGGGGGTGCTGGGTACTGGGTTCTAGGTGTTGGGTTAGAAGCCGGTTCTTCCCAGCACCTAGCACCCAGCACCCAACACCCTCCGTGGCAACTTCCCGCGCCGAACACGCACCCAAGCCACTGCCGCGCTTGCGCAACAATGGAGTGACTGCGCATACTATCCGCGCACCGAGCGTGTTCGAGCGATGACCTTTTTCAACACTTTCCGGGACAAATCAATTCGTATCGCCTGCGCCCTCGTCGCGCTCGTCTGCCTCTCGGCCGTGGCGCGCGCGCAGAACGATGACGAGGACGTGATCCCCATCAACTCGAACCTCGTCATCCTCAACGTCGGCGTCGCCGACCAGAAGGGTCGCGCGCTCACCAACCTCTCGCAGTCCGACTTCAACGTCTTCGAGGACGGCGTCAAGCAGTCGGTCGTCAGCTTCGAGCCCTCGACCGCGCCCTTCAGCCTCGTGATGCTGCTCGACATGTCGGGCTCGACACGCAACTTCCGGCCGACGCTCAAGCAGTCGGCGATACGCTTCCTCGACGCGCTCAGCCCGGAAGACCGCGTCGAGGTCGTCATCTTCAGCAACCAGGTTAAGACGCTCCAGGGCTTCACCTCCGACCGCCGCAAGGTCGCCTTCGCCATCGACCAGGCCGACGGCCGCGGCGACACGAGCCTCTACAAGGCGCTCCGACGCGCGCTCGCGGATTTGTCCAAGGAGGGCAAGCGGCGCAAGGCCATCGTCGTCCTGACCGACGGGCTCGACACGGACGAGCGCAAGCTCGACGGCGCGGCGACCGCCGAGGCCAAGACCGGCGACGAGGCCGTCGCCACCGTCAAGCCCGACCAGAGCGCGGCGCTCCGTTCGGTGCTCGATTCGGCAGACCGCCTCGGCGTGACCATCTACCCGCTCGCGCTCCCCTCGGCCGACCCGAAAGACCTGCTCCCGCTCACGCCGCAGCAGGCGGCCATCTACTCGGCCGCGCGCACGCGCATGCAGACGCTCGCCGACCGCACGGGCGGCCGCATCCACGAGATACGCAGGCTCGAAGACATGGGCCGCCTCTACGCCGAGGTCGCCGCCGAGATGCGCACCCTCTACAGCCTCGCCTACCAGTCTTCCAACGCCCGCCCGCGCGACGGCAAGTGGCGCGCCATCACCGTCGAAGTCGCACGCCCCGACGCCATCGCACGCACCCGACCCGGCTACTACGCCCGCTGAAGACGACCGACCTTACGGTCGAAGTTTACGCTCCGCGACCTCGCTTGACACTCCCCTGCCCCGTCCGTATATTCGTTACTTCTCTTCAAAGAGAAAACGCACCCGTAGCTCAGTTGGATAGAGCGTCTGACTACGAATCAGAAGGCCGGAAGTTCGAGTCTTCCCGGGTGCATCAACTGAATCAACCAGTTACGGCCGTTGACTACGAACGGCCGTAACTGTTTCAGCCCGCCGCCACGGGAGAAGGTTAAGCCCGTGGCCGAACAAGACCCAACGCATAAAAACTGCTCCGGCTGTCACCTCGTCAAGCCCGTCGAAGAGTTCAACTTTAAATACCGCGCGAAGGGCATCCGTCACTTGTATTGTCGTGAATGCGGCAAGAGGCAGACGAGAAGTCATTACAAGCGTAACAAGCGTTCCTACCTCAAGCGTAATCTTCGGGCTTATGCCGAGCGACGGCAATTGGTGCTCGAAGCGAAGTCGCGGCCTTGTGCGGATTGTGGCATTCAGTATCCCTACTACGTCATGGACTTTGACCACAAGGACGGCAGGCTCAAAGAGTTCGCACTGAACACGGTTCACCGTGTCACCAAGCGGGCGATTCTGCGCGAGATCGCAAAGTGCGACGTGGTCTGCGCTAACTGTCATCGGGAGCGGACGCATCGGCGTTGGCTCGCGGGCTTGAGGGATAAGGATGAAGGCTTGAAGGTTAACCGTGTTCGTAGCACGTGAAGATGTCCGCTTTTTGTAGCACATCATATGTCCGGTTTGTAGTTTAAGCCGCGCGCTTCTTCACAGCCTTCTTCACCGCGCCTTTCGCCGCTGCCCTCAGCGGCA
>Ga0213876_10000552_pt1 | contig 28013 bp, 32 predicted proteins | sample BarmaccomBMRX_R9_FD_160113 | JGI IMG/M metagenome (GOLD analysis project Ga0213876, IMG submission 160113) | Root-associated microbial communities from Barbacenia macrantha in rupestrian grasslands, the National Park of Serra do Cipo, Brazil - RX_R9 | ecosystem: Host-associated > Plants > Roots... | reverse complement strand
GACCGGTGGCCACCACCCGCGCGTACTTGTGCGCGACGTCCGGGTGGATCTCGGGGTCCGGGTTGGCCATCGCGAAGATCATCGCGTCGGGCGCGAGCTTTGCCACGTCGGCTTCGTCCACCTTGCCTGCCGACAGACCGACGAACACGTCGGCGCCGACCATGGCCTCCTCGATCGTGCCGGTGTAGTTGGCCCGGTTGGTCAACCCCGCCATCTGCGTCTTGATCGGCGTGAGGTCAGTCCGGCCCTTGTGGATGATCCCCTTGCTGTCGGCGAGCGCGATGTCGCCGATGCCCGCCTCGAGGATGATCTTCGACACGGCGACCCCGGATGCGCCGGCACCCGACACCACGACCCGAAGATCCTTCAGCTCGCGACCGGTCAGGCGGGCGGCGTTCTTCATCGCGGCGAGGGCGACGATCGCCGTACCGTGCTGGTCGTCGTGGAAGACCGGGATGTCGAGGGCCGCTTTGAGGCGGTCCTCGATCTCAAAGCACCGCGGCGCGCTGATGTCCTCGAGGTTGATGCCGCCGAAGCTCGGCGCCATCCGGATGACCGTGTCGACGATCTCGTCGACGTCCTTCGTCGCGAGCGCGATCGGCACGGAGTCGACACCGCCGAACTGCTTGAACAGCAGCGCCTTTCCCTCCATGACCGGAAGGGAGGCTTCCGGGCCGATGTCACCCAGGCCGAGCACCGCCGTACCGTCGGTCACGACAGCGACGACCTGGTTCTTCCAGGTGTAGTCGTTGACGAGGTCCGGCTCGGCATGGATCGCCATGCAGACCTCGGCGACGCCGGGGGTGTAGGCGAGCGACAAATCGTCGCGGTCGCGCACGGGCACCGTCGAGACGACCTCGATCTTGCCGCGCTCGTGAAGCTTGAACAGCGGCGTGTCTTCGCGGGCCGTCATGGCGGTGTCAGTCTCCAGCGTGGTCATCGGAAATCCTCGTTGCACGTAAGCGTGCCACTCAGGTGGCAAGCGGTGAAAGATGGGCGCCGATCAGGCACCAGCGGCCACGTCGATCAGACGTATGAGACGCGGTCGGTATTGGACTCGGTGTGCGGGGATCACCCGGTACACACCAATTTTGGCACACCCTGAGTCATTCCCTTGAATCCCAGGGGGGTGCAGAATGCCGATCAAGCCCACGACAAGGAGTTCACGCATGGGGTCCGTCGTACGACGCTCGTTCGTTGCCGCCATCGTCGCCGCCCTCACCATGGGCACCGCCGCAGCGTGCGGGGGCGGATCCTCCGGTGGCGGAGACCAGACCATCAAGCCCAACTCAGCCGCGGCCAGCCTGGTCCCTGCAGCGATCAAGTCGAAGGGCTCGCTCGTTGTCGCAGCCGACGCGTCGTACGCGCCGAACGAGTTTCTCGGGACGGACGGCACCACCGTCGAGGGGATGGACGCCGACCTGGCGAAGGCGATCGGCCAAGAGCTCGGGCTGTCGGTGAGTGTGAAGAACGCGACCTTCGACGCGATCATCCCCGGCCTCGCCAACGGGCGGTACGACCTCGGCATGTCGTCGTTCACCGACACGAAGGAGCGCGAGAAGACGGTCGACTTCGTCACCTACTTCAGCGCCGGCACGTCGTTCTACGAGAAGGCCTCGGGCGGACCTCCGATCACCGACCTCTCCAGCCTGTGCGGTACGACGGTCGCGGTCGAGAGCGGCACGACACAGGAAGCCGACGCAAAGGGGCAGAGCAAGAAGTGCACCGGCGGCAAGTCGGTCAAGGTCCTCACCTTCAACGACCAGAGCCAGGCAAACCTCGCCATCAACGCGGACCGCGCGCAGGTCGGCATGGCTGACTCACCCGTCGCGGCCTACCAGGTCAAGCAGTCCTCCGGCGCGTTCAAGCTGGTCGGAACGCCGTACGGCACGGCGCCCTACGGCATCGCGATTCCGCAAGGCAACGGAATGGCCAAGGCAGTGCAGGCCGCGCTCAAGGACCTGATGTCGAACGGCACCTACAACCAGATCCTCACCAAGTGGGGCATCCAGTCAGGCGCAATCACCGACCCTGTGATCAACGGAGCGATCAGCTAAGCGCCGGCGATGAGCGCCCAGGGGGAAGCGATCGAAGCCGCCGAGATCAAGGCGATCCCGGTCCGCCACCCTGGGCGCTGGGTGAGCGTCGCCGTCATCGGCGTGCTGGTGGCGATGCTGATCCATTCATTCGTCGCACAGCCTCACTACCGGTGGGGCCTCATCCGCCAGTACATCTTCACCGGGCCGATCCTGCACGGTGTCGCACTGACGCTCGAGCTGACGTTCCTGGCGATGCTCGTTGGGATCGTCGGCGGCGTCCTGCTCGCCGTGATGCGACTGTCACCCAACCCCGTGGTCTCGACGGCGAGCTGGGTCTACATCTGGCTGTTCCGCGGCACGCCGGTCCTGGTCCAGATCTTGCTTTGGTACAACATCAGCTACCTCTTCCCGACGATCTCGCTCGGGATCCCGTTCGGGCCTGAGTTCGTGACCTGGCAGACCAACGACCTCATCTCCGGCACCACAGCTGGGGTGCTCGCCCTAGGGCTCAACGAGGCGGCGTACATGGCGGAGATCGTGCGGGCCGGCATCCTGTCGGTCGACGAGGGTCAGTTCGAGGCGGCATCTGCACTCGGTATGAAGCAGTCGTTGATCATGCGTCGAATCGTCCTGCCGCAGGCGATGCGAGTCATCGTGCCACCCACCGGCAACGAGACGATCTCGATGTTGAAGACGACGTCGCTCGTGAGCACGATCGCAGTATCTGAGCTGCTGCAGCACACGCAGGCGATCATCAACGTCAACTACGCCACCGTGCCGCTGTTCCTCATGGCGAGCATCTGGTACCTCGCCATGACGTCAGTGCTGACCGTCGGGCAGTTCTACATCGAGCGCTATTTCGGACGTGGCTCGTCGCGGTCCGGACCTGCTGCGACGCTCCCCGAACGACTGTGGCGCGCCATCCGCTACAACCGGCCGCCCCCGGGTGCGCTGGCGATGCAGCGACGCGATCAGTCGGGGGGGCTATGACGGTCAGCGGTGACCACCCCATGGTCAAAGCAGAAGCCGTGCGCAAGCGCTTCGGCTCCAACGAGGTGCTCAAAGGCATCGATCTCGAGGTCCAGCGCGGCGAGGTCATGTGCGTCATCGGCCCGTCCGGATCAGGCAAGTCCACGGTGCTTCGATGCATCAATCACCTGGAGAAGATCAACAGCGGCCGGCTGTCCGTCGACGGCCAGCTGGTCGGCTATGAGCAACGCGGCGACAAGCTCCACGAGTGCACCGATCGCGAGGTCGCCAAGATGCGCAGCCAGATCGGGATGGTGTTCCAGCACTTCAACCTGTTCCCGCACATGACGGTGCTCGGCAACATCATCGAGGCGCCAACGCGCGTGAAGGGCCAGTCCAAGGACCAGGCAGTCGCGAAGGCCAAGCAGCTTCTGGAGCAAGTGGGGCTGGACGGGCGTGAGGACATGTATCCGCGCCAGCTCTCAGGTGGACAGCAGCAACGGGTGGCGATCGCCCGAGCGCTCGCCATGGAGCCGAAGCTCATGCTCTTCGACGAGCCGACCTCCGCGCTCGACCCGGAGCTCGTGGGCGACGTCCTCGACGTCATGCGCGACCTTGCGAAGTCCGGGATGACGATGTTCGTCGTCACCCACGAGATGGGCTTCGCCCGCGAGGTCGGCGACAAGCTGGTGTTCATGGACGACGGCGTCGTCGTGGAGGCCGGCACACCGCGTGACGTGATCACCAACCCGCAGCATGATCGGACCAAGAGCTTCCTGTCGAAGGTTCTCTAGCGATCTGTCCGTGTCCCAGCCGGCTACAGCCGGCTACAGCCGGCTCAGGGACGGACAGGTTTCGGCACGCGACCCGGTCGCGGCCACAGCCTGAGCAGCACCCGGCCGCGCACCGCCGTACTCGGCAGCGCTCCGAGCGTCCGACTGTCCGTGCTGGCGAACTCGTTGTCGCCCTCCAGCCGAACCCGGTCACCATCGACCGCGGCGAGCCGCTTCACGGCCAGCGGGCGGTCGGGCAGCTCGACCACGACGACCGTGCCGACCTTCGGCATACGGCGGGGGCGCCGCAACCAGACCACCAGCCGGTCGCCATGGCGCAGTGCCGGCACCATCGACGGGCCGTGGACCTCCACGATCCGCAGCGGCCAGGCCAAGATCACTCCCTGATGTGTAGCGACGGAGCCTCGCGGAATAGTGTCCTGGTAGACCGAAGCTGACCCGAATCCAGGAGGAACTTCATGCTGCGTAGGACGCGCTCGCCGCGCCTCGTCGTCTCCGCTCACTGCGATCTGCCTTGCGGCGTGTACGACCCCGCGCAGGCCCGCATCGAGGCGGAGTCGGTCAAGGCGATCATGGAGAAGTACCAGGACAACGACGACCCGGTCTTCCGGACCCGAGCGCTCCTCATCAAGGAGCAGCGCGCCGAGCTGGTGAAGCATCACCTGTGGGTGCTGTGGACGGACTACTTCAAGCCGCCGCACTTCGAGAAGTACCCGAACCTCCACCAGCTGTTCAACGAGGCCACCAAGGCGGCCGGCGCAGCGGGCGGCAAGGGCACCGTCGACCCGGCGCAGGCGCAGGCGCTGCTCGACAAGATCGCCGAGATCGACAAGATCTTCTGGGAGACCAAGCAGGGCTAAGCCCTCATCCGCACACTCTCGTCCGCGATGATCATGGACTTGGGGTCACGACACGCCGGTGTCGCTGACGTCAAGTCCATGATCATCGCCATGTCTGGGCGGTTCAGGTGATCCGCGACGCAACCGCCGCCGACGTACCGGTCATCCTCGAGCTGATCCGGGAGCTCGCCGCCTACGAGCGGGAGCCTGACGCAGTCCTCGCCAGCGAGGCGGACCTGCACGCGTCCCTGTTCGGACCAGACGCGGTCGCCTCGTGCCTGATCGCGGAGGCCGACGGCGAGGCGGTCGGCTTCGCGCTCTGGTTTCGCAACTTCTCCACCTGGCTGGGGAAGCCCGGCGTCTACCTCGAGGACCTATTCGTCCGGCCCTCGGCTCGCGGCTCCGGGATGGGCAAGGCCCTGCTCATGCGGTTGGTCGAGATCGCCAGAGAACGCGACTACGGCCGGGTCGAGTGGTCGGTGCTCGACTGGAACGAGCCCGCGATCGGCTTCTACCGCTCACTCGGTGCCACCCCTAACGACGAGTGGACCGTGTGGCGCCTCATCCCGTAGCCCGCGCAGCGAGTTGTCCGAGGCTGGCGGGGTCCTGGCAACGTCAGCTTCGGACAGCTCGATGACTCAGGCGGCGCCGGCCGCCTTCGCCGCGGCGACCGCATCTCTGATCTCGCCGTTGAACGGGTCACCGTGTCCCGGGAGTACGACGCGGGCCTTCAGCCCGGCCAATGTCTCGAGCGAGGCCAGCGCCGCGGCGTTGTCGTCGTTGGACTCGCGCGCAAGCAACCGGGGTCCGGTGCGCCCGCTGTAGCAGTCGAGCGTCACCAGCGCGTCACCCGTGAATGCGACGCCTCTCGAGGCGAGGAACAGCGCCGAGGAACCCGCCGTGTGTCCTGGCACATGGACGACTCGCGGCGCACCAGGCACCGGGAGGATCGCACCGTCGTCGAACTCGTCGACCACCTTCACGGCGGTCGGTCGCAACAGGCCGTGGCTGATGAAGAAACGCATCGTCCCGAGGAACTCCCGCGACGCGTGCCGCAGCAGCCGCGGTGCGCGTACCAGGTTCTGCAGCGGCGGCTTCCCGCGCACGTAGGCGGCGTCGGCGTTGTGGACGTGCACGTGGGCGCCAGCCGTCGTGCGCACCTCCTCGGCGCCGCCGAAATGGTCGCTGTGACCGTGCGTGAGGACGACGGCCTCGACCTGGTTTGGCGCGATGCCAACGGAGGCAAGATCATCCACGATGTGGGAGGCATCTCCGGTCAGGCCTGAGTCGATCAGCGTGACCCGACCGCCGTCGACGACGGCGTACCAGTTCACCAACGGGTGTCCCAGCCGGAACACCCCCTCTGCAACCTGCATCGCGGCACCGTACCCAACTCTGACCGGAAGTCCATGGGCAGGCAGCAGATCCGGCCGTGGGCTACTTTTGGTCTGAAACCACGCGAACGGCCACCCGCCGGTCAATAGTCATCCAGGAGCAGGACGTGACGAACATCGCCGAGGCCCCAGAGGCCACAGGCGCAACGCCGCGTGACGTCGTGGTCATCACGCTGCCGGCCAACAGCGCATACCTGTCCGTTCTTCGAACGGCCACCGCCGGCCTCGCTGCGCGTCTCGACTTCACGATCGACGAGATCGAAGACCTCCGGATCGCGGTGGACGAGGCGTGCGCGATGCTGCTGACCCAGGCGCGTCCGGACGCGGAGATCACCTGCGAGTTCAGCCTCGACGACGATGGCGCGATCAGCGTCGCGGTCAGCGTCCTCACGGTCGACGGGCAGCAACCCTCGCGCGAGACCTTCGCGTGGACGGTGCTGTCCGCACTGGCGGGCGAGGTCGACAGCAGTGCAGACTCGGACCGCCGTGTGACCATCACCCTTCGCAAGCAGGGGAGCGGACCGGACCGATGACCGACGACGCCACCGCGACGGCGCCGCCGACTGACCAGGAGCTCACAGCGCCCGAACCTCGTGACGGTCGAGCTGCCGATCGGGCGCGAACCAAGGAGCTCTTCGCCGAGCTGACGACCTGCGATGACGACATCCGGCGCAAGCAGGTCCGCGATGACCTCGTCGCGATGCACCTTCCCCTCGTTGAATATCTCGCTCGACGGTTCCGGAACCGCGGCGAGCCGCTTGACGACCTCGTGCAGGTCGCCACGATCGGGCTGATCAAGTCGATCGACCGATTCGATCTCGAGCGCGGCGTCGAGTTCTCCACCTACGCGACGCCGACCATCGTCGGCGAGATCAAGCGCCACTTCCGCGACAAGGGCTGGGCGATCCGCGTGCCGCGCCGGCTGCAGGAGCTCAAGCTGTCGCTGACCAAGGCGACCGCCGACCTGTCCCAGTCCAACGGCCGTGCCCCCACGGTGGCCGAGCTGGCCGCGCATCTCGAGCTCAGCGAAGACGAGGTCCTGGAAGGGCTCGAGTCGGCGAACGCGTATGCCGCGATTTCGCTGGACGCGCCGGACATCGCCGATGACGACTCGACCGCCGTGGCGGATTCGCTCGGGGCGGTCGACGAGGCACTCGAAGGCGTGGTCTATCGCGAATCGCTGAAACCGCTGTTGGAGCGCCTGCCGACCCGCGAGAAGACGATCCTGATGCTGCGCTTCTTCGGCAACATGACCCAGTCACAGATCGCCTCGGACCTCGGCATCTCGCAGATGCACGTCTCCCGGCTGCTCGCGCGTACCCTCGCCCAGCTTCGCGAGGATCTCCTCGTCGAGGAGTAGGGCTCAGATCCCGCCGAGCGCGTCCCTCGTGTCCGGCCAGGACAGCGCCACGAAAGCCGCGATCCCGATCACGATCATCGGGATCATCACGGCCGGTAGGTGATTGACCTGCCCGAAGCCGACGACGACCGCGAAGAACGAGACGAGGTACGACGGGGTCTGCGACCAGCGCCGCGCGTTCCACACCCCTCGGGCCGCGAGGGCGACTCCCGTCGCGTAGATCATCACGACGACGCCAAGCAGGACGGCGGTCCCCCGGTCGTTCGGGTCCCCGGTCAGCGCCCGGATGAGCTCGGTTGCACCCCACCCGACAAGAGCCAGCGCCTGCAGCAGCACCAAGCCGGCGGCGATCTTCAACGACTGAGGTCGGTTCATGTCGGGCGAAGCCTACGCGGCACCCGGTTGGCCGGAGCGTCGCGCGGCGCTGGCCGATACCCTCGATCAATGCGCGCGATGCTGGTCGTGAACCCCAAGGCGACCGCGACCACCGAGCGCCAGCGTGACATTCTCGCCCGTGCCCTGGGCAGCGATCTCAAGGTCGATCTCGCGCAGACCACCCATCGCGGCCACGCCATCGAGTACGCCCGCCAGGCCAGGGAAGAGGGTTTCGACGTCGTCGTCGTGCTCGGCGGCGACGGCACGATCAACGAGGTGGTCAACGGTCTGCTGGGCAGCGGCCCCTTCGAGGGGTACTCCCCTGACACGCCGGCCCTCGCCGTCGTACCCGGTGGCAGCACCAACGTCTTCGCCCGTGCCCTCGAGATGGCCCGCGACCCGGTGGTGGCGACCAGCGAGCTGCTGGATGCCCTACGCGCCAACCGGAGCCGCCAGATCGGTCTCGGCCGCGTCGACGACCGCTGGTTCACGTTCACCGCAGGGCTCGGGATCGACGCCGACGCCGTACGGCGGGTGGAGAAGGCCCGCGCCAAGGGGCGACGCGCGACGCCGTCCCTCTACACCCGCTGCACCGCCAGCGCGCTGCTCTCGATGAACCGGCGGCACGGGCCGCTCACGCTCGAGCTGCCAGGCGAGGAGCCTGAGCCGGGCCTGTTCATGGGCATCGCTGCCAACACCTCGCCGTGGACCTACTTCCGCTCGAAGCCGATCGTTCTCACGCGCGACGTCACGTTCGACACCGGGCTGGACCTGGTGGCGCTGAATCGCATGGGTCTGGTGGGAACGTTGTGGTCGGCGAGCGGGATGCTGACCGAGGACGGGATCCGTGGCCGCCGCGCCCGCGTCTACCGCAACCTGCCGCAGTTCCGCCTCGTCTCGGAGTCGCCGATCCACCTGCAGGTGGACGGTGACTACATCGGTGAGGTCGAGGCCGCCGACTTCGTATCGGTGCCGCACGCGCTGCGCGTCATCGCCTGACCAGGCCGTTTTGGGTCCTTGTGGACCGACGTGTGACATGTACCACAGGGCTTATCGGGACATTGTGGCCAACCGTGCTTGCTCTTGGCTAGCAGAGGTTCTAGCGTCGGTTTGCAAGCCTCTGGACAGCCTTGCGACTAGGCAATAACGTCGCGAGGACCGGTAGTCAGAACGTGACGATCGGAATGCTCTGGAGTAGATCGTGAAACTGTTCACAAAGTCGAACAGGATTACGACAGGTGTGGCGGCGGTACCTCCCCCGGGACCGCCCCGACGGAAGGACGAAACGCATGGACTGGCGACACCGAGCCGCCTGCCGTGACGAAGATCCGGAGCTGTTCTTCCCCATTGGCACGACGGGACCAGCAATCCACCAGGTCGACGAAGCGAAGACCGTCTGCGCCCGCTGTGATGCCATCGACGAGTGCCTGTCCTGGGCTCTCGACAGCGACCAGGACGCCGGTGTCTGGGGCGGCCTCGACGAGGACGAGCGGCGCGCCCTTAAGCGTCGCCGGGTCCGCACCGCACTGCGTACCGCGTAACGCCTCGCACTGTCCGACGAGGGGTCACGGCGATGCCGGAGGACTACATCCGCCCGCCGATCGTCGCGCTGGAGCGCCGCTCCCACAAGTTCGCGATCTGGCGGTTCCGGCTGATCATCCTCCTGATCCTCGTGGGAATCGCTGTTGGGGCGTTCTTCGTGGCGAAGGTGATCGTGAACAGCGGCGAGAACGCCGACAACCCGCAGGGTGCGCCGCATCGATCGGTCATTGCCGCTACGGCGCTGCGCTGAGGTCCACCGTCGCGATGGTTCCCCGACCCGGTGCTGGGGTGAGGGACAGGCGGCCACCGAGCTCGCCCTCCACGAGGGCATTCACGATCTGAAGCCCGAGGCGCTCGGACCGGGTCATGTCGAAGCCCTCCGGCAGGCCGTGACCGTCGTCGACGACCTCGACCCGAAGTCGTTCCTCGCTCGGCGCGGTGATGATCACTCGCACCTCGCCGGTCCCGCCCTCGTCGTACCCGTGCTCGACCGCGTTGTGAACCAGCTCGGACAGGGCCATCGCGAGCGGGGTCGCCACATCAGCCGAGAGGACCCCGAAGCTCCCGACCCGCCGGATCGAGACCGCGGTGTCGGTGACCTCCGCCACCATCGTCAGCACGCGATCTGCGACCTCGTCGAAGCTCATCGCCTCGTCGAGCGTGCCGGACAGGGTCTCGTGGACCAACGCGATCGACGACACCCGTCGTACCGACTCCTCGAGCGCCTCCCGCGCCTCGTCGACGGCCATCCGCCGCGCTTGCAGCCGCAGCAGGGCCGCGACGGTCTGGAGGTTGTTCTTCACCCGGTGGTGGATCTCGCGGATCGTCGCGTCCTTGGTGATCAGCGCCCGCTCGCGTCGGCGCAGCTCGGTGACGTCATGGACGAGGACGACCGCACCGATGTGCTCGCGCCCCGGCCGTAGCGGCAGGGCCCTGAGCTGCACCACGACATCGCCCACCTGGAGGTCGCCGATCCCCGGCGTCCGGCCTCGGGCGATCACCGCGACCGGCTCACCGATCGCAGGGACACTACGGCCGGCAAGTGTCGCGGTGATCTCCGCGAGTGACGATCCGGCCAGGTCGCCGACATGACCGAGCCGCCGGTACGCCGACAGGGCGTTCGGGCTCGCGAATGTCGCAACGCCCTCCGGGTCGAGACGGATCAGGCCGTCCCCCACCCGGGGGCCGCCTTCTGGCGACGGTTCGCCGGGGTACGGCCAGCCGCCTTCGGCCAGCATCTGGGCGAGGTCGTTGGCGGAGCGCAGATAGGCGATCTCGAGCTGGCTCGGCGTCCGGGCGGCGGCGAGGTTGGTGGCACGCGCGACGACCGCGACGATCCGGCCGCCGACCCGGACCGGCAACGCCTCCTCGCGGACCGGCGTACCAGCGACCCAGACCGGGTCACCCTCGCGGACGATCCGGCCCTCTCCGAGAGCGATCGCGAGCTGTGGATGCTCGGCGGCCACGACGACGTTGCCGACGAGGTCGTCCTGATAGGCCGTCGGACCGGTGGTCGGCCGCATCTGCGCCACGACGACGAACTTCTCGCCGGTGACGTCCGGCACGTACAGGACAAGGTCCGCGAACGACAGGTCGGCGAGGAGCTGCCAGTCCCCCACCAGCCGATGCAGCACGTCGGCCCGCGCGCCCTGCTCGGCGAGCGACGGGTACGACGTAGCCCTGGGACCGAGCAGCTCCGACGCGAGCAGCTCGTCCATCGTCGGCATCGGCCAAGCCTAACGATCGCCAAAGCGTCTCGAATCGTTGGTTTGGCGCATGCGAAACCAACGATTCGGGACGCTTTGGCGTGCCTCCGGAAGGGTTGCGCGCAGCCTCTGGAGGGGTTGCGCGCGAAGCCCGGCGAGGCTAGGTGAAGCCTGGAGGGGTTAGGCGACCAGACCCACCCGACGGAGCTCGACGGTGAGGTCGTGCGGGTTGGTCGAGGCGGTCATCGCAGCGTCGAGGCTGATGACACCATCGCGGATCAGGGACACCAGGTGCTGGTCGAAGGTCTGCATGCCGTAGTACGAACCGTCGGCGATCAGCGGGGTGATGTTGCCCTGCTTCTCGGCGTCGATGATCGCGTCGGCGACACGGCCGGTGTTGATGGCGATCTCCATCGCGACACAACGACCCTCTCCGTCGGCTCGCGGAACCAGGCGCTGACAGACGATGCCGCGAAGCGCGCCGGCGAGTGACAGGCGGACCTGCTTCTGCTCGTGCGGCGGGAAGAAGTCGACGACGCGCGTGATCGTCTCCTGTGCGTCCGTGGTGTGCAGCGTCGACATGACGAAGTGACCGGTTTCGGCCGCGGCGAGCGCCGCCTTGACCGTCTCCTGGTCACGCATCTCACCGACGAGGATGACGTCGGGGTCCTGCCGCATCGCGGCACGAAGCGCGGTGGCGAAGTCCTCGGTGTCGACGCGGACCTCACGCTGGTTGATCATCGCCATCTTGTCGAAGTGAAGGACCTCGATCGGGTCTTCGATGGTGACGCAGTGGACCTCACGGTTCACGTTGATGTGGTCGATCATGCCCGCGAGCGTCGTGGTCTTTCCGGAGCCGGTCGGGCCCGTGACGAGGACGAGACCACGGGGCTCGAGTGCGAGCGACTCGAGGACGGTCGGGAGACCGAGGTCGGACAGCGGGATGGCGCCAACGGACACCCGCCGGAACACCAGGCCAGCCGAACCACGGGAGCGGAAGGCGTTCACCCGGAATCGGCCGACGCCCGACAGCGAGTAGGCGAAGTCGGCCTCGTTGGTGCGGTCGAACTCCTCGATCAGGTCCTCGCGGAGCACCTCGCGCACCATCTGCTCGGTGTCGGCCGAGGTCAGGTCGCGGGTTTCCAGCTTGCGCAGCCGGCCGTCGATCCGCACCCGGGGCGGGGAACCCACCTTGCAGTGGAGGTCGGAACCGCCACACTCGGTCAGCGCCCGCAAGAACGGCTCAATCATCAGTCCTGTCGTCACCTGTGGTGCTTCGGCCGAATGCTGACCCTTCTTGACCCTTCTGGTCCTCTGGATCGGTGGCGATTTGTCCGGATTCAGGTGATGACGGCGATCACATCGCCCTCCTGGACGACCTGACCCTCCTCGACCCGAAGCTCGCTGAGCGTGCCGGCGCCCTCGGCCAGCACCGGGATCTCCATCTTCATCGACTCCAGGATCACCAACGTGTCGCCGTCCTCGACAGCATCACCCTGGTTCGCGACGACCTTCCAGACGTTCGCCACCATCTCCGCGCGGATCTCCGCCACCGCTTGCCTCCTCAGCCCCTCGACCTGTCGCCATCGAACCACCGAGCCCGGCTCAGCGGTCGTCGGCCTCTCGTTGCAGTCGCTCAGCAGTCTGCTTCCAGTACGACGTCTCCGCCTGCGCTTTGCGTAACTCGGCCATCAGGCCGGTCACGATCTCATCGCTGAGGGCGTCGCCCTTCGAGGCGCTGAAGATGCCCCCCTTGCGCCGGTACAGCCCGTATCCGAACGCGATCAGCCCCAGGACGATCAGGATGTAGAGGACGAAGGCGAGAACGCTCTGCATCGCGTCACCTACCGTCCGGGGTCACCGGCCGGTCCAGTTGGGCTGCCGTTTCTCGAAGAACGCCGCGATTCCCTCGGCGGCATCCTTCGTGGTGGTGAGCAGTGAGAGCTGTGCCTGCATGGCTTCGAGGGCCACGGGCAGCGACGGGCTCTCGGTGGCGGTGATCCACGCGGCCTTGCCGAGCCGGACGGCGACCGGCGGCGATGCTGCGAGCTTCGCGACGTACTCCTCGACGTCGGCGTCGAACGTCGCGTCCGGGAACACCCGCGACACGATGCCCATCTGGCAGGCCGTGGCGGCATCGAACCGGTCTCCCATGAGCATCCGGTCCATCGCGTGCTTCGGTGACACATGGCGCGCGAGCAGCGCGCTGACCATGAACGGCCAGAGGCCCCGGTCGACCTCCGGGAGCCCGAACGCAGCGCTCTCGCGGGCCAGTACGACGTCACAGCCGGTCGCGAGGCCGATGCCGCCGGCGAGACACAACCCCTGCACTCGTGCAACGACGGGGACGGGGCACTCGCGCATCGCCACCACCAGCTTGGCGAGGGTCCCGCGACCCTCGTGCTGCTCGAGGCCGGTGGAGTCCTCGGCCATCACGGCGAGGTCGGCTCCGGCGCAGAAGATTCGCTCACCGGCGGAACCGATCAGCACGACCTTGACGGCCTCGTTCGTCGACGCGTCCCGGACGGCTCCGAACAAGCCGCGCATCACGTCGGCTGACAGGGCGTTGCGCTTGTCCTCGCGGTTGATGGTCAGCCGTAGCACGCCATCGGCAAGGCTCGACTCGATGTCGCTCATTGCCTCATCTTCTCGATGATCGCCGTGTCGTATTGACCCGAGGTGAACTCCGCCGCCTCGAGCAGCTCCGTGAAGAAGGGCAGGTTGGTCTTCAGACCCTCGATCCGGAAGCCGTCGACGGCTGCCTTGGCCCGCTCGATCGCACCCCCGCGGTCCGGCGCCCAGACACAGAGCTTGGCCAACAGTGGGTCGTAGTTCGGCGTCACGGTGTTCCCGGCCCGGTAGCCGGCGTCAACCCGCACGCCGTCGCCCTCGGGCTCTTCCCACACCTCGATGTGTCCCGGCGACGGCAGGAAGCGCTTGGGGTCTTCGGCGTACACGCGCATCTCGATCGCATGCCCGTTGCGCTGGATGTCGGTCATGTCGGCCGCCGGCTCGTCACCCGCCGCGATTCGAAGCTGCTCCTCGACGAGGTCGATGCCGGTCACGAGCTCGGTGACGGGGTGCTCGACCTGCAGTCGGGTGTTCATCTCGAGGAAGACGTACTCCTGCGAGGCCGGGTCCACCAGGCACTCGACCGTTCCGGCGTTTCGATATCCGACCGCCTCACCGGCCCGGACCGCACCCACGAGCATCTGGCGCCGCAGCTCCTCGCTCACGCCGGGCGATGGCGTCTCCTCGGCGACCTTCTGGTGGCGACGCTGAACCGAGCAGTCGCGCTCGCCCAACGCAACGACCCGACCGCTACCGAGGCCGAGCACCTGCACCTCGACGTGCCGCGCGCCCTCGATGTAGCGCTCGAGCAGGATCGACGGCGATCCGAAGAACCGTTCGGCGCGCGTGCGTGCGGTGTCGAACGCAGCCCGGAGCTGGTCAGCGTCCTGGGCGATGCTCATCCCGATGCCACCGCCGCCGGCCGACGCCTTCACCATCAGCGGATACCCGATGTCCTTGGCGGCGGCGACCGCCGCCTCGACGTCCTCGACCGGCTCGCGGGTGCCGGCGGCGACCGGGACGCCGGCGTCCGCCATGAGGTTTCGGGCGCTGATCTTGTCGCCCATCGCGATGATCGCCTCGGGTGGCGGACCGACCCAGCCGATCCCGGCGTCGATGACGGCTTGCGCGAACGCGGCGTTCTCCGCCAGGAAGCCGTACCCCGGGTGGATCGCGTCGGCGCCGGTCCGGCGAGCCGCCTCGATGAGCTTCTCGACCACGAGGTAGGACTCGGCCGGCGCAGCCGGACCGAGCAGGACCGCCTCGTCCGCTTCGTGGACGTAGGGGAGGTCGGCGTCGACGTCGGAATGTACGGCGATCGTGCGCAGACCCATCGTCCGAGCGGTCCGTAGGACCCGGCGGGCGATCTCTCCGCGATTCGCGACAAGCAGGGATGAGAACACGGCGGCACACTAGCGGTGTGGCGTTGGCGGTGATCCTGCTGGGCGGCGCAGCGGTGCTCGCTGGGTTGCTCGGCGGCTCCTGGGCGAACTTCTCGGCGCTGCCGATCCGCTCCTCCCGGCTGGTCGCCGTCGCGGTCGCCGCGCAGGTCCTCGGCAATCTGCTGTCCAGGCTCACCGGCCTGCACGGGTTCTATCCCGCGGGACTCGCGCTGTCCGCTCTCACAGCGCTTGTCTTCTGCGCGCGCAATCTCACGGTGGCAGGGGTACCCCTGATCACGCTGGGACTGCTCTCCAACGCGCTCGTCGTCGCGATCAACGGCACGATGCCCGTCTCCATCGACGCGGCGGCACGCGCGAACATCTCTGTCGCCGCGATTGCGGCCGGCGACGATGCGCGACATGAGATTGCCGGCCGCAACACGACGTTGCGCCGCCTCGGCGACGTGATCCCGCTCCCGCTGCCAGTGCAGCCAGAGGTCGTGAGCCCGGGCGACGCGCTGATCGCGGCCGGCATCGGCGAGCTGGTTTTCCTCGGCATGCGCGGCCGGCGGCGGCTGAGCCAGCCCGACGCCGCGCGCCAAGAGCCCGCTGCCGTAGCGTTGTCGTAACAGACACGGGAGTTCACATGGCGAAGAAGAAGCGCAAGCGCCGCGCGCGGGCGAAGAGCAAGGCCAACCACGGCAAGCGCCCCAACTGCTGATCCCTGCGGCTAGGAGTTGTCCGACCCTCACGTGGCCACGGCAACGCGACGCTCGGACAACTCAACGACCGTCAGCCCGGCTTGCGTGCGGCTCCGAGCAGAACCGGACGGACCGAGGGAAGCGCCGCCGGGAGCGTCGTGTGCTCCACCCACTCGACCGAGAGCTCGGAACGACGCAGTACCTCTTCGGTACGGCGATTCGGATGGCAGCCCGCAGCCAGGTACACGTGTAGCGGTTCGATCACGTCTTGGACGCGTCCCAGCCATGATCCGTCGCGGGCACGGACATGTTCGACGAACAGGTACTGGCCACCGGGTTTGAGAACGCGAGCGATCTCGGCGACCGCCCGAGCCGGCTCAGGAATTGTGCAGTGCACGTATCCGGCGGTGACGGTGTCGAAGGTCGAGTCGGGAAATGGCAGCGCTTCAGCCTCGGCTTGCACCATCGTCCAACTCGCGGGCGCGCTGTTGTCAGCCAGACGATTGTTCAGCTGACGAAGCATGTGCGGACTCGGTTCGGTGATGACGAGTTCGGTCACCGCAGCGGGATAGTGAGGCAGGTTGTAGCCGTTGCCTGCGCCGATCTCCAGCGTGCGGCCGTGCGCCTGTTCGAGCACCTGCGCACGGAGCGCCTGGCCACCTGCACGCTCGGAGAGGCCTACGAGACGGGGGTAGTACCAGGCGAACAGGCGTTCGTTCAGACCCCAACGGTCGCGAGTCAGCATCCAGTCAGCCTGCCCGGCCCCCACCACGAGTACCACCGGCGGCACCAGTCATTGCCTCGAGTTGAGCGATCTGGCCCGTTCCAACGCGGCGCGAAGTGGCTGAAACCAAGGCCCAGTCAGTGATCGCCGTCGGTCTCGTTGACCGTCTCCTGCTCGTGCCGGGTACGGGTCTCGAGTGCGGCTTCGGATGGCCGCGGCGGTGTCTTCCCGTGCTCCCGGTGGTCTGGGTGCGCCTCTTCCGAGGTCTCGATGACGTCGTTGAGGTTCGCTTCGTTCTGCGCCTCGGTCACGATGTGCTCCTGAATCTCCTCGGTCGAAGTGACGGCTGACCTACCCGTCGTCCCGCCCGCCTACCCTCGCCTCGATGTGGCCAAGGCCAGAGACGGGCCGCGCACTCGTTGCGGGCGCGCCGATCTATTTCGGCCAAGCCGCCCAGGCTGACGCGACCATCTGCTCGAGGTCGTAGCTCGCTGTCCAGCCGAGCTCGTTGCGGATCTTCTCCACCGACGCGATGACGCGGGCCGGATCGCCAGGCCGCCGGTCCACGACGACCGGCTCCATGTCGTTGCCGGTCACTGCCGCCACCGTCGCCAGCACCTCGCGCACGCTCGACCCGACGCCACGACCGACGTTGTACGCGCCAGATGCACCGCCCTCGTTGAGGTGGAGCATCGCGGCCGCATGGGCATCGGCGACGTCCGCGACATGGACGTAGTCCCGGATGCAGGTGCCGTCCGGGGTCGGATAGTCGTCGCCGAAGATCTTCGGCGCCTCGCCGCTCGTCAGGGCCCGTAGCGCGAGCGGGATCAGGTTGAAGATGCCGGGATCGGCCAGGTCGGGCGAGGCACAGCCCGCGACGTTGAAGTAGCGCAACGCGATGACCCGCATGCCGGTCGCCGCCGACACCGCCCGCGAGATCCACTCGCCGACGAGCTTCGTCTCGCCGTACGGGCTCATCGGCTCGCCTTTGACGTCCTCAGTGACCAGGTCGACGTCCGGCATGCCGTACGTCGAGGAGCTGGAGGAGAACACGAACGAGTTGACGTTGCACTCCGTCGCCGCCTCGAGCAACGTGATCAGGCCGCCGAGGTTCTCGCGGTAGTAAAACAATGGCCGCTCGACCGATTCGCCGACCTGCTTCTTGGCGGCGATGTGCACGATGCCCGCAACGTCGTGGTCCGTGAGGGTGCGGCGAACGAGGTCGCCGTCGAGGATGCTGCCGGTGACGAGAGGTACGTCGCCGGTGCGCTCCGGCGATCCAGTGGTGAGGTCGTCGATGACGACGACGGACTCGCCGCGATCACGCAACGCCTTGACGACATGCGCGCCGATGTAGCCGGCTCCGCCGGTGACAAGCCACGAGCTCACTCGGCGCGAAACTCCACCGAGGAGATCTCGATCCGCACTTCCTGGAGCTTGACCCGGAGCCGATCCTTCAGACCGTCCGGGGCGGCGTCGCTGCCGCAACACCGCGCAACGAGGGCTTTGACCTCCTGCTCGATGCCGAACTGCCGCAGGCACGGGCCGCACTCGTCGAGGTGATCGCGGACCTCGGCCCGCGCCTCGTCATCGATCTCACCGTCGAGGTAGAGGTAGACCTGCCGGATCACCTCGCCACAGTCGACGGCGTGCGAGTCGCCACAGCTCACGTCGATCTCCGACTGCTAGTCACGTCGTACTCCCGGCCTGTTCGGGTCGAACGAATCCGCGATCGACCGCGTACTGCTCGAGCGCCTCTCGAAGCGCGCGACGTCCACGATGCAGACGGGACATCACGGTGCCGATCGGCGTACCCATGATCTCTGCAATTTCCTTGTATGCAAAACCCTCGACGTCCGCGAGATACACGGCCATCCGGAAGTCATCGGGCAACGACTGCAGCGCTTCCTTGATGTCGCTGTCCGGCAGGTGGTCGAGCGCCTCGGTCTCGGCGGACTTCAGGCCGGACGACGTGTGCGACTCGGCGCTCGCCAGCTGCCAGTCTTCGACATCGGCGCTGCCCGCCTCCTGCGGCTGTCGCTGCTTCTTGCGGTAGCTGTTGATGAACGTGTTGGTCAGGATGCGGTACAGCCAGGCCTTGAGGTTGGTGCCCTCTTCGAACTGATGGAACGCGGCGAACGCCTTGACGAACGTCTCCTGAACCAGATCCTCGGCGTCCGTCGGGTTACGCGTCATCCGCAGCGCCGCCGAGTACAGCTGATCGAGGAACGGCAACGCGTCGCGCTCGAAGCGCGCGCTGCGCTGCTCGACGGTCTCCTCGGTCACGCTGACGCCCTTCCGCACTGCAGTAGCCCTCGCTGCAGTGGGACGCCCAGGCCTCGCCGACGTCACTCCAGAGGGACGCGCCGACTGTATATCGCGACGACTGGCCCTCGGCACTCGATGCCGACGCCGCGTCGTTTGCGGGTCGATGGTTCCGGTCACGCTGGGTGCAACACCCCTGGCTAGATGGCGATTCCCGCCAGCCAGGACACAACTGCGGCCGCTACGGCGTCGGCGGACTGCCGCAGCGAATGGTCACCGGTGACGGACACCACCGTCCGCTGCCTCGCTGCCGTAGGACCGGCTTCCTGCTCGATGGCGCTGGCGGTGCCAAAAGGGTCCCGATCCCCTTGTACGACGAGCACCGGTACGGCAACGCCGACCAGCTCATCGACCCGCGACTTCTCGGGCTTGCCGGGCGGATGCAGCGGGAAGGCCAGCGCGAGCACCGCATCCGCGCCGACCGCGGCGGCGGTGCGGCAGGCGACTCGGGCGCCGCTGCTGCGTCCCGCGACGAGCAGCGCGCCCTTGCGCCGCTGCCGCAACGCGGCGACCGTCGCTTCCCAGGCCGCGTCGAGGCGCGGCGCCGCCTCTGGCGCGCGACGGCCCTTGACCCGATACGGCTGCTCGACCCTGGCGACCGTCCAGCCGACCCCGTTCAGCGCCGCGGTGACCGCGAGCAGATCAGGCGCGTCGACACCGCCACCGGCCCCGTGGCCGAGCACGGCCAGGCCGATACTCGCGCCGGCACCCGCGCTGAAGTGCGCACGAGCCACGCCACTCGGCGTCTCGATCTCTCGCGTCGTGTTCTTGGCTGCCACCGCGCCATCGTCGCAGTCGCCGTGCGTGATGGGACGATTGATGTGTGACGACGCCGTTGTGGGACGCCCCCGTGGCCCATGAACCCGTCGTGGGCGAGGTGCGCGTCCCCGGCTCGAAGTCGATGACGAACCGTGCCCTCGTCCTGGCGGCTCTCGCCAGCGGCCGATCCGTCCTCCACCGCCCGCTGCGAAGCCGGGACAGCGCGATCATGGCTGCGGCCCTGCGGGCGCTCGGCACGTCCATCGACGACAGCGACGAGACGACCTGGATCGTCGACGGTCGGTCGTTCACGAGCGCGCCAACCGCCATCGATGTCGGCAACGCAGGCACCGTCCTGCGTTTCGTGCCGGCGGTGGCCGCACTCGCCAACGCGACCGTGACGTTCGACGGTGACCCCGCCGTGCGCCGTCGCCCGGTGGGTCCGCTGCTCGACGCCCTCAGGCAGCTCGGCACGGTCATCGACGACGAGGGTCGCGGCGCTGCCCCGTTTGCCGTCCGCGGCGCGGGTCGGGTCGCTGGCGGCCGGGTCGAGCTCGACGCCTCGTCGTCGAGTCAGCTCGTCAGTGCACTGCTGCTCGCCGGTGCCCGGTACGACGACGGCGTCGAGGTCGCTCATGTCGGCGACCGGTCGGTGCCGAACGCGCCCCATCTCGCGATGACCGTGGACATGCTGCGCCAGCGGGGTGTGCAAGTCGATGCGAGCGCTGACCGCTGGTCGGTGACACCCGGGCCGATCCTGGCGTTCGACACGATGATCGAACCCGATCTCTCGAGCGCCGCACCGTTCCTCGCCGCCGCCGTCGTGACCGGCGGTCGGGTATCGATCCGCGACTGGCCGGCCACCTCCACCCAGCCTGGCGCCCAGCTGCCGTCGTTGCTCGCGGCGTTCGGCGCGAGGTCGACCGTCGACGACGACGGGATCACGGTCAGCGGCGGGGAGACCATCACTGGTGCGCAGCTCGACCTCCGCGATGCCGGCGAGCTCGCGCCGGTGCTGGCCGCAGTCGCGGCGCTCGCGAGCACGCCGTCGCGACTTGTGGGCATCGACTACCTCCGTGGCCATGAGACTGACCGGCTTGCCGCGCTGGCCCGTGAGCTGTCGGCTTTGGGCGCCGATGTTCGAGAGGTCGATGACGGTCTCGAGATCACGCCGAAGCCGTTGCACGGCAACGTCTTCGCCACCTACGACGATCATCGGATGGCCATGGCGGGAGCGGTGATCGGTCTCGTCGTACCTGGCGTGCAGATCGAGAACATCGACACCACGGCGAAGACGCTGCCGGGCTTCGCCGCGATGTGGCGGTCCGTCGTCGACGGCCAAGGAGCTACGCACTGAGCCGGCGACCCGTCGACGACGAGGATCGGCTCGGCCGTCAGGGGCGGGGGTCACGACCCCGCAGCCGGCTGCGCCCGAAGCACGACGACGCGGCCCCGGGCCGTGTGGTCAGCGTCGACCGCGGCCGCTATGGCGTGCTTCTCGACGACGACACGTTGCTCGTCGCGATGCGGGCCCGCGAGCTGGGTCGCAAGTCGATCGTGGTCGGCGACGCGGTCGAGGTCGTCGGTGACGTGTCCGGTGGGCCAGACGCCCTGGCACGAATCGTGCGCATCAGTGACCGCCGGTCGGTGTTGCGCCGCAGCGCGGACGACGTCGACCCGGTCGAGCGCGTCCTGGTCGCCAATGCGGACCAGCTCGTCATCGTGTGCGCGACCACCGACCCAACCCCGCAGCCGAGACTGATCGATCGGTGCTTGGTGGCCGCGATGGACGCCGGCATCGACGCTGTCCTGTGCCTCACGAAGAACGACAAAGCACCACCGACCGACCTCCGCCGCATCTACGGGCCGGTCGGGGTCCCGATCATCCTGTCGGGTCGGCCCGGCTTCGAGGCGGCGGTCGAGCTGCTCAGGCGCCGGCTGCATGAGCGGGTCACGGTGCTGGTCGGATCGTCCGGAGTCGGCAAGTCGACGCTTGTCAACGCGCTCGTCCCAGATGCCGACCAGCGCATCGGCGAGGTGAGCGCACGCACCGGCAAAGGCCAGCACACGACCACTGCCGCCCTTGCCCTCCCGCTACCGGGCGGTGGCTGGGTGGTGGACACCCCAGGGATCCGATCCTTCGGCCTCGCCCATGTCGACCGCGACCGGATGGTCGCCTGCTTTCCGGATCTCGCGGGCGGCGTCGCGAACTGCCCGACGGACTGCGACCATCTCGACCTCGAGGTGTGCGAGCTGGACGCCTGGGTCGCCGCAGGTCATGCGGCCCCGGAACGGCTTGACTCGCTTCGCCGCCTGCTGGTCACCCGCGACGCGATGTAGGCCGGTCGCCTAGGCCTTGCCGGTGCGCTCGCGGTGGCCACAGCCCGGCCAGCAGCAAGGCCGGCGCATGCCTTCCTCGAGCTCCTCCTGGGTACGCCGGATCCGCCGCTCGCGAGTCGGTGCCTGCTTGGCGTCTTCGACCCAGCAGATGAACTCGTTGCGTGCAAGTGGAGTGATGTCCTGCCAGGCGGCGAGCGCCGTCGGATTCGCGCTGAGTGCGCTACGCAGGTCGGCAGGCAGCCGGTGAACGACACCGCCGGGAACCCGCTTGCTGGCCACGGGACAACGGTAGCCGCCGCCCGTAGACCCCGTGCCCGGTTGCAAGAGCGATGGCGAGGCAACAGACTTCCGGCGTGGCCAGCGACCAAGTGACGATGTCCGACCAGACAGCCGACGTGGTCGCCGCCGTGCAGCGCGACGGCTACGCGATCATCGAAGACGCGTTCCCCGACGATCTGGCCGACGAGCTCCGGGACGACCTCGACCGCCTCGAGCACGAGCTTGGCGTCGTACCGTCCGACAACGACTTCGAGGGCACGAAGACGCTGCGGATCTACAACCTGCTCGCCCACCACGAGCTGTACCGGCAGATCCCGGTGTGGTCATCGGTGCTTCCCGTCGTCGAGGGAGTCCTCGACCCCGGCTGCCTGATCTCCTCGCTGTCCTCGATCGTCATCTGTCCCGGCGAGACGGCACAGCCGATCCACAGCGACGACATCTTGATCCCGCTGCCGAAGCCGCACCCGCCGCTGGTCTGCAACACGATGTGGGCGATCACGGACTTCACCGAGCAAAACGGCGCCACCCGTCTCGTGCCGGGTTCGCACCTGAAGCCCAATCCGACGTACGGCGGCGACTACCCGACGGTTCCCGCCGAGATGCGCAAGGGCAGCGTCCTGGTCTGGGACGGCGCACTGTGGCACAGCGGCGGCGCAAACCACAGTGACGAGCGCCGCTACGGAATCGCCATGAACTACTGCGCCGGCTACGTCCGCCAACAAGAGAACCAACAGCTCGGGTTGGCGCCGGACCTGGTCCGAACCTTCCCCGCGCGACTGCAGGAGCTCGTCGGGTACGGCGTCTACCGAGGACTGATCGGCCACATCGACAAGCAGCGCCCGGCCGACCTCCTCGCCGAGGAGCGCCTGCCGAGCACGATGGTCTGGGACCAGGTGGGTCGCGGCTGAACCGGCCCACGATCGGCCGCCGATCGCTCCTGCTCGGTGGGACGGGCGCACTTGTGCTCGCCGCAAGCGGCTGCGGCCACGGCAGCCGCGCCGAGCGCGATGGGAGCGGCCATCGCACGCCGCACGACGTCACGCCCCAAGGCGTCGGCCAAGAGGTGAACGGGACCTTTCACTCCGCCGCGCGCGGCACCACGGTCGGATGGTCGATCAGCTACCCGCCGGGTCACCGATCCGGCGACCGACTGCCCCTGGTGCTGGCGCTGCACGGATACACCGGAACTCACGTCCGGCCGATCGGGCCAACCTCGCCTTTCCAGCTGCTGGCGTCGCGGGTCCACGGTCGTCCGCTGCCCGCGATGGCCGTCGCTGCCGTCGACGGCGGAAACGGCTACTGGCACCGGCATCCCGGCGACGACCCGATGCGCATGCTGCTCGAGGAGTTCCTGCCGATGTGCCGCGACCGCGGCCTCGGCACCGCCGGGAGAATCGGGGTGGTCGGCGAGTCGATGGGTGGATACGGCGCGCTGCTGCTCGCCGAACAGCACCCGAGCCTGGTCGCCGCCGTGGCCTTGATCAGCCCTGCGGTGTGGACGACGTACTCCGACTCCCAGAACGCGAACCCGACGGCGTTCACGAGTGCCGCCGACTTCGCAGCGAACAACGTCATCAGCCACGCGTCAGCACTTCGCGGTATCCCGGTCCGGCTCGCCTCAGGTCGGCAGGACCCCTTCCACCCGTACCTCGAGTCGCTCGTACGTGTTCTCCCCACAGGCTCGCGCGTGCTCTTCCCGCCCGGCGGTCACGACAACTACTTCTTCCGCAGCCAGGCCGGGCCGTCTCTGGCCTTCCTCGGACATCACCTCGTGGGCTGACAACGGCCGCGGCGCCACGTGCGGACCGCTCAACATCCTGCGAGGGCTCTGGCCTTTGCGTCGTAGCTTCGCGGCCCGTCTGAGTCCATCAGGTCGAAGGCGCGCTGGGTCAAAGCATCGGGATAGATCCGTTTCGCCACGGCCAAGCTGCCCTCAGACTCGATCGCGTCGTCGACTTCCGCAGCCGTGAGGTCGGTTCCGTCCAGGTGCGCGACGACGCCGTCGGTGAAGTTCTCGTCGTTGTGGCACCGTCCGTCACCCGCCCAGCAGTGCACAACCGTGTATGCGACCACCCCGTGCGGTTCCTTGCGCGCCCCAAGAACGTCGACGGCGCAGCCAGCATGCCGACGATGACCCAGACCCTCATGGCGCGCCGCAAAGAGGCTGATCACCTTGATCTGCGGTTGCGTGATCGTGGCATTCGAAAGAAAGATCGGCGGGACGACGTGCGTGATCCGTAGAGCAGCCACGATCAAGGTCGCGCACAGAGCTCCCGCGATCAGGCGACCGGTGGGATGCTCCCAGACCCCGTCCACCGCCGCAGGCTCGACATTGCTCACCAGTCGATCATCCGCTGATCACATCCGACCGGATGTGCCGTCGTACGGTTGCTCGTGATGAGGCCGGAGAGCTCCGCCATGGCATCAGCATGACGCGTGCCGGCTCCGGCATGCGACTTGTCATGCGCACACGGGGTCATAGCGCAGGGGTCATAGCCCAGCCAGCGCCTGACAAGTCGCTTGAGTGCGTCGCGGCCGGCGTGTCAACCAATCGCGTGTTGCCGACGTTGGACGGGCATGGGACAACGGGTACGCCTCTCCTGCCTCGTCACCGCCAGTGCGTTCGCCATGATCGCCGGCGTCACGATCGGTGCGACACCAGCGGCAGCAGCCGCGCCCGGCGCGCCGAGCGGTCTCGAGTCCTTCCCGGCACTGCATGGCATTGGTCTGGACTGGAAGGGCGACTTCAGCGGCGCGACACCGACGTCGTACTCCGTCTATTCGCGACCGGACGCCGGTGCGGGCTGGACGTTCCTTGGGAGCGCGCCGGTCAACGGCCAGCGCGGCACCTACATCGACGCGACGATCGACAACGGCGACACCATGCAGTACTCGATCACCGAATCGAACAATGGCGGCGAGTCGGCTCGATCCAATGTCATCTCGGTCACCCGTCCGGTGACGGATCCACTGGCCGGCTCCAGCAACGCGATCACCGTCGACGCCACCACCGATGGCGGCCTGACGACCGAGTACTTCGATCCCTCGATCAACGGGACGGTCACCCTGGTCGACAACACACTGACCGGCAGCGGCAACGGTCAGAGCGCGAGCGCCGACATCCCGCGGGTCAGCGGTCCTGGTGACTACACGATCGGCAACGGCGGCATCGACTTCAACCTGACGACGGACGGGACGAGTTGCACGACCGCGACCGGAACGCTTTCGGTGATCGACGCGGCATACAACGCCACGCTCGACCCCGTGCTGTTCAGCGCGAGCTATGCCGTGTCATGTGACGGCAAGCCGACGACGTACGGCGATCTTCGCTACAAGTCCACGCAGCCGTACCGGGACCTGGTCGTCACGCCGGCCACGATCTCGGGCGGTACGCCGGTCAGCGGCTCCGGGCGGTACTTCGACGTCACCATCGCGAACTACGGCACGCAGACCGCCCACGTCGGCGGGGTTGCCATCACCGGACCCAATGCCGACGACTGGACGTTCAACGACGGGAACTGCCTCTATCGCAACTACCCCGCGCGGAGCTCGTGCACCGCCTACGCCGTCTTCACCCCGTCCGACCGCGGCCACCGCAAGGCCACCTTCACCTTCGCCGACAACAGTGCCCGTGGCACCCACACGATTTCGTTGAACGGTCAGGGCCAGGTCGCGCCGAGTGCGCCGCCGACGACCGCCCGCATTGCGGTCCACCGCGTCGAGATCACCTGGGAACCGCCGATCGATGATGGCGACGCCCCGATCACCCTCTATCGGGTGTATCGAACTGCGCCGGGCCAAGGCCAGCAGCTCGTCGCCACGGTCTCCCCACAGAATCCGGACGTCGGCGGCAGCTACACCGATCCCAACGTCCCGACCGGCATCACCTTCGAGTACTCGGTGCTCGCTGAGAATGCTGCTGGCGACAGCATCGACACCGTCGTCGAGGCGACCGCGCCGAGTGACGAAATCCTGCTCGATGCAAGCCAGGCCATGACGACCGCAGGTGACGAGCCGGTGTCGATTGCGTCTCCCGACATCCGCGGTCGGGTCGCGGTCGTGCCAGGGGCCACGCGGATCGTCTTCCCGCAGAAGTATCCGGACAATGTCGACCTGGTGGTCGCAAGCCCGTTCGGCACGGTTCCCCCGGCCCGACTGACCACGATGGGCGCAACCGCACCGGCAGTCTCGATGGACGGTACGACGGTCGCATTTGTCCACGTCAACGGATCAGGAATGCCGTCCATCTGGACTGTTCCCGTCAGGGGCGGCGCTCCCGCCCAGGTGGCGACTGGCGTGACCAACCCGTCGTGGCTCCCCGACGGCAGGACGCTCGTGGCCGAGCGGGAGAGCCAGGATGGCTCACCGGAGACGGGGCAGAACCTCGTGACCGTGTTACCGTCCGGCACCGTCACAGACATTCCCGGTACGACGGACGGCCACGAGCCTGCCGTCAGCCCGGATGGCCAGCACATCGCCTACCAGCTGAGTGTCGGCGGCACGTACTCACTCGCTGTCAGCCCCGTCGCGGGTGGCGTCCCCCAGACGAGCAGCCCGGGCGCGCAGCCGATCAGCTCCATCTCGTGGCGCACCGACAGCGCTGAGCTCTTCGCGTCTGTCAACGGGAAGGTGAAGGGCGCGACCTACTCGTCCAGCTCGGGCCCCGGCACGCTGTCGACGATCTCGCCGTCGGACGTCGACAACGTCAAATGGCCGGCGTACATCAACAGCAACGCCGTCAGCCTCCCCGACCCGATCCCGGTGACCGGCAAGCGTCCCTCGGTCAGCATCACCGCAGCCCCCGGCACCAACACGGTCTGCAGCATCGACGGTGGCGAGCCGACCAACTGTCCGTCGAAGTGGGTCTCGGTGCTCGACCTGGCCAGCGGCAGCCACCAGCTCGTGGTGACGTCGACTCCGGCGCAGGGTGTCGCCTCGACCGTCATCTGGACGTTCGACGTCGACCGCACCAAGCCGTCGGTCAAGCTCCTGCACCTGCCGAGGAAGACGAAGCACCACAAGGTCGCGATCAACTACATCGCGCACGACGCCAACGGCATCAAGAGCTACGACGTCCGGTACCGGAAGGGCACGTCGCGCCACGCACTCGGCAAGTACCGCTACCCGTCGAGCTGGCAGGCGACCACACACATGCTGTTGCACCTGCACGTCAAGACGGGCAAGACTTACTGCGTGTCGGTGCGAGCTCGCGACACCGCGAGCAACCTGTCGAAGTGGTCCAAGCAGCGCTGCGTCGCCGCCAAGTAGCGATCAGGCGCTTGCGCCGACAGCAATCGTCTCGTCGACCTCCGCGACGCGGGCGGCCATCTCCGCCTTCTCGCGGTCGATGAGCTCGGCCTTCTCCTCGTCGGCCTTCATCAGCTCGTCGAGGTTGAAGCCCGCCATGTCCAGCACGCCCATCTCGGCGTAGCACTTCTGGACCTTCTCGCCCCACAGACCGATGTCCTTGACGCACGGCACGATCCGGCTGAACAGCAGCGAGCGGAACATCTGCTGGAACTCGGAGTGGTCGGCGATCTCCTGGCACTCCTTCACCGGCATGCCGAGCGCCTCGTACACCTCCGTGCCGAGGAATCGGTTGCGCATCAGCCAGCAGCCCTCGACCACAAAGTCCTCGCGCTCGCTGCGCTCCTTGTCGGAGAGCTCCTTGTACGCGTCGCGAAGCGCAAGCCGGCCGAAGGCCACGTGTCGCGCCTCGTCCTGCATGACGTAGGCGAGCAGCTGCTTGGCGAGCGGGTTCTCGGCCAGGTCACGCAGCACACCGAACGCCGCGAGAGCGAGGCCTTCGATCAGCACCTGCATGCCGAGGTAGGCGTAGTCCCAGTCCTTCGCCTGCAGCGCGTCGTTCAGCAGTGCGGCGAGGTCCTTGTTCATCGGGAAGACGGTACCGACC
>Ga0213876_10000551_pt1 | contig 28025 bp, 29 predicted proteins | sample BarmaccomBMRX_R9_FD_160113 | JGI IMG/M metagenome (GOLD analysis project Ga0213876, IMG submission 160113) | Root-associated microbial communities from Barbacenia macrantha in rupestrian grasslands, the National Park of Serra do Cipo, Brazil - RX_R9 | ecosystem: Host-associated > Plants > Roots... | reverse complement strand
AGGCGAACGGTGCCGTGCGCATCAATGATTGCCTCAGCGGGTCGCATCACGGGTCTAACGCATAGTCCTTAACCACCGCAGGTGCAATGCCCGAACGGGGCAAGGATTCACGATCCGGGCGGGGAGAGATGGGTGTACCGGCGTTGGGCGTGAACCGTGCAGGCTTTTCAAAAAGTGCCACGGGTTCGGTGGCGGACGTCCGTGTTTGAAAAGTGGCTAAAATTCCCCTGATCTTCTCCACTTTTTTTGTTCATGTCCGCGCTTTCATGCGTCTTCATGACCCGTTGGGGCTGATTCTAGACCAGAACTAACCCTTTGCCGTTCAAGCACTTTTGGGGTCAGGTCGGGTCACGGCGGCGCAAGCCGGGTCGGGCGCGGCCTTTGACTTCGGATAAGAAGGCTGGGGGTTCGAGCCCCTCCGGGTGCGCGGCTCAGGCTGAGGAGATTACGCTTATTTTTACGATTTATCAGAATTGATGCTTGGCCACCTTTCTGCGTTGTGCTTGGACACTCTCTCCGTTCACTTTTGTCCGTTTGTGAGCGGTCCTGATCTTCTCAGAACAGTTCGACGCTGGCTGGCGATACCTGCCCGATTAGGCGCATTGCAGGTCATAGGGGCTCATTTCAGGTGAAACAAAACCGCACTTAGAATCTGACAGGACTTACGCACTGTGATGCTTGAGGGGGCATGGTTCCCGGCCATATTGGGCCCTTTGACCTTATGCGCACGCTGAGCAAACCCTCGACGGCCAAATGTACGGTGGAGCACTACACGGCTTTGCTCTTGGCGGAGCCCCAAAGCGCGGGTTGCGTGCGCCTGGCCGAAGTGGCCGGCGGGGCTTTTGCCCATGATGCGGCCAAGCGGTTTCTGAACCGCGAGGAGTTCAGCGGCCGGGATTTGTTCGAGGAGGCGCGCCCGCTCCTGAACTTGGAAGGCGGCCCCTTGGGCGGGGATGACACCGTGCTGGACAAGCCCTATAGCCAGGAAGGCAAGACCGAGTTGGTGAGCTATGTTTGAAGCGGCAAGCATGGCCGCGCCGTCAAGGGCGTCTGCCTGGTGACGCGGTTGTACACCGACCCCAACGGGGTCTGCCTGCCCGTCAACTCCCGCCTGGTGAACAAGGCCGAGGGCAAGACCAAAATGAACTGTTTCGGGCGATGGTCACCGAAGTGCTCGACTGGGGGTTGCGGCCGGCGGTGGTGAGCGTTGATAGCTGGTACTCCGGGGTGGAAAACCTCAAGTTCCTTAGGGAAAAGGGGCTGGGTTTTCTCATTGGCCTGGAGAAAAACCGCATCGTCAGCGAACGCGCGCAGCAGTACGTGCCGGTGGAAGGCTTGGAGTGGCCTGAGGGTGGCAAGGTGGTGCACCTGCGCAAGTTTGGCTTTGTGACGGTGTTTCGAACGCTCGATAAAAACGGCGAGCCGAGACACTACGCCCAATACGACCCGCGAAAAAAAAAGCACATGAAAGTCGCTTATGGTCATTTCGTGCACGTCCACCGGCAGCACTCGTCCATTGGAAGGGTGCCATCGGGCGCTCAAGCAAGTCTGCCATACCGAGCGGTTCTTTGTGCGTTGGAAGCGGGCCATTGGCAATCATGTCTTCTGCGCCTTGCGCGCCTTCCTGAAGTTGGAGGAAAAGCGTTGCCGGGGCCTGATTGCCAGTTGGTACGACCTTAAACGCCACCTCATTGACCAAGCCGTTGGAGCCTTCATCCACCAAATGGCCGGTCAACACAGTGCGTAACTCCTGTCCTCAACGAGGAGTGGTCAATAGAGTTGGCGCAAATTGTGGTCCCGCAAAAATAATCGTGTACTCGTTAGGGAGCGCAATGGGGACCCGGGTTGCTTCTCGGCGTGCACGAGCACCGAAGACACAAGCACACATGATTGCTGCCGGAACACTGACAGGGCATAGCCCGATACCTCGCCTCGGATCTCTCGTATCGGAGCTGTAGCAAAGCGCTTTATGGACCACGGTTCTGCCAATGCCTCGGGTCGCGTTTGCTATGGAAACACGCGACCACCAGCAACTCTTCGGCCTCGATAGAGAAAAAGAGCGAGTAGGGAAATTTTTTCGCCCGCGCGCGTCGCAGGGTCGTGAAGACGATGGCAAATTGCCGGGGGTTGGCGGCCATGCGCTCAACCACGTTCTCGATCTCGGCGCGAAAGCGACGGCCCAAACCGGGGGCTTTTGGCCTCGTACCAATTTTGCGCTTCGATCAACTCGGCACGCCCGGCTTGAGTAAAACGAACCGGCCACACTATAGGCTACGTTGTTCGAGTTCAACCTTGAGCGCTTCCCAAGGAACGCTTTGGCCGTGGTCATGCTCGAGTGTGGCTAGTCGGTGTTCCAGTTCGGCTTGATGGGCCGGTGTCAATGGTACCTGGTGCTCGTCCAGGCTGTCCCAGAGCTGCGAAATCAACGCAAGCCGTTCGTCCGGGGACAGCCGGGCGATCTCGTCATGGGTTAGCTGCATCGAACCAGATTACCCGAATCGAAGGCGCCAGACAACCGCGGGATGCCATCGCCCGTCTCAGCTTCCGCTAAGGTGGCCAGGCGCGACCGCTCATTTTGTCGTCCAAAGTGTACTCAATGATTTGGACGAGGCGCCCCGCCGCAAAGCCGGACCGAACGCGGGCCTCAAGGGACTGCCATGGTGCTGGTCAAATTCGAGCCGGAACGTTTCTTCAACGCGGTTCTTCTTCCTGGATGGTTTGGGAGTCATGGACCAACCGGCCGTCCCTCGCGTAGGCTCGAGCCCGTCGGCCATGGGCGTTGGCTTGCGCGTACTCGGCGGCTTGCGCGTCGGAGTCGCTTTCAATCTCGCGTTCTTCTGAGTCACCGGACAACGTGGTGAAGGTGATCTTGTAGCGGTCCATTTTCCTTTCTCCTCTAATGAATGATCCATTCCGATCAAGTGCACGGCTCGATCAGTGAGGTCGGGAGCCGCGGACGGGCCGGTATCCTCGTTCGGCAAAATTTGGATGTCCGTGACGTCGCTGTCCCCCGGTGGTGCGGCATTCGGCTCTGACCTCGGGATCTCAATCACCTCCTCGAGGAGGAGCGACCCATAGAGCGGGCGCGGGTTGTGGCCGCGCAAAATGATCAGGTACTCGTTGTGCTTGAGAAAAAGGGTGGCGCCGGACTGCAAATCGTCGAGGCGGCACTCGCGAATGTTGTAATAGGGAAGCGCCACCCAGCCACGGCCGTGCGCAAAGCTGGCGCGGGCCGGTCCGGGCTGACGAACCAGGTAGTGCGATTTCAAGGTGGTATGTACCATACGGGTACAGGTAGCGCACCTGGACGGTGTGATCAAATCGCGATAGCGTGAGCCAATGGATGGACGAAAGTTTGATTGGATCCGCCAGCAGCTTGGCCTCTCGAAAGTCGAGCTGGCCCGACAGTTGGGGATATCCCGTCAAAGCCTGTACCGGTGCATCTGGGAAGGTCCACCGCGGGTGGTTGCGCTGGCCATCCTGGGCCTATGGTACCAGAACCGGATGGGGGGACTCCTGGACGAGCCTAGTGAACCGGCGCCAAAGGGTAAACGGACGGCAAAAGAGAAATAAGGAAATCGAACGGCCCAAAAAAAGCTAATTTTTTCATTGAGAACGTATCTGAATGATACGTAACCGACGAGCGGCAGAAACTACTTAATTGGGAAAACCCGGTTCTTCTGGCGCTGAGCGCTGAAACCGCAGGTGGCCACGACGGCGCTGTTTCTGGCGGCCGGGGTCAGCGGACCTCTACGGCTCGGCGTGGGCGATCGTCAATGCGATGTTTACCGCTGACGGTCAGAGCGCCAACACCCAGCTGCAACAGCCGAACTAGCTGGATTCCAAAGGACGCGGGGCGTGAAGGACGCTCAATCAGGAAACGCAATGGAACGCAGGCTGCACCCCAACGACAACGCCCGGAAAGCAAAGGTCACCCTCTGGATATTCGAGGGACCAAGCCTCTTTTTCCTGATTGCAGGAAGTGGCCTGGCCCTGCTGGCGTACCGGTACTGCTATGACCGGTTGGGGCTCGGCAGTTTGAACAGCACCTTGGCCGCGGTGGTCCCGATCGCCCTGGCGGTTTTGTACGCGGCGGCACTGAAGCTGGGTAACCCGAAATCCGATGACGTGGATGTTTTCCGGTCTTTGGGGATGCAACTCGTCCGGGTGCTCCATCGTGCTGGCGTTTGCGCAGCATGCTCGGCCTGTATGCCGGGTCAGGACGCAAATCCGTGCACCCCTACCACGAAGGATGAGAGCTGGACGATCGCGTGCCTCAATTAGTTCAACGCGGCCGTTCCCGGGTGGACCTGCTGCCGACCGGCGGCACGGCGGCGGGTGATCCGGACGCCGCTGAGGCCGAGGCCCTCTGCAGCGGCGAGGCCGGCAACCTGATCGGCGTGCGCGCGTTCTCCGGGACCCGAGAGAGCGAATCATGGTGGGGAGGATGCACGGCGACGGTGGGACGGGATATCGAACGTCAGTTAATCACCGATCACCTGAATTTGCTGGCTGCGAAGGCCACGAACCCCGCTTGCGCGGTCAATGAAGCGCTACAGGTCTGCGGCGTTGTCCGCGCATCAGACTACATCGAGTTCCGCGCGAGCGTGGCGCGGTTTTTCGCCTGTAAAGGAGCTGAACTGACAGACGCGCTGGTGGAGAAAATTGTGTGGACGCCCGCGCCCCAAAAGTGGACGGATGTCCCTGGCCAGCAACGCCCAATGCCCCTATAAGAAAAGGCAGTTGCCCATGAGCCTTAACGACATCATCGAGGAACTGCCCAAGCTGACGCCTGAGGAACGCCGGCAGATTTACCTGCAGATTGAACGCCTGGATGGCGAACCGGAATTCGAGGCCACGCCGGAAATGCTGGCCGCGATTGAGGAGGGCACTCGTTCGGTGCAAATCGAACCGACTCACCGCCTTGAAGAAGCGCGTCAACGCGTCCTCCAATGGGCGAGTACCGCCTCCGCCTAAGCGCCCAGGCCGACCGCGACTTGCGGGAACTCGTCGAGTTCATTGCTCGGGATAATCCGGCCGCGGCTAATGTCCTTCCCCGCGCGGCACCAATCCCAGGGACAAGCAGGAATCTATGTTGGCAATTTGAAACCAACTTTGGTTGGTCGGCTGCGGGCGCAAGCGGGCTTGTGTTTGGGGCGGGAGGTAAGATACAATGAGGGTGTGGCATCAGCGTTTTCTGCGTTGGGACACGGCCGACAGGATCTATGAAATGGACGGGTGAACATGGCGACACTGCATTTGATGATTGGATTACCGTGCAGCGGAAAAACCACCTATGCCCGTCAGCTTGCAGGGGAGACAAAGGCGCTCCTGCTGACCCTTGATGTTTGGCACTTGAAGCTTTTTGGTCATGATGTCGGGCACGAATCTCACGATGAAAGACATGAGCGCATAGAAAAGGTCATGTGGGACGTTGCAAAACATGTCTTGAAAATGGGCGGCGATGTAGTCCTTGATTATGGCTGTTGGGCGCGTGTTGAGCGTGATGATTACCGGAACCGGGCGAAAGACCTGGGTGCAGATTTCAAGCTGCATTATATGGATGTTCCGTATTCCGAATTATATCGCCGCTTGGAAGAACGAAATCGAAACCTCCCAGAAGGCGCGTTTGCAATTCCCAAAGCGGAAATGGATAGGTACATCACGATTTTCCAACCGCCGGCCGGAGACGAGCTTGTATAAAGAGCTTCACCTAATATGCAGACGTAGCCGTTACTGGTAGCGCTTTGCGCTGCCCTTGACGTCGCCTGCCAGTGCTGAAGGTGCCCGGCGCTCTTGAGAAAGCTGACTGGTCGACGACCGTCAACCCCTGGTCTCGCGCCACCGCCTTCAGGAGATAGTACAGATTCTGCGCCTGAACCTTTTCGGTCGCCGTGGCATAGGGGAGAAGCTCCTTGCCTTGCGTTTCGGTAGCGAGATCGAGGACGCACGGGACGGCCTTAAAGAAGATTCGATCATCTTCGATCTCTTCATTCTGCTGCTCCTCCTGCTGCTTCGGTCTTACCGGCACCAGAATGCATGTCAGCTTGGTGCCCCGGATCGGGTATCGGCCGAGCTCCTTTGCCTCGTTGATGGTGATCGGCCGTTCCATGTAGGGCTTCTGAACATACCGCGCGATCAGGTTGTTGAGACTCCAGGGCGTGGTTCGGCGCCAAGAAATTGGCTATTGTGGCGATCTCGCCTTCGCTCTTGAGGTTCAGGTAGAACACCTCGAAGTGCTTGACCAACCCGAGTTGGTCAAAGGCATCGGGCCGCTGGGCGAGAAGGCTTGCTTGGCATAGATCAGCTGCGTACAGCAAAGAATCGCACGGCGCTTAAACGGGTTTTTCATGCGTTCAATCGCCGCACGTTCGACCAGGTCAACTTGGCGGCCAAGAATCTCTTCTAACTCAAGCGCCATGGCGAAGAACTCTTTGCCGACCCGGACGCCTGGATCAAAGGTCACCATCAAATCCACATCGCTCGCCGGGGAAGCGGTCCCGTCCGTGACGGAGCCAACCACCTCCAAGCGCGCGATGGGGTGCTTGCGGCAGAAAGGAAGCAACTGCCTCCGCAGTTGGTCAAGGCTGGGTGGTTCCGCCACTGTGCGCAGGCGATCGGTCATTTCGCTCACAACTGAAATTTAGCACGCTTCGGTCGCGAATCGAAGCACGCCTTTGGTGGGAGGTTCGTCACGACGCACTGGGGTGTCAATTCGAGTGACCGGAAACGGGCGCCGCGGTGCGTCGGCGGCTAAATGACGTTTGCCAAGTTACCACTGCAGATCCTTCCTCCGTTAGTCTCGGAGCGAAACGGTATTACAAGCCGAGGAATAGTGACGGGTCCCCGGAGAACCGCGCACCAAGTTTTTTGGCTTGATCCACGGTGATTGACCGTTCACCTCGCAAGATGAAACCCCCAGCGGCCTCATTGCCAAGCAGCCGCCCAAGTTCGCGTCCGCTGATGCCGTGCTCCTCAACCAGCAAGCGCAACACTTCGAGCGGTTTCGATTTTTTCGGTTGCTCATTTCAGGCGCATTCTACCCCTGATGAGCCAAGTCGACGGGAAGCGTTCATGAGGAAGCTTGGGCAGCCATTTGGCGAGTAGCGCCCGGATATTCGCTTCCGTTGGGGGCCGTGGCCGAAGCCAAATCATTCCCGGTGTCCCGCCCGGCGAAAACGGGATGAGGTTGCCGAAATCCGCATCCAGCGTGACCGGGATCCGATCCTGCTCGATGGCGTACCGCCGCACTTCGCGATCCGGTTTGCCGGAAAGACCCGCCGCTCGGGTACCGAGCGCGTTGAAAGCAAGCGCGGGTCCTGCCGCCCGGATCGCCATGGACACGCTCCGGTGCTCATCGAACCGCCGGGTGTCGTTCGCGACCAAATCGCGTTGGGGTGGGATCCGGTGCGGACGACTTGCCGAACGGCTGCAACCTGGAACTGCGGGTGCCCGTTTCAGAACGTTGGCGGCAAATGCCGGCCCGAGCCGGGCGACTTGGGACTTGCGACAAGACTGGTCCTTTGGTGTACAGCCCTTACGCTCGCGAGGCGTGCCCTTCTCGGTCGGGCTGCGGCGCTGGTACCATTCTTCGCGTGAGCACCCTGGCCGAAATCGAAGCCGCTGCAGACGCCCTTTCTACGGAGCAGAAGGAGCAGCTGCTTGCCTTCCTCGCGGCCCGGCTTGGCTGGACGACCTAAATGTCGCGATGACCATCAACTAAATCGCCGGCATGATCACTGGTACCTGCTGGCGTTCCGACGTTACCAAGAACCGGCCGGTACGCCCATGGACGTCAATAAGCAATTCTGCGTATTCCCGTTTGCCACCGACTGTGACAAGGTGTCCTGGCGATGCCCAAATCCCAGCATGCATGAACTTGCGCTAAGTAGAATCTCCGCGAAAAACTTTTCGAGCAGTGTACGCCCGAGAAACAAGCCGCTAACTGAAACGAAAGAAAAACGATGATTCATCAATTCCGAATATTCTCCTGTGTGCTCTTGTTCTTATCGGCGAGCGTTCCGCCTCTGTTCGCGACCGACGCTCATGAGAAAGGATCACGACCGAAGCACATTTCATTCGGCTTGGCAGTAGATTTAAAAAGATATTTAGCAACAGGGAGAATCACGGTGTTCGACTTTTATAGCAATTACTGCCCTCCGTGTCGGGCGCTGGCGCCTTATTTGGAGACACTCCACGAGAGGCGAGATGACATTGCGGTTGTAGTTGTGGACATCAACCGTCCAGGCGTACAGGGCATAGATTGGGGTTCACCGGTGGCTCGAGAATTTCAACTTCAATCGATTCCGCACTTAATGATCTACGATAAAGAGGGGGCGCTGGATTGCGAGGGAGACGAGGCACGGTCCAAGGTCATCGCTTGGATAAAGGAGTAAAGGCCTGATTCTAACTGCGGCCCCACGCTGTCGAGGTCCCGCATGCAAGCGTCCCTCTCACTCCGTCGCGCGTTTGTCGAGAAACATCCGAATCTTGTCACAGCTACTGCCTTTGACATGGCTCAGCGGGAAGACCTGTGGGCTCATACGCTCGTTGAGTCTCCTCCCACCAAATCGTTTTCGCGCTCGCTTACGCCCTGACATTGCATTTCAGAGACGCTGCGAAATCTGTTGAGGACAGGCCGTACTGCTGTTTTCGAACAAGGATTCAACCACGCTGGATGCTTTGCACCATGCCATGGTGATCCGGGCAAGTCGATCCGGTACGCCTGTGACAATTCTCGCAACCTCTTAGCTGGGATCAACTGTAAATCGAATCGACCGAGGGTAAGCGGTGCCTGGATGATGGGGCGATAGCCCACCGCGCGAGCCTCGATGGAAGAGTATGGGTCGACCCACAGGCTCGTGTTGAAATGTCCCAGGTGATGATAGGTACAAATAAGAGGGAAGATTCGCCTGATGGACTTTCCGCCGTGCTATTTTGTCGGTAAAAACACATTTACCTAGAGGTCTGCCGCCAAGTTGTTCAAGCACAATGGGATGCTCGGGCCGGACCCATGCAGTAGACTCTGTTCGGCAGCTTTCCTAGCGACTGCTTCCTGTAAAGACAGGCTTATGGCTCGATCGATGGCAAAATGTACGTGTATGCTGCTGACAGTTGGCTTTTGGATTTCCGCGTCCGTAACCTCTTTCGCTCAGGACGATGATCTTAAGGCCCTGGATCAACAGCTTTACAAGTTATTTGAAAAAGGCAATTTTAAGGCGGGCATTCCCATCGCCGAAAGGAGGGTCGAAGTATTAAAGCGCGTTCGGGGCCCGGAACACCGCGACACTGTCGCTGCCTTAAATACTCTGTCACGCCTTTACGCAAAAGTCGGGGATTATGCCCACGCCGAAGCAGTTCTTCAAGAAGTGTTAAGTATTTGTAAGAAGGTCCTTGGGGCAGAACATCCCGACACGGCACAGAGGCTCGATGACCTGGGCGTGTTGTACTACATCACGCACGAATACGCGAACGCCGAACCGCTGTTTCAGGAGGCGCTCCGTATTCGCCAAAAGGTGCTTGGACCAGATGATCCGAACACCGCGACCAGCCTTAACAATCTCGCCGAGTTGTACTACACAATGGGTGAGAATGTCAAAGCCGAACCCCTCTACCAGGAGGCGCTCCGTATCCGGCAAAAGGTGCTTGGACCAGACGATCCGAATACCGCGACCAGCCTTAACCACCTCGCCGAGTTGTACCAGGCCATGGGCAGGTACACCGAGGCCGTACCGCTCGTTGAAGACGCGCTCCGGATCTGGGAAAAGATGCTTGGGCCGAAACATCCGATCGTGGCTCAGAGCCTTAACAACGTAGCCGAGCTCTACTGGGCCATGGGCAGGTACGCCGACGCCGAACCTCTTTACCTAAGAGCGCTCGGGATCCGGCGGGAGGTGCTCGGGCCAGAGCACCCCGACACGGCTCAGAGCCTTAACAGCGTAGCCTGGTTGTACCGGGTCATGGGTGAACACACTAAAGCCGAACAGTTCTACCAGGAAGCCCTTCGGATCCGGCGGAAGGTCTTGGGTCCTGAACACCCCGACACGGCGGTCAGTTGTTTCGATTTGGCTGCACTATATGGGGAAATGGGCGAGAACGACAAGGCGGAACCGCTCTACCAGGAAGCGCTTCGAATTTACGAGAAAGTCCTTGGGCCGAAACACCCCACGGTTGCCCATTGCTTTAATAACCTGGCCGAGTTGTACGAGGATATCGGCGAGTACGCCAAAGCCGAATCGTTCTACCAGGACGCGCTCCGAGTCTACCGGGAATCCGTCGGGCCAGACCATCCCGACACGGCGACATGCCTCTTTAACCTCGGTGTACTACTGTACCAGAAAATGGGTGAGTACGACAAGGCTGAACCGCTCCTTCAGGAAGCGCTGCGGATCCGGCAAAAGGCTCTCGGGCCAGAACATATTCAAACTGCCTTGAGCCTCGAGAGGCTTGCATACCTGGAATTCGACCTTGGCCGGATCGACGAGGCCACCCGCCTTGCCCGCCAGGAGTCTACGGTAAAGTTGAAGGTTCTTCCGAAAGTATTCTCATTTGCCTCCGAACAGCAACGTTTATGGCTGCTGGACAACTTCCGCCCTTATAGCCTTTTCCCTTTTCTAATGGGAACCGAGAACGACTTGGCCGCAGCCGTCCTATGCTACAAAGGCATAGTATTGGATTCGATCATCGAGGATCGGCAGTTGGCTGAAGCGAGCAAAGGTCAATATCAAGGGCTGGTAAGGCAACTTACCCTGGACAAGAGGCAACTGGGACAGCTACTTTTGCAGCCGGCCCAAAAGTCGACCGCCGGGGCAAACCAGCGGATCGAGGCACTCGAAGGAAATATCGAGAAGATCGAAGGCCAACTTGCCGAGCATGTGGCGAGTCTAGGCAGGGCGCAACGGGCACTGGATGTGCGCCCAGAGCAGGTGCAGTCGACAATCCCCGATGATGGTGCGCTCGTTGAGTACGTGCGGTACTGGCATTACCTGGGAAAAAACCGAGGGGAGTGGCGTTATGGAGCCGTTGTTTTGTTCCCCAATGGCGCGCCTTCCTGGATTCCTCTCGGTCCTGCGGACAAAATCGAGGAGTTAGTGCGACAATACGGCATCCTGGTTCGAGGTTCGCCCGAAGAGGATGAACTTGCAGCCAACCTTCAGGCAGTTTACGAGGCACTTTGGGCACCGATTCGCCGAACATTGCCAAGCCAGATCAAAAGGCTCATCATCAGCCCGGATGGGCAGCTGAACTTTATATCCTTCGCGACGCTACTGAGCGAGGACAATGAGTTACTGGCTGAAAAGTACGAGGTCCAATACGTCGCTAGCGGACGCGACTTACTGCACCAAGCCAAACCTTCAACGGTTAAAGACGTCATTCTGTTTACCGATCCGAACTTTTCGGCCCCAACAGGGACGCCGGCCCAGGCAGACCATTCCGCTGTCGATGCAGGCTCGATTCAGGCCAGTGAAAAGGGCGACATCGAGGGGTGGAGCTTCGAGGATTTGAGAGGCACGCAGCAAGAAAGGGATGTACTGATCAGAGAGTTTACTCGCTGGGGTTGGAGGCTTTCCAATGGCACTGAGAAGGGGGCAAAACAAAAAGCCGTCCTTAACTTCACCCGGGAAAGGGCGACCAAGGAAACGCTGCTCAAAGTCCGTTCGCCCTACATTCTGCATTTAGCCACACATGGTTTTTTCGCCAAGGAAGATCCGACCACGACCCAAACCGAAGGTGGCGCGAAGGTGAGGCAGGGCGTCACCCGATCGAAGTTTTTCGACAACCCCATGCATCGGAGCGGCTTAGCGTTGGCCGGTGCCCAAACCACGGTTGAGGCCTGGAAACACGAAGAGGTTCCACCCGTCGAGAACGACGGAATTTTGACTGCTGAAGATGTGAGTACCTTAAACCTGCAAGGCACCTGGTTAGTGACGTTGTCGGCCTGTGACACCGGTTCGGGGGAAGCTCACGCCGGGGAGGGAGTCTTGGGGTTGCGCAGGGGATTTGTCGAAGCCGGTGCGCAGAACCTGCTGATGACGCTCTGGCCCATCAGTGACGGTGAGGTAACGGTGCAGATCATAAGCGACTTTTACGAAGCCGCGCACAAAAGTGACAATGCCCCCGCGTCTTTAGCCGAGGTGCAACGCAACTGGCTGACCAAGCTCCGCAGCGCGAACGCATTAGCCCGAGCGGTGAGCCTCGCGGGTCCCTTTATCATGAGCTCTCAAGGTAACCCGTGACGTTTTTCCCGTCGCAAGCGCGGTTGCCACGTGGTCCCGGTCCAAAGCCATGTTGGTAACGCGAGCGCATGTCGACCGTCGTCGACTGCATGAAGGCGCCGCCCATTTCACCTCGTCCGCTTGTGGCTGTACAGACCGACGTGCGGCAACCTGTGCAAAGATCACCGTTCTGGGATATGCCATAAGATAAATCGGACCCTTCACCATGAGTTTACTAAACAATGGGCAGCGGGTAAGGTTCCTAGGCAGTTAAACACGGCCATCTTATGGTTCGGAGCATTGTTAGCCTTCTGTCTTTATGGTTCATTTCGGCGATTTCCGTAATGACGCCCTTGAGGGCCTATGGCCAAGAGGATGACCCGCACCTATTAAACCGGGAGTCTGTCAGGTTATTCCAGAAAGGTAAGTACCACGAGGCGATACCCCTCGCGGAAAAGGTTTTTGCGATCGACAGGCAACTTCTGGGTCCTGAGCACCCCGACACCGTCACGGCACTAAGCAATCTCGCCGTCCTTTACGGGGCCGTGGGGGATTACGACAGGGCTACGCCCCGGTATGAGCAACTCCTTGCCATCAAGGAGCGGTTACTCGGCATGGAGCACCCCGACACTGCCGTCGCGATGAACAACGTGGCACTGGTCTATGAGGAGACGGGCGACTACGCCAAGGCCGAAAAATTGTACCAGGCCGCGCTTGAAATACGCACGAAGGCGGTGGGCCGGGCCGATCCGGACACGGCCACAACGATCTATAACCTTGCAGGTTTGTATGAGCATATCGGCAAGTACGATAAATCCGAATCGTTATACCAGGAAGCGCTCCGAATCAGGGAAAGGATTTCGGGCCCGGATCGTCCCGAGACGGCGGCGGCCCTGAACAATCTCGGCTTTCTCTACGCCGCCATGGGCCGTTATGCTGAAGCCAAGCCTTTCTACGAGCGCGCGCTTCAGATCAACACAACCGTTCTCGGCGGGGAAGATCCGATTACCGCAACCACACTGGACAATCTCGCGAGCCTCTGTAAACACTTGGGCGACTATTCGAGAGCGGAGTCACTGTTTGGTCAGGCGATCCAGATTCGCAAGAAGCGTTTCGGGTTAGAGCACCGGGACACCGCCAGGAGTTTGGGGAATCTGGGTCAGTTGTACTGCGACATGGGTAACTATGCCGAAGCCGAGCCGTTGCTTCGGCAAGCGCTGCAGATTCGAGAAAAGATACTCGGCCCGGAAGACGTCGACACCGCCGTTGCGCTCGGTAACCTGGGGAGTCTTTACGAGCGCAAAGGATCTTACACAATGGCCTTGCCACTGGTCGAGCGTGCCCTGCAAATTACGACGAAGATTTTAGGCGCCGACCATCCCACAACCATAGTAAGCGCCGGAAATCTCGGGCTTCTCTATGAATACATGGGCGAGTACGCGAAAGCGCAAACGCTACTGGAGAAAGTTGTTGAGCTGAGCAAGCGGGTCCTTGGCGCCGAGCACCCTGACACCGCCGCAGCCCTCGGCAATTTGGGGTATCTGTACTGGACGATAGGCGATTACGCGAAAGCCGAACCTGTATGTAGGCAGGCACTGGAAGATGACGAGAGGATTCTCGGCCCCGAGCACCCGGAAACTGCCAGGAACCTCGGCAACCTGGCGGGTGTATACGAAGCCAAGTTCGACCTCGAGAAAGCAGAGCCACTACTCCGGCGGGCCTTGGATATCAACACAAAGATACTCGGCGGAGAGCACGATGCCACGCTGGTAAGCCTCAATAATCTTGGATTTCTATACCTGACCAAGGGGGACTACGCCAACGCAGAGCGACTCTATCGACAAGCGCTCCAGGTCCGGGAGAAGCGCTTCGGGCTGGAGAACCCGGACACCGCCGCAAGCGAGCACAACCTCGCAGTTCTTTATGAGGCCATGGGCGATTACGCCAAGGCGGAACCGTTGATGCAGCGGGCGCTGGCGACGTCCACAAATCTGCTCGGACGAGAACATCTCCAAACGATCACGGCTCTCGAAGACCTCGCTTACCTGAAATTTCTGCTCGGACGGACGGACGAAGCAAGATCGCTGGCGCGGCTAAGTGACCAAGCGCACTCCGCGATTCTCTCGAAGGTACTCGCCTTTACGTCGGAACCGCAGCGGTTGGCTTATGAGGACATAATTCACGTAAACCTGTATGGTCTCTTTACGGTGCTGACGGGCTGCGAGGACGATCTCGCTTCCGCGCTTCTGCGATTCAAAGGCATCGTGCTCGACTCTGTCATTGAAGACCGCTTGATCGCTGCAGGAAGTAGCCGAAGCAACCGTAAAGAGCTGGTCGAACGGTTGAACGTCGATAGAGTGAGTTTAGGGACGCTTCTGTTGCAGACCCTCGACGGTGCTCATCCGGAAATCGGCGTACGCGCGAACGAACTCGAGCGCGAGATCGAGCAGATCGAAGGGCAACTTGCTTACCAGGATGCTGCCGTCGGCCAGACCAGGCGCGCGTTGAGCGTGACGTTGGCAAAAGTTCAGGCGAAGATCCCGATGAATGGCGCGCTGGTGGAGTACCTCAGTTATCCATTCTACCTGGGAAAGGTCAAGGTGGAGATCCGCTACGGTGCAATCGTGATCTTACCCCACGGGGATGCACGCTGGATTCCCTTAGGTAAGGCCGACGAAATTGATTCAGCCGTAAGCCAATATCAGAATCTGGTTCGTACCGCTGCAAACGAGGAGGAGTTGTCAGCGAACCTGGGCGACCTGTACGAAAGGGTCTTTAAACCGGTTCAGGACGCCTTGCCACCTCAGGTAAGAAGAATCATCCTCAGTCCTGACGGGCAATTGAATTTTGTCTCTTTCGCAACGCTGCTGGATCCAGAGAACCGATTCGTCGCAGAGACCTATGAGACTCAATACATTGCCAGCGGGCGCGACCTCTTACGGACTGCCGCACATGTGCAAGGGCGGGACGTGATGCTGTTCGGTGATCCGGATTTCGCCTCGGATCCGGATGCGGGACTCGCAGTGGTTTCCGGCGATGCCGGTACAGACGTGAGCGCGGGGCCAGGGGCGGACCGGAGGGACCTCAGACGGTCGGTCTTTGGCCCGTTGCCCGGCACACAGGCTGAGTGCGTCGCTTTCGCGCGCAAGTTCAAAGACTGGAGTTGGAACGTTCACGACCCTTTCCTGGGCCGGGATGCCACGAAACAGGCGTTGCTACACTTGCATTCGCCCTACGTTCTGCACATTGGGACGCACGGATTTTTCCAGGCGGCGGAGAAACCGGACTCGGGTATTCCAGGCCAATGGGACCTCGGCCGCAAGCATCGCCTTTTCGGGTCGAGGTACTTTAAGAACCCCATGCACCGCAGCGGATTGGCCTTGGCGGGAGCGCAACGCACCCTAGATGCCTGGAACCGAGGTGAAGTCCCGCCGATCCAAAATGACGGTATCGTCACGGCGGAGGACATCGCAACGATCGACCTCAAAGATACGTGGTTGGTGACGCTCTCTGCCTGCGACACCGGTTCCGGCGAAGCTAAGGCCGGCGAAGGCGTCCTGGGCATGCGCCGGGCATTCCTTGAGGCCGGCGCTGAAAACCTGCTCATGACGCTCTGGCCAATCAGCGATGAACCTATGGTCAACGTGATAAGCGACTTTTATGAACGGGCGCGCGAGGCTGGCGACGCGCCGACGGCGCTGGCCCAGGTACAGCGCGACTGGTTGCTGCGCACCCGCGAGGAGCACGGCCTCTCCCGGGCTGTTCACCTCGCAGGGCCGTTTGTCATGAGTTCTCAGGGCAGCCGGTGAGCATTTTCTTCCGGCCTTGCCCTTGGTGGTGCGTGATCAACGTCGACAGCGAAGGCCAGTTCATTTAATTTAACCGCGGAGGGGAGAGCTCGCGATCTCCATCCCACGCTCCAAACCGACGTGCCATTTAGGATCGTACCGTCCTCAGAACGCATGAAATTGAGAATGCGTGTGTTATGAGCCCGTTCCTCACGAGGGTCCGAGGATCCCCGTGGAGCGCTTGCTTTCGTTCACGCGGCAGAATCGGCCGAGCCGTGCACCCGCGCTTGATCCCGGCGCTTCAACCTCCTCATGTTAGATCGATGCTTGTATTAATCGTGCTTGCAGCCTTGACCGGTGTTCTCACCGCTCAGGATCTATACATCATTGAAGAACACGACCAGTACGGCTTCGCAGAGCGGTCATTGCCCCAAAGTATGGCGTTGTTAAACCGTTCAGTGAAGGCCTCGCACCTGTTTACCTCAACGGCCGGTGGGGATTCATCGACCCTCAAGGGAATATGAAGATCCAACCGCAGTTTTGGGACGCGGACGGCTTCTCGAGTGGAGTCGCAGCGGTTCATGTCAAGGGAGGTTGGGGTTACATTGACCAGACCGGCACTCTGGTTATCCAGCCCCGCTTTCAACTGGCGCGCCGGTTCGCGGAGGGAGTGGCACCGGTAAGATCGGAGAGTGGATGGCTGTTTATCGACAAAAATGGAACGCCCGTGCCGAACCTTACTGGGTTTGAAGATGCAACGAGTTTTAGTGAGGGATTGGCGACCGTAAAGGTCGAAGGCGCGTGGCGGTTTATCACTCATAAGGATGATTTCGTGTTTGGCCAGGAATGGGCAAATGCAAGGCCCTTCAGAAACAGTTTAGCCACGGTTCAGGCCGAGAGTGGTGGACGCTATGGGTTCATTGATCATTCCGGAAAATACGCCATAAAACCCGGTTTCGAGGACGCTAAGGCCTTCAGCGAGGGGCTGGCGGCAGTACGTTTGAACAGGCGTTGGGGGTATGTAAGGACCAACGGCGAAATGCAAATTCCGAACGGTTACCCACTCTTTGCGGACGAATTTGCCGGGGCCTTGGCGGTAGTCAGCGACCCGGTTACCGGTGCGCAGATGTACGTCAATACTGACGGGGTGGTGCAGTTTTTCAAATCACGGAAACCTGCAGAGATCGAAAGGGGAACGGGGGACGACTATACGATGGTTACCTTACACGTATCTTCGGTACCACCGCAGGCAGACGTTTATCTGATTCCGGCGTACATCTGGGATTTGGGCGACCAGACTCGCCGTACACCGTCAAATCTGCACGAGTCAGAGTTGAAAGACTACATCAAGGAGCATTTTGAGTACTTGATTGGTAAAACTGATTTACAGACCCGGGTCATCGAACAGACCTATGTTGGACTGTTCCTGCTGGGTGAAGACATCCAGCATCGCAGATTAGACCTCCGCATCGGCGAGAACTCGGCTTCCGTTTCCTTTTACAAGAAATGAAGAACGTATTCTCCTGGGTAAGCTTCATCACCGGTGTCTTGCCGGGTATGGCGGTCATCCTAAACGGCTTCGGTACACCGGAAGCATTACGGCGCCCGTTTGGAATCGTCGCTGCGGTCTGCGGCTTTGTAGGTTTTGGCCTGGTGGCACTTATCAAAGAGAATGTCAGACGAGAGGATCGAAAACAAATAGCGGCTGGAATCGTCATCTTTGGGCTTATCGGCTTGGTTTCGCTGTGTGCTTATTGGGTGGTTTTGGACCAGTGCGTGTTTAATTCCCCGGACCGTTCACCCGTGTTTTATCCGCTCTGGCTCACCGGTCGCGCCAAAGAAGCCGTCGAGGAGGCAGGCGGGCGAAAATCGTTTTATGAAATGTACGGCGCTGGCGCAGTCTCAGCGCTCCTGAGAAGTCAGAGCGGCGAGCTAAGCCGGACGAAGGGGTTGCTCTTGATGCTGATTTTGGTTGCTTCCGTTGCCCTGCCCGTAGCAAGTGGCCTAGCATCGGCATACCTCGATCGGCGCTCCCCTGGGGGTGGTGCTTCACGGCGGAGCAAATCGCGTGGGTTGGGAAAGACAGCGCGGAAGGACGCATCTCGCCGTGCTTCGGCCAAGGGAGATCAGCGAAGTGTCTGCACTGAATCAATCGTTGGCGCCTATGGCCTTCCTTGTGAACTCATGATGAAATGGCCCGCCAAGTTAACTGCATGGTAAGCGTTACGTGTAGCTGTCAATTACCCACAGATTTTCTGGCGAAATGGCCGAGGCGTTGTAATGCAGAGGCCGAGCAATGGGTACGGGAGTGGTTTCAACAAGGAACGGTAAGCAAGCAAACGCGACGGAAAAGGGCTCGAGCCGAAGCTGGGATGAACCGTTTCCGCAGCCTGCTGACCCGCCGGGCCAAGAAAGCCGAGAACTACCTGGGCTTGCTTCACTTCGTCTGCGGCCTGATCGCCTATCGGGCCGCCGGCTTATTCGGTTAGGCACTTAGCCGAGCGTCTTGTCGCTTTCCAGGATCTCGCCCTCGGCCACATAGCCTGTGGTCTCCCTATCCATGTCCGGGACACCAACAAAGATCCCCACCAGGTGGAGATTCTCGAAATAATCCGGGTTTCGTGTGTAGTGACCCGTGCCCCTTGGAAGGTGCATCGTGGTCCCGGGAACATATTCAAATTCCTGGTACTTTCCCGGTTCTACCTCGATTCCCTCGACCCCCCGACCCGCAACGCAATGTACAATCTCATCGCATTTCGTGTGCCGGTGTTTCGAGTGCTCTTCGCGCGGTCCGAACACCGCCTTGAATACGCAGGTGTTTTCGGATCCATTTGCCTGACGTGAGATAAGTTCCCGGCATTCAAATGTTGTCACACCGTTCTTAACGTGCACGAATTCGTGCTTGATTATGCCCTCGCCAATCCCGACCTTGTATTTCCTGATTGTCATGGCCCAAAATCTTACTGCTTGTACACCCGATTGGCGATCGCCATGATGGCGCTGATAGTAGACTGGTCGGTGAGGACGAAAGGTATCAGGATCTGCTTGGGAAGGTCTTTTCTCCCGTCCAGGTACATCGTAGCCGCCATGATGCCGCCCGCACCCTGCCCCTCAGGATTTTGAAAAACCGTCGAAACGATCTCACCTGCCTTGATCCCGTCGAGAACCTCCGGAAGCCCGTCCACGCTGCAGAGTAGCCGTACCGTTCCAAGCAGGCCCGCCGATTTAACTGCACCTAAAGCGCCGAGGATCATATCATCGCCGTTTGCGATGACGAAATCGTAGTCCGGCGATTTGCTCAGGATCGATTCGGCCACAGATTGCGCCTTGTCTCGGGAGAAATCGGCGTGCTGCTCAGTCCACTGAATCTTGTCGGCAATTCCTGCTTCCTTGAGCGTGTCCTTTACACCCTGGTTGCGAACTTCATCGGTGATGTAACCGGCAATGCCTCTCATGTAGATGCCGTTCAGGGTTGGCTTCCCCAAATCCTTGTACAGCTTGACGATCTGTTTACCCATGATGATGCCGGAGTCGATCTGGTTGGATCCGACGAAAGTCACATACTGGCCCCCCTCCGCCAGGATGTTGAAGTGAACGACGGGAACGCCTGCCTTGTTCGCCGCCTCAATTGCTGCGCCTGAGGCCTTTAAACTGGCTCCTTCGAAGAGCAGGAGATCTACTTTCTGCTGGATAAGATTTTCAACATTGCTCAACTCAATGTTTGTGTCGTTTTTGGCGTCGACTTCGATGATCTTGACTCCCATCTCCTTCGCCTTGTTCTGAACTGCCTTCTGCAGGGCGGCGATGTAGGAAATCGACACATCGGTATACGACACGCCTATGGTCCACTGCTTGGCTGCCTTGTACGGCGTGAGCCACCAGCCGTCCTTCGTGAGATCCACCGAATCCGCCGGGGTTTGGGCCATTACCTGCGTCGAAGACGCAGCCAGGAAAAGAATCGCGAGTGCTCTCAGTCCTTTCATGTTCATTTTCTTTTTCTCAGTTCGTCTTTTGAAATAAGGAGAACTTTCGGATTGGCCCTGAACGCCTTTTGTCTTCTCGCGTCTGGATGAACAGGTCTACCCAGACGGCGAGGATGATGATGAACCCGAGGATCGCCTGCTGAATAGGCGAGGGGACGTTCAACATGACCAGTCCGCTCTGGACAACCTGCATGAGCAAAGCGCCCACGATGGTTTTCCCGACCGTTCCTCTGCCTCCGAAAAGGCTGGCGCCTCCGACCACAACGGAAGCTATGGCCACCATTTCGAAGCCCGCTCCCGATATGGACTGAGCGGCGCCCAGGCGTGAAGTGAAGACAAGGCCCGCAAGGCCACAAAAAAAGCCGCTGATCGAGTAGACGCCGAGCTTGACGAGGTTGACGTTAATCCCGGCTGCCCTCGCCGCCTCCTCGTTGCCGCCAACGGCGTAGACGTACCGTCCGAAGCGGGTTCGGTTCAACACGAGAGAACTGATGCCGGCTACGCAGACCAGGATGATTACCGGTATCGGAATCAGGCCCACTTTTTCCTGTCCCAGGATGCGGTACCACGGCTGAAGCTGGTAAATGGGGTTTACGTGGTACCACACGATAAAACCCCGGAAGGCGTACATGGTACCGAGGGTAACGATCAGGGGTGGTAACCTGCCGCAGGAGACGAGGAACCCGTTCACGACGCCGCAGGCCAATCCAAGGACAACGGGTACGCCCAGGGCAAGCGCAACGTTGACAGGCGTGGGCTCCTGTTTCGCAACCAGTCCCGAGAATATGCTGGCGATCGCGAGGGTCGAGCCGACAGAAAGGTCGATTCCCCGGGACAGGATCACAAACAGCATACCCACCGAGATGATGCCCATCACGCTGACCTGCAAGAGGATCAAAATGAAGTTGTTGATGGTTGCGAAGCCCTTGGTGGCGAGGGAAAAGACGACCGTAATGATCGCCAGGATGATATAAATACCGTACTCACGGAAAACCATGGACGGGGTTGGACGGGCGAGTGACCGCTTGGCTTGGCGGTCCAAGGCCAGCGTGGCTCTTAGGTTCGCCTCAGTCGAATTTTTCGGCATACGCCATTTTCCTATCAGCGGCATGTGCGTCTTCTACCCCCGGTCCGGGCTTCCCTATAGGCTATAGGCTACCATCTTGCAGCGAAGGCTGGCAATGACTTTCGCGCTGCGTCGGGAAAGGACGTGGCCGCGTACGGGCCCTGCATCCGGTCCGGTCACATCCCGAACCTGTGATCTCTCAAACCATGGACGGAGCTCGCGCCACCGAGGCCGGAACAATTCCGGCGGGATCGGAGCTGTCCGAATAATCGATCACCCAGTTGCAGGCGTCAGCCGGCTGCGAGCGCGAAGACGTGGCCGACGGCGTGGGGCAATGGATTAACTCGCCAGCGGCTTCCGCGGTCGGACGAATGCAGGACCTGACCAATTTTGCTGCTGCAGAATACGTGATCGGGCTGGTTCGGATTTACCGTGAGACCGAACATGGCCGTCTTTACCGGCACGCCCAGATCTGCCTGTTCCCAGGAAGCACCGTCGTTGCGGCTGACGAACAGCGCGCCCCTGTCCCCATCGAAATCGTTGGCCGCCGCCAGGTAGAGCGTGTCGCCCTCGCCGGGAGCATAGGCGAGCACCCTGCAGTAAGAGCCGATCGGGCGGAGACGCGGGGCTTTGAGATCGTGCCAGTGCAGGCCACGGTCGGCGCTGCGGAAGGTGCCAAAGCGCGTGGCAACGGTCAGTTGACCAGGGCGCTGCGGGTTGGCCACCACCGAATGAATGTCGACCGAGCCCTCATCGATGTAGAGACCGTCGATAACGTTGGCCCAGCTTTGACCGCCATCGAGGCTGCGAAGCAGACCGCCCACCTCGAGGCTCGCATAGATCTCGTCCGGATTGGCAGGATCCAGGGCGATCGAAATGACGCGCTTCGGAATCTCGAGATAGTCCGACACTGCTGGAAAGGTCACGGTAACCGGTAGCTTTTGCCAGGTGGATCCGTCATCCGTGCTCCGGTAAACCGCGCACGGCTCATACCCGGCGAAGATCGTGTCGGGATCGCGTGGGTGACGAGCGAGCGACCAAACCGCGAGCTCGGGCTTCGGAGCGCTGAGGCGTCGCCAGACGTCGCCGGTGTCGTCGCTTCTCCAGACCCCATCATCGGTGCCGATCGTCACCCGGCCCGGACGCCGAGGATCCGTGAGGATCGCGAAGACGCGAGGCGGTGGGTCAATATTGCCGCCCAATGATGCCCAAGTGCCGTCGCCGTTACGGCTCCGGTAAAGGCCGGCGCTCCAGAATCGGCCAGGGTCTGTGTCCCCTGCCAGTCCGGCGTAGACATAAAAGTCCGACATTCGTTTCTCCTCCTAACGACCGGTCTCGTTACCGTGCCCTGTTCGCCCGATCACCGCACCAGGAAAATCAACTGCCGGTCCGCGGAACCTACCGAGCCTTGACGTTAGACAAATCAAAACCGTAGTCTCGCGTAAGTCCATTAGAAGATGCGAAATGTGGCCAAACCTGCGTGCTCCACTCCTTCGATGGGCGCTCGCCGGTGTGGGGTGATGGAGGAAGGGAAAGTGAGCAGGCGGAGACGGGCGAGTTTACGCCATGGCTTTGACCTGGTGAATCGGTAAACGGGGCGGCGCTATGCCAAGCAAGGTTTCTCCTCAGCCGATTGTCAGGATGGACCGCATCAGCAAGAGCTTTGCTGGCACGGACGCGGTCCGGAAGGTTGACCTGGAATTTCTGGGAGGCGAAGTCCACGCCCTGGTCGGAGAGAATGGAGCCGGGAAATCCACCCTTATGAAAGTCCTCGCGGGCATTTACCCCGACTACACAGGCGAGATTTCCTTCAATGGACAGCCGACGAGGATCCACAGCCCGCGGCTGGCACGCGGGTTGGGGATCGCGATGGTGCACCAGGAGCTTAGTCTCGTTCCCGACCTCTCGGTGGCCGAAAACATATTTCTCGGGAGAGAAGCCCGGTCAGGAATCCCGGGGCTCATCGACCGGCGGCAAATGGAGCGGCAGGCCGGGGCGATCCTGGCGGAAATCGATGCCGGCGTATCCCCGACGCAAAGAGTCAACCAACTCTCGCTTGCCAAGCAGCAGCTGGTCGAAATCGCCAAAGGGATTTCGATGAATTCCCGGGTCCTCATCCTCGACGAGCCGACTTCCTCTCTCACCGAGCTGGAGATTCGGGAACTTTTCCGAGTGATTCGCGCCACAAAGGAGAAGGGCGTCGCGATAGTCTATATCTCGCATAAGCTGAACGAAGTGTTTGCAATCGCGGATCGAATCACCGTGCTCCGCGATGGGGTGAGGCTGAGTTCTCGTCCTGCTGGTCAGTGGGACGAAGCAGGCCTGGTGAGGGAGATGGTCGGAAGGACTCTTTCCGACTTCTTTCCACGCAGCCACAAGCACCGTCAGGACCATCCCGTCCTGGAGGTGGCCAACCTTACGCAGTTGCCCCACTTTGCCGACGTTAGCTTCACGGTGCACCGCGGCGAAGTCGTTGGCATTTACGGATTGGTCGGATCAGGAAGAACCCGCCTTGCCAAGGCCATTTTCGGACTCAGCCGGGCTGGCAGCGGGCAAGTTAGGATCCAAGGGCGATCCGTTAAGGTTCGGTCGCCTTCGGACGCTATGGCGAACGGGATTGCGCTTGTCCCTGAAGACAGGCGCATTCTTGGTCTGGTTCACGTGCTCGACGTCAGGAAAAATCTCACGCTGCCACACCTGAAGGCGCTCTCCAACCTTCTGCTTATCAATAACCAAGAGGAGTGGCGACTGGTGCGGGAAAATATCGTCGGGCTAAACATCAGGACCCCTTCCGCGAGAATTGCGGCATCGGCTCTCAGCGGCGGCAATCAGCAAAAGGTCGTATTGGGGAAGTGGCTGAACACGAATCCCGTGGTCTTGATTCTTGACGAGCCGACGCGCGGCATCGATGTGGGGGCGAAAACAGAGATAAGAAACAGGATAGACGCGCTTGCGGCTGAAGGGGTGGCGATTCTCCTGATATCCTCTGAATTGCCTGAAGTGATCGGCATGAGCGATCGAATCCTCGTGATGAGGGAGAAGCGGATTGCGGGAGAGTTTAGCCGCGAAGAGTTTAGCGAGGAGGCAATTGGTTCCTGCGCTCTAGCAAGTCGCCGGTAAGGAAAGGGGATTATGCCGGGAACGCTACTCCGCCCGATCTGAGGCTGGTGTGAGTCTATCTGTGTCCGGGTCGATGTTTGGTCCGTGCGTTTCCGGCGTCAGGGCAGGTCATGCAATCTTTCTTCGAGACCGAGCAGTTCCAGGGTCGTGCGGCCACTCCGCAGCTCATCCATCATTCCCGCTTCCTTGCGGCACCGCTCCTCGGCCTTCGTGAGGATAAGCTCGGCTTCCTGGGGCCGGATGACGACAATCCCGCTCTCGTCCGCGACCACGAGGTCGGCTGCCCAGACAGGCGTGCCGCCGCATGTGATGACCGCGCCGACGGTGCCGCGGGCCGACTTGGTCGTCCCTCGAAGTGCCGTTCCGCGCGCGAAGACCGGAAATCCCAGGCGCCGGATCGCGCCGAGATCACGTACGGAACCGTCCAGGATGAGGCCCGCGATGCCCCGCGCCATGGCGGCCACCGTCAGCACCTCGCCCCAGACCCCATAACCCGCATCGTGGCACTGTGCCACCACCACGCAACCGGCCTCGGCGCGTGCAACGGCCAGGTGGATCATCAGGTTATCCCCAGGGTGACACATGACGGTCAGAGCAGGGCCCACCAGCCTACGATCACCGGACAGCATCCTTATGCCCGGCATCATCGTCGCTCGCGCGCCTGATTCATACAGGGTTGCGGTGTCCAGCGCACCGAGACGCTCCGCCCAATTAATCCCCGTTGCGTCGGCGTCGGCCATCGATTGCCTCCTTAGCTTCCCGATGCCGGGCCCTTGATGCCGCTGCATGCCCGAGTCGCCATGACGCTGGCAATGCGAGTGTGAGAGCGCTCGATGTGAGCGCGCATCAGGCGGGCGGCAAGATCGGCCCTGCGAACCGCGATCGCGTTTGCTATCTCGATGTGTTCCTGGTGGGAGGTCGGGCCCCCGACCAACTCCTCCCTGATCAAGATCAAGCGGTAACGATCAGTCCGATCCCAGAGCTGGTCCAGGAGGCTGATCAGCGCACCGTTCGCACACGCCGAGTAAACGGCCCGGTGGAACCCGCGGTTGCGTTCGAGTTGCAGCACCGGCTCGGCAGCAGCCTCTTGTCGGGCCAGTCGGCTAACCACCTCCAACTGCGATTCCGATGCCTGTACGGCCGCCAGATTGGCCGCAAGCGGGTCCAGTTCGGTCCGGATTGCGTACATCTCGTTCAGTTCCTGGCTCGTCAAGGGTGCGATGACCATGGTCCGGTGGGCTTCCAAGCGGATCAGTCCCTCCATCTCCAGGCGCCGCAGAGCCTCTCGGAGAGGGGTGATCGATACCCCCAGTTCTGCGGCCAGCGCTTCCTGATTCACGGCGCAACCGGGCGCCAGCGTGCCCTTTAGAATTCGAGAGCGTGTTTCGAGGTACACGGCCTCGGCCTTGGTCACTGCAAGCAGGGGGGCGGCAACGTTCCTGGGCGATATCGGCTCGACAAACGCATTGGACTCCATGGCTTCGTTCACTCCAGCCGTCATGAAACAGGCCCCCCGCTTAGAATCCATTGTAGCCCGCCGAATAGATGCCCAAGGAATGTCGGGTTCTCGTACAGCGCCGAAAAGTGGCCCAGTGCCGTGTAGAATACCCGGCCTTGCCCTTCGCAGAAACACCAAGCGAGTGGAATGCCACCTTCAGGAACTCGCGCACCCGGTGAGCTCATGTTGAGATCCGTTTCAAGGGCGCGCAGCAGCACTCGACAATCAGCTCGAAGTTCCCGGAAAAGGTAAACCTCATCGGTGAGGCGCCACCGGGGGCCGAGGTGCCGGGTGGCAGGGTGGGAACCGTCGACGACTTCGATGGTGAACTCCTGTGTCCAGGGATGCCCATCAAAGCGCGCCCCTACCAAGCGTCCGTACTCCGGCCAACTGGCGCATGCATCGCTGGCGGCGTGCATCGGCATGAAGCCCATACTACCCGAACGGATCCGCTCCACGATGACCTCCTTCTGGCCATCGTTCCACGGCGTCTCGCCGATGGTGAACAAAGCCAGTACCCGAGCCTGCTCCAACTGCTGCGCAGGGATGAGCGCGACTGAATTGAACGGAGCGAAACGCAAGCCGGCCAGCTGTGCGAATTGGCGCATCGTTACAACCGACTGGGGAAGGACATGATGTGCCCCTGCAAGGCGCCGTTGGGCATCCGGTCGCCGCTCGCTTTCCGCGTAAGGCGCGACTTCGGTGACGTAAAGCAGCAGATCGTTCATTTTCTGAATTACTACGTGGATCCTCCAGGCCTTGCGTTGTGGCGCGCGGCCATGTCCCGCTCGCGCCTGCGCCGTGCGTATTCGGCGAGTCCCACGGCCAAAACCAACATCGCGCCATTAAATAGTGGCTCGACGTAGAAGGCTGCGCCGAGGTGTTGCAGGCCGGATACGGCGACCGCCAGGACGCTGACGGCCAGCAAAGTTCCCCATACATTGACGCGGCCCGGTCTTACTGAAGTGGCGCCTAGCAACGCACCCGCAAATGCCGGCAATAGGAAGTCGGCGCCAACGGTGCTTTGCCCGACGCGCAGTTCCGAGCCGAGCATCACCCCCGCCATGCCGGTCAGGGTACCCGAGGCGACAAATGCGAAAAACATATAGCGCGCGCTTGGGATGCCTGTGAGATCCGCCGCTCGCCGATTGGAGCCGATGACGTAGAGGAAGCGGCCCGGCACCATGTATTCGCAGACGATCCAGAGCGCAAGAGCCACTGCGAGCACCAGAATCAGGGCCACGGGCACTGGCCCGATGCTCTCACTGAGACACAGGAACCCGCTGGGAAACTTGCGCCCGACGATCTGTTCGCCGCCCGAATACCACTGGCTGACTCCATAGACGAACGTGCCGCTTCCCAGAGTGGCGATAAAGGAAGAGATGCGGAATCGGGTCACGAGCGTTCCGTTGGTTGCACCCACACCAGCCCCCACGAGTATTACCAGCAGCGCCGCCAGCTGCCAGGGCAGGTGCGAGCGGACCTGCAGGCCTACTACCAGGATATGCCCGAGCCCGACGGTATAGCCGACCGACAGGTCGAACTCGTTAGCGGCCAGCGGGATCATCACCGCCAGTGCGAGGAGCGCGACAACCGCCCGAGCGCTGGCAATAGCCTGGAAGTTCATGGAGGTAGGGAATGTGTCGGGACGCAGGAGAGAGAACACCCCGATTAGCGCCAGAAGCAGGACGAGCAGGCCGTGAACGCCGAGCAGTCGTAACAGCGTGGATAACCAACCGGCAGACCGCTCCATACCAGCGTCGCGCCTCCAGCGACCCTCGGCGATTGCGGCTCTGGAAGTGTTTGATGCAGAGGTGGTGTGCCTGCCGAAAATCATCCTCAAATCCGCCGGTAACGAGCTATCCTGCAACGCGCAAGGCGTTTCCCACTACTCTTCATGCGGTACCATTTTCCAATGCAGCGCTGCTCGCCAGCCCCATGATGGTCGACTGACTGAGTTCGTGCCTTGGCAACTCGGCTGTTATGCGGCCGCGGTTGAACACCAGCGCGCGGTGACACACGCGGGCCACCTCCTCGAAATCTGAGGAGACAAGGATGACGGCGCCTCCATCAGCCAAGCGGTTCATCAGCCGCGCGTAAATCTCGGCCTTCGCACCAATGTCAATGCCGAGCGTTGGCTCCTCGAGCACGAGCAGGCGGCTGTTAAGCTCCATCCAGCGTGCCAGAACCAGCTTCTGCTGGTTGCCGCCGCTGAGTTTAACGACGGCCATAGAGGGGTCCGGCGGACGTACGTCGGACCTTCGCAGGACGCCCGAGGCCCGGCGCCGCTCCAAATGAGGCCGGAGCAGCGTCGTGGCGGCGTTCCCACGGATTGCCGGGTTGAGAAAGAGGTTT
>Ga0213876_10000550_pt1 | contig 28061 bp, 27 predicted proteins | sample BarmaccomBMRX_R9_FD_160113 | JGI IMG/M metagenome (GOLD analysis project Ga0213876, IMG submission 160113) | Root-associated microbial communities from Barbacenia macrantha in rupestrian grasslands, the National Park of Serra do Cipo, Brazil - RX_R9 | ecosystem: Host-associated > Plants > Roots... | reverse complement strand
TTCTTTTTCGGATCAAAGCAATCGTCGCCTGAACCTTCGCAGTTAATGCACGCGCGCACCACCGCGTTCAGATGCTGCGCAGCCAGCTTTGAGCCCGCCACCAGCGCTGCGACCTTCTGCTCTTCGATCACCTTCCACTCGATGAACTGCTCGATATCGGGGTGGTCGATGTCGACAATAACCATCTTGGCGGCGCGCCGCGTGGTGCCGCCAGACTTGATGGCGCCGGCAGCCCGATCGCCAATCTTCAGGAAGCTCATCAGGCCGGATGATTTTCCACCCCCCGACAGCTTTTCATCTTCGCCGCGCAAGTTGGAAAAATTGGTGCCGGTGCCCGAGCCATATTTGAAAAGACGCGCCTCGCGGGTCCACAAATCCATGATCCCGCCGTCGTTGACGAGATCGTCCTTGATGCTCTGGATGAAACAGGCGTGCGGCTGCGGATGCTCATAGGCCGTATTCGATTTGGTCAGCCGTCCGGTGACGTGATCGACATAGTAGTGGCCTTGACTCGGGCCATCGATTCCGTAGGCCCAATACAGACCGGTGTTGAACCACTGCGGCGAATTCGGGGCAGCTTTTTGAGTCGCGAGCATGAAGCACAGCTCGTCGTGGAAAGCGCGAGCATCCGATTCAGTGTCGAAGTAGCCGCCGATCCAGCCCCAATAGGTCCAGGTACCGGTCAGACGATCGAACACCTGCTTGGCTGAGTTTTCGCCGCCGGTTTCCGGCCCAGCCGCTTTCCTGCGCCACAGCCAAGACGGAACGCCTTCCTGCGGGACCGGATCGAGCTTTAAGGGCACGCCCGCCTTGCGGAAATACTTCTGGGCCAGCACGTCGCAGGCGACCTGGCTCCAGTCGGCCGGCACTTCAATTTCGGTCTGCTGGAAGACGGTGGAACCGTCGGGATTGCGGATTTCGCTAGCTGCCGCCCGAAACTCGATCTGTTCGTATGGCGATTGGCCTTCCGTCGTGAACTGGCGCCGAATACGCATATTGCCCCCGTTGCTCCTGTTCCTGCAGGCGACACGAATTCCCACGCCGGCGGACATGACGGCCGCGGTCCGGCTGAAACGGAACTTCAAGTCTCCAGATGTTGTGTCGCGTTCAGCGACAGCCACCAAGTATGGATACGGCTTAGGGCAACATGCAAGAGGAAATTGGTAAACGGAATTTTGTTACCGCCGTGGCCCCCCACCGAATCCGAGCAAAATGGCTGTGGTCAAGGAGACCGGCTGGTCTGCCCGCAAAAATTTTTTTCCACACGGGTGACATTCTTGTGGGTGGAGTGTGGAGGGAAAGGGCGGGGCGTTCGGTGTCTTGGAAAAGCAGTGCGGACTTCTATATTCGCGCACGGTCTGAAGACGGCTCCGCAATGAAACAATGGCTCCTGATGCTTTTCGTGTGGTGGCGCGGCGCCACATGGGGGACCCTTCTCGCCACTAGGCTGTATGGGCGATTCGTAGGTGCCGACGAATTCGGCAATCGCTACTACCAGAACGCGTCCGGAAGCCGGCGTTGGGTCTTGTACAATGGTACCGTCGAGGCCAGCCGGGTCCCGCCCGACTGGCACGGTTGGCTGCATTTCACATTCAAAGAGCCGCCCACCATCGCCCCGTTAAAGCCCAAATCGTTTGAAAAGCCGTACATTCCGAATATGTCCGGCACGCTGGGTGCATATCGGCCCGAGGGTAGCCTCGCCGCTCAAGGCGTCAGAGCACCCACCACGGCCGATTACGAACCCTGGTCGCCGGAGTGAGCTGAAACGCATGCGCAACAATAATCTCGTCGAAACGCTCATTGGCGCGGTTGTGATTGCCGTCGCCGTCGGGTTCCTCGTCTTCTCCTATTCGACGACGAGCATGGGCGGGTCATCCGGCTATTCGGTCGAGGCGCGATTCTCCAGCGCCGATGGCGTAACCGCAGGAACGGATGTCCGCCTGCACGGCATCAAGGTCGGAACTGTTTCGGGCGTGGATTTGGATCCGAAAACATATCTTGCGATCGTGCGGCTCAGCATCCGCGGCGACATTCCGATTCCCGATGATTCATCAATCAAGGTGACATCCGCGGGGCTTTTGGGAAATTCCTATCTCTCGATCCAGCCCGGCGGCAGCCCAAAGAATTTGCCCCCCGGCGGGCAGCTCGCGAACACGCAGGGTTCCGTGGACATCATGGGGCTGATCGGGCGAGCCATCTACGGCAATACGAATAGCGCAGGCAGCAACGGTAGCGGTGGTTCTGCCGGCGCCGCTGCTGCCGCGAAGAGCGCGCCGGAGCATCCGTGAAGATTCACAGCGTCGCGGCCCACGCAGGGATACTGGTTGCCGCTGCATTGTGCCTGGGGGTTCCTCAGGTTCGCGCCCAAAGGCAATTGACTGTCGAAGATGCCGTAGCCGGAAAGGACGGCATCAAGCGCATCGTGATTCTGCGCGGCCTGGACAAAATTACGGCGCGCGCCAGCACGATTTACGCACCCATTGGGGTGCCTGTAAAATATGCGACCCTGACGATCACCGCTCGCTATTGCTATTCGACGCCGATTACCGAAACGCCGGAAACCACGGCGTTTCTCCAAATCGTCGATCACCGCCCGGATCAACCGGAACGCAAGCTGTTTTCCGGATGGATGTTGGCTTCCAGCCCGTCGCTCAATGGCATGGAGCATCCGCTCTATGATGTCTGGGTGATCAGCTGCAAAACGAACCAGCCCGGCCAGCAGGCCCCGACGGTTGCATCGACGACGCCGGTGAAGCCCAAATCACCCGACGCCGGGGCCAACGAAAAGCTGCCTGACTTGCCGGAGGGTGCCGGACAGTAAAAATTGGCGGTCTGGGCCAGCGCCAGATCCAGCCGGCTCAGGTACTCGTCTCGCGGTATGCTGGTTGCGCCGAATTGCGCGAGATGGGCAGTGAAGAACTGTGCATCGAGCAGCTGAAATCCGCCACGTTTCAAGCGGGCGACGAGATGAACAAGGGCTACTTTGCTCGCTTCGCGTTCGCGCGAAAACATGCTCTCGCCGAAAAAAGCGGCACCAATCTGCACGCCATAAAGGCCGCCCACGAGTTGACCGTTTCGCCGGCACTCTACGGAATGCGCGATCCCCCGCGTGTGCAGCTCGGCATAGAGGGAGACGATTTCGGAATTGATCCAGGATTCAGGATGGCCCGGCCTCGGTTCAGCGCATGCGGCAATGACCTCACGAAAGGCGGTATCGACCCGGACTTCAAATTGATCGGCGTTCACGACGCGCACGAGACGCTTCGGCACGTGAAAGCCGTCAAGCGGAATGACCCCGCGTTCCTCCGGCGATACCCAGAACAGGGACGGGGAATCACGGCGCTCGGCCATCGGGAAGAATCCGGCGGCGTAAGCCCTCAGCAACAGGTCCGCGGTGATTTCCGGCTCGATGTTCTTGGCTCCGCGGCTCATCGCGGCTAATTCTGCCTGTCTGGTTCCGTAGCTCAATGGATAGAGCATCTGCCTTCGAAGCAGAGGGTTGCAGGTTCGAGTCCTGCCGGGACCGCCAAATTTAAGACCGGCGCCCGCAGGACGCCGGTTTTTGATCCAAATTGCTTATTGGCCAGGCGGACCCTGATCGTCGGGCGGAGGGCCGCCATCACCCGGAGGCGGGGGCGGGGCGTAGCCGTGGCGGGCGTACCAGCGCGGACGGTGCGGCGGCCCGCCCGGCACGTGATTGCCGCGAGATGTCATACACGATGCATAGGCCATGTCGTACCGGCGCTGAATTGCTGCCTGGTCATAGCCAGTACCCGCTTGGGAGCCGATCAGCGCGCCTATTGCACCGCCAACAAGAGCCCCGCGGCCGGCGTTATGGGCCGCAGCTGCACCGATTCCGGCGCCGATGGCAGTTCCGACAGCGGTGCGCGCAACTTCACGGTTCTGGGCATTCTTCACTTTGCCCTCCACCACATCGCCTGCGTATTGCTCGCACGCGATTTCGTCGCGATTGAACGCTTCGGGCGATTTGTGCGCGCCCGGTGCGACCGGCACCATCGGGCCCGGAGGCGTGGTTGCGCAGGCGGCAAGTAGAAGCAGCGACGCACCAGCCATCGTCAAATTGCGAACTCGGCTCATGTCGAACAAATCCTCTTTGCAGGTTCCAACGCGCGTGACTCGGACTCGTGCCACCACGTCCTTTTCTCAGGAGAGACTGCCAACCGAGACCTGAACCATAGATGAACCGGCAAGTCTGGCGTCTTCCAGCGTTACCGATTCCTTTCCCGCCTCGTTCAAGCACAAGGGAATCTTTCGGCGAGGTCAGCTATGTGGCTTCATGGCCGCAAAACCCGCTTCCAGATCGGACTTCAGATCATCCAGGTCTTCCAAGCCGGCATGAATCCGAATCAGCGGGCCTACAGCGTTAAAGCGGCTCGCTGTGCGATGCAGCGTTGAAGGGACAATGAGGCTTTCATATCCGCCCCACGAGTAACCCATGCCGAAGAGTTTGAGCGAATCGAAGAAGGCGGCGAGGGCCTGATGGGGGATGGCCTTCAACACCACACCAAATAGGCCGGTGGCGCTCACGAAATCGCGTTTCCAGAGGGCATGGCCCGGATCATCTTCCAGCGCCGGATACAACACGTGCGATACTTCCGGGCGCGATTGCAACCACTTGGCCAGTGCCAGCGCCGTTTCGCCGTGGCGTTTCAACCGAACCGGAAGCGTACGGATGCCGCGAAGCGCGAGGAAACAATCATCGCCGCTCGCGTAGATGCCGAGGTGATCGTGTGTTTGCGCAAGCCGCTTTGCGTGGCTCTCGTTCGCGCACACATAGCCAAGCATTACATCGGCATGGCCACCGATGTATTTCGTTGCCGCCTGAACTGAGAGATCGGCGCCGTGCGCGAAGGCATCGAAGTAGAGCGGGGTCGCCCACGTATTGTCGAGAAGCACGGAAGCGCCGCAATCGTGCGCCACTGCGGCGACCGCGGGTACATCCTGAACTTCAAACGTGAGTGAGCCGGGGCTTTCGCAAAACACGGCTTTCGTATTGGCGCGAACGAGCGACTGAATTCCCGCGCCGATTGTCGGATCGTAATAGGTAGTTTCCACACCCAGCCGTTTGAGAGTTTTGTCGCAAAGCGTCCGGGTCGGGGCGTAGCAACTATCGACCATCAGCAGATGGTCGCCCGCGCTGCAAACCGACAGAATTGCGACCGCAATCGCATTCAGGCCGGATGAGCAGATGACCGTTCGTGCGCCGCCCTCCAGCGCCCTCACGACCTCTTCAAGGCTCCGGGACGACGGGGTACCCAGGCGGCCATAGATATACGGAATCTTTATCGCTTCGAGGGCTGCCAGGTCCGGGTAGAGAATTGTCGAGGCGCGGTACACAGGCGTGTTCACCGCGCCGAAATGCTCGCGACTCATTCGCCCCGCGTGCGCGGCGTGTGTTTCCTGTCTCAGGTCGTCCTTTTTACGCGCCACCCTGCCGGCAAGCTCCTACTCGGCCGGACTCGGATTAAGATGAGGCTCGGCCTGCGGCTCCGCCAGTTCCGGAATGCGCACCATGCGGGCTTCAAGAATCGGCTTGAGCGGGAAATTGAAGACCCACGTGACCACGCCAGCGGCGGCTGCGATCACTGCGCAAAGCTCGAAAAAGTGCTCCTTCGTCATCATGCTGAAGAATGTTCCGATATAGCCCTGCAACAAATTGCCGGTGAAACTGGTGATGAACCACAGCCCCATCATCGCCGACAGGATTTGCGGCGGAGCCACGCGGGCCACGAGCGCTAGGCCAATGGGTGAGAGATAGAGTTCGCCCATGGTGATCACGGCGAAAAAGACGAGCAGCCATAGCCAACTCGTCTGCTCATGCGGGCCGGTGATGTGCGCCGCGAACGCCATGATGAGGTAGGAAATCGCGACCATGAACAGGCCAAGCGCCATCTTCGTGACCGTAGATGGTTCGCGATTTCGTTTTGCCTGCCAGGCCCAGAACGCCACCACGCCTGGCGTGAACGCAAAGATCATGAAGGGGTTGAAGGCTTGAAACCAGGTGACGGGAATTTCCCAGTTGATCAGTCCATGGATCAAGTGGCGATCGGTGAAGTCCTGCGCCCACAAATTTATTGTATTGCCCTGCTGCTCGTAGGTCGCCCAGAAAAAAGTCACCGGAATGCACAGCAGGATAAGGGCGATCACCGCCTTCCAGTCTTGCCCTGTCAGCGGCAGCTTCTTGACCTCCGCGGACGATCGGACGCGGGCGATCCGATCGTGGGGCAGGGTGCGAAGCGCAAGCACATAGACGATCTGGCCGATCACCATGCCTATGCCGGCCGCGAAAAATCCCCATTGATAACCATTGCTCTCACCAAGCGTGCCGCAGACTAGGGGCGAGAAGAACGCCCCAACGTTGATGCCGACGTAAAAAATCGAGTAGGCGCGATCGATACGGGCATCGCCGGGCTGGTAAAGGTTGCCGACCTGCGTGGAGATGTTCGGCTTGAAAAACCCGTTGCCCACGATCAGGCAGAGGAGCCCGATAAACAGAGCCTGCGGGAACATCAGCACGAACTCGCCGATCGCCATGATGACACCGCCAATGATCACGCTGTGCCGCTGCCCGATCCAGCGATCGGCCATCATTCCGCCAAAGAAGGGTGTGAGATACACTAGCGCAGTGTAAGCGCCGTAAATCGCGGACGAGAGCGGCTGAACGGCGAGGGGATTACCGGCATTGAAAATCAGTTCCAGCAGCCGTTTTATCGCGGCATAACCGATAACGTCATCGACAGCGGGATGCAGAAGCAGGTAATTCGTCAGATACAGCACCAGGATGGCGCGCATGCCGTAATAGGAGAAACGCTCCCACATCTCTGTTGTGAAGAGGAATGTCAGCCCCCGAGGATGGCCAAACAGCTGTGGGGTCGAATCCTTGGTCAGGTCCGCGGTGGCCATGCGCAGGCTCTCCTAGAGCAGTACGAAGGCACTCTGCCTTGTCCGGCACCGGAAGGAAACCGGCCTTCCCGGACTTGTGAGGCTACCGCAGCTCGATGTACCGCTCTTCCCGCGAATAGGGCTGGAACCCGACCCGCTGGTAGAGGGGCAGGGCCCGCCTGTGATCCAGCGTGCAGGTGTTGACGGTAAAGCGATCGATCGCGCGCCCCCACGCCAGCTCCACCGTCTGGGCCAGGAAAAAGAAGCCCAGGCCACGTCCGATATATTCCGGCATCAGCCCGAAGTAGGCGAGGTTGCAGCTGCCTTCGTTCCGGAAATCGAGCTCAGCCATGCCAGCCGGGCACCCATCCGCATAAAGAACATACAACTCCACTCCGGGAGCCCCCAAAATTCCGGCAATTTGCTCATCCGATAGTTTCTTACGATCGACCCATTGGTAGTCCCGCCCAATCTCATCGTACAGATACCGGTAGAAATGCACGGGCGGATTTTCCGCACGGAGGAGCGCGATCTTTCCCTTGGGCAGCGGCGCAAGGAGCGACGGCCGCGCTTTCATCTCCAGGAAGGTGACCACCGTCGGGATGCGCTTGCCGCCGCCGCCGTCTGTCCGTTTGACGCTCATGTCCGTTCTTTGGGTGCATCTTTGCGGGCGCCCCATTCTGCCCACGACCCGTCGTAAAGTGCGACATCTTTCGCCCCCGCGACGGTCAACGCCAATAGATCGATTGCCGCGGTGATCCCAGAACCGCAGGTGGTGACAACAGGCCGCCTGAGATCGACGCCATGTGACGCAAAAATTCGTTCAAGCGCAGCTTGGGGTTTCAGCGTACCGTCGCGCGAGATCAACTCTGCATAGTGCACATTGCAGCTTCCGGGCATTTGCCCGGGTTCCACGCCCGGCCTTGGCTCTGCTTCTTCGCCTCGAAATCGCGGTGGCGAGCGCGCATCGACGACCTGGGCTATCTTGGACGTGAGGTTCTGCTGCATCTCTAGAAAGCTTCGCACCAGCGCGGCATTCGGCCGGGGCGTAAAATGACGCTGAGCCGGAATAGGGACAAGATCTTCGACCGGACGGCCCTCGCGCCGCCATTTCGGCAGTCCTCCGTCGAGCACCGCGACATGTTCATGTCCCATGGCACGAAGCATCCACCAGGCGCGAGGACTCGAATAGATGCCGGCTCCGTCATAAACGACGATCAGATTGCCATCGCCCAAGCCCAGCTTGCGCATGCGGCTGCCGAACTTCACGGGCGATGGCAGCATATGCGGCAGGTCGCTCTCTTCATCGGAGAGGTCTTCGATATCGAAGAACACTGCGCCTGGGATATGTGCCGAACGATATTCCGCTTTTGCGTCGCGTCCGGCCTGTGGCAAGTACCAGGACGCGTCTGCGATGCGGATGTCCGGCGCCTCTAGGTGCTCGGCGAGCCAATCCGTGGAGACTAGTACGCTCTCCGACATGCTTGAAACCATGCAGACAGGGACGCAGTTCTAAATCGCGGGACCGGACCAAGCACCAACCCAGCGCGGTGTGACCTTATCTCCTTTTCTCCGCGAGGCAACACGACCTTAAGCTGATCGATATGGCGGAGATCAGTCTGCTACGATGAGCCGGTATCCGGCGTCATATTCATCAGCAGCGAGCAATTCCGCGTACCGGCGTTCCCACGCTCCGGTTTCAAGATCCTGTCTGAGGCTTTGCAATCCCGCTTCGGCGTTGGAGATGGCCCAAAAGGATGAGCTGCCGGATCGGATGTAAGGATCGAGATATGCTGCAGGCCGGCGCCAGTAGGCATAAAGGAATCCGTCCCTGCAATCGTGCGGCACCAGAACCGGCGCGATTCGCACAGGGCCCAGCCACCGTTCATAGTCGGATATCGCCGGCATATGCCCTTCGTCCAGCGTGGCCAACTCGGGAAGGTAATCGGTCAGCCATGGCCGGTGCGCCGGATCGAAAATGAGCAAAACGATCGGTCCGCGGGTGACGCGGCGCATCTCGCGCAACCCTGCCGCCTGGTCCGGCCAGTGATGAACGGTCAGGATCGCCATGGAGGCATCAAAACTCACGTCGTCAAAAGGCAGCTCGCCGGCGTCGGCCTGAACCACAGCAGCCGCCTGCGGACCGCGCCTGCGGATCATTTCGCGCGAAGGCTCGATAGCGATCACGGATCGGTCAGCCGGTTCGTAGGAGCCGGTGCCTGCGCCCACGTTCAGGACGGTTTCGGCTGGCCCGAGCGCGCGCTCGATAATTTCGCCTATCCGCCGATCCGGCCGGCGCAGCTCCGCATAATTGAGCCCGATGCTGTCGTATTTCGAACGCATCGCCCGCTTCTCGGGTAGCGGCCTACCTCAGCCGATCTCTGCCCTTCAGGGTGAACATCAGATCGTCGGGCAAGCCAAAGCAATCTTCTAGCGTTCCCCAATTCGAGCATAGGCCCCAGCGTCCGCTGGGATTCTCCCACACAGCGCCTTTTCCAACGATCGGCATGCGAGCTTCCCACAACCACTGGCCAGTCGTCTGGTTTGCCACCACGGCCAACCAGTAGGTGCCGCTGTGAAGCATGATCTTGCATGGCTTCTTGATCGTGATCGCAAAGGAACCGCCTTTGTCTGTGCCCCGCAGTCCATCGCAGTCCGAGACGACCTTTCCCGGCACTCCCTTGTGGTCGGCGTAAATTGTGATGCGCTGCGAATCCGCCGCGCCCTCGGTATATCCGCCGATGACATCCACTTCCCTGATCATCCAGGCATGATGGGCGGGCACATTGAAATCGTCTGCCGCCTGATCATCATAGGGATCGAGATCGCTGCCGAAGTTCTGCGAAGAGATTGCCGCGCCCGAATCTCCAGTGCTCTGATCGTAGAGCACCACGCTGCCCGGCGAGGCGGAAACCACGCGATGCGCGAGGCGACCTGACACGGACGCAACGGGGTATTTGGCGGCCTGTCCGGCCTGAGCGATCGATGTAGCAAGCGCTGTGGCACAAATCAGAGTGACAGTGCAGAACGTTTTCATGGGCTCTATCCTCGATTGCCACCAGCCCGACTGGGCCGCTTCTGGACGCAATACCAAGACATTGAAAACGTTGGCTCCCCGGGCCGGACTCGAACCAGCGACCCAGCGGTTAACAGCCGCTTGCTCTACCGACTGAGCTACCGGGGAACAGGTGCGCTTTTTAGCCGGTTGAAAAAACGAATGCCACCCCAAAATGCTTAGGGCGCCGCCTGCAAAGAACGGATCAGTCAATTGCCGACAGACAGAACATGAAGGCCGAAAATCCTGCCGCCATTAAGTTCGGCAGCCGTCGCATCCCCCTGCCAAGTTCGCGTCCGGTGCGCATTGCCCTCGGAATCGGGCTTCTCGCCGGAGGCTGTATGTTTTTCCTGCCAATCCTGGGTCTGTGGATGTTTCCGCTTGGCCTGTTGGTTTTGTCGGCGGACCTGCCGCTTGCGCGCAGACTACGGCGTCGGCTGGAAGTTTGGTGGGGCCGCCGCAAAGCTGGCGGAAAATGAAAAAGGGGCCGGATGGTGGGTCCGGCCCCAAGGCGTTGGGTAATGGTGGGGTGTCTTCAAGGGAAGACGCCTCCAAGCTGTCACCATAGAGTTAACAACACCTTAATAGCCCTGGAAAAATTTCGGGTTGGCTGGAAGTTTTCGTTCAAGAATGGAGGCCACGCCCGGAATTGAACCGGGGTAAACGGTTTTGCAGACCGCTGCGTCACCACTCCGCCACGTGGCCAATGCCGGCGCTATAGCAGACGGTTCCTATGCCGCCAACCACAGCGTTGCTGTGTTTGTAAGTCCGGCAAAGCATCGGTTATAAGCCGCCGCCCGGGGTCAGCCGAATTATGCCGGACTACACGCAACAACGAATCAATATGGTGGAATCGCAGGTCCGGACGAATGACGTCACGGACGTGCGTATCCAGAACGCGATGCGCGCAATTCCTCGCGAGCTGTTCGTGCCCGAAGAAAAGCGCCCGCTGACCTATGCGGATACAGTTCTCCAACTCGAAAATGGACGCTTTCTGCTCGATCCACGGACGTTTTCGAAGCTGGCCGAATTGGCCCAGATCGCGCCTGGCGATCGCGTGCTGGATGTGGGATGCGCCACCGGATACTCGACCGCCGTACTGGGTCAGCTTGCGCCAAACGTCATTGGTCTTGAAATAAGTGGCGAGCTCGCTCGGGAAGCTTCGCGCGCACTTTCCCTGCTCAATATCCCCATCCATGTCGTTTCAGGATCGCTGAACGAAGGGCATGCCGCGGGCGCCCCTTATGACGTGATCTTCATCAATGGCGCGGTTGAAGTAGAACCGACGCTATTGCTGGAGCAGCTGGCGGACGATGGCCGACTGGTGGCAATCGTCCGCAATGGCGCGAGAAGCCGTGCACACGTCTACGTGCGGGAACATGGCACATTAAGTGCCCGGCCAGACTTCGACTCCTATGTCCCTGTTCTACCTGGCTTTACCCGGGCGAAGACGTTCGCATTCTGAGAGCCGCCGGCCGGCCGAAATCTTCGCCGCCGTTAACGCGACATTTCCTTTCCTTGGTTAACTATCGTAGGGTCTAGCGAGGATGGCGGAGTGCCGGAATGACACCTTCAAGCCCTCAACATGAACCAACGATGGAAGAGATTCTCGCTTCCATTCGGAAAATCATCGCCGAGGATTCGAGTGAGCCGCAGGCGCCCAAGGCCGATGCTGTAGCGGCGAATGGAAACGAAGGTCCGCGGGCCGAGACAAGTCCGGAGCCCACGCCATCCGAACCGGTTGCCGAGGAAGAGACTGCTGTACCTGTGCAAGTGAGTGAGGCTGTGGCCCCATCGGAGGCCGCTGAAGCCAGAGTCGAACCGCCGACCCAAGCCAACATCCAAACCGAAACCCTTATTTCTCACGTTGAGGAGATATCGATGAGCAATTCCGGGCAGGCCTCCCATGACGGCATTTTCTCCGACAAGGCGCGCCAGGCGATCGATGACGCATTTGCGGACTTGGATCGCGTAAGCGAGACCGACAAGGGATCCGCGCCGCGTGCGGTGTCGCTCCCGCCGGTCGACGGCAATTCCGTCGAAGCGGTGTTCGAACGGGCGGTGCGCGGCAGTGTCGATCCGGTTTTGCAACGCTGGATGGACGGACACCAGCAAGATCTCTTGAACGCGGCCAAACCGCTGATCCGTGAATGGATGGACGATCACTTCCCAGCACTGCTGGAAGGCGCCGTCCGCGAAGAGGTCGCCCGCGTCATCAGGGCACGCGGCGGCCGGTAGTCCATTTCACCTGGCCGGCGCGTGGATGCCGGCCTTCCGCCTCTGCGAAGACGCCGGTTGACGAACGACCGGCCCTCCCGCATGAGGCAGACATGCTCGACAAATCGTTCAATTTCAAAGACGTCGAACCGCGCATTTATGCGCAGTGGGAAGCAAGCGGCGCCTTTCGCGCCGGCCGCCGCCCGGACGCGGATCCGTTCTCCATTGTCATCCCGCCACCCAATGTGACCGGAAGGCTGCATGTCGGCCACGCGCTGAACAACACCCTGCAGGACGTGCTGGCGCGCTTTGAGCGCATGCGCGGCAAGGATGTTCTGTGGCAGCCGGGCATGGACCACGCTGGCATCGCGACCCAGCTGGTCGTCGAGCGGCAGCTGGCCGAGCGGCAGCAGAGCCGCGTGGCTATGGGGCGTGAGAAATTTCTCGAAGAGGTGTGGCGCTGGAAGGAGGAATCCGGCGGCGCGATCGGCCGGCAACTGCGCCGGCTGGGCGCATCGGCCGACTGGTCGCGCGAGCGATTCACCATGGATGAAGGCCTGTCGTGCGCGGTCCTTAAAGTGTTTGTCGAACTCTATCGCGAGGGGCTGATCTACAAGGACAAGCGGCTGGTCAATTGGGATCCGCGGCTGCAGACGGCGGTCTCCGACCTCGAAGTCGAAAACATCGAGATGAAGGGGCATCTCTGGTACATCCGCTATCCGATCGAAGGGAAAACCTTAGATCCGAACAATCCGTCTACCTTCATTACGGTCGCCACCACCCGTCCCGAAACGATGCTGGGCGACACGGCAGTGTCGGTTCATCCCTCGGATGAGCGCTACAAGGAGTTAGTCGGCAAGCGGGCGATCCTGCCGCTGGCGAAGAGGCCCATCCCGATCCTCGCCGACGAATACACCGACCCTGAAAAGGGCACCGGCGTAGTGAAGATCACGCCGGGTCATGACTTCAACGACTTTGAAGTCGGCAAGCGCCATAACCTGCCGCTGATCAACATCCTCAACAAGGATGGTACGCTGAATGACTCAGTGCCGTCGGACTATCGCGGCCTCGACCGCTTCGCAGCGCGCAAGCAGATCGTGGCGCAGCTGGAATCGCAGGAGCTGCTCGAAAAGATCGAATCTATCACCCATGCGGTACCGCACGACGAAAAGACCAAAACCGTAGTGCTCGAACCGTACATGACTGAGCAGTGGTATCTGAACGTAGCGCCATTGGCTGAGAAGGCAATGAAAGCGGTCAAGGATGGCCGCACGCGCATTGCTCCAGAGCAATGGGAGAATGTTTATTTCAGCTGGCTACGAAACATTCAGCCGTGGTGCATCTCCCGCCAGCTTTGGTGGGGTCACCAGATTCCAGTTTGGTACGATGAGCATGGAAAGGCATTTGTCGCTGAAAACTCGGAGGATGCAATTCGGCTCGCCACTGAGCAGAGCCCACCTGGGCCACCGTTCGTGGCTGATGACCCAGCCAAGGAGCTAATCAAGAAATTCGGCAACGACACGCAACGAGAAAAGTTTCGCCTTCTGACACGCGATCCAGATGTGCTCGATACGTGGTTTTCGTCCGCGCTGTGGCCGTTCTCCACGCTGGGCTGGCCCGACAAGACGCCAGAGTTAGAACGCTACTACCCAACTTCTGTTCTCGTCACGGGCTTCGACATCATCTTCTTCTGGGTCGCTCGTATGATGATGATGGGCCTCCACTTTATGCAGAAGGCGCGACCTGCGGAATCGCCTGATAGGTGGGTCCCGTTTCGCCAAGTCTTCATCCACACCCGCGTCCTCGATGAAAAGGGCGCGAAGATGTCGAAGACCAAGGGCAACGTGGTCGATCCGCTGGAGCTGATCGATGCCTATGGCGCGGATGCGCTGCGCTTCACCCTGGCGCTGGCGGCAGGGCAGGGGCGGGACATGCGCATCGGGGCGTCGCGCGTTGAGGTGAACCGCAACTTCGCCACCAAGCTTTGGAACGCGGCGCGCTTCTGCGAAATGAATGGCTGCGAAACGCGCGCCAGCTTCGACCCCGCGCAGGCGACTCATACGGTCAACAAATGGATCGTGGCGGAAACCGCACGTGCGTCATCGGAGGTCACGCGCCATCTCGAAGCCTTCCGCTTCAACGAAGCGGCCGGTGCCATCTACCATTTTGTGTGGGATGTGTTCTGCGACTGGTACCTGGAGTTCATAAAGCCGTTGCTGAATGGCACCGACGAAGGCGCCAAGGCAGAGGCTCGCATGACAGCCGCCTGGGCGCGCGACCAGATCTTCGCGCTGCTGCATCCGTTCATGCCGTTCATCACCGAAGAGTTGTGGGAGCGCACGTCCTCGCAACGCGATACGTTGTTAATCGAAGCGAAATGGCCACAACTGTCGCATCTGCCTCGCGACGAGGCTGCCGCAAACGAAATGTGCTGGGTGATCGATCTTGTTTCCGGCATTCGTTCGGTGCGGGCAGAAATGAATGTGCCTGCATCCGCAAAAATCGCGCTGGTCCTCAAGGATGCGAGCGCCCAGTCCGCGGCGCGACTGGACCGGCACCGCGATGTCGTGATGACGCTCGCCCGGCTCGCTTCCGCGCACACGGCCGATTCAATCCCACAAGGCTCGGCGCAGTTCGTGCTGCACGAGGCGACCGCCGCGATTCCTCTCGGAGCTGTTATCGACTTCGCCAAGGAGCGTGCACGACTGGAAAAGGAGTTGGCGAAAGCCCAATCCGAAATCGCCAAGATCGATGGCAAGCTGAACAATGCCGACTTCGTCGCGCGCGCGCCGGAAGAGATCATCGACGAGCAGAAGGAGCGCAGGGCCGAAGCCGCTGCTTTGGCGGAGCGCCTGAATCAGGCCCTAGGCATGCTTGGCTAGGGGAACGGCACTGTCCTTTCATGCATTTCCTCCGCGAAGGCCAAGCAAGGGAGGATATTTATGAGAAATCTAGCAAAGGCCATTGTGCTCATAGCGGCCGTGGCCTGCGTTACTGCGCCTGCGGCGGATGCGAGCTGCCAAGGCCGGAAGACAACCGGCACCGTTCTCGGCGCGGCGGGAGGCGGCGTTTTGGGCAACGTCATCACCCACGGCAGTGCAATCGGCACGGTGGCTGGCGTGGTCGGTGGCGGGCTGGTCGGACATGAAGTCGCCAAAGGCGGATGCTCCCGCCGTGTGGCGTACTATCACCATCGGCGCTACTGGATCGACCGCCACGGCCACCGGCATTACTACCGCGTCGCCAGGCGCTGACATTTTACGAGCGCCCTTTGCCGTCTTCATAGTCTGGGAGTAAAGTCCGGCCGAAACGTCGCAGTGGGGGAAACATGCGCGCGTTAGGCCATCCAGTTTCAAAAAAGGTCTCAATCATCGCGGCGACGGTCATGCTCAATATGGGGCAATTACCTTGGCGCGCGCACGCTGCGACCATTATTACTTTCGATGCGCCGGGCGGAAATTACACTGCACCAGTCGCTATCAATCGCTCCGGCGCGATCGCCGGCATTGTTGGCGACACCAACCCACCCCCCTGCTACCCTCAGAAGGGTTTCGTGCGCGATCCTGCTGGAACCATCACCGATTTCGTCCCCGGGAGCGGGGCCCAAGACGATGTCGTTACCGCATCTGTCAACGGTATGAACGATGCAGGGGAAATTGCGGGATCGTTTCTCGAAGTCCATCGGGAAGCCGACAATTCCTGCACGTTCGTTGCGACGCACGGGTTTGTCCGAAGCCCGGCTGGCATATTCACCGATTTCGACCCGCCCTCCGTGCCGCCGGGAACAATCCCCAACGTTGGAGGAATCAACAACACGGGGGCCGTGGTTGGATACTATATCGATGGCCAAGTTCACGGTTTCATGCGGGATGCGAGTGGACAGTGGACCGTTATCGACCCGCCGGCATCCACCCGGACCATCGCCTGCTGCATCAACGACAAGGGTACGATTGCCGGGTACTTCGACGACAATCAGACTGGCGCGACTCATGGCTTTATTCGGGATACACAAGGAAACTTTACGCAATTCGATATTCCCGGCGCGGTGAACCTAAATGTGACCGGGCTAAGCAAGAAGGGCGGGGTCACCGGCGCCTTCTATGACGGTACAACTACTCACGGTTACACCCGCCCGTCCGGCGGCCCTGTTACGATTTTTGACGCACCTGGGGCGCAAAGCACGAGCCCGTACGCAATTTTTGGTCAAACCATTGCGGGGTACTATTTCGATGGGGTTACCACCCGTGCATTCATTCGCAAGCGCAACGGAGGCTTCATGACCTTTAATGTGCCGGGCGCCGACGGAACCGCTGCATTGGGAATTACCAAAAAAGGGACTGTGACCGGCCAGTACTACGCCTCGGGCACCAGCCACGGCTTTGTGCGGACTCGTTAATCGGGATAGCTCAGCTCCTAAGTTTAGGACGCAAGTATCGGCTGGACCTTCTGGCCGGCTTCGAGGCGTTCCGCGCCGCGCACGATGACACGTTCGCCCGGCTTCAGTTGACCCCGGACTTCGACGAACGCGCCGTCCTGGCTGCCGGTCTGCACCGCCACGCGTGCCGCCACATTCTTGGCATCCACCTTGAACACATACGTGTTGTCCTCGCGCAGCACGAGAGCATCGCGAGGTACAGCCAGCACGTTACGGGGCGCCGCCGAAGGAACCATCACCTTGGCCGCATCGCCCACGAAAGCCTGGCCGGGTTTCAACGCGACACGGATTTCAATCGTACGGCTAAGCTCGTCGCCCACCGGCACAATAGCTCGCACCGCGGCAAGAATAGGCCGATGCGCGACTTCAACAGTGACCTGCATGCCTTCGCGCAGAAAGTGAGCGGAATCGATCGGCGACTGCGCCTTCACCTCGATCGAACCGATGTCGACCAACCGCAGGATTTCTTTGCCTGCGATGGCGTATTCGCCAGTGTTGATTAGCCGGGCTACAACGCGGCCGGGAAACGGCGCCCGGATTTCGCTGTGACTGAATTGGTATTGGCTCTTGCGCAGGGAAGCTTGAGCCTGGGCGAGAGCGCCTTCGTCCATTTGGCGCGTTGACGAGGCCTGATCCCGCGTCGCTTTCGCGATTGCCGCCTGCGAGAACAGCCGATCCATGCGTTCCGCCTGACTACGGTCGAAATTCAGTTGCGCGGAAAGGCGCGCCACATTGGCCTTGTCCGAGGCCAGCTGCATTCCGGCAACGCTCTTGTCGATACGCGCGATGATGTCCCCGGCCTTTACTACGGTGCCGACTTCCGCCACCCAGGCGACGCGGCCTTCGACTTCGGACGCGAGTTTGGAGTCGTTGCGAGCGACCACCGTTCCGGGCAGCACAACTTTCGGTGCCATCTTCACGGCCCGGGCTTGGACCACGCCAACCTTCGGCGGTGGCGCTGGCGCAGGCGCCTGTTGCGCGCTTGCAAGCGATGCCCAGGCCATGGCGCCAACAGAAGCAACAATGATCGCCCGCTTGAATACAACCATCATGCAGCTGCCCTTGCTGGGAATAGTGGTGTCTCAGGTGTCACAGGTGCTTCCCGCAGTGCCGAAGGTTTCTCGCCGAGCCGTAGCATCGCCGGGATCAGTATAAGCGTGAAGACGTGGCTGACCAGAATCCCGCCCACAATAACGGCACCCAGTCCACGGTAAATTTCCGCGCCGGGGCCGGGAATGATGACCAGCGGCAGCATGCCGAAAATCGCCGTAAGTGTGCTGGAAAAGATCGGGCGCAGTCGCGTCTCGAGGCTGGAGCGCACGGCGTCAACGCGTGTCATGCCTTCCGCCTCGGCCTGACGGGTGCGGGCGACCAAGAGGATTGTGTTGTTGACCACGAGCCCCAGTACGATGATGAAACCGATCATCGTCAACAGGTCGAGCGGCTGGAAGACGAAGAGGCCGAGGAAGCGCAGTGCCGCCATGCCGCCAACGGTGCCGAGCGGCAAGGCGATGGTGGCAATCGCCGAATCCTTCACCGACTTAAACAACGCCGCCATGATGAGAAAGAGCAACAGCACGGCGAGCCCGAAATTCTTGCCCATGCTCCACAAGGCGTTGTCGAGATGGTTGGCGGCCGCACCATACGTGACGGTCCCATCGGACGGCAGCAATTTCCGGATCTGCGGTTCGATCTCGTTGCGCACGATCTTCATGGTGTCTTCCAGCGCGACGCCGCGCGGCGGCTGGAGATTAAGCGCCACGGTGCGCCGGCGATCCAGGCGATAGATGCCGCTCGGCGCCAGGGTCTCCTGCATCGAGATGAGATGGCCGAATGGCACGATGCCGCCTTTGGGTGTAGCCACCGGCGCGCCGCTGACAGCGTCCGGCGAAGCGAGTTGGCGGGCTTTCAGGATAAGGAATAGCCGGCGTTCGCCATCGTAGCGCTGGCCGACATACAGACCTTCGCCGAACGCCTGCACGAGATTGCCGACATCTGGCCGGCCCCACCCGACTTCCACGATTGAACGGTCATCCGGCAACAGCTTGAGTTGGGGTTGATCGTACTCCAGCGACGGGTTGGAATTCACGACGCCTTCTGCAAACCGCTTCGCGAGCAGATCGAAGCCCTTCTTTGCCGCCATGCGCATGGCTTCGGGGTCGTTCGACTGTATGTTGATCGAAATTCCACCGCCTTCGCCAAAACCGCCGAACAGACTGCCCATCTGCGCGAAAGCCTGTGCATCCGGCAGATCTTTTATCACCTCGGAACGGACGATCTTTTCCAGTTCCGGGAAGTCGCGATCGTTCGGAACGCGCACCGCCATGTCCATGAAGCCGGCGCCGTTCATTTGAACATAGTAGTTGAGGAGCTTCGGCTGCTTGTCTCCGCGCAAATACGGCTGCAGCCTGTCGATGATTGGCCGTGCAATGTTCTTGTCTGCAAACTCAACCGTGGCGCCGGCGGGAAACTGAATGAAACCGTCAATCGCGGCGCGTTTCACCTGCGGAAGGTACTGAAGGCTGGGCAAGAGAAGCCAGGTGCCTGCAAGTGAGCCGACAATCAGACCACCGATCCAAAGCTGCCGCTTCCGCGGCGTATTCGTGACGTTCATGCAGATGTCGGTAATTCGGCGCCATACGTTGGTCAGTTCGGAAATCTTTGGCCGCGTTTTCAGAAACAAGATCGACGCGACAGGCACTACCGTGATGGCAACGATCAGCGATATGAATACAGCAAAGGCGATTGTCAGCGAGAGGTCAGCAAACAGCTGACCCTCGACATCCTTGAGGAAAATCACCGGCACGAAAATGGCGACATTCGTCGCCGTCGAGGCAAGGAGCGCGCCCCAAACCTGATCGGTTCCCTTTTGCGAAGCTTCCCCCGCAGGCATGCCGCGCTCGCGCAAGCGCAGGATGTTTTCGAAGCAGACTATTGCAGCGTCGAGGACCATGCCCGTCGCAAAGGCGAGGCCGGCGAGTGAGACGACGTTGAGCGTGCGGCCCGCAAGGTTGAGCAGGATCACGACAGCGAACAGGCAGATCGGAATGGCGCACGAGATGATCAGCGTGCCGCGCCACTCGCGCATGAAAAACCACAACACACCGACGGCCAGCAGAATGCCGAGGAACAGATCGGTCGTGACCATGCCGAGGGCCTGGTTGATGAAATGCGATGGGTCGAAGGAGTATTGCAGTTTGACATGCTGCTCCTTCGCCGCTCCGTCATTCAGCTTCTCCAGCTCGGCCTTGACCGCGTTGACTGTGGCGAGCACGTTCGCTCCCGAGGCGCGGAATATCCGCATGCCGAGGGCCGGATTGCCGTTCTGGTAGGCGAAGCCCTGCGCCTTGCTGCGGCCCACATGCACATCGGCAATATCGCCCAGATGCACCGGCTTGCCGTCGCGCCATTCGAGGATAAGGTCCTTGAGATCGGCCACCGAATAGCGACCGCGGAAAGAGAGTCCGTATTGCCGCCGGCCGACATCGATCGTACCGCCGGATACGTCTTCGGAGCCGCTGATCTGCTGCGCCATTTTGGGTATCTGAATTCCCAGCTGCGCCGCGCGAACGGGATCGAATACGATGTCTAGTTCCTCGGTCCCGCCTTGTTCGTTGATCTCAACGCCTCCAACGCCTGGCACAGCCTCAAGGCGCGGAATTACGATGTCTCTCAGGAATTGTTTGTAACCGGCGACGTTGCGGTTGTTCCCGGGCAGCTTCTGCATGAAGACCCAGAGCAAGGTGGCATTCGCGTCTTGAGTGCTGGCCAGCTGCACGAAGGGCTTTTCAGCATCGAGCGGCAGCGGCGGCAGCCGATTGAGTCGGCCAATGACGTCGACCAGCGTGCTTTTCATGTCCGTGCCGAGGGCAAAGGTCAGCTGGACGTAGGCGCCACCGGCATTGGAAAACCCGTCCATCTCCTGCAGGCCGGGCAGGCCCTGGAGCACCTCCTCCTCGGGCTGGAGAATTTGTGCCTCGATCTCACGGGGGGTCTCAGCGCGCCATTGCGTGCCGATGCCGATTTGGGGCCGGTCGATGTCCGGAAACAGCTGAATGGGCAGGGCGTTCAGTGCGAAGACACCGAACAAGATGGTAATGGCCACTCCGACTGCTACCGCAGCCGGACTTCGGATGCTGGCTTGGGTTAGTGCCCGCATCGGCTCCCTCGATGGCATGCGCTGCGAGTGGCATTATTGCCCGCAATGTGGAGAGGATGTGGCGTCAAGCTTGCGTGAAACCAACGGCTGGAGCCATGCACGGAGCGAGGGGCCAACCGGCGTCGCTTCCTGATCCACAAACTAGCGCATTACAAACTTGCAATGTTGGTCGCTATTTGCCGATTGCGTAGAGGTGGGCGTCGTTGATCGAATAGACTTGCCCGTCCGGTCCGATGAGGGTCGGGGTGTAGGCCTCGTAGGTCGGAGCATTCAGATTGACGGCAGGCTTCAATTTGTTCGTCTTCAGATCCCAACGGTAGGTATAGCCGTCCTCGCTGTTGGCGATGACGGACTTGTTTGCCGCATCCACCACGGCCGAATTGATGCACCACTCATAAACCGCGCCTTCCGGCAGACCCGGTTGCTGAGTTGGGCCAAGTACGGTCAGAACCTCCTTCATGACCTGCACAGAGGGGAGGACGGGATCGGCTTGCGCAGTGGTCGGGTCCAGGATGGCGATCTTGTTGTGTCCGTCGCCACTGCCGATGCCGTAGTAGTTGTTGTATTTCGACATGAGCAGATAAGCGGAGCTGCCGTGGTAGGACGGTACCGCGGCGCTCGGCACGATCGACGCGGTATCATCCCATCCGAACGATCCAGGGATTTTGGTCTCCTTCAGCTTTGCATCGAAGTGCAGCATCCAGCCGCGATCGTTGTGCGTGGCACCGTCCGACTCGACAACGCCGAAGTAGACGTCCCCATCCGGTCCAACGGTCGGCGAGGCCGACGAATCGCTGAAGACAAATGCGGGCTGATGGAAATACGGGTCGGTGAGTGGCGTGCTGTACGTCGTTTTCAATGTCTTGCTGTTCAGTCCAAGGAGGATGCCCCGGCCGGTATCCGCGTCGTGCACCGCGACATAGACTGTCTTGCCGTCGCGAGAAATTGCCGGCGCACTGTTGGTTGGAATCTTGTCTATGGCCGCATCGCCTGCTGCATCTCGGGCACCGACCCAGCTTCCCTTGCCGTCCGCACCGATCCGCGCGATGCCGCTTACAAGACCGATTGGATTTGACCCCGTGACGGTGAATCCGAAAAAGACATTGCCCTCGGCGTCCGCCGTGATAGGCGTGCTGACCATCACGTTGGCATCATAGATGCTCTGGTCCTTGCGATAGTTTTTCTTGCCGTAGAAAACGAGCAGGCCTTCATTGCCGGAATCGGAATCCGGCGTGTCGCGGAAGCGCAGCGTCCCGCCGGGGCCCGCGAAAAACAGGCGGTTCTGCTCGCTCAGATGCGCGGGAATGCTCGGGATCCAGTCGTATGGCGGAAAACGATAGCTGACCGTCTCTTTCCAGATCAGCGACCCGTCTGTCGCGGAATGTGCTTCCACCTGATACGTCCCGACCGAGTTCACTTTCACCGGGAGCAAAACCGTGTTGGCCGCCGTGATCATCGGCTCGGCATAGTGGACACCGAGAAAGTCGGGAGGTGCGAGATCAACAGGAATGGACCAGTGAACCTTCCCCAATTTCTGGCCAGCTGCCGGTGCTTGCGCACTGTGCTGCGCGTCTCCGCCGTAGCCGTGCCAGGGCACGTCTTGCGCGAAAGCAGCACCTGAAAACGCAGCCAAGGCGACAGCGGACAGCGGGACGTGCTTCATGACCATCTTCCCTTCATGCTCACCCGGCGGCGCACCCTTAAAGGAAGGCGTGGATTCTGTCACGGCGCGATGGCATGGCGGATGGGGTGGGATTCGAACCCACGAGACCCTTGCGGGCCTGCCGGTTTTCAAGACCGGTGCCTTCAACCGCTCGGCCACCCATCCAGGAATTCTCAGATAGCGACGCTGGGTAGGCCCGGCAAGCATACCTGTGCGGTAAGGGCAGAGGCGGCTTCAGGCACACCAAAGGCCCGCTCGTGCGTTGACAGCTGGATCGTGCGAGGATCGGGCATGCGCCGTCTTGTTTCCTTCCTGCTTGCTTTGGGTATCGGCCTCTCTCTTTCGGGCTGCGTGGTCTATCGCGACGATCCGTGGTGCGCACGTCACCCGCAGAAATGCGGCCGCTGAAGAGCGAATTAACGTTTTGGTAACCACGTCCGCCGCTAACAATCCCATTGGCGGGGCTGGCCAGCGGCGCTGCCACGGCATTCAGGCAGAGCGGAACGCTGGGGATGTCTCGAACGAAAGCGCGCGCATTTGCGATCTTGGGCCTCGCCGGCTCCATTGCGGGCTGCGCAACCTCGCCGCCACCAGGAGGGACGGGCCACCCGGCCCGTTACAAGGTCGGCATTCCCTATCAAATCGGCGATACCTGGTATTATCCACAGGAGCAGCCCGATTACGATGAAACCGGGGTTGCGTCTTGGTATGGTCCGACCTTTTACGGCAAGCCGACGGCCAGCGGTGAGATCTATGATGGCGAAGCGCTTACGGCGGCGCATCGCACGTTGCCAATGCCGGTCAGGGTCCGGGTCATCAATCTGGAGAACGGGAAGTCTCTTGTCCTGCGAGTGAATGACCGAGGACCCTTTGCGCAAGGCCGTATCATCGATGTTTCCAAGCATGCCGCGGAGATACTGGGCTTTTATGCCAAGGGCACGGCGCGGGTTCGGGTGACTTACCTCGGCCGGGCCGACATTCCGGCCCTTGAAGGGCCGCGCCCGGCTATTCCTCAAGATTCTTCGACTGAGATTGCACGCGCAATTCCCGCCGCGCCTGTTCGCGGGGTGCAAACCGCTTCGCTTGCATCGCCTCGAGCCGACGTGCAGGTCGCTTCTCTCCAGCCCCCGCCGATGCGGTGCAGCGCAATGATTCAAATCCGGGGCGAACGCCTCCCATCGGGGTAAAAAGAGATTCAAAAGATGAGGCAGATAACGCCCCTTTCAGGTCATCTCATCTCTACATTCAGGTGAGTGCTTTTAGTTCCCGGGACAACGCGGAACGCCTGAAGGCCCGGCTGACGGACGAGGGCTTGCCGGCTCTCTCGACGCAGGATGATGCAGGGAGGTTGCACCGGGTGCGGCTGGGCCCCTATGACGATCTCGAATCCGCAAATGCCGTGTTGGCCAAGTTGGGCGAGCTTGGTAATAACGGCGCGCAAATCATCGTCGATCGCTAGGATCGACGAACGTTGGAGTATTGCGTTCATGCGGCATTTCTGCCTTGCGGCTGTATTCTTGTTGCTCCCTTTCCTGAATGCGGCGCCGGCTGGCGCTGAAGCTGTCCAGACAACCGCGGAGCACGCGGTGATCATGGATGCGGACAACGGCCAGGTACTGTGGGCGAAGGATGCTTACGCGTCTGTCCCGCCTGCCTCGATGAGCAAGTTGATGACGCTTGAACTGCTGTTCCAGCGGTTGAAGGACCATCGCGTCAAACTGACGGATGCTTTTCCCGTCTCCGAGCGCGCCTGGCGTGAGCGGGCGGGCTCCGAGTGTTTCGTGAATGTCGGGGATAAGATCGCGGTCGAGAACCTCATCCGCTGCGTGATCATAATGTCCGGCAACGACTCCTGCATCGTGATTGCCGAGGCGCTTGGCGGCACGGTCGAAAACTTCGTCGCGATGATGAATGAACGGGCGAAGCATATCGGCCTCAGGCAGTCGCATTTCGTAAATCCCAATGGCCTCGATCAGCCGCCAGGCCAGCTGATGTCGGCCATGGATCTCGCGACCCTGGCCCGGCATCTCATCAAGGACTATCCGGAGCTCTACCATTATTTCGGCGAGCGCGATTTCGTGTGGAGCAATATCCATCAGCACAACCGCAACCTGGTGCTGGAGAAGTTCCCCGGCGCTGATGGATTGAAAACCGGACATCTCGACTCATCCGGCTACGGCATCACCGTCTCTGCGGTTCAGAACGGTCGCCGCCTCATTCTCGTGCTCAACGGGCTCCGATATCCAGACCTCTCGGCGCGTGGCGGAAAGGCACAAGACTGGTTCGCCGAGCAGCGCCGCGCCGATGAGGCCGCTCGCCTGCTGGGCGTCGCATTCCGCGAGTTCCGTCAATACAAGCTGCTGTCGCCTTCCGATATCGTTACCGAGGCGCCGGTGTGGCAGGGCAATCGCGCGACGGTGCCTCTAACCGTCGGCAAGCCGTTCGCTGTAACTTTGACTCCGGAGGCACGCGCGGGACTGAAAGTCGCCGCGACTTACGACGGCCCCGTCAAAGCGCCTATCAGCAAAGGCCAGCGCATCGGCAATTTGATGGTCACGGCGCCGAACGCGCCGTCACAGCACGTTCCACTTTATGCAATGCAGGACGTTGGCGCGGCGGGTTTTGTCAGCCGCATCTTCACGGGGTTGCATGCGCTAATTGCCGGCCGTTCGGACAAATGACGGATGTAATTCCGGCGCGATTCATCACAATTGAGGGCGGCGAGGGTACGGGCAAATCGACGCAAGCCGGGCGACTGTCGCAAACGCTATCGGAACGCGGCATCCGCAATATCGTGACGCGCGAGCCCGGCGGTTCTGATGGCGCCGAACTCATTCGCAAGCTGCTCGTCGAAGGTGAGCCGAACCGCTGGGATCCTCTGGTGGAAACGCTTCTGATTTTCGCCGCGCGCGCGGATCATGTGGCCCGAACCATTCGTCCTGCATTGGCTGCGGGTCAATGGGTGATCTGCGACCGGTTTACGGATTCGACTTTCGCATATCAGGGCGCCGGCCGCGGGCTTGATCCGCGCCTGATCCGGACCGTCGAGGACGTCTCGATTGGCGGGTTTTGGCCGGAGTTCACCATTATTCTTGATGTGGCTGTCAAGGACGCATTAGACCGCATTGGTTCGCGCGACCATGCGGAAAATCGCTTCGAGAAATTCGATCCCGAATTTCATGAACGCCTGCGCACTTATTTCCGCGACCTCGCAAGAACCGAAGCGCAGCGATGTGTCCTGATCGACTCCAATGTGCCCATCGATCAGGTGGCGCAACGCATCTGGAGCGCAGTGGCGGAGCGGTTTAAGCTTTAGCCATGGCGAAGCGCGTGCGCATTGAGGACATTGAGGAAACCAATCGCGTCGAGGGTTTTCCGCATCCCCGAGAGACTTTTCGCCTTGTGGGACAGGAAGAGGCGCTGGCACGGGCAGCACGCGCGATTCGTTCGGGGCGGCCGCCTCAGGCCTGGCTGATCTCGGGCCCGAAGGGTACGGGCAAAGCCACATTGGCATATCGCCTCGCTCGATATCTGCTGCGCTATGGCGCCACGGATACGGGGCCGGAAGATCTGTCGGTCGCTGCTGACGATCCGGTGTCCCGTCGCGTTGTGGCACAGGCGGAACCCGGCCTCGCGGTTGTAAAGCGTGGCATCGATCCCAGGACCCGCAAATTAACGACTGTCATCACTGTCGACTCAGTCCGCGAGCTTGCGGAATTCTTTGGCTACACGGCGGCAGGTGCCGGGTGGCGCGTGGCCATCATCGACACGGCCGACGACATGAATCCCAATGCGGCGAACGCGCTGCTCAAAGTACTGGAAGAGCCTCCGGCCGACTCGATGTTCATGCTATTGTCGAACGCTCCCGGCAAACTGCTGCCAACGATCCGTTCGCGTTGCCAGCGGCTCGATCTGCGACCACTGGACACCGATACGCTGGCCTTCGAACTGGTGACCCATCTTCCTAAGATGAGCCCCGCGGATCGTATCTCTCTCGCAAAACTTTCCGGGGGCTCGATCGGTGCCGCACTGATGCTCGCGGATGAAGACACGCTGGCGCTCGCGCGAGACGCCGCTCGCGCGGTGAGCGAGGCCCTCGCACCCGATATTCCTGCGCTGTTTGCGTTGGCAGATCGCGTTGGACGTGTAACCGGCGGTTTGCCGGCGTTCGGCACTTATCTGATCCAGGCGCTGGAGGATTGCATTCGCGCGCGCGCAAAAAGAGAAGGCGCTTCAGGCTCATCGCGATGGATACAGGCCTGGGAGAAGGTCCGGGCCAACATCGATCGCGCTACCGCATTGCATCTGGAGCCGCGGCAGACCATCGTCTCCTCTGTCCGAGCCATCCAGTACGCCAGCCGCAACGTACGTTAGAATACCCTCATGCTCGTCGATAGTCACTGCCACCTCGACTTTCCTGAATTCGCGCCGGAGCTGGATGTCGTGATAGCGCGCGCCCTGAAGGCAGATGTTCGGGTATGCGTTACCATCGGAACCACACTTGCCAAATTTCCAGATGTGCTGGCGGTCGCGGAACGTTTCGACAATGTGTACTGTTCGGTCGGGATTCATCCGCACGAAGCGAAGGTTGAACCGCTCAGCAATGCCACGCCGCTGATTGAGCGGGCGGAGAATCCAAAAGTGATCGGCGTTGGAGAGACCGGCTTGGATTATTATTACGGCCATAGCCCGCGCGATCTCCAGATCGCCAACTTCCGAGCCCATATTGCCGCGGCCCGCGAATTGAAGTTGCCTTTGATCGTTCACACCCGCGACGCCGAAGACGATACCATTGCCATTTTGGGCGAGGAAATGGGGCGTGGCGCATTCACCGGTGTGATCCATTGCTTCACCGGCACGCAACGCCTTGCCGAGGAAGCGCTGGCGCTTGGCTTTTGCATTTCCGCGTCGGGCATCGCGACGTTCAAGAAGTCGGATGAATTGCGCGCTGTGCTAAAAACCGTACCACTGGATCGGCTCTTGGTGGAAACCGATGCGCCTTATCTCGCGCCGCAGCCCTTTCGCGGCAAGCGCAACGAGCCCGCTTTTGTGAAACACACCGCACAGGCGATGACCGAGCTGAAAGGGGTAAGCTTCGACGAACTCGCTGATGCCACGACGAGCAATTTCTTCCGGCTGTTCAGCCGGGCGAAGCGTTCATGAGCGCTATACTGGACGTTATTATCCTGGGCTGCGGCTCATCCACCGGCGTCCCGCGGATTGGTGGACCGGATGGAGGGGGCGATTGGGGCGCCTGCGATTCTGCAAATCCGAAGAATCGACGCCGCCGCTGTTCCATTCTTGTGCGCCGGCACGAAGGTGAAAGCGTCACGACTGTGCTAGTGGATACGTCGCCCGACTTGCGCGAGCAGCTTCTGGACGCACATTGCGCGCATCTCGACGGAGTGCTCATCACGCACGACCACGCTGACCAGACGCACGGTCTCGACGATCTGCGCGCGGTTGCCTACGGCATGCACAAGCGTGTGGCGCTCTATTCCGACAGCACCTGCCTGAATATTCTGAAGCAGAAATTCGGTTACACTTTCGAGACGCCGCCGGGGAGCGAATATCCCCCAATCCTGAAGGCGCACGAGATTGCAGCTGGTCAAGCGTTTGAGATGGCGAG
>Ga0213876_10000549_pt1 | contig 28086 bp, 27 predicted proteins | sample BarmaccomBMRX_R9_FD_160113 | JGI IMG/M metagenome (GOLD analysis project Ga0213876, IMG submission 160113) | Root-associated microbial communities from Barbacenia macrantha in rupestrian grasslands, the National Park of Serra do Cipo, Brazil - RX_R9 | ecosystem: Host-associated > Plants > Roots... | reverse complement strand
ACGGGGTACGGGTATTGAGCGGAATACGCCGCGCCGGCGCCGTTTCAATGTTTCGATGATGACGGTGCATGTCTCGACATCAATACGATCTCTAGTCAAGCCTAGCGCTTCAGAAATTCGAACGCCGGTGAGGGCAATTGTCAGGCAAAATGTGCTCGCACTTGAGGGAGACAACTGAGCGGCGGCATTGATGAACGCCAGCCGCTCAGAGGCTGTCAGGTACTTGCGGCGACCCCGAGCATCGAGAACGGACCAACTCATACTCCAATAACAGCGCGGTCCCAGTGCCCAATGCGAGGAGGTGCTATTGACTTTGCGAAGGGGTGGTTATCAATATCCGCCATACTGTTAATCACAATACCAAATTGATCATGAAATAAGAGTGATGCTTGCATCTGGTCATATGGACCGCAGCATCTCGACTAACACAGTCGCAGCCAAATAAGCACGCCCCATTTGATTAGTGCGACGTTAATCGCGATCAGATCGATCGCGGCCAAAATGAAGGTATTATTCCGTCATGCAGCCAATCGGCCCAGACTTCGGACCAAGCATCTAACTCGCTCCGACCGACAAACGCAGTTTTCTGTTGCTTTAGAAACCGTTTTAGCTGGGCAGCTGATGTCGTGCTCGGCAACTCCTTGTCTTTTCCGAGCAGTCTGGCCACAACCAAGCAAAACTCGTTGAGCGCGTCGGGCCTTCTCTCATGATCGTATATACTTGCGGAAACCGTCGGCCGTTCTGCCAGTAGCCTTATCGCGGCCCAAGCTGTGGCGGGAGGTGCCGCCTTGTGCATCATCGCATCCAAGTCGCGGTACACCAAATCGCAGGGTAACTTGTCCAATTCGGCTACGATGGCGTCAAACCTTAGTTTAGCTGTTGTAGCATCTTCCTTAAGTTCATACTGCTTTCGATGTTCCATGAAACGGTCCTGCGCAACTTCGCGCCTACTTTTAACTGTGTACGGCAAAACCGGAATGTGAAAATCAATTCTTCCGCTACGCGAGATCGAAGTATCGATGGTTTCGTAAAAGTTGCTCAGGAAGAATACGGCCATGTTTTTCTGGAACACGTAGTCCCGAAAGTCTTGCAATTTTGGGAGCAGTGCTGGAATTACAAATTCCATAATGGTGCCAGGATTCTTTTGGTAGAACACTTTCCTATCCCGGAACAAGGCGTCTATCTCATCGAAGATAACAACACAATCGTCCAAGTTCATGAGGTCTTCGAAGATCTTTGTTGATTGAAATTCGATTCGATCGAGGCTATCGGCAACGAATTCTGACGGTGACAGACGCACGAGGTCCCAGCCCTGGCGCTGAGCCAACGCCGTTGCAAGAGTGGTCTTAGAAGTGCCTGGTGGGCCATACAACAGGAACATAGGAACGCGATCCGGTGTCTTATGGTCTAACGCGCGCTCGATGCGCTCCTTTGCAGTTTGTGCGAAGCCGCTCTCAGTATCGGGATCCTGTACTTTTGCCCATTTTGTTTTCAGCTTATCTGCCGGAATCCAATTGTATTGTTTTAGTACGAAAAGTTTTCTGGACCTGCGCACAAAATTTATTCGGTTGGCAAAAAACTCAAGTACGTGGACTGTCACCCACGATTCTACTCGGTCGGGGCTTGACGCGCGATCGGAGCTCCATCCTTCAATGGCCAATCCATCGATCTCCAACTTATTCTTGTCCTCAAGCAGACGGTTCTGAATCGCTTCAGTCACGTCGTAGATGTGATCAACCTGCCCGTCAGGCAGATATGGCCGACAGTTCGTAGCGATGCATATAGTCGCCGTCGCAATTTCAGCTGACGGCACTAATAACAACCTGCCTTTTTCATCGCTGAAAAACGGCTTACCGGCCCCGAAGTACCCGCTGGCTGCACAGGGGAGTAAGGTCTCCAAACCCTGCGCTATTGTAGATGCATGTTTTCGAGGATCTTGTTCTGACAAGAGAAGTAAGCCGAAACCCAACCCCGCAGGATCCATTGGCGAACTTCTGGTACGAGCGGATTTTGCGATCTCAAAATTAACGGCTTGTACGGCAAGTTCTTCCAAAGCATGCAATGTGTTTGCCAATGCGGTGAAGAGCACTTTGGCAGAAGGAATTATTTCGTCCACAAAATGCCCAGCTGTCAGAGCGGAACAGAACGACTCTTCCGTAATATGTAACGGGCGCGCCGGAGTCCGGCCTTGCAACGATTGGTCGACATTTGACCAATGCGCTTTCAGATCTACTAGGGCCGGATAGATATCGTCTGAACCAAGGCCACTCTTCTCAATGAGAGTTTTGAACTGCATCAGAGCCCGCCAGCAGTGACTAAGAAGGTACGGATGAACGGGGGCCCTTCCATCATAGTACCGCGCCAGATTCGGATGAGAAAACTCGGCCAATAATCGCAGTATCGGGACCAAATATACTGACGAAGAAAGTAGCTTCGATGGCGCGCCCCAATGCGCTAGAAACTGCGCTAGAAAAGAAGTCGAAAATAAGGGAAGAATTCCAAAGCTTCGTAGTGGAAGCACTCGATCAATCGGTGCTATCGCCAGTTTCTTAAAACTGATCTCTACTTCCTCACGCAATCCTCGAAAACTTTGTCTTTCGCGCTCGTCCAAGAGCGTCTCAAACTCCCGGCACCTGCCAATTGTGCCTCCTACAAGACAGGTGGCCGAATTCGGGTCAGCCTCAGGCCGAGGGATTGTACTTTCTGTGGAATATGCGATTTGGAAAAATCCTGAACGCGGATCATGGAATCGTGCCACCCATTGAACCGCGTCGGTAAACTGCTTTAGAGCTATCTCTTCAGACTGTCCCAGTCTTTTTAGAAAAATCTTGTGGTCCACTATCTAAGCCCCCATGATTATTGCGGAACAGCTTTCCGCATTCTGCTATTGAAGAACGGAATGTTTCAACAGGCAATGGGGGACTCTCAAATTCAAGTTTTTTACTCGCCTCGCCGACTGAATAAACGTTCGCGAGGCCACGCAAATTGCGGCGGTCTTCCAAAACGAAGGTAACCGGCCGGTCTATGCAGCTTATTGTGTGCAAGACATCGGACCCAAAGTGATAAGTCGTGCCCTGCTGTCGTTTAAAGGTCGCTGACTCTTTTAGCCTAACGGCACCTTGTTTTTGCAGCACATATTGAGTTTGGAGCTCTCGTGGATGATACGTATAGTGAGTAAATCGGCTACCCGAAGGATCTGGCTCCCAGATGTGATTGATGATGGTACCCTTTAAAACATACGACCAAAAAGCAAATCGGTGATCGTGAATGTTTTGATCAGCATACGCGCTTTCCGGCCAAATGTGCAGTCGTAATCGGAATAAATCGTCCCTCGTTCTAAAAACGACTAACTTTAGAAACCCGTTCTCGTGATGGTATGAACGCCCCGCACATTCTAAAGCAGCTTGATCATCAGAGAGAAGCAAGGTCAACCATCCTTGCAGAGCCGAAGAACATGCAAGCCCTGAAAGTCCCCCATCTACGTTTGCGCCGGACGCGAGTTCACGTTCCAAATGTCGCGCGAGATCTACGTGCGATTGCGGATTTTGCATAGCAAGTGGGTACGCCGCTTCATCGGAAAGATACGATTTCCGGTGCGTCGGGTAAAGAATAGGTTAATGTTCGTAATGTAGGAAAGCGGATGCGCTCTAAGTCGAGCCGTGGCAAGGCATTTTGGGCCCCGTTCCTATTGTAACACCCGGGCCATTACCGTCAGCTGTCTAAGAGCGATAGTGGAAATCGGCCCGAATGGCGGCCTGGCCCACAGTCAGAAATATCGTCCCCAACACCAAATAGAATGAGTGACGCCAGTGCATCGCGTTGGAGGCCTTGGACCACGGTTGTCACCGTGATTTCAAGAACTAAAGGCATCGGTCGATCGGCGCCAAAGCCGGGACTAACGAACGCTGACGAGCGGAGGCAGTCCAACCCAAAGCGCGCGTAGGTCGAACGTGTGTGAAGGAGCCCAATTACATTCTTAGGAAGCGAAATGCGCTCCTCCGTGTGGGCCAAATATAGCCTACCCGGATGCAATATGTTGTCCCACAGGTTGACTTTATCAAAGCCCAATGCCCCGTGCGGGGAGGAAAGATCCAAAATCGCAGGGGCAATAAGCACTTCGCTGACGGGCGTCAGCCCGATTTTCACGTCGTCCAAGAACCTGCAGCCCGAAAGAATGATCCTGGAAGCGGGAGAGAGGATGTCTGATCGTCGCAATAAAACCATTGTGCCTTCCGCCGTGTGTCAGACAGCCGACGGCATCTTAGCACGTGCCGGCACCCAACAAAATTTCATCGTATCAAGAAACCTACCAAACAAGGTGTTTTGCATTCAAAAAATATCGTATGTTTGCGCGTTATGCAGATATGCGTGTCCGTCGAGGGGCCCGATGGCGCTGGAAAAAGCGTTGTAATCGACGAACTGTTGGATTTCGCGTATGAACTTGGCATCCCCGCTATCAGGATCGATAAGCGAAGCTCGCCACTCATGTGCGGTCTCAGTGACTTGATCGCGCTTTCGGGTGTGGCAGAAGATGGCTTAAAGGAATTTTGGCTAAAGGACGCGAATGTCTACGCCCGAATGGCGCGCGACCTTCTTAAAGCGGAGTGGGCACTTAACGATCAAGCTTATATCGTTGTTCTCGACCGCTTCATACTCTCAACTGTTGCTCATGCGATGACAATGGAAAGTTCGGCCGATCTGGCAAGGGAGGTGAAAGAGTTTGCCCACAGAGTGCATCGAATGTTTGACGGCAGGCATACTATTTTTCTGTGTTGCGTGCCCTTCGACATTTGCTGGACGCGCATCAAGAATCGAGGCCAGCCCCTGTCAAAGAAGGAACTACGTGGGCCAGCATTTATGGAACATCATTATGAGATGACCTACAAGGCGGTCGGCGCAGTTGATGCGGGATCGGTTGTTAGGGTGAATACTGGTCGCACACTTGGACAGACGCGGATGGAAGTACGCGCTGCCACTCAGATGCTTATATCTACCATGTTGAAAGATGGCAAAGATAGAAGAACATCCTGAACAATATGTCTCATTCTGTTTAGTGCGCAGATTGGTCGACTAGAGTCGCAGAAGCTCTTCCACATCTACTGCGAAGGCCGAACCGTCAGATTGGAGGCCGTAACTGGCACGTTGAGCACATTCCCATCGGCGGACACAACCAACGTGAGGCTAACATCCACACTGCCGCCGCTGTCCAGCAAGGCATCAACGCAATTGCCTCCTACTCCGGTGGCGAAAGTCATGCGCGCGCCGGCAGGCATGAAGGAAAGGATATGTTCGCTTCCAAGGCGCCCGAATACTCCGATACCCCGAATGGTAGGGTAGTCGGAGCACGTTCCGATAGCCAAACTATTGGCCAAGACGGCGACCTCCAGATTTCTCCCGCTCCTATTTTCAAACGAAAGGGTAGCGCTCGCAGAACAAAGCGATCCGATAAAGCCACAGGTGCCGCGCCGTCTCACAGCCACTACGTGACCGGTCAAACTCAAATCGCCGGCGGCAAATCCAGGTTGCGGTTCCGCAGGATTTGTTCCTGTCGTGGGGGGCGCCGGCGGCTCTTCGACCGGCGGCGCCGAAGTGTGTCCGCCAGGAGGTTGTGGTTCGGTTTTCTGAGGCGGCGCCTGAGGTGGGGCACCCGGGGGCGAAGTGTCCGGCGATCCCTGTAATGGTGGCGGGGATTCTGGCTGCCGATGCACGCCAGACCCGTCCCCCTCTCCGGGCGGAGGAATTGCAAGGCGGTTTACGCCTGGTTCCGTTCGAAAGTGTTTTTCGGGTCCTTGAGACGTATTTGACGATAGCCGCTGGTAGTAGGGGCCGGCGCAGTACGTCAGCAATGCGAGAACACACGAAAAGATGGTCGCCACTCCGGCGAGCAGGGGTAACGTGACTGCTATGGACCCGGGGAACCATGCATTTCGTTTTGAGGGGTTGCTATCCAACCGCAGACCTCGCGGGGGTGTCGAAGAAGGCGCGTCGCTCTGCAGCTACTTTACACCTGTACCATTTGCGTCCGTTGCCCCTTCTTTGTCGGTCATAACCGCCCAGGGAAAATGATGCCGACGGGTGTCTGTTTCAAGCTCTGAGTTATCAGCCCGCATCTTCAAAAGTATATCCGGCATCAATCCCACAGCCGAACGGCAACCGCCCTCTTCTGCGGGTTCTTAGACTACGGATATTAGAGCGGATATTGCAAGAGTAGACTTCTTGTGTACAGTCGTTGTTGCATCTATATTGTGCCATTCAAGCCATGTTATAATGTTTGAAAGAAAAGTGGCCTTCATGTATTCCTATATTTGCCAGCTGAGTACTGAAGCAAGTCGACACTTGGAAAGGTTAGATCACTTTGGGCAGTTGTAATTGGGAAGCGGGGAAGGGCCATGGAGTCTGAACAGGGGATTTTGACAACGTTTGACCGGAGACAATTGCTGGGTGCCGGATCACTAATTCTGGCATCTTGCGGTACGGTTGGGCGCGCTGTCGGTACGCCGCCACCGAAGACCCCCAAGATTATCGACGTTCATTGTCATGTCTTCAATTCAAAGGATGTTCCCGCTGCGGAGTTCATCCTGAATGTGGTCGCGCGCGAAGAGGAGGTTGGCCTTTTTGCGGTGCTTGGAGCGGTCGGCGTCGAATTTCTTCGGATTGCAGCTACTCCCAGCGCTCAGGACGAATTGGCGCATTTGGATATTCAGCCGTTCGCAGCGCCACTTCCGGAAAGCGCCGCTCAAAATCAATTCCGTGAGCATGTCTTCGACGCCTTGTCTGCGGTTTCCGCGGCGGCCGAAGCCAGTCCAGCGCCGTCCGATGATCAAACGCATCAGTTTCGCAATCTTGGTGAGGCAGAAACAGCGATTTCGCCCGATGCGGCGCAAATCGGAGGGCTAGGTGGGAATCCAAGCGCGCTTGCGCTAAATGCTCTGGCGAAAACATACGATGTTCCGGGCGTCCTTCGAAAACCCGAGGACGTAAACCCTTTCGCAATAACGCCGCTGGCCAACCCCAATAGCGCGGAACGGATCGCTGCTCTCAACACTCTGACGGACAAGATCGTCGCCGATGAGCGCGCCGCCCGCACAGGAGCTCCCCAAACGGCGGTGGGCAGATACTTCATGCTGCTAAGAATCTTTGGTTCTTACCGCAGCGACAATGTCCGCTTGCTGGATGATACCTTTGGCTTTGATGCTCCCCATTGCGACCGGCTCTATTGTCCCGCTGTCGTAGACTATGATGTCTGGCTCGGAGCGCATTCTATCAACCGTTCGACACCGCTACTCGACCAGGCAAAGGCCATGGCCGCCGTCGCCAAGCATGCGCCGGCCAATGTGTTGGTCGCCGGCTATATGGCCTTCGATCCGTTGCGTGCCGCCATGGATGAATGCGCCGGCGTGAAAGACTATGTGACGACCCTGGGAGTGGTCGCGCGCGCTGTAGAGGAATTCGGATTTATCGGCGCCAAGCTATACCCGCCCATGGGATTTCGGCCCTGGGGAAATTCCCAGAGCCGCGACACCTATGGTGCGAAGGTGCAGGAGCTTTTCCGTCGCGGCTATTTTCCCTCCGGATATCCGCTTGGCGAGGCTCTGGATCGGGCTCTGGCAGCGTTTTATCGCTATTGCCTCACCAAGGACATTCCCGTGCTCGCGCACTGCAGCAATTCCCAAAGTTCCTTCCGCAACGCCGGCCTTCGTGCCAGTCCCAAGGACTGGAAGAACGCTTTGGAGTCGACGATCGATGGGATGAAAATGCGCCGGCTGCGGTTGAATCTCGGGCACTTCGGAGGAGTCTGGTGCCATATCGAACAAGCCAAGCCGGGAACTGACGAGCAACGCCGGTGCAGTGATGAACTTCCGTGGCCTGGCGAAATCATTGATCTGATCGTATCCGCCGACGGGGCTGCCTGGCGCTATCCGAACCTGGCATTCGATCTCGCCGATATCGATGGCATGGGAAACGAAAGCGCGCGGCACGAGCTCGTCCGTTACTTGAACACCATTCTGGGAAGCGGAAGGCGGCGAGTGCGAGCGCTCTCACGAATGATGTACGGCACTGACTGGATGTTCTTGGCACTCGGCCGAAACTATGCTCAATTTGCATCGGGCATCTCTAGCTTCGCGACCGCTATGGGTGTGCCAGTAGACGACCTGATGTGGCGAAACGCTGCCGCATTCCTTGGCCTCAAGCAAAATGCGCCAACGGCGATCCGCCTGAAGAAATTCTATCAGGGCGATTCCGACAGACAGGCGTGCTTGTCCCGGCTGCTAGTGTGACTCAAGTCAAATCACAGGCCCCCATTGCCGTTCGGTGTTCCAACCCCCGTGCAATAGCTCCAGGTCGTTCCATCGGTGGTATAGCCGCCGCATTTCCCCGGCTTCACGCGCGAATACGCCGCCGATCCCGCTTTGCTATAAATGAAAGCTAGCTCGTCCTTGCCGGATGGAAGGAACCGCCCGGCAGCGTTCGCAATTCCCGCGACGATCGGCGCAGCCGCACTTGTGCCGCCCACCACGATCCATCCCTTGGTCGCCGCGGCCGCAGCGTTCCCAGAATCGTAAACCTGAACCCCGGTGCGTGGGTCGGCAATGGCCGCGATATCGGCGATTCCCCGCATTTGCCCTACATGGGCGGCAAATGCGTTCTGATATCCTGGGATGGGCTCCCAACGGCTCGGACCCGCGCCCGAATTGGTCCACGGTGTTTCGCCCAGCAGATTTCCTTGCGCATCTCGCAAGAGCGTAGTGCCGCCAACGCCCACGACATGCGGCGAACTCGCCGGATAGCTCACAATGAAATGATCGCCGGTAGACGCGAAATGAACGATGCCCTGGCGGTCAAAGGCGAGGTCATGCGTGATCTCGTCTTCGAACTCGGCGGCACCCCAACTCAATGAGACTTCTCCTCCACCGGCTTGCGATACGATGCTGTTCGCCACCTCAACGGCTGTGTACATGTCATCGAGTCCGCTACTGGCGGCCTCAACGAGTACGATCCTCGCATCCGGCGCCATTGCATGAGCCCATTCGATATCGAGGGATGTTTCGATTTCCCATCCCTTGCCCACTGTAGGATCGGGCGGGGGCCGCTGTCCGCCAGCGTACACAACCCTGAATGTTTCTGGCTTAAAGGGAAGACCAAAATGCTCGGAAAACACCGTCAAGTCGTTCCCTGCATTGGCATCATCAAAGGCATCGACAATCGCGATCACCTTCGAACCGCCAGATGCGTTGGTTTTGACAAGCCGGGGATTGCAGCCATTGCTCGGAGCGACAAGGGCATAGATGCAAGCGACCGAAGCAGGCGTCTCAAAGCCGGCAAGCACGTCCATCGGATCCGCTGCGGCATTCACCGCGACAGGAGCTGCCTGCGGCACGACATTTAAAAGGGCCGGATTGTCCACGACGGCCGGTTGAGCGGCGGCCGGTTGCGTCACCGCCGGTTGCGTCACAGCCGGTGGCGTCGCAGGCGGCGTGGGCTGGAAAACAGCCACGTTGGTGACGGCATTGTGGAGTTCCTCTCGAGTGACGAGAGTAATGCCAACCACTGAGGTAAGGTCGGATGCTACCTCGGCAAGAGCGGGGCCGACGCCAATAGGTTTAGGCTTGCTGGAGTCCGGTACAAAAACCGTCCCCGAAGGGATCGTCGCTTGTTGCCCAAGTGCTGGCATAGCACTCGCAAACCAGATTGTTGCAATAATATAGGTCTGTATTGTATTCATTGCCGCCCCATAGAGTATCGACAGATTTGACCTAATACCAAGCAACAATGAAAGCAAGTGACTTCAATATTGAAGCTAGCGTTGCGGTCGCTTATTGAGAATCGGGGCAGGGGTCGTTATCGTCTGTCTTTGACGGGTCAGTTGCGCCGGAAACCGCTTCTGGTGGATTCGGTGTCGCACCCCGATAGGAAGGCTCAGGTTTCGGTGGCGTCGGCAGAAATACCTGAACGTTGGTATGAGCGGCGGGCTGACACCTGCGCATCGTTTCGCTGCTCGATTGCGGAATGAGGACGGTCCCGCTCCGTGGTGGTCGGGGGCCCGGGGCAGGCGTTGTGACCGGGGCAAGGGGGCAAGCACTGCCGCGCGACGTCATCAGGACCGCCAGCGCAATTCCCGTAAGCACAGAGTGTCGGCTCATCACGCTCTCATAGTGCAGTCGGCATTGTACCTGGCTGCAAGCCATTGAGTATAGCGTTATCTTGGCAAGAAGTAAGGCAGAGAGGGACTAAAGAAATATCAAGTATCGTGGATTCTTTATTTTGTAGACAGCAATCTTTATTTCTGATATTTACGATAGATTGCACTTTTGTAATCAGGGGATGGTTATGAAAAAACTCACCGCAATAACAACGTTGTTGTTGCTTTACGGCTGCAACGGGCATGTTCGGGAAATATCCGATCTGACAAAGCATGAGGTGGACAAGGACAACAAGAAGGTGACGATCTGGACCGACGACGGCTATCCCGCCGATCCGGCCAAGGGCCAAGGTCTGCGAGTATTCATGCCGGCTCTCATGCGGGTTACTTCTCGTACGACCACGTATACCGAGGAAAAGAAACCGCCGACATATCGCTGTAATCCGAAGGAGATCGTTCAGATCGTAACTCGGGCCGATTATTCCCAGCCGCTTCGCGTATATTACGATCCTGGCCTGTTTGAGAGTGTGCAATTCGGTGTAACCCTTACTCCGGACGGTACTCTTGCGTCGGTGACGTCCAGCGGGACCCCGCCGACAGCAGCCATAACGGCCGCTATACCCGCAGCGATCGCTGCCATCGCGCCTTTGGCGACGCCAAACGCCGACACACCTCAGTGCAATACCGACCCGGTGGTCATCAAAATCGAGAAATGCGTGCAGAAGGGTGCGACGGTGTGTGAGGTTCCCTAGAGATCACCAAATCCATTTCCGGAGTCGGCGATGCAAAACTCGAAACCGCTGAGCGTGTACCTTGCTCTGTTTATTTTTGTGGGCGCGGCAAGCGCCCATGAACTCGGTTCGACGGGCAAGACCCGCCACTGGAATCCAGCGCGGGCTGCTTACATGCCGCGCGATCCGCTTTCCCGCAAATTGGATCCTCGCCGAGATATCGCTGCTCCGGAGTTCGTGGTGGTCCTTCCGAACCGGTGGGCCGTTGGTCAGCATTTGCGCATATGCTTTTTTGGCGGCAGTGCAGCTCTCCGTGGAAGGATTATCACCGATGCCCGGGAGTGGCTAAAATACGCCAACCTCAAGTTCGATACGGGAGGCCCCAATGGCCGCGATTGTCAGGCGCGGGACGAAAGCGAGATTCGGATAGGATTTTCGGAGCCCGGCCTGTGGTCCTACATCGGCACTCAGTCCATCGATCGTCGCCTGATTAACAACAGCCTTTCTTCCTTGAACTTAGCAGGCTTCGACAGCAATCCGCCCAGCGAACCGCGGTTTACTGGAATAGTCCTTCATGAGTTTGGACACGCCCTCGGATTTCATCATGAGCATCAAAGCCCGTCGCAGGGGTGTGACAAGGAATACGATTGGCCGAAGCTCTATGCCTATTACAAGCAAAACTATGGCTGGGACCAGACGAAGGTTGATGACAACGTTCGCGAGCTTCAGGCTGATCGAAGAGCTTACGATTGGTCCGCACCGGATCTGAAATCGATCATGCTCTATGCGTCAGACAAGCAGTTCCTGAAGAAGGGGATTGCTAGTCCTTGCTTTTTTGCCGAAAACGATACGCTTTCGCCTACAGATGAGCAGGGTGCGCTAAAGACGTATCCTTTCGCCAGTGCGGAGGCTGTTTTGACGGCACACGCTACACAATTGGAATTCATGGTCAAGCACTCCTCGGGAGATATCCAACACGCGCTGAGCACGCAACTAGATCTCACGCAGCAACAACTGAAAGCCGTACACTAATCGCGGTTCCGGTCGAGCAAGGGCGGTTCAAATCCTGGCGTACGACTGCTTGAGACAACCCTTTGGCTTTGATGTCCGATACAAAGGCATTATGTGCGAAAGCGGCGTCCGCAATGGCCGACTACGGATACGACGCACTGCAGTCTCATCAACATTTCTTGTTTCAGCTGCCACGACTGGAAAGGGAATGCCTTCTTTGTCCGCTGAGCGTGACGAAATGATCTAGCTACGCCGCCGGCCATAGGAAGGCGCTTGCGGACACTAGACGGCGGAAAAAGGGCAGCGCCATCTGCCGCCCGAGAGACCGATACAAACAGTATGGATGCTGTTAAGTGGGACAGCTTGCGGCTTTCTGTCCTTCCTCCCCGAAGACCTAGAATCCTAATTGGCGATGTTAATCGCGCTTTCACTTGCCCGGCCGGTGCGCGGCGAACATGATGACGAGCGGCCCGCGCTGGTGACAATTGTCGGCGGCAAAATCGATCTCTCGCCTTGGAACGCATCGGGCGGGGCTTCAAGTTTATCGAATGGCTCTACGATTTGACATGTACGCGCGCCGGCGTCCTCCTGCTGTCGGGCGGAACATAACTCCGCGGCAAAGCTTCGCTTGCGAGCCATGACAGAACACTGCAACGTCGGTGTCAGGAAGATTATTGGAGGCGAATTGCGCGGTAGCCGTGTCCCGAAGCGAGGCGCGCTCCGTGTCTCCCGTGTCAGACCTGGTAACGCGGACGGCGCCAAGATCTCGCTGAGTCCTGGCGGCAGCGTTCGGGCCGAAGTGCGGCCACGGGACACCGGGGACCTTCTAGCCCTCCTGGCCAGCACGTTTGCATGCTCCCAGGAGACGGCGGCAGACATCGCTTCGCATGCCAAGGAACGCAACTTTCCCCCTCGCGCCATCATCATCGAGCAGGGCGCCGTCTCCGTGATCACCTTTCTGTTGGTGGAGGGTAGGGTTCATGCCGTCACCTGTAGTCCAAGTGGGCAATTGGTGCTGCTGCAGGAGTTTTTGCCGGGCGATTTTTTTGGCGCCATCGTGGAAACTGATCCGGAGCCTGCGGAAGCTGATGTGATTGCCGCCGACCCCGTCCGCGCAGCGGCCTTTGCCATCCTGGACTTTCTGTCGTTGCTGGAAAGACACGGCTGCATGGGCCTGGCCGTGTCCAAAATGCTGATGCGGCAGGTCCGGCGCACGGCGATCAAAATGGCCCAACGCACGACGCTGTCGGTTGCGGGACGGGTCTATGCCGAGCTGCTGCGCCTGGCTAGGATCGGCGACGGCCAGACCATACGCCCGCCGCCAAAGCTGACGGCACTCGCCTTTCGTGTCCAGAGTACGCGAGAGACCGTATCGCGCGTGATCAATGCACTGGAACGGCGAGGCATCGTTCAGCGGACCCGGGACCGGCTTGTTATCGTTGCGCCGCATCGGCTTGAGGAAATGGTCATTTGACTTCGCTGCGCGCGCAAATTCGAATCTCAAATATCGCCGGACAATGCCGCGTGATTGCCGCGCGACACCGGGTCGTCATCTCACGGAAAACAGTCGCGTTGGCGATCGTTGGCCGTCAATACAACAATCCCCGACATACTCTGTGCTGTGGCCGGTGCCGCGCGCATGCATTGCGGCGATGAAGTCCTCGGTTGCGTAACACGTACCCTCGGGAGTCAAGCCAGCCATCGTTTGCAACACGTCGGCCGGGTGGGGAACGAAGTATCGCGAACCGTCAAAGGGATTCCTGAACGGATAAACCAGACCATAATGGCCGGTTGCACGGCCTCCTTGTTGTATTGCGTTGGTCAACTGACCGACCATGGCATCGGCCGCCATGTCCGGCGATGCGTAGGCGACAATAAGGGCGTCCCCGGTCCATACCGGGTTCACCAACGCCTTTGAGTTCGAAGCGGAAAGTTGTGCACGGGCGCATCGCAGTAGATGCTCGGTTTCGGGTATCGTGAGAGGCGGAAATTCGATCCGCAGTACCGCGGCCAACTTGGCGGCACTTCCATGCGACAGGCTGCCGGTTGCCATGGCCGTTGCGGGGATACTGTCTACGCGCATCAATCGCTGGCGGCGGCCGGTTTTCCGCCAATAGGACGCAATCCAGCTGCTGTAGCCTGGGTCTCGACCGGTTCTCGCCCGTGAGCCGATCACTACGAATTCGATTGCCTCTGTCTGAAGTTGCCGGGCACTCATGACGGCGCCACCCATGGCTATTTCGGTGGCGAGGCGGACGGTGAGCGGAAACGCCGACACGCTTCCCGTGCTAAGCACGCGGCAACTGGCTGCGCTCGCAAGGACGGCATCGTATCTTCTGGCCCATCTCGTTCCATAGGCCGCAACTGAAATGCGCCGGAAAATATCGGCCGGCGCCGGCAGAACGACATGCAGGTCGGCACCGGCTTCAAGAAGCGCTTCGGCGGTGAGAATGTCTGCGCCGGCGGCCAATGCCCCAAATCCGGTCCCGACCTTTTCTTCCCGAAGGATCTGGCGGAGCTCGTTGGAAACCCGCTTTTCGTCCGATGCTTTAAGGCGCAGCGATCCCGCAAAATGCATTGTGCGCGGTGGACGAAAATCATCCAGCCATGCCTTGTCCTGGCCGAAATGGCCAAGGATGAGGGCGAATTGCCGAAGGGTGGCGGCATGATCCTCAAACGCTTTTGGGGCCACCGAAATAGCTGCCGCCAGTTTGCTTCTGGCCTGATCGATTTGCGCAAGCAGCAGGTGCGCCTCAGCGCGCGTGGCCGCGCGCCAGTAGGGTGTTTCCGCGGCGTCATCCGGTCGCTCCAGAATGGTTCGAGCAAGAGCGCGCGCCTTCGTACCTCGTCCCGCAAGAAGGGACAGGGTTGCAGCATTGATCAGAGGGTAGGTTTGGCCGGTGATCTGGCCCGCTTGATCGTACGCGGTTGCGGCTTGTCGGAAAAACTTGCGTTGTTCCGAACCTTGGGCGCGTGCCGCTTCGTCCTTCAGCAGCCGCCCTAGGACAGTTAGCACGGCTGGATCGTCTTTAACGATATCCAGGTTCGCGTCCCGGAACAGATCCCAAGCCTTTTGCAGCGCGCCTGCACGGGCGTGGGCCACAATGGAGAGAAGGATTGTCCCGCGATTGCTCACAACGATTGCCTGTGCACCTTGGCTGCATGTGGCGGCAAAACAGCGCCTGGGTCCAGTAGTGCAATTCGGAACAGTGTGTAGTTGCCGCGCCTGTCAATGGCCAATGTTTTTAATGTCCGGATCCAATATGCCTGTCCCGACTCCATTGGAGATCGGAAACATCAAGTACAAGTTGAAATGGTCTATTTCATCGAGTGAGCCCGTCAGCTTGGGCGAGCGCGCCCGGAAATATGCCACGTGCGCGGGGCCGGTCGATCCGGAATCGTGCACCAACACCCTGTTGAAATAATCTGGATACGTATCCGAGGTCTTGACGGGACCGCTGTTCTGCAATTGGGCGATACCGAAGGATTGCGGGTCCTCCGCCGAGGCAATGGCCATCACCACATAGCAGGGCTGTTCGATCACCACCGGCGTGCCGGGGCCGCCGGGCAGCGGATCGACCCTGTTAGCGGTGTCGACGGAGTTGGAAAGAACTTGATTGATAAAACTGCTTATCCCGGCGCCCAAAGGATAAATTCCGCTGGTGTCATCATAGGAATATGTTGGTGACAATTCGTCATCCACGATTTCATAGAGGCACCGGAAATATAAGATGGATTGCGGTAACTGCCCTATTGGGGAGGGAATATGTGGGATGGCGTTAGTTGCGCTGCTGGCCATTTGGTTCCCCCGCCGGTTTTTCCTGCTGCCTCAATTTCCTCTCAAGCCACGACCGTTGCGAAACCCATTGTCTGTTGGTCGGGTCAAAGGCGACCATTTGCTGGACGGCCTCAAGCCCCGCTTTTAAGCGGCGCGCCGCATCGGCTGGCTGGTGAGTCTTTTCGTCCAGCAGCGCAAGGGCGATCTGCAGTGCGACCCAATCCGCCTTGTGGCTCATGTTCCTCGGATCATTGGCAACCTCGCCGTCAAGCCGTCGCTCCTCTTCTTGCCGCGCTGCGCGTGCCTTCGTCAGATCGCCGTTCGCAACGTAAGCATCCGCAAGCCAGGCAAGACGATTGACGATATCGTCGTTGATGGCCCCATCGCCTGGCAGGAGCTTCGCCGCCAACCGCAACTCCCTTAGCGCGGCGCCGCACAGAGACACGGCCTGTTTGCTGTCGCCGGGACGACGCAGCGCTACCGAGCAAAGATTTCCATCGGCATAGCCCAGCTCCCGCAAGTACTTTGCCTCACCGGGCCGAAGGTCTGCAGCCTTCCTGGTCAAATCCCGGTAGGCGACGAATGCTTTCTCGGCTTCGGCGTTTTGCCCGCGCTCGTAGGCCACATATCCGAACCAAAACTCGCTTTGCGCATGATCGAAAATCCGTTCCGGATCGCTTGGCGATTCCGCGAGCAAGGCCGCGGTGGTGCGCCTCGCTTCCCGAAACTGGCTAAGGGCGTGTGCGTGGTTGCCGCGCGCCTCGTCGTCTTCGCCGACCGCGTGCAGAATGCGGGCGCGACGCTCCAGAGAAGCCGGCGGCAAACTAGCAAGCTCTTGGTCTGCGTAGTAAGCCAGCGCGCGCTGGTTGACCGCACCCATGATGTCGAGCCGTCCCACACCCTTAAGCTTTTGACGCAAATCGGTGAGCATGAACTCGATCAACCCTTCGGCCGCCCCGCGCTGTCGAACCGCTTCGTTTCGAGCGGTGAGGGCGAACCCTGCCAGTCCGGTCATCCCTAACATGCCGATCAAAGCCGCTGCCGTGACGGCCATCACGCGTCGGGTTCGGCGTTGCGCATCACGCTGCACGAGTTCGTCAAGACCAAGCCCGGTGATGCCCGCGATAAGCTTCAGGAGGCCAAGTGTTTTTCCGTCTTGACCCGGCCGGAAATCCGCCGCTAGCGGCTCAACCTGCAGGCCATCAACAGCAGCCCGCACCGCCTCGGGGAACGAGGACGCGGGCTCGCCTTCGACAATGGCTGCCAGCACCGGCCTGTCGGGATGCAGGGATCGAAACGCCTCGACTTCGCATGACACCCAAGGAGAAACGGCGGCGGCCGGCGAACAAAGGACGATGAGGCTGCGGGATGCCTGTAGCGCGGCAAGCACTTCCGCCGTTAGATCGTTTGCTGCAGGAAGCTCGTCGCGGTCACGGAAAATCGGAACAAGGCGGCGCGGAACAGCACCCCTGGCGGTAGTGCGACCGACCAGGTGTTTGGGTATCGAATAATTCTCAAGCTGCCGATGCAGCTTCCCGCCAAAATCGGCGTCTTTGTGGCTATAGCTGATGAATGCCCAATATTGGCGTTCTACATCCGACATCTGGTTAGGCCCCCTTGGATCCTATAGCGCAGAAATGTCCGGCTCGGCCAGAACAGCCGATCAACCGCTGAAGTACGCGCTCTCGGCGTCGCCCTCGTTCTCGCGCCACTCCCAGTTTCCGTGATGCGCGTCACGGCTGGTGATCGTTTTCGTGGTGTAGAAAACGTGCGGCAGCCGGTCCCGGAGGGGAACGATCCGAACTCTCTCCCGAGTCCCCGAGGGGAAGGTCGGCTGGGACTGGTCTGCCGATTGGGGGCTAGCAATGATCTACCTCGTGGATTGCAGCAATCGGGACGCATACACTGCTCTTCTTTTGCGGCTTACGGCGCGCGATCACTCCATTGCGTCAAGGCGCATCATGGCGGCCGATTCTGCGGACAATCAGTATCTTCTCAGCCTTGATGGCGCTCCTCTCGCTTGCGCCGGCCTTGAACTTCAGATCCTGAACTGCTCCCTGCAATCGGGCGCAAGTAGCGGCTCAACCGACGATTTCTTTCAGAACGTCTCGACCTGCAGGCTGAACCGGCTGTTCATTCCGAACAATCAAGGTTCGGCCTTGGACTTGGTTGACGCGATGGCCCGACTGTTTGTTGCGGCTTGTGAGTATTCGCTGGCTGCAGATGTGCCTTATTTGAGCGTAATGCCCGATCGAAACCTGATCGACCTCGTGAGACGTGTGGCCGTGCCGCTGGTGGGCAAGCCCAGCCTCGATTTCATGGCCGGAATGCTCCCTTACCAGATAGAAGTGACGTACGGCTTCGCCGATGCCATTCGCGAGTTTTATGCGATTGAGGGTCCGCTTCTTGCCCACGCTTTTGTGCCGCCAGCGATATGGGCCAATGAAAATGAGTCTGCTCGAGCGAGGTCCAAAGGCAGACTACAGATCCACAGGCCGCTGGCTGCCTCCGACTAGACGGCTTGTGGGGCATTGTCATTCGCCCCCATCAGCCAGCGGGCCGTTCTGTCATTCACCGCGTCCGCTCGGAACGAAATTTGTGCCTACGCTGCAAATCTAACTTTTCGAGGTCAAACCTGTGCCATGGGGGCTCAGTGGTGCGAATATCGCTGCGGCTGTAGTCTCGGTTCCTTCGTAACTCGGGTAAATATTTGCCAGAAAGAGTAAAATGACTAGTACTTCATAGCCAAGTTATTTGATACAGTATCAATCACACGATATCTTTACTTCCTGAGTAATATTGATCAATTAAGCGGGTGGAGTTGGCAGTGGGGTCTGTGACTTTTCGAGCCGTCGAATTCCTACAGGGTTCGTACTGGCAGGTAGGGAAAGAGTTCCGGCTATCCTTCACGGCGGAGGGTAACTTCGAGCTGAGGACGAATACAGGTACGTTGCTTTGGGAAACCCGGACGTCAGGCGACATGCTGGCTATGCAAGCGGACGGCAACCTCGTCATTTACAACCGGAAGCGCGAGGCTATCTGGTCTACTGACACAGCTGGCAATCAGGACGCTGTTTTCGCGGCCGGAGAGGACGGCACATTGCGTATCTGCTCAACTGACGAGAACCAAGTATTCTGGTCTTCAGTCGCGCAAATGGACCCAACGCCGTCGGCCGGTGTGGCGCAACGTCCAGGACGGCCCTAAAAGGTATCGCAATAGGAAGGAAAAATATGCCAAGTAATCCCGATGCATCGGTCCACCGGACGGATGAGCTTCTCAAGCTCGCGAGCAGCATTATCGCTGCGTATGTCAGCAACAATCCACTGCCGGTCTCCGAGCTCCCGGCCATGATCAAGAGTGTGCACATTACACTGGGTGGATTGGCGGGACTAGGCCAGTCGGACGCACTTACAACACAAAAACCTGCGGTTCCGGTGAAGCGCTCAATCACTCCGGAGTATATCGTCTGTCTTGAGGACGGAAAAAAGTTGAAGATGCTGAAGCGCTATCTGCGGTCAAACTACAAGATATCGCCCGAAGAATATCGCGCGAAGTGGGGTTTGCCGGCGGATTACCCCATGGTCGCACCGAACTATGCGGCACAGCGATCGGAGTTCGCGAAGAAAATCGGCCTTGGCCGTTCTTCGCCGGCCACGAAGAGCAAGCGCCGGAGCTAGTCTGGCAGCGGAGTCAGGCGGCGCGCTGAAGACGGTGCGCCGTCCAAACCTGATCCAATGCAGCAACCAAATCCTCCATCATCGCTCTGGTGTGTACGGGCGAAGGGGTGAGGCGCAAGCGTTCCGACCCACGTGACACGGTCGGGAAATTGATTGGCTGCACGTAAATACTGTGCTGGCAAAGCAGGTCATCAGAAACCGATTTGCACAGCGCCGCCTCGCCAACGAGCACGGGCACAATATGGCTCGGCGAGGCCATAACAGGCAGGCCCGCCCCGCTAAGGAGCGCCTTCAGCCGTTCGGCGCCTTCATGCAAGGCCTTCCGCTCGACATCGCTCGCCTTTAGGTGCCGAACACTGGCCAACGCGCCGGCAGCCAAGGCAGGCGCCAGTGAGGTTGTAAAAATGAATCCAGGCGCAAACGACCGGATACAGTCCACGATTTCCGACGAAGCCGCGATATAGCCCCCCATCACGCCGAATGCCTTCGCCAGAGTGCCTTCGACGATGTCAATCCGGTGCATCACGCCGTCGCGAGCGGCAACACCGGCGCCCCGAGGACCATAGAGCCCTACGCCGTGGACTTCGTCCAGATAGGTCAGCGCTCCATACCGGTCAGCCAAATCGCAGATGGCAGCGACCGGACCGAAATCACCATCCATCGAATAGACGGATTCGAACGCGATCAGTTTCGGCGCAGACCGTGCACACGCTTTGAGTTGCTGTTCCAGATCATCCAGATCGTTGTGCCGGAATATCCGTTTTTCCGCCCCGCCCTGTCGAATACCTTCGATCATCGAAGCGTGGTTCAGCACGTCTGAAAAGACCACAAGACCGGGCAACAGTCGCGACAGCGTACACAGAGTGGTTTGATTGGAAACGAACCCTGATGTGAAAACAAGCGCTGCATCCTTGCCGTGCAGGTCAGCAAGTTCAGCCTCGAGCTCGACATGATAATGAGTCGTCCCGGAAATATTGCGCGTACCGCCGGAACCGGCACCGGTGTTCTCTATCGCTTCGTGCATGGCCGCCACAACACTGGAGTGCTGGCTCATGCCGAGGTAGTCGTTGCTGCACCAAACGGTGATCGGTCGGGCGCGCCCTCCTCCATGTAAAGTGGCCTGAGGATAGTTGCCCCGGCGGCGTACGATATCCGCGAACACGCGGTACCGGCCTTCGCGCCTCAGTCCGGCCAGCGCCGTTCGGAATCTGGCTTGGTAAGGGAAATCCATGGAGGAATTACTCGGACCACTGCTGGGGCAGAATAGCCCAGCGCGCAGCTCGGCCATAGCAAATTGTGGGCTAGCAAGTTACCCGTACACCGATCTGATCGTAAAGAGGACGAACCTAGAGTCGGAACCGGACCTGGTCGATCCAAAAGCGTTCCAGGCGCCTGAGGGTGGTGTTCAGCAAGTCTAGATCGTTGGAACTTACATTGCCAACCGGCTCGAGAGAGCCGAGATGGCGCCGGAAAAGTTCCCGCAACATATCGCGCACGGACTCACCTTTGCGAGTCAGTCGCACAAGGACAGACCGGCGGTCGATTTCTGATCGCTCATGGTGGATATAGCCGCCATCCACCAGCTTTTTCAGATTATACGAGACGTTGGAGCCGAGATAATGGCCGCGAGTCCGCAACTCACCGGCTGTCAGCTCTTGGTCTCCAACGTTGAAAAGAAGCAGTGCCTGTACGCTGTTGATCTCCCGCTCGTCTCGCCGATCGAGTTCATCCTTGATGACGTCCAGAAGCTGACGATGGAGGCGCTCAACTAGGTTCAGCGTCTCCAGGTAATACTTGCCCGAAAGCGATGTGCTTTCGAACGCTGCCGCAGCCTGCGGTTTTGCCAACGCCGTCATTGCTCTTTCCCCGCGAGCGGGGCCCACCTGTCGTTTGGGGCAAGCTAGAAGATGTGGCGTTAAGACGCAGTAAATATGTCAGGCCTCTCCACGGAGCATTCGGATAATGGCGGAGAAGTCGAGGTCGCCCAGCCCCTTCGCGGCAAGCAGCGCGTAGAGCTGAGCCGCCTCTGCCCCCAGCGGGATCGGCGCACCTGCGTATTGCGCCGCAGCCTGGGCAAGTTTCAGATCCTTCAGCATAAGAGCGCTTGCAAACCCACCGGTGTAGCCGCGGTTGGCGGGCGACGAAGGTACGGGCCCTGGGACAGGGCAATAGGTCGTTAAGGACCAACATTGACCGGACGATGTGGAAGCGATGTCGAAAAGCTTCTGCGGATCCAGCCCTAGCTTTTCGCCCAGGACGAAAGCCTCGCAAGTTCCGATCATCGAAATTGCCAACAGCATATTGTTGCAGATTTTTGCTGCCTGCCCCGCACCGGCACCCCCAGCCAGCACGATACGCTTCCCCATGTTTTCCAAGATTGGTCGAGCGCGTTCGAATGCCGATTCGCTTCCCCCACACATAAAAGTCAGGGTTCCTGCCTCTGCCCCACCCACGCCGCCTGAAACCGGAGCATCAAGGAAATCGAAACCTGCCGTTTCCGCGGCACGGTGGACGGCCCGCGCAGAATCGATGTCAATCGTGGAACAATCGATAAGCAGTGTGCCTGGTGCTGCGGAGGCCAGCACTCCGTTCTCGAGATAAACGCTCCGCACATGCTGGCCTGCGGGCAACATAGTCAATACAGCCTCGACATTCTGCATCGCATCGTTGGCGTTTGCCGCGCGGCGGCAACCTGCCGAAATGAGGGGTTCGAGAACCGAGGCACTCAGGTCGAACGCACGGACATCGTGACCCGCCTTCAGCAGATTGCGCGCCATGGGCCCGCCCATATGGCCCACGCCGATAAATGCCAGGCGCATGTCAATCTCCCGTTTTAGGTCAGCGATAGTTCGTCGGGGACCGGAGTGAAATACGCATCAACATCCGTAGTGCTCACCTGAGCAAGATCCGCCGGCTGCCATTGTGGGGCGTTGTCCTTATCGATGATCAGGGCTCGCACACCCTCGTAAAAATCCCGGCCGGCCATCATGTTGGTGACCATGCGGTATTCCATCCTCAGACAATCATCGAAACTAAGGTGCCGGCCTTCTCGCAGCTGCCGAAACGTCACCTTGAGACTCGTGGGCGATTTGCGCCGCAGTGTCGCGGCGATGGCCGCGGTCCGTTCCGTCGCTTCCGCGTCCAAAGCGGCAAGAATGCCCTCGACCGACCCTTCTGAGAAGGTCCGGTCGACCATCTCCCGAATGTCGGACAGCAGCGCTGCGCTGGCGCTCTCAGCGAAGGAATTCAATACGAAATCAGGGTGATCGCCTCTCTCCAGCGCCGACAACAGTTCTTCCGAGAGATTCTGCGGCACAAAGTGCGTGGCGATACCCGCGTAGGCACAATCGCCTGTTTTCAGGCGCTCTCCTGTGAGTGCCAGGTACATGCCGATCTCAGCGGGCATCCTTGAGAGAAAGTAGCTTCCGCCCACATCGGGAAACAGGCCTATGCCGGTTTCCGGCATTGCAAAGGTGACCGTTTGATCCATCACGCGGTGGCTGCCATGAATGGATATGCCGACGCCTCCGCCCATCACGATCCCATGCAGCAACGCGACATAGGGCTTGGGGAAATGCTTAATCGTTGCGTTGAGGCGATACTCATCGCGATAAAAAGCGGTTGCTCCGGCTCCTCCTGCGCGGCCCGCCTCGTATAGTGCACGAATATCTCCGCCCGCGCAGAAGGCTTTCTCGTTTGGACTACGGATGATCACTGTTTTCACACCATCGTCGCCCGCCCAGTCGTCGAGCTGCGCCTTCATTGCAATACACATTTCGCGGGTAAGCGCATTGAGAGCCTTTGGCCGGTTCAATGTGATCAGGCCCGCGGCGCCGCGACGCTCGAAAACAACATCACCCGTCATTGCCGAAACATTTCCCGGCCGATAATCACCCGCATGATTTCATTGGTGCCCTCGAGAATTTGGTGGACCCGCAGGTCCCGTACATGTCGTTCGGCCGGAAAGTCCTTCAGATAGCCGTATCCGCCATGTAGCTGCAGCGCGTCGTTGGCAATATTGAAGCCGACATCCGTGGCAAAACGTTTGGCCATCGCGCACAGCATTGTTGCCCGCGGCTGCTTCTTGTCGAGAGCGTCCGCCGCACTGCGTATCATCAGCCGCCCGGCTTCCAGTTCCGTCGCCATATCCGCCAGCTTGAATTGTGAGGCCTGAAAGTCCGCGATGCGCTTGCCGAACTGTTTGCGATCGCTCGCATAGGCTTTCGCTTCCTCAAATGCGGCGCGGGCCGTGCCGACAGAACATGCGCCGATATTGATGCGCCCTCCATCCAGTCCGGCCATCGCGATCCGAAAACCCTCGCCTTCGGCGCCGATGCGGTTGGCCACCGGTACGCGGCAGTTATCGAAATTCACAAGAGCCGTAGGCTGACTGTTCCAGCCCATTTTCTTTTCCTTCTTCCCAAAGGAAAGTCCCGGCATGTCCTTCTCGACAACGAGGCATGAAATCCCTTTCGGCCCATCCTCACCTGTTCGCACCATGCAGACATAAACATCCGATGTTCCGGCACCCGAGATGAAGGCCTTTGAACCGTTAAGGACATAGTGGTGCCCTTCCTTCGCAGCGCGGGTTTTCAGTGCTGCCGCATCGGAGCCCGAGCCCGGTTCGGTCAGACAGTAGCTTGCGATCTTCTCCATGGTAACAAGCTGGGGGAGGAATCGCTGGCGGAGCTCGTCGCCGGCAAAACGGTCAATCATCCACGACGCCATGTTGTGAATCGAAATGAACGCAGCCGTGGATGTGCAGCCGGCGGACAGCTCCTCAAAGATGATCGCCGCATCGAGGCGCGACATCTCCGACCCGCCGACATCGCCCTTGATATAAATGCTGGCAAAGCCGAGCGCGGCCGCTTCCCGCATCACGTCAACGGGAAAATGCTCGCTTGCGTCCCATTCCGCAGCGTTTGGCGCGAGGCGGTCAACGGCAAAGCGCCGGCTCGCTTCCTCGATGGCCCTCTGATCTTCCGATAGCTGAAAGTCCATACAGCAACCTGCGCGAATTTCGCGCGAGACTTAACGCTCCGGCAGAGAGTTGCAAGAGCACAGCTTGCGTGGCCCTTCCTGGATCAGTAGACGCAAACCATGTCCACGCCTTCTTTTCCAAGCCTCCGTATGCGGCGTCTGCGCCGGCATGACTGGACGCGCAGACTGGTTGCCGAGAATGCCCTCGCGCCGAGCGATCTCATTTGGCCCCTGTTTGTCGCGGATGGTGAGAACCGGCGCGAGCCGGTTGCGTCCTTGCCCGGGGTGGAACGCCTTTCAATAGAACTTGCTGTGGCTGCGGCCGAACAAGCCGCCACGCTCGGCATTCCTGTGGTAGCGCTATTTCCATATACGGACCCTTCGCTCAAAACGCCGGACGGCCGGGAGGCTGTAAACGGCGACAATCTGGTTTGCCGGACGGTGCGCGCGATAAAACGCGCAATTCCAGAGATCGGTATTCTCTGCGATGTGGCACTTGACCCCTATACTTCGCACGGCCACGACGGCCTGCTGATCGATGGGTGCGTGGCGAACGACGAAACAGTCGAATTGCTGGTGCGCCAGGCGCTGGTTCAGGCGGAGGCGGGATGCGACATCATCGCGCCATCGGACATGATGGATGGACGCATCGGCGCTATCCGCCAGGCGCTCGAAGCGAACGGATTCCGGGACACCCTGATCATGGCCTACGCTGCCAAATATGCGTCGGCCTTTTATGGGCCCTTCCGAGATGCGGTGGGATCCGGCAAGGCGCTTACGGGCGACAAGCGCTCGTATCAGATGGATCCGGCCAACAGTGATGAGGCGCTGCGGGAAGTGGCACTTGATATCGATGAAGGCGCTGACATGGTGATGGTGAAACCGGGCATGCCGTATCTCGATGTCGTGCGGCGCGTGAAGGAGACATTTCATCTGCCTGTTTTCGCTTACCAGGTGTCGGGTGAATACGCGATGCTTGCTGCTGCCGCCGAGCGCGGGTGGCTTGACCGGGAGCGCGTTGTTTTGGAAAGCCTGATCGCCTTCAAACGCGCTGGCGCAGCCGGCATCCTCACCTACTTCGCTCCCATGGCAGCACAGTTAATGCGCCAGGCCTGACCCGTCACGTCTGCGTGAGCCTGCCGAACTCAAACGGTCGTGATTAGCTGGGGCAGCGTCATGGCTTGCGGGGCGCCATCGAAGGGATCAGACTCGTCCGGCATTCGCAAAGGAGGAATCGATGCGAACCCTTATTTTTGCAGCATTCTGCAGCGCTCTGATCCCGGTTGGAATCGCAACCGCGGATGAGCAGCAGGCTGGATCGGCGCCGCAACGCATTGCATTCGCAACTGCTCAACAGCGGATGTGCGGATACATTTACCACGACGGCACTCTCATCCGCAGGCCGGTTTGCCGCATGGCGCAGGCCATGCAGAGCGACAGGCAAGCGATACAGCAAAACTTCCGCGACTATCAGCAGCATTCGTACCACATGCCTACGCATAAGTAGGACATGGGAAGCGCGCGCGGTGATACTCGCGTAGAACTGACATCCAGGAGGGGAATAGAGATGCGCACTTTCATCTTTGCAACAGCGGTGGCTGCGACGGCATTGGCTTTTCCAGCCATAGCCGAAGAGCCCCAACCCGCCGCTACAACGGCCGGCCAACAGGCTGCAGTGGCGGTCCAGGCATCGGACGATGCGCAAAAGGCGTGCCATTACGCTTACCACGAGGGCCAGCTTCTGCGCGTTTGCAGCAGTCCCCGGGACTCCGCGAGTACGCGCCAAAGCACGCGCCAAAATCTTCGGGAGATTCAGCAACGCGCCAACCAGACTTCGCCGCCACGATAGGGGCTTATTCAGAGACCGCTTCTAGAGGCTGCGTTTGCGGAGTCAGCCGCGGCCTTTTCATCAGAACAATGACCAGCAATGCTGGCAGGCTGATGAAGAACATGAAAAGAAAATCGTTGGCGTAGGCAATGACCTGCGCATTATATTCCACCACGCCGTTCAATTGCTGAAGCCCGAAAGGCAGTTGTGGATTCCACATCATGCTTGGCGCGTTGACTCCAAGCGCGCGGTTGAAGCGAGTGACATGTTCCGACAGTTGCGAGTGCGCAGCCTGCAGGCTGGAGGCGAGCACGGTGGTCGTGATGGAAACGCCTACGGCCATTCCGACATTGCGGATCAGATTGATTAGGGCGGTGCCATCGGTCCGGTAAACCGCTGGCAAGGTGGCAAAGGCGACCAGATTCATGGGAACGAAGATGAAGCCCATGCCGATGCCCTGGACGAATGTGGTGAAAACAAGCCAGCTGGGTGTGATGGCGGGCGTCCACCGCGACATTTCCCAGATGGACCAGAGCAGAAGCAGCACGCCGGCCGCCATCAGGTAACGGGGATCCAGCCGGAAGGCGAGGCGCCCCGCGAACAGCATCGCGAACATTACGCCTACACCGCGCGGCGCCAGCAGCAGTCCCGTCTCCGTGACCGAATAACCGCCCAAGTTTTGCAGATAGGGCGGCAGCAGCGCGGAACTGGCCAACATCACCAGCCCAAGGGCGAACATCAGGAAAAGCGAGGAAACGAAGTTTCGGTCCGCGAAAACCGCACGCGGAATGAACGGGCGTTCTGAGGTAAACATATGAACAATAAAGAGGTAAAAGCCCAGCCCGGCGAGAATTGCTTCGGCGATGATCTCTCCAGAACCGAACCAGTCCTGGGAAGTGCCCCGATCCAGCATCAGTTGGAACGCGCCGAGACCAAGTCCAAGTACTGCAAAACCCATCCAGTCGAAACGAAGCGACTGGTCCCTGTGCGTATCGCGAAGGAAAAGCCAGATCCCCAAGGTCGAGGCAATGCCGAACGGTACGTTCACGTAGAAAACCCACCGCCAGTTATACACATCAGTCAGATAGCCGCCGAGTGTCGGGCCGAGAATGGGGCCGACCATGACGCCCATACCCCATATCGCCATGATCTGTCCTCGCTTCTGCGGGGGATAGAGATCGAGCATTATGGACTGCGAGAGTGGCGAGAGCGCCGCGCCGAAAGCGCCCTGCAGAATCCGAAAAAGAATCATCTGTTCCAGGCTCTGCGCCGCTCCGCACATCATCGATGTGATAGTAAAGCCAGCAATGCAAAACACGGCCAGGTTCTTGCGGCCAAAGCGGGATGCCAGCCATCCGACGGGTGCTGTCATAATCGCAGAAGCTACGATGTAGGATGTCAGCACCCAGGTTATCTGGTCGCGCGAGGCCTGCAGGCTGCCCTGCATGTAGGGCAGCGCCACATTGGCGATAGTCGAGTCGAGTGCCTGCATCAAAGTGCCGGCCATTGAGCACAACATCACAATGACCAGTTCAAACCTGGACTCGTAGGCCTCGTGTGACGCGCCGACTGCTCGACTCATGAAAAGATCGATCTCAGCCGTTGAGCAGGCGTTGCCACCTGCGCTTGCCAGTGTCGATGTTGACATCTGTGCTCATTCCCGCCCGCAATTGCGGATTGCCCGGACAGGCATCGACCTTCACGCGCACCGGAATGCGTTGGACGACCTTGACCCAGTTTCCGCTCGCGTTCTCCGCAGGCAGCACCGAAAAAGCGCCTCCCGTTCCCTGGCTGATGGCATCGACATGGCCGTTTTTTTTTTTTAATGAAACGGCGACCACCGAGAAACCGGGCTTCATCCTCGTCCTGTATACCATCGATCCGGCAGGCAGACGACGCGAGTATTCAGGGTCGTGCTTTCGCTGGCTGGAACCCTGCC